>Ga0209345_10000222_pt1 | contig 78912 bp, 52 predicted proteins | sample Cruoilmetagenom7_FD_187294 | JGI IMG/M metagenome (GOLD analysis project Ga0209345, IMG submission 187294) | Oil polluted marine microbial communities from Coal Oil Point, Santa Barbara, California, USA - Sample 7 (SPAdes) (version 2) | ecosystem: Environmental > Aquatic > Marine > Oil seeps ... | reverse complement strand
GGGCGGTAAGCATCTGACCGGTGATGTTGAGCGTTGCCACATTGATCCGGTTCCAGTCGCGGAAATCCCCTTTCAGCAATTGACCGATGCGCTTGGCCTTGGCGCGCAGGGTGTCGTTGGCGCCGATTTCGTTGTCGGGGTGTTGACGGTAAAGCAGCGCGGGTGTGTCATCATGCACCACGGTGCCACCTGCCCCGGTGACCAACTGGTATACCCACCAGTCATGCACGACGACCTGACCGATCTGTGTTGCTGCTTCCAGCACCATGGCGCTTGCCGCGGGATTGAGCAGGATCGTATTCCCCGAAGCGATGTTCTGGACCAGCGCATTGCGAAATCCTGGTGGCCGCGGGCGCGGTGCGGACAGCCGCCGCTGTTCCATTCGCGGGTCCATGATCCAGGTGCGCGCGCAATACAGCGCAGGCACATCTGCGGGATGTGCGCGCAGGGCGGCCTGTGCGCGCGCCAGCTTGTCCTCGAGCCAGATGTCATCCTGATCCGAAAAGGCGATCCACTCCGGTGGGGTGGCCTGTCCGGCTGCGTGGCGCAGCAGCGACATGAAGTTTTCCGCCGCTCCTTGCCGTGGCCCGTCGATGATCTCCAACGGTGTGACGTGTTCTTTTGTCCAGCGACCGGCGACCGCCTCAAGCAGGGGTTTGCTTGCATCGGTTGATCCATCATCGCTGGCGATAACACGCCAGTCTGGATGGGTCTGTGCTGCGATGCTGTCCAGCTGGGCCTCTAGATACCTCGCCCCGTTATAGACAGCCATCAAAACAGTGATGACCGCAGGGGGCTGGGGAACGGACGTTGATGGAGGCACTTGAGGCAATCCTTATCGGGCGTTGAGGCGCATATTAGACTCTAACATGCTATTCGGGACGCGGTGCCGGATGTAAACCGCAGGGCTGTGCGGGATCACAGGGGGCGTTCGGCGTAATCCCATGCGGTTTGTACGATCTGTTCGATGCTGCTGTGTGTGGCGTGCCAGTCCAGCAGATCATGGGCCGCCTGCGGATCGGCCACCAGTGTTGCCGGGTCGCCCGACCTGCGTGCGGTTTCGATGACATCAAAGGGGCGACCGGATATTTTCGCCACGGCGTCGATCACTTCGCGCACGCTCAGACCTTCACCTGTGCCCAGATTGATAGGCCGGAACATCGGCGCATCCATGGCACATAGATGCTTCACCGCGGCCACATGACCCGTGGCAAGGTCGCAGACATGAATATAGTCACGGATGCAGGTGCCATCGGGGGTGTCGTAATCTGTTCCGTAGATCTTGATATGGGGCCGGATGCCGCGCGCGGCCTGGATAACAAGCGGGATGAGGTGGGTTTCAGGGTCGTGGCGCTCTCCGGTGCGGCCTTCCGGATCGGCGCCGCAGGCGTTGAAATAACGCAGGGCAATCGCTTGTAGCCCGTGGGCCTCGACGCAGCTCTCCAGCACGGTTTCGATCATGGCCTTGCTGTCACCGTAAGGGTTGATGGGCGCCCGCGGGAGGTCTTCGGACAAGGTCCCCGTGCCGGTCTGGTTGCCGTAAACAGCAGCCGTAGAGGAAAACACGATCCGCATCACGCCGGCCTCTTGCATGGCGCGCAGCAGCGATAGGGAACCCGAGACGTTGTTCTCGAAGAAAGGCAAAGGGGTGATCACTGATTGTCCCGCCTCAATCAGGGCGGCAAAATGCACCACGCAGTCGATCTTGTAGGTGCGCATGGTCTCAACCAGCCTGGGCGTATCGGCCAGATCCCCTTCCACCAGATGGGTGCCAAAGCACGCGTCCCGGTGTCCCGACAAGAAGTTGTCGTAGACAACCGTGGTGTAGCCGGCTGCGTTCAGGGCGAGTGTTGTATGGGAGCCGATATAGCCAGCCCCCCCGACGATGAGCACATTTCTATCTGATGACATGGCGAATGCTCCTTTGAGCGCGGGATTTTTGAGCCCACACCCTTTCTCCGTCGTGGATGCAGGGAGCAGTGTGAGTGGCTGGATATCTATGGTGACCGCTTTTGGCATTTAATGATGCGTGAACCAAGAGAGTTTTCGCCCCTGTGGTTTTGGCGAAGACGGCGTTGCAGAATTTGCGCCGTCTATGGGTGCGCGCGCGCGTGTACTGACCGCTTGGCCCACCGTCTGATTTAAGGTATCGCTGCCCGTATGGTTTAAAAGGAAAAATGGTGTCTGAATCTCTTGCTGATATCTCTGTCGACGTCGTGGAAGGGGTTAAATACCGCCTGACTTTGGCTGTGCAGATTGAGGGCCCGACATCAAAATATCCGGCATTGGTGCGCTTTGTTTTCGAAGATGAGGCCGGCAATGCTTTGGCAGCGGATGTGGGTGAAGGCTCTGGCACTGCGGCCTTCCTGAAATCGGATATTTTCGGGGACTACCGCTATATCGGCAAACCGGACAAGGCGGGCCCTGTCGAGGTGGATACCGTATTTGCGACCCCGACGGGCTGTCGCCGTGTGAAGCTTGAGCTGCATTTGTGGCGGGCGCAAACGGTGCGGGTAAAGCGGGCGATGGCGCTTGCGCCTGCGGATGCCCGCGATGCCGAGATAATTTCGGATATGCAGATCGCAGACCGGCTTATTGCGACCTCTACACATGATGTAACCGGTGGAGAAAGCTACGATGTCCTGTTTGCCTTTTCTGGCAGTGTTGCGTTGGAAGACCGCAATATTCTGATGGCGGTACGGTTTTTCGATGCCGATGGCGTGCGGTTGGAGCCGCCGCCAAACCTGCCTGTCTCTGATCTGGCAGGGCCGTTCCGGTATGTAACGCCCGGTCTTCTGCCGATGACAGGTAGCGCCAGTGTTGCCGCACCGGGGCGCGCCACACAGATGCAGTTGCGCGTATTGCGTTGGAAGCATGATGCCGACTGGGCACTGCAAGACATGCGGCTGGTCTGGTTGGGCGCAGAGGATCTGGTGGCTGCGCACGGCAGGCTCGATCTGCCGCAACAAGCCGGGGATATGGCGATCCATGCGCGGGTCACAGCAACGGCAGGCACGGGCACATTACTGGGCGCACTGCAGGTGATATTCGAGGACGCTTCGGGCACGCCTTTGGCCGCACAGGCAGAAAACATGTCGCGCTCTGACAGGTTTCTGAACCATGTCCCGATCCGCCCGCCGTTAGCCCATATGATGGATGAGGACGGTAGCTTTTGCATATCGCGGCATTTCACGCCGCCGGCGGATGCGGTGCACATGGGCTGGCGTCTGCTTGATCCTGAAGGGGAATGGCAGCTTGAAATGCATGGTTCCCCTTTTGTAGAGCCGTTTTTGCCAGATCCCCAAGGTCGCATTTCTGCCCTGCCCGACGCCGCACGCTGGTGTGATCCTACGCTTGAAGTATCGGCCGTTGAAGCTGTTCAAGCGGCTGTGCCGGTCTCTGAATTATGGGAAGCTGTCGCCTTGAGGCAGGTGCATGTGCTGGGCGAGGCCATCTGTGCGGTCACGCCGGGTGACTGGTATGCTGTGTGCGGTGTGCTGGATGCGATGCCTGCCCAGCTGCTGATCGCGCCGCAGTATTTTGATGCGGACCAGCAGCTTTTGCCCGACGTCGTGGGGCCGGGCTGTGCGCGCAGCGGCAGGCTGCCACCTGCGCGTGACGTCGCTTTGCACGCGCAGGGTGATGGCACAGCACAGCTGCGCAGTTGTTTTCAGGCCCCGTCAGGCGCGGCGTATGGCACCTTCCATCTGGTTGCCTCGGGTGAGCGGCCTGATGCTCCTGCCCTCTCAAAGCTCGACGTGGCAGCGGTTACAGCCGAAACGGTGTGCGACGGGTTGGATGTTGCGACATTATCGGTGCCGCAACTGCGCGCGGCGGTACAACTGGCCGATCTTACGGGCCAGCCTGTTGTGTCGCGTGCGGCGCGGCGCGCTCTGGCGTTGCTTGTGCCGCAGCAGAAGACACCCGCCGCCTCTACCGATCTTGCACTTGAACCGCTTGTGGCGGGATGGGTGCCTGCTTTGGGACAGGGCGAGGTGGTGGCAGATGTGCCCGGTCGCCCGCTGTATGTGCTGGAAAAGAAAACCGGCCAAGACATCCTGGCGACGTTGGCACAGCGCGGACAAAGCCCCGCGATATGGGCGCCACCAGACTGTCGCGTCGCGGGCCTGCCGCCCGAGCGGGAGGCAGCGACCCCGTCGAAGGCGACCCCCGACGGGGTGTCTGTCACGACGCATGCGGGCGTGCAGATATTGCACACGGTGGCCGACGGGTTTGACCGTGCACAGATGGCCCCTGCCGACAGGCTGACGTTTGATGCAGCCTATGCGCAGATTGCGGTGCGGTTGCACGGGGCTGGTCTGGTACACGCTGCCGGCGGGATGGACGAAATGCTGGTTGCCCGTGCGGTCGCGCAGGCGCAGGGCCTGCCTCTGGTTTGTGAAATCGCGGCACTGGCGCAGGTCGCGGACAGCACGCTGGCACAGTTGCGTCACGCCCGGCTTCTGGAATGTCTGTGCGCAGCTGATGTGGTGCTGGCCCCTGCCGCCCTGCACGATAAACTGCGCGCTGAGGGTGTCGCGCAACAGGCATTGGTGGCGCTGGATGCGGTCGAGGTGGCAGGCAGCCACATCGCGGCTCATGCCCTTGCCCATACACATTACACATCCCGAAAGGGAGATAGCTGATGGCCCTGCCCCTGCCGCTGCTCGAAGAACATACTGCAAGCCGCCAGCTGGGCGCGCTTTGGCAAAACCTGCACCGCAGCGGGTATGTGCCTGCTGCGCGCGGTCCGGTGCTGATGCTTGCCCTGCCGCCTGCTTGGGAAAACCGGTTTCAAACCTTGCTCTACAGTCGTGCCGCTGCACATGGGGTGGCCGTTGCAGGGGTGCGTCATCCCGACGACCTGATCCATATTTCATGGCCGGGGCCTGTGGTCCTGCACGCGCATTGGTTCGCTTCGGTGTTCACCAGCGCGCTGTCCGAGGCGGATGCTATGGGGCGTCTGCACAAGATGATTGCTGCGATCGACACATTCGCCGAGCGCACCGGAGCACAGCTGCTTTGGAGCGCGCATAATGTCTTTCCTCATGGCAACCGGTTTCCCAAGACCAATCTGGCGCTGAGGCGCTGGATTTTCGAGCGGTTCGAGATGCTGCATGTGATGGACGATAGCCATGTGGACGTATTGGAGCAGGCTTTCGGGCGTAGCGCGCCGCCGGTGTTTTGTGTGCCGCACATGACCTATCATGGTGCCGTGCCAGACAGTCTGGACAAGGCCACCGCGCGGGCGCATTTCGGGATCGCCCGCGATGCTTTTGTCTTTGGCGCCTTCGGCTCTTTGCAGCAATACAAGAACCTTGACGGGTTTCTTGACGTGTTCACGGCAATTGCAGATGCACAGCCCGCCCGCCCGCTTGCTGCTTTGGTGGGGGGCGTGCCCGGTGATGTGGATTTTGCACGCGTTCTGGCAACACGGTTCGGAGATGACCCGCGTATCACGCTGATACCCCGTATGATCGAGGATGCCGAAATACAGTACATGCACCACGGGGCGGATGTGATGGTAATGCCCTATCGCGATACGCTCAATTCGGGCGCTGCGATGATGGCGGCCACGTTCGAGCGACCCTTTGTAATGCCAGACACGATCGCGGCCAAAGCAATGGTGCCGCTGGGAGCACGGCTTTATGATCCTGCGGCGCCGGATGGGTTGCAGCGCGCGCTGGAGAGCTGTCTAGCGGAGGGTGATGCGCCAGTGATGCCGCAGACGGCACCCGCAGCACTGGCCACCCGCGCCCCGCACTATATATCGGAAGCTTTCATGACCGCTGTGCTGGACAGGCTTTAGGCCCTAATATTCAGGCCGTAATGTTATTCGCGCACCAGCATCACATCATTATACAGCATCGTCTGGAGCGCCATATAGCGGAATTTGAACGGGTGATTCAGGCAGGTTTCATGTACCGCGCGCGCGACGCCGCAGTGGAACATGCTAACCGCTGACCATGTGGCATAGTCGTTAAAGATCAAAACGCCGCTTTCCTTGAGCTTGGGCAGCGAGGCCTCAACATCTTTCATCACCCCTTCGTAGGCGTGATCGCCATCGATATAGATCATGTCGAAACTGTCATCAGGCATCTTGGCCATATTGGCGGAACTGTCACCAACATGGGTTGTGACGCGGCCTGATCCACTTTCCAGATGGCCCAGAATCTCGGGATTGACGAGGCGCGAAATGTCGATGTCGAACAGGTGCAGTTTGTCAGGCGCGCAACGCTTGAGAATTTCGAGGGAGAAATCACCACGGTCCACGCCGATCTCGGCCATGACGCCGCCTTTGCGTATTTTGTGCAGCAGCTCCATCCGGTTCGGCAGAAGTTGGCAATCGGCCAGCTTGGCTGTGGGCAGCTCTGGCGCGGGGTTGTGATAGCGGCCTTTCTGCTTCTGGAAGGCATTCAGTTTTCTTGAGAACGCGCGGCGTGCTGTTTCTACTTCTTCGTAGGTCACTTTGGGGTCGGTCGATGTCATGGAGGTGTCCTTCAGAGAGTAAAAAAGGTCCGGGTGAACTGTTTGACGTCATGTGTTTTAACACGGTGTGCCATATCTGCACGCGCCTTTGCCAGTGTTTGTGTGTCCTGATCGGCAAAGGCACGCAAATCCGGGATGGCATCGGTCATGTCGGCGTGCACGAAGGGGGCAAACAGGCTCTGCGCTCCGGCCCAGTCATGGACCACCGGATAGCACCCCGCCGCCATTCCCTCGAGCACGGAAGTATGGCAGCCTTCGGTGTCCGAGCTTGACAGGATCGTGCCCACGCTGCGGTACCATTCTTCCATGTCGCTGCCCGGCAGATCAAAGCGCACGGCAGCGGCCAGATCCGGATCGGAAAAGATCCGCTCGAACACCGCCTCAAAGCGGGTGCGGTCCTCTTCGCGGTTGTTCCAGACCCAGTCGATCTCCCAAGGCATCACGCTGCGCACGGCAAGGGTGAACCGCGGATCGGCGCGGTGCAGGGCGGCAAAGAAATCAATCGCGCGGTCAAAGCGTTTGTGATCGAACGGATTGATCCCCACCAATCCGCAGGTAAAGCGTGCCTGCGCCAGCTTGGGGCGTCTCAGCGCGTCCCAGTCGATGTATTGCGGCAGCACGTGGATGATTGCAGGATCAACGCCGAATTGCGCCACCATCAGATCGCGGAAATGGTCGGAGACCACGATCAGCGCATCCACAGCGTCCCAGTTTACCCGTTCGGGGAAATCGCGGAACGCCTCGAAACGGTGCAGGCGTATAATCAACCGTGTGCCGTCACGCTTGTTCTGGCTGTGCCAGACCGCGTTTTCGCAGCACCATTCACACAGGACCGTATCCACGCTTTCCGGCACGCCCAGAGTGCTTTTGGGTTTTGTGGTTGAGGCCCAGTATTGCCAGCCCATCGTCACCAGACTGTCGCCGCGCAGATAGTCGCAAAACTGGCGCAGGAATTTCGGTTCGTGGGTGGCGATCATCACGTGGCGTGGCTCTTGGGTCAGCACAAGCCCCGCAGGCCGGCCGCGGATCGCGGTTGCCAGCCGGTCCGACAGTGCCTCTGCGGCAAAGCCCGCAGCGATGCGCGCGATGGCCGCCTGTGCCGACGCGTGGGCGGGTTTGTTTTTGGTGGCCATGATTTCCAGCACGCGGGTGGGGACGTCTTCGCGGGCGATGTCGATGTAATAGGGATAGTCATCGCCAAACAAGGCGCGGTTGAGGGCATTGTCGTTCAGGATGGGGGCCACGCCCAATGTGCAGAACTCTACAATCTTGGTCGAAATTTCGATCACGTCGTCATAGCGGTCATGGCGCAGGCAGTAGGCGAAATCGGCTTTGCCCATCCGCGCTTTGGCCTGCGCATGGGGCACGTTGGTCACCAGATCGACACCTTGCACGTCGCCTGCGGCCAGATCGGCGCGGAACCTGTCCATTCGTTTGAAAAAGTCGCGAAAGCGCGGGCGGTAGGTATCTTTGCCCGCAATCAGGCTGACCCGCAGATCAGGCGTGTCGCCCACGGCTGCACAGATATCCAAAAGCCAGTCCATCCCGTAGTGCAGGTCGATCTTGCCGGAATAGCACAACACAGCCGTCTCGGGATCACGCGGGTCTTCTTGCGCCGGTGTCTCGGACTGGAAGACGATGGGCGGAACCACGTGTACGACATGGGCGGGATAATCGCTCAGGCTCTCGAGCGCGGTTTTTGCGGTATCGCTTTGCACAACCAGAGGCATCCGCGCGGCCCTGCCCTGCCGGACCCACGTCGGCTCTTCTTGTGCGATATCGGGGATGGCGCTGGGGGCGTAGCCAACCAGACGGGGCGCAATATCTCGCGAAGACAGCAGCTCTTCGAGATAAGCGGTGCCGCGGACAAAGATCCGCTCGAACCGGCCCTCGCGCTGTTCCCAGTCGCTCAGACTGGCCAACAGCGTCTCTACGCCCAGCCTGTCGGGGCCAGCACCAGCCAGAGCAGCCATCTGTGCAGGGTCGACGATGCGAATGTTGGCAGGCACCTCATCGGCCAGCACCCTGTCTGTCAGGGGGTGGCTCAGTAACAGTGTCACCTCGAAATCGGGCTGAAGCGCCAAAAGCTTGCACACATTCAGCAGCCAGATTGTCGACCCGTCGATGAGGTTGAAATTCTGCTCGGCCAGCACAGCGATCTTCATGGGGTGATCTCCTCGAATACCTGAGCCACGGTGCGGAACAACGGCGCCGCAGAGCGCTGGACCGGGCCGATCACGTGGCATTGCCAGCCGCGCTGTTGTGCGATGCGGGTGGCATCCATGATCAACCGGTTGAGGCGCATGTCATGGATCGACCACAGCCCGTCCCACGCATCACTGTGCTGGGTGCATAGGGCGGGCCAGTCGATCACAAACACGCCTGGCTCACGGGTGGCCAGTTCGGAAAGTATATTGGCGCGGGTAAGCTGCACACGTCTGTCGGTATCATAACGCGGGTCCGGCTGGGCCGTTTGCGGCCCCAGATAGGCCAGTGTACCACGCTGTTGTCCCAGCATTACCTGCGGCAGGCGCGCGGTATCAAAGCCGCCGGTGCCCGCATTGGCAGAACCCTCTGACCCCGTAGCTGACCCGTGTATGCCTTGCCGGAGCTGCTCTGTCTGCAAGCTTTGCGCCTCGCCCTGCAACAGACGGGACAGGGGGCGTACACGATGGCTCCAGTGCAGCGCGGGCCGTACTTCGGGAATGGTTGGTGTGGCGGGGCGCATGTCGGGGGCGTTTGCGAAGATGTCTTCGAGCAAACCGACAAGCGCCTCTGTATCGGCTTCGGGAAATACCCGTGCGCCGATTTCTTGTGCCACTTCGTCAAGGGGGGGCATATCCGTCATCAACACAGGCACGCCGTAGCTGGCGGCGCTGTAGGGTTTGATCGGCGCCACAATCTGGGTCATCTCCGAGCGGCGGCGCGGCATGACAAACGCATCCAGTAAGGCGTAGTAGCTGCCGATGCGTGACTGCGGTTGCTGCGGCACGAAATGCAGGTAATCGCTGATGCCTAACTTTGCCGCCAGCGCGCGCAAATGGCCGGTGTCATCTGTGGAACCGCCGACCAGACCTTTGGGCGCGGCCGACCCGACAATCAGCGCGGCGGCATCTATCCCGCGTGCACGTAATGTTGCCGTGGCCTGCACCAGAGTCTCCAGACCTTCGTATTCCGACAGCGATCCGACATACCCCAGCACGTGCCGTGCCGTGATCTCCAGGCCGTCACGGGTGATTTTCGGGTCCACGGGACGGGGCAGCGAGACGCCGTTGGGCATCAGGTGGATTTTGTCGCCCGGCACGCCGCGCGCCACCATTTCGTTTTTCATCGCAGTGTTGAGGGTGAACACCGCGCGGGCATCGCGGGCGATACGGGTTTCATATTCGCGGCTGCGCGTCGCTTTGATCTGGTCTTCCTCGCTTGGAGTGGGGGCGTCGGCGTGGCGCCCCATATCCCAAAATCCGCGTTGTTCGTAGAAAAACGCAGCGCCGTACCGGCGCGCGGCATTCTGGGCCGGCTCTGCATTCTCCCAATTGGATGCCCCGATCACGACGCCGGGCCGGAACACTTCGAACGCATCCGCCAGCTGGTTTTCGGCAGCACGCAGGCGGGTCCGCAAAGAGGCGTCGGCCGTTGCCCCCAGCGGCAAAAATACATAGCGCACCCCGTCGATGCGCTGGTCCAGCGGGATGGTGCGAGCAGGGTCAAAACCTTCGATGCTCCAGGGGCGGCCGGGTTTGCTGATCACCATGACATCATGGCCCAGCTCGGCCAGCGCACAGGCCACCGCGTGACTGCGCACCGCATAGCCGTTGCTGGAATAGGGCAACCCGTGACTGACCACATAGGCCACCCGCATAGGCAGGGGAGGAAGAGGCATGTCAGACACTCCTTGGGGGGTTGTCGGTTGGCATACCCGGACGGATCGAGCGTTGTTCGTGCCAGCCTGCCCGAAGGTAATGCACCAGCGGGTTCAGGTTGTGTGCCACGATGTCGGGATACAGCGACAGGTAGTGTGCCGTGCTGAAATAGGGACCGGGGTCGCGCAGCTCTTTGGTGGCCACTGCAAGGAAATGGCGCAGCGGATCAACACCGGCCTGGGCTACATCGGGATATGTGCGTAAATACCACTGCGCATCAAAGAGACCCGATTTCGACACCAAGGCCCGTTCGTAGCGGCGCCGTAGCATTGGCACTGCGCGTCGCAGGGCGCGCATCAGCGTCCCCGATGAGGCCGGGATTTGGCAGATAACGGGGTGAAGCGCGCGCAGTTGATTGTTTTCATGCTCCAGCGCGAGCCGCGCAAGATAGAGCGTTTCAAGATGCGCCTGCATTTGCTGGGGGGATGTAAGGGGCGACTGGGTCTGCGGCTTTTGAGAGGACATGAAAAAAGGAGCCTTGCAGAATGAACTGGACCTCCCCGCAACAAAGAGGTCATTAAATATGCACGGTTAAATGACCCAGTTTGACGGTTGATGTAAAGAAGCATCCTCGGATTGGCCTGCGAAACGGAGATTGACAGACGTGCCCCGCCAGCGAGCCCATCATTTCGATCCCGCAGGGTATCTGTCGCTGTATCCCGATGTGGCGCGCTCCGGTATGGATCCGCTGCGCCATTATCTGCGCTACGGACAGGCCGAAGGCCGCCAGCCCGGTCTGCTGACCGCTGCGTTGCGGGCACGTGATCTGTCCATGGGGGTGCTACAGGGCGGGTTGGTCACGCTTGAGAAAATGGCCCACGCCCACGACTGCACGGCTGAAAGGGTGCGTGCCACGCATGCCGCGGCGGATGCCTATGCGGCCACTGGCAACTGGGCTGCGGCACATGCCTTGTTGCGGCCGCTGGCGATAGAGACTGATATCGCCGGAGCTTTCGGGCAGGCCGATGCGTTGCTGCTGGCGGTGGAGGCGGCGCTGGACCAAGGTGATATCGCCCATGCGCGCAGGCTTTGCGATGTGGGGATTGCGATTTTGGGGCGGCGGCCTGACCTGATACTGGCGCAGGCCAATCTGGCGCTTGAGCAGGCGAATGGCGGTGCGGATTGGCATCGCATGCTACGGGGTCTTTTTGCCAAAAAGGGTCTTTTTGCCCCTTATATCTTCTCTAACCAAAGCGATTTGCCAAATTTTGACCGTCTGGCCGCGCGCCGGTTCGCAAGACGGGGGCGCGTGTCCGGGCCGCTGGTCAGCGTCATCATGCCTGCCCGTAACGCGGCCTCAACCATCGAAACTGCGCTGTACAGTCTTTTGGCGCAAAGTTGGCAGCGGCTGGAAATTCTGGTGGTGGATAACGGGTCCACCGATGCAACGTCGGCGGTGGTGGCGCGGATGGCGCAGGCCGATACCCGAATCCGTCTGATTGATGGTGGCGCAGAACCGGGCGCCTACGCGGCGCGCAATCTGGGTCTTGCGCAGGCGACGGGCGCGGTGATCACGGTGCTGGACGCTGACGATTGGGCGCATCCTGCGCGCATCAGCCGCCAACTGGCCGCTCTGCGGCGCCGCCCGGCAAGCCTGTCGCATTGGGTGCGTGCGCGTCCCGATCTGCGGATCACGCGCTGGTGGCTGGGTAAGGGGTTGATCCACCCTAACAGTTCGTCCTTGATGATCCGGCGGGAGATGGCCACACAGCTGGGCTTTTGGGACCGTGTGCGTGCAGGGGCGGACAGTGAATATATAGACCGGTTGCGCGCGCATAGCGGGCGGGATGCGGTCGCGTTGGTGTACCCTGACCTGCCTTTGTCTTTCGGGCGTCAGGATGCGGGGTCTTTGACGGGACAGAGTAGCGGCACGGGGATCGCGACGCTGCACAGTGGCGCGCGTCTTGAGTATGCGCAGGCCGCCACACGTTGGCATGGCCGGATGGCACCGGACCTGCCGCTGCCACAACATCCGGTCCGGCGTGTTTTTGCGGTTCCCGAAGTGCTTGGTCAAGGCGATCCCGAGGCCGTGCTGCCGCCCGCAGAACGGCTGTTACAAGAGGGCTTATTCGACAGCGACTGGTATCTGCGCAGCTATGCGGATGTGCGTGCCACGCGGGCTGATCCGTTGACGCACTATCTTGAGGCGGGGGCGGCAGAGGGGCGTGATCCGCGTGCTGATTTCTCGACCACAGGATATGCGCGGGCCCATGACATCGCGCTGGATCAGGCGCTGCTGCATTGGCAGGCCGCCGGTGCGCCGCCGGATGCCGCCCTGCTGCCGGTGCTTGAGGGCGCCCTGAACGGCCCGGTGGGCGCACGGCCTGTGTTGTTCTTTGGCCACCAATGCCGTGCGGCGGTCTTCGGCGCTGAGCGCAGCCTGCTGGATATGCTCGACCGCAGCATTGAGGCAGGTTGTTTGCCGTCTGTTGTGCTGCCCCATATAATGAACGAAGCCTATGTGCAAGATCTGCTCGAGCGCACGCATAAGGTCTATATTAGACCCTACACTTGGCTTTATGGCGGAGTGCCTGCGCCGCAAACGACCGTTCGGGTGCTGCGTGATGTGATTGATCAAAGCGGTGCGCTGGCCGTTCATGTGAACACTGGTGTGCTGGAGGCCCCAAGCCTTGCAGCGCGTGCGCAAGGTGTCCCCGTGATCCTGCATCTGCGTGAATTGCCTGAAAGCGATCCCCAGCTGTGTCTGGGCCTTGGGCTGCGGGCGGCTGATCTGCGCTGTCATCTTCTGACACTGGGCGACCGGTTTGTTGCAAATTCCCAAGCAGTGGCAGCTTGGCTCGGTGCGCCGTCTGCGCAGGTTTCGATTGTCCACAACAGTGTTGATCAAGACCTGTTCGATGTCCCGTTCGACCCGCCTGCCCGCTTGCGCGTCGCTTTGATTGGAAGCCTGACCCAGCGCAAAGGGGTCGCAGATTTTGTGGCCCTTGCGCGGCTTGCCGAAAAAGCGGGGCTGGCGCTGGATTTTGTGATGATCGGCAGTGAAAGCGCGGATCTGGCCGCTTTGGGGCCTTTGCCTGATACGGTGCGACATGCGGGATATATCGCGCAGCCTGCAACGGCGATGGCGCAGGCGGACATTGTGCTGAGTTTGAGCCATGTCGCCGAGAGTTTCGGCCGCACGGTGTTGGAGGCGATGGCCGCTGGACGCCCCGTTATTTGCTATGATCGCGGCACTCCGCCCGAACTTGTCGGGCGTGACGGCTGTGTCGGTGCTGTTGTGCAGGCCGATGATCCTGCTGCCGTTCTGGAGGTGCTTATGACTTTTGTCCTACCGGAGGGGGCGTCAAAAAGACTGGAGCAGGCGAGTGCGGGCGCGCGCAGTCGCGCACGGGCGCTGATCAAAGCGGCCCACATAGCAGCGCGGGATGTGTATGCCGCCGAATGACATCTTCCTCCGCCGCAAAAGCACGGTTTTGCGTTGCAATCTGGGACCGATCGGGTATCGACAATGACGCATTGTTAAACACTTTTTACGCTTTCAGATGAACAGGAGCCGTTTTGAAAATTCTCGTTGTATTCGGTACGCGCCCTGAAGCCATCAAAATGGCCCCGGTTGTTCAGCAGTTACAACAGACACCGGGTTTGACGACACATGTTTGCGTGACGGCCCAGCACCGCGAGATGCTGGATCAGGTGCTGACCTTGTTCGGTATTGTGCCGGAATTCGATCTCAATATCATGAAGCCGGGTCAGGATTTGACCGACATCACCTCAAACATCCTGCTGGCGATGAAGGACATCTTGCGCGAGGGTAAATACGACCGCCTTTTGGTGCATGGAGATACCACAACGACCATGGCCGCGGCGCTGGCTGCATTTTATGCGCAGGTACCGGTGGGACATGTCGAAGCGGGCTTGCGGACGGGCGATATAACAGCCCCCTGGCCTGAAGAAATGAACCGCCGTGTTGTCGGACGCATTGCCGATCTGCATTTTGCACCCACGCAAACAGCGCACGCGGCCTTACGTGCCGAAAATGTGTCCGAGGACGACATCCACGTCACGGGCAATACTGTGATTGATGCATTGCAGCAGATTGTGCAGCGTTTTGACGAAGACGAAACGCTGGAAGCGCAGATGCGTGCCAAGTTCGATATGATTGATCCTGCGCGCCGGATGATTTTGGTGACGGGTCACCGCCGCGAGAATTTTGGTCAGGGGTTCGAGGATATCTGCACAGCCCTGCGCGATATCGCTGCGGCATCCGATGTCCAGATCGTCTATCCCGTACACCTCAATCCGAACGTGCAGGGACCCGTGCACCGCATTTTGGGCGACAGTGCAGATGTGCATCTGATCGCGCCGCAGGATTATCTGCCTTTTGTCTGGCTGATGAAGCAGGCGCATATCATCGTCACGGATTCCGGAGGCGTGCAAGAAGAAGCGCCCTCATTGGGTAAGCCCGTACTGGTCATGCGCAACACAACAGAGCGCCCCGAAGCTCTGGCGGCGGGGACAGTGCGCCTTGTGGGCACGGACGCCGAGAAAATTCGCCAAGAGGTAACCCGCCTGCTTGATGATCCGGCAGCCCACACGGAAATGGCGCGCGCCCTCAACCCCTACGGGGACGGGAAGGCAAGCGTTCGTATCGCTGATGTGCTTGTCAGCCAGCTGGGCTGAACCAGCACGATTTTAAGGAATTCACCCATGTTCGAGACGATTTCAATGATTGGTTTAGGCTATATCGGCCTACCGACAGCAGCGTTGTTTGCAGCGCGTGGTACGACAGTTATTGGCGTCGATGTCAGCCAGTCCGTGGTCGATACGATCAATGCCGGAAAAATCCATATCGTAGAGCCGGAGCTTGACGGTATCGTCCACAAAGCCGTCACAGGGGGCAAGCTGCGCGCAACGCGCACACCCGAGGCGGCAGACGCTTTTGTCATCGCGGTGCCGACCCCGTTTCACGAAGACCGCTCGCCCGATCTGAGCTATATCCGCTCGGCGGCAGAGATGATCGCGCCGGTATTGGCGGCGGGCAATCTGGTCATTCTGGAAAGCACCTCGCCCGTGGGTGCCACCGAACAGATGGCCGCATGGCTTGCCGCTGCGCGCCCTGACCTGAGCTTTCCGCAGGATGCAGGCGAGGCGGCTGATGTGCAGGTTGCGCATTGCCCTGAACGTGTGTTGCCGGGTCAGGTGGTGCGTGAATTGGTTGAGAACGACCGCATCATTGGCGGGATGACGGCGCGTGCGTCGGCAATGGCCGTCGAGATGTACAAGCTGGTGGTCAAGGGTGACTGCGTCATCACGAACGCGCGCACCGCCGAGATGTGCAAGCTGACCGAAAACTCCAGCCGGGATGTGCAGATTGCTTTTGCCAACGAGCTGTCGATGATCTGCGACAGCTTTGACATTGATGTCTGGGAACTGATTTCGCTGGCCAACCGCCACCCGCGCGTGAACATCCTGCAACCCGGCGCCGGCGTAGGCGGGCATTGTATTGCGGTTGATCCATGGTTCATCGTGGCCTCTGCCCCCGAGACTTCGGACCTGATCCGCACGGCGCGCGAGCGTAACGACAGCAAGCCGGGGTGGGTTTTGCAAAAGGGGCGCGATGCGGTCATGTCAGTATTGGCACGCACCCCCGACCGCAACCTTGCAGATATCAAGGTGGCCTGTCTGGGAATGGCTTTCAAACCTGACATCGACGATCTGCGCGAAAGCCCGGCTTTGGCAATCGTGGAAGGGTTCGCCAAGGTCGGCTGTCAGGTACTGGCGGTAGAGCCGCATGTGGATAGTCTGCCCGTCAGTCTGGCACAGACAGGCGTGACGCTGGTGCCTTTGGAAAAGGCGTTGGATGAGGCGGATGTCGTTTGTGTGCTGGTCCGCCACAGTGCCTTCGCGGGGCTGAGAGAGCGCCTTGGAGCGCAGACAGAGCTGGTCGATGTCGTCGGGATTTAGACAAAACCTGCGCCGTGTATTCGGGCGATTGAAGAACAACGTAGTCGTCGGGGCCTCAACGCCGGATGCTACTTTGGCCCAGGCGCGTGAAAAAGCAGAAACTCCGGCCAAGGGGCGCCGTGCCGAAGAGATACGCGTGTTCGAGCAAGGCCAGCTACGACTGGTCTACGAGATGACCATTCGCCCCGGAAAGCCATTGGTCGTTGTGTTTTCGGGCGTGGATACGCATGCGGGCCGCTGTGCCACATCCTATTACGGACTGCACTGGCAGCTGGATGCATCCGTGGTTCATATCCATGATAATTTTGGCGCTCACGGCAACTATTTGCTTCAGCTCAACCAGGATCCAGAGGTGGGCTGGGCCACTGTGAACCTGTTACGGCAGATCATGGCCGAGACCGGTACACGCCCACGGGATTTATGGCTGGTCGGTACCTCTAAGGGGGCGACAACGGCGCTGTGTATGGCGCTGATGCTGAGGGGCGGGAACTGCATTGCAGCAGAACCACAAATCCTGCTGGGTGATTTCTTTTACCCCGAGAACCGTGACTGGAACGCGCTGGAAGAGTTGCGCAGCCTTGCTTATGCCATGATGGGCCGCGTTGATGTCGAGGATAAGACGACCCTGAATGCGATCGTTCCGACGCTGCTGCGCCGGTGGCTGCCCAAGTATAAGGGCAAGGCGCTGGTGGTTTTCGGCAGGGGTACAGGGTATTACCAGCAGCATATCGTACATCTGGATAATGCCCTCAAACAGGTACAGAGCACTGCGCCCGAGATCGCGCAGGGTCTGCGTGTAACCCTGCGAGAAGAGCCGTTCAAAAAGCACATCGATGTGGTCCCTGTCTTTTTGGATATCCTGTTCAAGCATTTCGGCACACAGCCTATTGATCAACCGTCCGCCGATGCCGCAACACCAGAGGAAAACGCGCCATGATCCTGCGAGCCGCATGCCTTCTGGCTGCCCTTTGGTGGTCTATTCCGGTCAGCCCCGCTGTGGCGGGGCCGTATTATCTATTGGACCTGGAGGGCGCTGAAGTCGCCCCTTCGTATCTTTATGAGGGCACCAAACGGTACCGGTTACGGGTGCAAGGCGGGGCGGCTACGCCCGCTATTCGCCGTGACAGTCAGCGCGGCAGTAATGTGCTGGTGCTGTCCACCGGCCCGACCCCGCGCGGCATGAAGCATGACCGCTCCGAGGTGCAGCTTTATGGCAATGTGACCTATGACAAACCGTGGTTTGTCGGGCTTAAAATGCAAATACCCCAAGGAACACCTGCCCCGCGCGATTGGCAGGTCGCCTTGCAATGCCATCAAAATGGCACCGCTCTTTCGCCGCCCGTTTCACTGGATCTGGAGCCTGACGGCACCCTTTCACTGGTTGTGCGGAGCGATGCAGACCGGTTCGAAAAGCTGTGGTCTACCCGAGTGACGCAAGGGCGCTGGATGCAAATCGAACTGGGCTTGCAGATGGGCAGGTCAGGCCGCGTGCAGTTGTGGCTGAACGGGCGCAAACAGCTCGATATTGCGCGCCCGTTGGGATGGGCCGCGGGCGATGCAGCCTGTGCACTCAAGACAGGGATCTACCGTGCTGCCAGCCCGCAGCCTTTCATGATGCTGCTGGATGATGTGATGCTGGGCGATACCCGCGCGGATGTGATCCTACGCTAGAGGATCACATCGCCATCGGCAAAGCGCAGCAGCTCGATATGATCAAGGATGTCGGTGCCATCCCCTGATCCTGTGCCATTGTGCGTGACCGTGGTGCGCAGCCCTTCGCGCAGAACAGTGTATTCGGATTGATCGTAGCCAAAGATCACAGTGTCAGTGCCCAGATGGCCGTTGATATAGTCATCCCCGCCGTTGCCCATGAGGATGTCGTCGCCCCCGTCACCAAAGAGCCTGTTGTCGCCGTGATCGCCGGTGATGGTATCGTTGCCATAGGTGCCGTGCACCTGTTCGAATCCTGAATAGCGGTCGCCGGCCGCCGCCCCCTGCCAGCCGCGGCCGCGCAGCAGCGACAGGTTCACGCCTGCCTCCGGATCGGTGAAGATGAACGAAATCTCGTCCTGCCCCGCACCGCCATCAAGCATGTTCGCCCCCTGAGCATCAAAGACGGTATCATTCCCGCCCAGAGCACGCACCGTGGTGGTGCTGTCGTTCAATGCAAAACTGTCTGCGCCCGACGTCCCGCTGAGCTGTTCGATCTCCGCGAAGGTCATCAAGCGGTAGGCGGACTGGCCAAAGAAAGTGGCAACCCCGCTGCCCGGACCCTCCTCAATAACAAGCACACCGCCCTCTATCCCGTCGAAGGATAGCGTATCGGTGCCGCTGCCCCCGAACACCGTATCATTGTCAGCGTTTGCTATGATCAGATCGTTCCCGCCCAAGCCCTCGATGATCTCGGCGATGCCCGCAGCCCCTGCCAGAGTATCGTTCCCCTGGGTGCCGATCTGGCGCGCCTTACCGATGGTTGAAGAGGCAATGGTTAAGTCGGAAAACTGCAGGTTTTCGATCGAGAGCAAGATGTCAGTACCGTCACCTGTCCCTGTCCCCTTGTGGACCACAGTTGTCTGATACCCCTCCCGGCTGATGACATATTCGGCGTAATCAAAGGCAAAGACCGCGGTGTCGTCTCCTGTCCCGCCGTAAAGGGTATCGTTGCCGCCAATGCCCATCTGAATATCATTGCCTGCGTCGCCTTGCAGAAAGTTGTCGCCATTACTGCCGGTCAGCGTATCGTTGAACCGTGTCCCGATGGCGTTTTCGATATTTTCATAGGTATCGCCCTGCGCAAGCCCTGCCCATCCGCGGCCGCGCAACAGCGAGACGCTGACCCCTTCGCTGGAAGACACGGAGAAACTGCCAGAGTATGAAATATAGTCTGAGCCAGCGCCGCCATCAAACCGGTCTGCGCCCCCCGTGCCCCAGAAACTATCTACGCCCCCCAGCCCACGAAAAGTTTCAGACGTGGTGGCGTGTCCTGCAAAAGAATCCGGACCCGAGGTGCCTGTAAAGCTTTCAACATCTGTGGCGGTCACCACTTCGGAAGAGCGACCGTATAAGGATAAGGTGATCCTATAGTCATCTGGGTTGGCAGAAACCTGAACGCCTCTTAAACCCGGCGCACCATCGAAGGTGATCGCGTCGAGCCCCTCCCCGCCCTCTACGAGGTCCGATCCTGCGCCCATACGAAAAATATCATTCCCTGTCAGGCCCATGAGCCGTTCAAGGACACCATCATCAGCTATGAATATGTCATTCCCTGCCGTGCCTGGAACATTGGTATAGACCAATTCCTCTGTGCTGAATGAGGCGTCTGTGAATTCAAACGTCCCGACATCTGTAACGGAATCGCGGCTACCATCCGCGTAATCCAGCAGGACTTGTCTATATGTGGCATCATAGCTGGTGGTCACATCGGCCCGCGCCACATCCAGAACAAAGGTGTTATTGCCGCTGACGCCACGGATGGTGTGACTGCCGGGCGTGCGCAGGAATGTATCGTCCCCCAGACCACCGAGGAGAAAGGAACCGTCTCCGCCCGATAGGGTGTCATTGCCCTGATCGTCGAAGATGCGGCTGTCTTGGCCCGCCACCAGTACATCATCCCCCCCATGAGCATAGAGTACGGCACCAACACCCCCTGTGAGTGTATCGTTTCCGCTGTAACCAGTGGCGAAACTGTTGTTCCCGACAGTCAGAACGTCATCGTTCGGTGTGCCGTGGAGAGATGTGTTATCGCCTGCGACTTGGGTAATACCTGTTGGCACCGGAAATTCCTTTTGAACAACCCGTCAGGACGGGTTTTGAAAATAAATGGAATGGGGAGAAGCAGAATAATATATTAACGGTAGGTCGCAGCGGGGGGTGTCAAAGTATTTACGGTCCGCCTGAGGGCGCCGTATGGCCATAAAAAAACCTCCCCCGAACGGCTGCGCGGGGGAGGTCTTGTTTGTACGGGCTGTGGTGCTGGCGCTAGATCACCGCCAACTCCCAGATGGTCACATCGCCGTCGTCGAAGCGGAAGTATTCGACGTCGGTGTGTACATCGAAGCCGTCTGCGCCCGAGGTGCGGACCTCGTTGGAGGCGGTGCGGAAGATGGCATAGTCGGCCTTGTTGCCGTCAAAGACCGCATAGTCCGAGCCCGCGCCGCCGTTGATCACGTCATTGCCGGTGCCGCCCTTCATCACGTCGATCCCGCCGTAGCCGAAGATAAAGTCATCCCCTGCCAGACCATTGAGATTGTTGCGCCCTTCGTTGCCGGTCAGGCTGTCGTTGTAGTTGGTGCCGACAAGGTTCTCGATCTCGAAGTACAGGTCCAGTGCCGCGTCGCCGCCCGTGCCGCGGCCGGTTTCTTCGCCCTTGACCCGTGCGCCGTTGCGCAGGCTTGCGGTCACACCCGAGGTCGAGTTGTAATATGTGACCGTGTCGCTGCCGTCGCCGCCAAAGTAGCGTTCACGCCCGCCGGTGGAACCCACGAACCAGTCGAAGTCACCCAATCCGCGGAAGTCGTTTTCGTTCTCGTCGCCGTAGAATACATCCTGACGGCCTGATCCTGTGACCCGCTCGACGCTGACATAGGTGTGGCCCGCGGCAAGGTTGGTGTTGTTGGACGTGTCGTTCAGATCGACCACAACGCCCGTGACCTCACCGTTTGGCGGAGGCGCGCCACCGGGGTTGAACGGATCGGCGGTGTTGACCGCATCGCTTTGCCAATCAACGTAAGAGATCATGTCCTGACCTGTGCCACCGTCGATGGTGTCATTGCCGGTGGTGGCGGTGAACCAGTCATAATCGCCCAGCCCGCGCAGGTTGTTGTCGCCTGCATCGCCCTTGATCCGGTCCGCAAAAATCGTGCCGGTCACGCGCTCGACGTTTGAAATCTCATAGACATCATCGCCGCTGGTTGTTGCCGTCCCCGCCGTCAGATCAAGGTCCAGACGGTAGGTCACAGGCGTCCGGCCCGGCGTGTCACCCAAGCTTACAAAGCTCAGCATGTCATTACCGTCACCGCCGTCGATCGTATCGCTGCCTTCACCCGGGGTGATCCAGTCACTGCCCGCGCCTGCGTTGATGACCTCGGACAGATCCGTGCCGGTCACGTTCTCTGATGCCGATGTCCCTGTGACTGGCGGAGGGGCGCTGTTGTCGATCAGATCTTCCAGCTGGGAAAAGCGCAGGTAGGTGTTGTCGAATTCGATTTCCTCGACATCACTGGCGATGAATTTTGTGCCCGCAGCGCTGGTGACAAGCAGGCCGCCTGTTGCACTGCGCACCGAGATGTCATCCGCGTTGATGCCTTCCAGAGCGACGACATCATAGCCAGCCCCGCCATAGATGCTGTCCGAGCCAAGGCCGGCGGCGAAATAGTCGTCACCGCTGTTGCCCACCATGCGATCTGCACCGTTGGTACCAATCAACACCTCGTCATTGGACGATCCGATAATGCCCCGGTTGGTCAGGGTCTGACCGCTGAGGGCAGCAAGCTGGGCAAAGGTCAGTGTGGTATCGGAGAACCGGAAATTCTCGGTGGCGGTCGTTGTGAAAACCGACCCCGTACCCAAAGTAAGAAGCATCGAGGCTGCACCTGCAGTGACACCGACATCCGTGCTGGCTGCTGCAATCAGCAATGTGTCTGTCCCGTCTCCCCCCTGTACGGTGTCAGTGCCGGTCCCCGCATAGAGCACGTCATTGCCGCCCTGACCGCGCAAGAGGTTGTTACCCGCATTGCCGACAATCAGGTTGTTTCCGTTGTTGCCCTGTAGGCTTTGCCCGTTTGTGCCGGACAGCTGAGCCGACGCAAGGACTTCGATTGAAGCGGTCGAGCTGAGAATATAGTTCAGATCTGTCAACAGGATGTCTTGGCCCGCGCCTTCGGCTTCGATGATGCGGTCACCGAAATTATCGACATAATAGACGTCATTGCCGTCATAGCCGACCAACGTGTCAGCGCCGGCGCCCCCGAACAATTCGTTGTCGCCGTTGTTGCCGCGCAAGGTGTTGCTGATATCGGAGCCGCGCAATTCCAACTCATCCAAAGAGTTCAAATTGCTGGCAAAGATGTTTTCAACCTGCGAGGAGGCGTCCAATGTGACGTTAACGCTGGTGCGGATTGTATCCACGCCGCCGTTTGCGGCTTCTATTACCTGTGTGCCGGAGACAGAGATGTTGTAGGTGTCGTCACCGCCACCCCCTTCTGCTCTGTCGGCGCCGGCGTCCAGATAGAAGACATCGGCACCGTCACCGCCGCGCAGCGTGTCGTTGCCATCCTGTCCGCGCATGATGTCGTTGCCCGCGCCACCATCCAGAAAATCGTTTCCGTTGCCGCCGCGCAGTTCGTCACTCCCTGCGCCGCCATATATGGCGTCGTTGCCATCCTCGCCGCGGATGGTGTCGTTGCCCGCGTCGCCCAGAATGGTGTCAGCACCGGTCCCACCCCGAATATCATCGTTGCCGTCACCGCCCTCGATCCGGTCATTGCCGCCATAGGCAAAGATCGTATCGTTGCCGCCGCGTCCGAGGATGTTGTTGACGCCCGCGTTGCCACGTATTTCGTTGCCGCTGTTGTCGCCTGCAAGGTCTATTGCATCGGTGCCGCTTGCATTCGCAATGTTGATGACTTCGATTTCGGTATCTGCGGCACCATTATAGGTGACGCTGGTGCGGATGGTGTCACGGCCACCGCCAGCGGCTTCAACAACCACATCGCCACGCTCGGTCACAACATATTCGTCGTTGCCCGCACCTCCAGCCATTGTATCGTTGCCTGCGCCTCCCTCCAGGGTGTCGTTGCCTGCATCGCCATTCAGCCGGTCATCGCCATCTTCGCCAAACAGCGCATCATTGTCGGCCCCCCCATTGAGAGTATCGTTCCCAAGGGCACCAAACAGTCGGTCGTTGCCTGCATCTCCGTCCACGCGGTCATTGCCCGCGTCTGCCAGAATGGTGTCGCTTCCGCCCAGACCGCGCAGAACGTTATTACCGGCCGCACCTTGAATGACGTTGTTTTTGGCGTTGCCCGTGCCGCTGAGGTTTGAGGAATTGCGAGCATCCAGAACCAGGTTCTCGATGTCGGTCCCCAGCGTATAGGTGATAAAGCTGCGGACCTGATCTATGCCGCCCTGATCGGTCCCGCCGGAGCGTTCGTTGACGACATCGCCGACGTGATTGACGAAATAGACGTCATTACCTGCCCCGCCGTTCATTACATCGGCACCAAAGCCGCCATCTAGCGTATCATCGCCACCACCGGCATTGAGCGTTTCGTCTTCCCAAAAGCCCAACTGGTTGGCAAGGATACGATCATCCCCCGACGTGCCGTTGAAAGCAGGTGGCGCACCATCGGCCGTGACTTCGACATTGCGGAACTGGGCAGCCGTTGTTTCGGGGATGGGGCCGCTGGTTTTGCCGCGGTAGACGCCCATCTGCAAATAAGGTCCGATGTCGTCATTGTATCCGATTGGCCCGGTGTAATCGACAATCGCCACACCATCACGCTGCACTTCAAGCCGCCCGCTGGTGCCCGTGTGATCAAAGACCACCTCGATGCGCAGGTTGATCCATGTGTCGCGCGCGATGGGATCTGTATCTAGATACAGTGTATTGGTTTGTGGCGTATCATACCCCGGAGCCGTCAGCCGGGTCAGGGAGTCTTCGGTTGTGGTTTTGTTGGCGTCCGTACGCCCCACCACTTCAAGCCGGTCACCGCGCAACTGGATCGTCATCGGGGGTGGGCCGGAAAAATCTGTCGGGATGCCGTTTGCATCACGGTCTTCGGTCTGGTGCAGCTGGGCCAGAACCAGGAAATCTGCAGTGTTTGGCTGACCAGCTTCGACAAGCACGTCGAACTCGATCACGAATTCGCGGCCGTTTTGCATGCTGCGGAACGATGAAATTTCGCTGCGGTTCTTACCCTGAGCCTGATCACCTGTGTCTGTGTCAGAACCGGCTACGCCCTCGAAAAAATCGTTCTCGCGCACCTCAAAACGCATGCGCCCGTCATCGAATTTTTCATAGCTGTAAGATTCGCCTGCGTTCTTAACAAAGGAGTTTTCATCGGTGAAAAATGGCATGCTCTACTTTCCTGTTTGTATTCAACCACCCCTTCACGGATGCCTTGAAATTATCTCAAATTTTTTTACTCGGTTTTTTAGTTTTACAAAACTTAGCTTTTCCACTGAGAAAACGCTTACATAAAAATTTTCCATGGCAAAATTTAGGCTAGAAAACGCCGCTTGACGTTTTTTTCCCACACCCCCCAGAGCCCATTTTCGGGTCACAATTGCGCAGATCATTGGCACATATTGATCACGAAAATGCCCCGTTGAGCTTCTACTCTCTTCTCAAGGTTTTTCTCTCATGCAAGGGCTCCACAATGAACACTCCGACCGATTTCGAACAAGAAATGCTTGAACTTCTTAATCGGGCGCGGCTGGATCCACAGGGAGAATTCGACGCGCTTATCGGAACCGCATCAAACGCCACAGGTGTCACTGCGGGAATCCGCAATGCTGTCAACTTTTTCAACGTCGACCTTGATGTTTTCCGCGCACAGATTGCCGTGTTTGACCCGGTCGCGCCTGTTGCTTGGAGCAGTTCACTGAACGTGGCAGCGACAGGGCATTCCGAAAAGATGATCGAAGTTTCCGCTCAGGGGCACCTGTTCGAGGGTGAATTGGGTCTGGGAGACCGGATCACTGCTGCGGGCTATGACAACTGGCGCACAGTCTCCGAAAACGTCTTTGCCTATACAGACAATCCGGTACAGGGCCATGCGGGGTTCTTTATCGACTGGGGCTTTACGTCCACCGGCATTCAGGACCCTGCGGGACACCGGCTGACCATTCTCAATGAAGACTTCACAGATGTGGGGATCGCTGCCCTTGCAGAAACTGACTCCAGCACCGCGTTGGGGCCCTGGGTTGTGACCCAGAACTTTGGCGCCCGCTTTACCAACATACCGCAACTTGTGGGCGTCGTGCTGAAAGATGCCGACGGTGACCGGTTCTATGATGCAGGCGAAGGTCTGGAAGGGGTAACGATAACCGCGACCAATGCTTCGGGTGATCAGTTCGTCACAACCAGCTGGGGCAGTGGTGGCTATCAAATGGAGCTCGCCAGCGGCACCTATGATGTTACCTTTTCGGGTGGCAATTTGAGTGGGACACTTACGGACCAGGTGACCATCACAGACGCCAATGTCAAACTCGATGGCTTCGCCGGCGATGCCACGCAGAGCGAGATAGTTCAGGGAACACCGGGAAATGACTGGCTCACGCCGGGGTCGGGCAATGATACAGTAGTGGGCGGCGCAGGCTCGGATATGATCAGCTTTGTCGACCTCGAACAGGCCGTAAATGTCAACTTGGAGACACAGGTTGCCCTATCGGGGAATGACACCAACACGCTGGAAGGTATCGAAAACGTCACGGGGACGATTTACGGAGACTACATTCAGGGGGACGCGGGCGATAATCTTCTGCGGGGGCTGGGCAACTATGACTGGTTCATCGGTTCGGAAGGCCGTGACAGCTATGAAGGCGGCAGCGGACGCGACATGGTTTCATATGTCTTCTCGCAAGAGGGCGTTACGGTCAATCTAAGCACCGGTGTCGGAGAGGCGGGCCTTGCCATGCAAGACAGCTATACCAGCATCGAGCGTGTCACAGGATCGGTGCACAGCGATCTGATGTTCGGCTCTGATAAAGCAGACGATTTTCGCGGCTTGGGCGGTTATGACTGGTTTGTAGGGTCCGGTGGCGGCAAGGACCGCTATGACGGGGGCTCCGGGCTGGACACGGTATCCTATGCCCTCTCGACCGAGGGTGTCACAGCCTCTTTGCTGGCGGGGCGCGGCAGTAGCGGCGACGCGGCACGCGATCTGTATACCTCCATCGAACGACTGACTGGATCAAGCTTTGACGATCTCCTGATCGGAGATCACGGCCGTAACGAATTGCGCGGGCTGTTCGGCGAAGACAGTCTTTATGGCAATGGCGGCGTTGACAGGCTCACGGGGGGGGGCGCGGATGACTATCTCGACGGGGGCGACGGGTTTGACTACGCGATCTACGAAAATGCCCGGGACGACTATACCGTGACGCAGCACAGCACCCATGTCACCGTGCAGTATAACGGTGGCGGTGGCGATGGCACGGATACCTTGCTCAATATCGAAGCTCTCATTTTTTCTGACGATCTCGTCTTTTTATAAATATACGGCCCCTTTCGAACAGCGGTATGGACACCGGACAAGGGGGCCGAAGGTTGGTTCCTGTGGGCATTTCGTACAGCAAAGGCTGGTAAAAAGACGTTTCTTGCCGTACGTCTGAAGTCTAGGAATACGCTGTCCCTTCAATATTTGTACCGCTGATACTGAAAGAGCTTCATCCAATGATTTATCCCATTTTAATGTGTGGTGGCTCCGGCACGCGCCTTTGGCCTTTGTCGCGCAAGTCCTATCCAAAACAATTTGCGAAACTCATGGGCGATCAGAGCCTGTTTCAGGCATCGGCATGTCGCTTAAAGGGACAAGACTTTGGCGCACCGGTGATCGTAACGGTCGATGACTTCCGCTTCATTGTCACCGAGCAACTGGCCCAGGTAGAGACATCTCCCGGTGGTATTCTCATCGAGCCCGAAGGCCGGAACACAGCGCCGGCTGTGCTGGCAGCCGCCCTGTGGCTGGCCGCCAAAGACCCCGATGCACTGATGCTGGTGGCCCCTTCGGATCACGTTATTACCGATCCACATGGGTTTGCCGATACGGTCCGCGCAGCCGTTGAGCGCGCGCAGGCGGGAAATCTGGTGACCTTTGGAATTATCCCGACCCGCCCCGAGACAGGCTATGGCTATCTGGAGCTGGCAGAGGGGGCCTCGATCGAGGCGAGCAGCCCGCAGACCCTGATCCGTTTTATCGAAAAACCCGATGCAGATCAGGCCGCACAAATGCTGGAAACAGGCGGGTTCTTGTGGAATGCGGGCATCTTTTTGTTCACAGCCAAAACGATCATCGCCGCCTATGAAGCCCATGCGCCGGAAATGCTCGTCACGGTGCGCGCAGCGCTGGACGCGGCGCAGTCCGACCTTGGCTTTACCCGCCTTGATCCGGATGCCTGGGCGCAGGCCGACGACATTTCGATCGATTACGCGATCATGGAAAAGTCCGATGCCCTGTCCGTGATGCCCTATTCCGGTAGCTGGTCCGATCTGGGTGGTTGGGACGCCGTCTGGCAGGAAAGCGGGCCAGACAGCGAAGGCAATGTTATTTCCGAAAGTGCGACAGCGATCGACTGCAAGGACACGCTGCTGCGCTCGGAGAGCGAGGGGCTGCAACTTGTCGGGATCGGGCTTGAAGATGTGATTGCCATCGCCATGAATGATGCGGTGCTGGTGGCCCATAAATCCGAAGCGCAGCGCGTCAAGGAAGCCGTGGCTGCCCTAAAGGCGAAAGGCGCGAGCCAAGCCGTTCAGCTGCCGCGCGATTACCGTCCTTGGGGCTGGTACGAAAGTCTGGTCATAGGCGAACGGTTTCAGGTCAAACGCATTGTCGTGACCCCGGGCGCCGCCCTGAGCCTGCAAAGCCATCACCACCGCTCCGAACACTGGATCGTGGTCGAGGGGACAGCGCGGGTCACGGTGGACGACGAAGTGAAACTGCTGTCAGAGAACCAGTCGGTCTATATTCCGCTGGGCGCTGTGCACCGGATGGAAAACCCCGGCAAAGTGCCGATGGTCCTGATCGAAGTGCAGACCGGCCCCTATCTGGGTGAGGATGACATCATCCGTTACGAAGACGTCTACGCCCGCAGCTGATTTGCAAAACAGGCTCTAAAGATACCTTTAGAGCCTGTTTATTGTCTTAGAAGCTTTGGTCGTAATCGCCCACGTCAGGCTCCGTCCGGATCACATCGTCGATCGCCTTGAAGATCGCACGCAGCTCTTCCTCGCTGTGGGCGCTTTCGCAGACCACCACCAGATTGGGCGTGTTCGACGAGGCACGTACCAGCCCCCAGCTGCCGTTCTCCAGAATCACGCGCGCACCGTTCACCGTCACCACTTCCTTGACAGGCTGGCCCGCAAGTTCGGTTACTTTCTCCAGCTTAGAGACGATCCGTGCGAGGATATCGTATTTCTCTGTATCGGCGGCATAGGGCGACAAGGTGGGCATCGCGTACGTCAGCGGCAAGGCTTTGCGCAGATCGGACATCGACTTATCAGGGTTCCGGTCCATCAACTTGCAAATCTCGACAGCCACGCGCATCCCGTCGTCATAGCCGCGCCCGATGGGTTCGGCCAAAAAGTAGTGGCCCGATTTTTCGAAGCCAGCAAGGGCACCGATTTCATGCACCCGGCGCTTCATGTGGGAGTGGCCTGTTTTCCAGTAATCCGCCTTGGCCCCGTTGGCGCGCAATTCAGGATCAGAGGCAAAAAGCCCGGTGGATTTCACATCCGCCACAAAGGTGGCATCGGGATAAATCTTGGACAGGTCACGCGCCATGATCACGCCGACCTTATCGGCAAAGATCTCTTCGCCCTCGTCATCGACCACACCACAGCGGTCACCGTCCCCGTCAAAGCCAAGCGCGAAATCCGCGCCCGAGGCTTTTACGCTGGCACTCATGTCGTGCAGCATCTCCATGGCTTCGGGGTTCGGATTGTAATGGGGGAAAGTGTAGTCGAGGGTGTTGTGGCTCTCAACGACTTCGACGCCCAGACGCTTGAACAGTTGCGGCGCAAAAGCCGATGCTGTGCCATTGCCCGTCGCGCAGACCACCTTGAGCTTGCGCGACATCTTAAAGTCACCCACCAGATCGTCCATATAGGCATCCCAGACGCCATCCACGAATTCATAAGCACCGCCCGGGTGCGCTTCGCCTTTGCCTTGAAGAACGATGTCGCGCAGTTCGTCCATCTCGTCGGGGCCGTGTGTCAGAGGCATGGTGAAGCCCATTTTGACGCCGGTCCAACCGTTGGGGTTGTGCGACGCTGTCACCATAGCCACGGCAGTGCCGCCCAGATGGAAGGATGAAAAATAGGCCATCGGGGTAATGCAGGGGCCGATATCCTTGACGGTGATGCCCGCCTGCATAAGCCCCAGGATCAGCGCGTTTTTGATTGTCAGTGAATAGTCACGGTAATCATTGCCCACCGCGATCACCGGCTCCAGCCCGTGGCGGCGCATCTGTGTCCCCAAGCCCAGCCCCAATGCCGTCATACCTGGCAGGTTGATTTCCTCGGGATATTTCCAGCGCGCATCATACTCACGAAACCCTGTGGGTTTGATCATTGGATCGCGCAGGAATTCCCAGGTGTTCGGGGTCACGTCAGAAAGAGGCAAAGTCATAGAAATATCCAGTGTAGGCTGATGTCGGTGGGGCGCTTGGGTCTGATGTTACAGTGCTGGCCGTATCAGTCACCACCAAAAAGGTCGCGGGTAAAGATCCGCTCTGCGCAATCCTCTATTTCGGGCGTAACGCGGTTGGCAACAATGATCTCGGAACGCGCCTTGAAGTCATCAAGGTCTGTCAGAACCTCCGAGCCGAAAAACTGTTTTTCCTTCAGCACCGGCTCATAAACAATGACCTCGACACCCTTTGCCTTGATCCGCTTCATGATGCCCTGAATGGAAGACTGTCTGAAGTTGTCACTGCCCGCCTTCATCACCAGACGGTAGACACCGACGGTTTTCGGTTTGCGCACAAGGATTTGTTCGGCCAGAAACTCTTTGCGTGTGCTGTTGGCATCGACAATAGCGCGGATCAGGTTCTGCGGAATATCCTCGTAATTTGCCAGCAACTGACGCGTATCTTTGGGCAAACAATAGCCACCATAGCCAAAGGAAGGGTTGTTGTAGTGGCCCCCGATCCGTGGATCGAGACCGATACCTTCAATGATCTGGCGGCTATCCATGCTGCCGGCCATTGCATAGCTGTCCAGCTCGTTAAAAAAGGCGACCCGCATCGCGAGATAGGTATTGGCAAACAGCTTGATCGCTTCGGCTTCGTCGGCGTCTGTGAACAGAACCGGCACATCCTTGCTGATGGCGCCCTCTAATAACAGGTCGGCAAAAACCCGCGCCCGCTCGGAGCGTTCGCCCACAATGATCCGGCTGGGGTGCAGGTTGTCATAAAGCGCACGGCCTTCGCGCAGGAATTCAGGGGAAAAGATAACCTGATCTGTTTCGAGCTCGGCGCGCAGTTCGCTCACATATCCGACCGGCACCGTGGATTTTATCACAATGGTCGCGGTCTTGTTGACCCGGGTCACTGCCTCGATGACATTGCGCACAGAGGTCGTGTCAAAATAATTTGTTTGCGGATCATAATTGGTAGGGGTCGCAACGATTACAAAATCGGCATCTTTGTAGGCATCTTCGCTCTGTGTGGTTGCCTGCAAATTAAGCTTTTGATCCCGCAAAACCCGCTCAAGATCATCGTCCACAATCGGGCTGCGGCCGTTGTTGACCATCTCTACCCGTTCGGCAGAAATGTCAGTGGCAATCACCTCATGATTTCCGGCCAGCAATACGGCGTTGGACAAGCCAACATATCCTATGCCTGCGACTGCAATTTTCATGTTAAACCCGCTCTATTCTTCAAATTAAGCTGTTTCTAGACCAGCGCATCTGAAACAACAACAAGCGCAGCGCCTTGACGCTTGACCCGCACAGGCCTGAAGCGGACAAGCAGTTGCAGTGAAGCAATGATGTCACTCTTTTGCCCTATGAAGGCAGTATATTTTGGGCAAATGGTGCTATAAATCAATTGGAACCACCGGACAGGAAGACGATGCAGATCGAAAAAACGGTATTGGACGGGGTTTTTGTCCTGACACCAGCACGGCACGGCGATGCACGCGGTTTTTTCAGCGAAAGCTGGAATGCGCGGCGGATGGAAGAGGCGGGGTTGGTCTATGACTTTGTGCAGGACAACCACTCGGTTTCGGCACAGGCTGGTACGGTGCGGGGCCTGCATTACCAATCGCCCCCCCATGCGCAAGCCAAGCTGGTGCGCTGCGGGCGCGGGGCGCTTTACGATGTTGCCGTAGATTTTCGTGCAGGTTCGGCCACCTACGGGCAGTGGGTGGGCGTGGAGCTGAGCCAGGACAATGGCCGCCAGCTGATGATCCCTGCGGGGTTCCTGCATGGGTTTGTGACACGTGTCCCCGACACTGAAATCATCTACAAATGCACGGACTATTATGCGCCGGACTGTGATGGTGCCGTGCGGTGGGACGATCCTGATATCGGGATCGACTGGGGCCTTGGGGCGCGCCCTGCCGTGCTGTCGGACAAGGATGCCGCAGCCCCACTGTTTGCGGATGTGCCCTCCCCCTTCCACGCGGGAGATGCCCCATGAAAATTCTGGTCACAGGTGGCGCGGGCTTTATCGGATCTGCGGTGGTGCGTCAGGCCATCGCGCAGGGTCACAGCGTGGTTAACCTTGATGCGCTGACCTATGCCGCCTGTCTCGACAATGTAGCCACTGTTGCGGATCATCCTGATTATGCGTTCGAGCATGCCGACATCCGTGATGCTGAGGCGCTGGCGCGCATTTTTGATACACACCAGCCTGACGCGGTGATGCATCTGGCCGCCGAAAGCCATGTTGACCGTTCGATTGACGGGCCGGGGACCTTTATAGAGACGAATATCACCGGCACCTATACGCTGCTACAGGCTGCACGCACCTATTGGAGCGCGCAGGGAAAACCCGACAATTTCCGCTTTCACCATGTCTCCACCGATGAGGTTTTCGGCTCGCTCGGGGCGACGGGGCTTTTCACCGAAACCACACCTTATGCGCCCAATAGCCCCTACTCTGCTTCCAAAGCGGCTTCGGATCATTTGGTGCGGGCATGGGGCGAAACCTATGGGCTGCCCATCGTGCTGAGCAATTGTTCAAACAACTATGGCCCCTTTCATTTTCCCGAAAAGCTGGTGCCAGTGGTGATCCTCAACGCGCTGGCGAATGACCCCATTCCCGTCTACGGGTGTGGCGACAACGTGCGTGACTGGCTCTATGTCGAGGATCATGCCGATGCTCTGTTGTGCGTGCTGAGGCGCGGCGCGCTTGGGCGCAGCTACAACATTGGCGGCCATAACGAGCTGAGCAATCTGGAACTGGTGCGCACCCTCTGCGCGCTTCTGGACGAAATGCAGCCCGGTTCTGTGCCCTATGCGGATCTGATCACCTTTGTCCAAGACCGCCCCGGTCATGACCAGCGTTACGCCATTGATGCCAGCCGCATTCAGGATGAGCTGGGCTGGACCCCTTCGGTCACCGTCGAGGAAGGCCTGCGGCGCACCGTGCGCTGGTATCTGGATAACCAAAGCTGGTGGCAAGCGCTGCAAGCACGCGATGGCGTGGGCAAAAGGTTGGGTGCTCTGTGACACTGCTGGTTTTTGGAGCCACGGGTCAGGTCGCACTGGCCCTGCAACGACGTGCCCCCGGGGCGGTTTATCTGGACCGCGCAGCCGCTGATCTGTCTGATCCTGCCGCTTGTGCGGCTGCGATCCATGCCGCACGCCCCGAGGCGGTGATCAACGCTGCGGCCTATACCGCCGTCGACCGCGCCGAAACAGAAGAACCACTGGCCACCCGCATCAACGGCGACAGCCCCGGCGCCATGGCCGACGCCTGTGCCACCCTTGATATTCCCTTTGTGCATATTTCTACCGATTACGTTTTTGACGGCAGTGGCGATACGCCCTGGCAGCCGACCGACCCGGTCAATCCGCTGGGGGCCTACGGGCGCAGCAAATTGGCTGGCGAGCAAGCGATCATTGCCGCAGGCGGGCGTCATACGATCTTGCGGACCTCGTGGGTGTTTTCCGCAGACGGGGCGAATTTTGTGAAAACCATGCTGCGCCTGTCGGACACCCGCGACACGCTGAATGTCGTCGAGGACCAGATCGGCGGTCCGACCCCTGCGGGCGGCATCGCCGATACAGTGTTGCGCATCGCCGAACGGATGCAGCAGGGCCATGCCGGCGGCATCTATCATTACGCCGGTGCGCCCGCAGTGAGCTGGGCAGAATTTGCGCGTGCGATTTTCACGCATGCGCATCGCCCTGTAACCGTGCATGGCATCCCTGCAACAGACTATCCCACGCCAGCCCTGCGTCCGGCCAATTCACGCATGAATTGTTCCACATTAGAGACTGATTTCGGCATCCCCCCCGCTGACTGGCACAGCGCGCTGGGAGAGGTGCTCAAGGAGATACTGCAATGACACAACGCAAGGGCATCATTCTGGCCGGCGGTTCTGGCACACGCCTTTATCCCGTGACCACCGGCGTCTCTAAACAGCTGCTGCCGATCTACGATAAACCGATGATCTATTATCCTTTGAGTGTTCTGATGCTGGCCGGTATCCGCGAGATCGCGATGATCACCACGCCGCAGGACGCAGACCAGTTCAAGCGTACGCTGGGTGATGGCAGCCAATGGGGGCTGACATTGCACTATATCGAACAACCCTCACCGGATGGACTGGCTCAGGCGTATATTCTGGCAGAGGATTTTCTGGACGGCGCAGCCTCGGCCATGGTTTTGGGCGATAACATCTTTTTTGGTCACGGCCTGCCCGAACAGCTTGCTGCGGCGGATACGCAGACCACTGGCGGGACTGTCTTTGGCTATCACGTGGCAGATCCGGAGCGTTACGGCGTGGTCGATTTTGCCCCCGACGGTACGGTGCGCGCCATCATCGAAAAGCCAGAGGTGCCGCCCTCCTCCTATGCGGTGACGGGTCTTTATTTTCTGGACGGATCGGCCCCTGCGCGGGCGCGCAAGGTGGTGCCTTCGTCACGTGGAGAGCTTGAAATCACCTCACTGCTGGAGATGTATCTCGCAGATGGCGCGCTTACTGTACAGCAGATGGGACGCGGCTATGCCTGGTTGGATACCGGCACCCACGCAAGCCTGCTTGATGCTGGAAATTTTGTCCGTACGCTCTCCGAGCGTCAGGGGATGCAGGTGGGCAGCCCTGATGAAATCGCTTTTGCCCAAGGCTGGATCACGGCACAGATGCTGCGCACGCAGGCCGAACCGCTGGCCAAAAACAGCTATGGGCAATACCTGCTGCGGCTGGCCGGTGATGCCTGACGTTGCAGGGGTGCCTCACAGATAGATATCCCCGTCTGCAAATTTCAGCACTTCGACATTGAAGATGGAATCCGTTCCTTCGCCTCCGCCAGGCAGATATGTCACCCGCACAGCATTGCCGAGATGCAGGATCGCATAATCCGCTTTGTCATGGTCAAAAAGCGCATAGTCCCACCCGCTGCCGCCATCTATGAAATCATCCGATCCCCCTCCGTAGATGCGGTCAACACCACCGTTCCCACGCAATGTGTCCTCGCCCCACATGCCGCGCAACACGTTGCGCCCGTGGTCTCCGGTCAAAATGTCCGCATAGTTTGATCCGGTCAGGCTTTCGATCGAGGTATAGAGATCACGCGCGGCGTCCCCTGCCATGCCGCGCCCCGAAATAAGCGATGCGGTGACACTGCCCGAACTGGAGGAATAGGCGACGGTATCATATCCCGATCCGCCATCGTATCTATCCTTGCCTCCCCCCGAGCCGACAAACCAGTCGTAGCCGCCCAGACCCCTGAAATCATCTTCGCCATCGCTCCCGATCAGCCTGTCCGCATGGACCGATCCCGTCACCCGCTCGATGCTGATATAGGTATCGCCCAAGGCCTGCCCCCACAGCCCCTTGCCTGCCCCCAGATCGACGACAACAGGCGTCGGAGCGAATACATATGAAACCATATCCCGCCCGTTGCCACCGTCGAGCGTGTCATTGCCGTCAGATCCGGTGAGCCAGTCGTAATCACCCAAGGCCCTGATGTGGTTGTCTTGTGCGTCACCTGTGATGAAGTCTCCGAAGATTGTGCCTGTCACCCTCTCGACGTTGGTGAGGGTATCCTTGTCACCGCCTGAAATGGCCGTGTTATTGCTTAAATCCACGGCAACACCCTGCGATAGGTCGGCAAAGCTCACCATATCGTTGCCTGCGCCGCCATCTACGCGGTCACTGCCTGCACCCGGTGTGATCCAGTCTGCTCCGTTGCCGCCCCGGACCGTATCGTTGCCCGCTCCTGTAGCAAGGCTGTTGGCGCCGCTGTCTCCGGTCATCACATCCGCCAGATCGGTGCCGATCAACCCTTCGACATTGCGGATAACATATCCATATGCCCCCCCGGCATTGGCCGTGGCGTTGGACAGATCGACCCTGACGGCAGTGGGCAGCGTGGCAAAGGACAAAATGTCGAACCCCGCTCCGCCATCCACTGTGTCCGGGCCGATCCCCCCAAAGAACTGGTCGTTCTCTGCCCCCCCCGATGATGCGATCGGTTCGGGAATGACAACGTGATTGACGTCAAACAGGATCGCAGCACGCATCTGTTGCTCATTGAGCCGGGCACCATCCACGGTCTGGATGGTCAGGCTCTCATCCCCGAAGGAGATGCGTGCGCCGTTCGTCTGCGCCTTCAAAGACAAGGCGGAAAAATCATAAATGGCACCATAAGCACTTAGTTCAATCCGGTCTTCCGCGATGTCGAAACCGCGGATCGTGTCGTTTTGCCCATCGGGCGAGAAGATAAAGACATCCGCCCCCGCCCCGCCATTCAGGCGGTCTGATCCTGCGCCGTCCAGCAGCACATCATCGCCTGCGTGACCTTCCAGCTGCATCCCGCCATCAGAGGCTGTCAGAATATCGTTGCCAGAACCGCCGTCGCGACCTGTGGCCGTGATCCCCCCGGGGCCCAGATCGACCTCAAAGCGCGTGATGCCATTATCGCGTGAGGATAAAACCAACAGCTCTACCGCGCCATTTTCATGCGTCACAAACCGCAACTGGCGAATACCGTCCATCGCTGTATCCAGCCCGTCCTCGATGTTTTCGCGCAATAACAGACGCCCCTCGGGCAGCAGCTGGAACAGGCTGATCCCCCCGTCAGAGCCCCCGACCGCCAGCAAGGTCATTCCCCCCGTCGTGACGTGATCAAGCGCCGATATCCCGTCGAAACGCGTATCGCGCGTGTCGTTGATCTGATCGACAAAGCTTAGGTCGCCGCTGTCGGACAGACCGAGCACGGTCAGCGAACCGGTTGCGGCAGCGCCCATAACCGCAAACCGTTCATCGCCCATCTCGATTATGCGCAGAACTGTAGGCTGGCTAACTGGCAACCTGTCCACAAAGCCAAAGCTTTCCTGTGCTGTCAGGCGCCCGTTGCTGCCGACAGAAAACACCGTGAGACCATCCTCTTGCTGCGACGCAGCCACCAGAAAGGACCGACCGTTCGCGGTGGTCGTGCTGTCCATCGCGGAAATCCCCGACAGCAGCGCCGACCCTGCGTCCGGAACTTCCTGTTGAACGCTCAACGCCCCGCTGGCTGCCCGCACATAGACCCCAATGCCCGCATCCACGGGGCGCGCCATATAGACATAATCCCGCCCGCCCGCCTCAAGTGTGTGCAACACGACCGCATTGCCGTAAAACCCCACACCGTCGAGATAGGCGGTGGCGCTGTCCCCCCCCGATGAAACAAGCCGGTCCAGAGTTGGCGCATCAAGGCTGCGGGTGTTGCCGTTCATCTGAAAATTGAGTTGGTCAGCAGTGCTCAGATCGCGCGTCGTCACATCGCGCAACGCGACAGATCCCGTGCCCAGTGCGACCGTGCTTTTGTTTTGCGCGCCCGTATCGTGCAACACCAATGTCCGTGCAGCCCCGCTTTGCGAGACATCAAGACGCGATGTCTGCCCATCTGTTTCGAGCCCCGACCCCCAAATGGTCTGGACGAATGATAAAATCCCCACCGTTTACCTCAAAAACAGCGCCCCCACGCTGGCTTGGAGGATAAAAGAGGAAGGGATTGGGGGCTCTGGCGCAAAGGCGGCAAAACCGTGGCTCTTGCCTAGAGTTTAAAAAGAAACGGGGTCAATTTTGCGCCTGTGTCAGGCACCGTGCAGCAACCTTTTGAACAGCGACTGGTCCTGTCCCGTGCGCCCCTGGCTTGCAGCAAAAAGCGCGCGCGCAGCCTGCTGCCAATGCGCAGCCGTCAGATCATCCCGACAGAACAGATCACGCGGCACCTTGCCCGGATCAAACATGAAACCGGGCTGCACGGCCTGAACCTTTTCGGCTAACGTCATGTTGGAATTCACGAACTTGTTGCGCATTTTGTTGTATTCGGCACGGGTCAGCAATGTGGCCGATGGTGCCCCCTCGGGACGCACCGCCTCTTTAAGCAGGCTCACCAGAGCCTCGGGCGGCACCTCTTCGTTGGTGATCTGCGTGGCCATATAGAGCGCGATGGGATCGGGTGAGATATTGGCCTTTTTCTCCGATTCCAGCGGCCGCAGGGCAGCGGGATCAAGATCACTTTGCATCAGCCGCAGGAAAGCACCCACAACGCCCCCCTCGGCGCGTGTTATCGTGTTGTAGTCAAGCAGCCTGATCTCTTCCGGTGCGAACCCTTCGAGCAGATGCGCATAGACCGAACTGTGATCGATCGGCACCCCGCCGCCGCGCCGTTTATCAAAGGCTGTTTCGACGTATTTTCGCAATGTCGGCACCCGAAAGGATTTAGAGACCTCCATCCACAGCGACTGCACCAGATCAACCTGCTGGCGCATGGTGTAGATGATCCGCACTTCTCCGAAGGCGCGCAGTCTTTGTGCCAGTTCAACCATGTTCACCCGTTCGGGCCGGACACGGGTGAAATTCTCGGCGGACAGAAACAAGTCACCTGATCTCTTGGCATAGCGGTCCATCAGATTCTTCCAGGGCTGGTCGCGTCCGCCCGCGCCAAAAAAACTGTCTGGAATATCGGGCGTACTCAGCCAGGGGGCGACCAAAGCGTGATGGGCATTATTGGGACCGATGTCGGGATAGATAATCCCGTGCTGTGCCAGCAAAGCGCGGTTCTGGTCAAAGATTGCCTGCAGATAGCTGGTTGCAGTCTTATGTGCACCGATATGGAGAAAAATTCTGGGCATGGGAAAGTACCTGTACCGGCAATCGCGTAAGTTGGGAAGATTAGCGTATGTTTGATTAGTGCCGAAATAACCAGTGTGTATTGCTAGGGGGCGGGGGGGTCCAACTGGGCAGGTGTAAGAATATCCTGCCCGGCCAGCTGTGCCAGACTGCCGAACAACCGTTCCAACGCATGGGCGGTCGTGCCATCCACCAGCGCCTGCTCTGGTTCGAAATCCGCAGCATCCAGATCAAGGGCGGCGATCTGCGCAATCATCGCCTGCCCGATCCAATAGATCGACCCCGCGGGAAAGGACAGTTCCGCATCAGGCAAAGACAAACCACGTCGCGCCATAAGCGCAGTTGCGCGCGCGTGGTTCACCCCCCAATGGATATCGCCCTCATAGTGCTGGCCCTCGGCCACCCAGAAGCCCGCCCCTGGCGTGGTGATAAACGTCTCGAGCCTGCGCCGGGTTTGTTCGGGCTCGCCCAGAATGCCCTCTGTCAGGTTCTGACGCCACGCGTCCCCGTTGCTCAGGTGCGGGGATTTTTTGCTGTGCAGCTTGCAGACGGCCGAATAGGGCGCAAGCACACCACTGCTCACCAGCCAGACAAAGGGGAAAATATCGCGGCCGTGATTGGGCAGGATATGGACCTGCGCGCGCGCGAACCGCGACGTGATCATATCGCGCAGGGCTTTGGCCCGGACGCCATCCTCGGCATCCCGGCTGAGCGTGACCCAGAGATCGAATTCAAAGGTCTGTGCCTCTAACAGGGATGCAAATTCATCCCACATCTCCAGATAATAGAGATGCAGCACGACCGCGACACGCGCAGGCGCCTCTACTGCGCAGGGGGCGGCGGGCATATCGGGGACAGAACTGTCTTGTGGATCAAGCCAGACAGTGCGCGCCTCATGTTGTCCGGTTTGCACATAGTGAAGCAACGGACGGGTCGTGGCCGGATCCAGATCAGGGTTGTGGAACAGATAGGCACGGGGCGAAAACCGCCCGTTCGGGCTAAATCCTGCGGCCTCGCCGTGCTGGATGTAATGGCGCAGGGGATTACGCTTGAAAAGCCGGTGAACGCCGGCGTGTGCGTGCAGATAAAAGGCCGTGTCAAACACACCCGCCCGCGCGATAACACGTTCATAGTCACGCTCTCGCGCTGAGGGAAGGATAAAGCGGATCGCCATAACGATCTTGCGCGGCAGGCTACTGAACATCAGTGGGATCTCATTTCAACAACGGGTCTGGACAGGCGGGCAGATCGGCGGGGCGGCAGATGCAGTTTACACAGCGTCCAGATACGCCTCCAGTGGGCTTGTTATATTCCCCATGCGCGCGCGGTAGATCGCCTTGAAAGCTGCCGCTTCCTCTGGTCTGCCCAAAGCCTTCTTGCACACGGCGACAGATAAAGCCGCTGCGGGGTGGCCTGCATCAGCCGCGTGTTCAAGATACGGCAGCAATTCTTCGATCTGCGATGTGCCATCGGGATGAACGCCTGTCAGAATGCCCAGAGTTTCAGCATGTGCGGCCTCGGGGCGGATACAAGACAGCAAAACCTCATCGGCCTGTGCGGGCTCTTCCGCGTGGATCAGGCTGCATGCTTTGACGATTTTGAAGTACTCGTTTTGTGGGTCAAGCGCGATGGCGCGGTCAAGCAACTGGCCATACTCTGGTGTGTCGGCGATCGACCGGCCCGACTGGATAAAAGCCAGCCAGATGGCAAAGGATCTTTGCAGGTCGGAAATGCGCGGATCAACAGCCACACCGTCAGCCCCTGCGCTTTCTAACAACGCGAGCGTTTTATCCGCCTTATAGTACCGATAGGGGCTTTTTGATTTCACCCCCCCGATCCAGCAGGAAAGTGTCGCAAAACCGCTTGAGCCACAGATGATCTCGTCGCATCGCGCCATGAGACAGATGTCGAACAGAGCCTGCTGTGCCCCATCGAAATCCTGTTCTTGTGCAAAGGAGGTCGCAGAAATAGCCCCGTAGCGCTCGGCCAGATAGGCGATGAAATCATTGTCTTGCCCAAATAGCACAAGCGGACGGCCCTTCGCCTGCATATCAGCCGCAATTTGTTCAGCGATCGAAAAGGCACAGGCCTTACGGTGATAGCGGCCCATCTTTCGGTAGCGTCCGAAAATCAGGTCCCCCGCCCTCAGGTGAAGCGCGGCACTGCCTGCGGCCCCTGACAGGTCCACTTCATGCGCGCATTTGCGCGCGCGCTCCAGATGGGGAATGAATTCGATGCGCTCGAAACAATCCTTGAAAGCGGCTCCGGTGGTGTCATCCACCAAGCTGCGGCATTGGGTTTCCAGCCGTGCCTGCGTGACGAGATAGCTCTGGTCCGCGTGCGTAGGCATCCGGGTCACGGCATCCGTTAGCTTGGCAGGAGCCAGCGCGGTGATCTCTTTGTTGGACAAGAAGAACCGGTCCAGAAACGCTGTGCTGAACGTCTGCTCGGCAGGCAGGACGTCATGCCACACGGCAATACTCTGCGTCATTGGCCGCCAGCCGAACCGGAACTTTCCGGGCAGCTTATCCGCAATCACCATGGCATTCAGAACCGCCTTCAGCCGCTCTCCGAACCCGTCCGCACGATTTGCAATGATCAGGGGCGGCGTGCTCTGCAAGGCATCTGCCGGTAAATCTCCGGCCTTGGCAAAGACCCTGATGCGCGACAGATGCAAAGGCCCTCCACCGGTATGGGCCGTGATGGTGATCGTGCGCACCGCGCCATACTCTGCCAGCGGGATGACCAGTGCGTTATCCTCTTTTTCGATCCCGAAATCCTGCATGGCGTTATAGACTGTCTGCGTGCCTTCAGGGGTCTGCACCTCTACCGTCAGATGCTCTGCCCAATGGCGAAACCGCGGCGTGCGCCGGTTTTCCAGTACGATATACTGAAGATCCTGCAGGGCATCGAAAGCCAGCGACCACCAGGGAGCTTGTTCGATATCCGTGTGAAAGGCGAAATCACGGTCCACCCCGATCACGGCGTTTTGCGCATCCTCTTTGTGTGACCAGCGCGACACCGAGCTTTGAGAGGCCTGTGCTGTTTTGCCGATGTCTACCAGATCTGGAATACTCCGCAGAGCTGAAAGCTTTGGAACTTGGCCGTTGTTACTCACTAAATGTCCTCATGCGCTGCAAGCGGGGCTTGGGAGATTTTTCCCTTACCCAGTTCAAGCGCTCTTCTAGGTGTTCTTTTCCGAAGCGTGACACTGTTTGTGCTTCGTGGTCACAGGCATGGCGATGCATGGGCTCGTCGATAAAGACCACCTCATCCGACCTGCATTTATCGATCAGCGCATACATCAGGGCAGCATCCGCACCACAGTCAAGCCAGTCATCCTGCCCATCCAGCAGATCAGACACCTCAAGAGTATCGTAAAGCTGCCGCCGGAAGCTGCGCAGATAGCCCGTATGAAGCACATCAAGCGCGCGTGTACGTTGGTCGTCGATCGCAGCTGCGGGATAGAACCCGCCGGTATTTTTTTCGCCTTCGTGATCGCGCCAGTTCCCGATGGCCATGTGACAGGCGGGCGTGTCGCGATAACAACGCGCAACCGTGCGCAGCGCATACGGCTCCAATGCGTCATCCATATTCAATAGAACAACAACAGCATGGGGGTCTTCATGCATCGTGATGGCAGTGTGCCAGGCATGGGCGGCGCCGGTGTTTTTGGCCACACGGATCAAACGGGCCTGCGGCAGAATGGCGGTGCGGGCCAGATCCTCATAGGTGCCGTCGTCAGAGCCGTCATCAATCATCGTGACATCGAATGTATAGTCCCCCGGCAACTGCTGTGCGACAGAACGCAAGCACCCCGTCAGGTAATCCTGACAGTTCCGGCCAGTAACAACGATATGAAAATGCACCGCTGCGGAATGGGAAACACCCCGCATGTCTAATGGTGCATCAAGATGGGTTATGGAACGGCGGGTGTTAATCAGATCGCCTGCCTCGCGCTGCATGTTCCTCGGGATCACAAGGCGCGCCGCCTTAAGCGTATCCCCGTCATAGCAGCGGCCCAGATGCGCCAGCGCCTGCCGTCTGACCCGGCCGTTATCCAGCACGGGTGCTATCGCAGAGTTATACGTTTCAATGTCGTCCCCCTGCCCTCGCAGCTGCGCGTTCTGGTCATCCCCTTCGCGCACCCAACCGGTATCAGCAGGCATGATAAAAAGCGGGACGTCTTTGCGTGCGGCAGCCGCAGCAAACCACAAACGGCTTTGGCCTTCGGACGCGAAATCCTCCAAAGCAGGTTTCAACGCTGAACTATGCCAAGCCGCCGTTCCCATGCCCAGCACATCTACAAACTGCCCCAGAGGTTCATCTTTGAAGGCGCGGATTTTGCCTTGGGTTTGCGCTGTCAGAGGGCCGACAGGAAAAATATCGCCCCGCAAACCTACAACACTGGCACGGCCAAGCATTTCGATGTGATAGATCATGCGCGCCGCATAATCTGCCGGATAGCGCAGGCTGTCTTCCAGCGTGAAAACATAGGCATCTTGGTCAGGGAAATCATAGAACCTGCCGGTGTCTCCCAGATCGCCGCGCGCATCGCGGCCCAACACGGCACGGATCTTAGGATCCTGAGCGAAATCGGGAACTGCATCGTAGTCGTTCAGGTAGAGGCGCAGCTCGTTGAGCTGTGGCAGAATGCTTGGCAGCATCTGGGCAAGGTCCTCGCGTCGGGACGCGTGGCTGTCCAGCACACCAATGCGCAACTCTCCCAGCGACGGAGAGGCGTTCTGCTCTTTTGACCCCAATGCAAAGGGACGCGTGTATTGCGGGAATGTGACTTTCAACTTGCCTGCGCCGGCGTGCCAAGCGGTAAACGCTTCACGATAGTTGCTTCTGGAGGGCGACATGGTCACCGCAAGTTGCCCCTCCTCAAGAGTGAAGACGCGGCTTGTTCTGCTTGTGGTCAGCGAATTTTCCAGTGTTCGGGTAAAATAGACCTCGTCAGGCATCTTCAGAACCGCGCTGACGCCATAGGTCTTTTCAAGCCGGAACCGGAATTCGCCATCCCCACTGAAACGTACCGTGTCATATGCCCCCAGCCGGTTCAGCACATCGCGCCGCCACAGCAGGCTGTTCTCGCCGTATTTAAGCGCACTGACCGGCGCGGTATAGTCAGGGGTCCAGCGCCGTTGCTGGCACCGGCATGCCACCACGCCCTTGGCCGCTTTCAGCGCATCAAGCTGTCGCGCGATCCGGTCGGGGGGCATGATGTCATCCGTATCCAGAATGGTGACATAAGCTCCGCTAGAGTTCATCAGGCCGACATTTCGCGCATAGTAACACCCGAAATTCCGCAACAGCGATATCACCTTCAGATTGGGTGCCGTCCGGGCAATCTGGTGCGCAACCCTGACAGAGCCGTCTGTCGATCCATCATCTATCAGAACGACCTCAACCGCGACCCCCTGCTGGGAAAGCGCCGCGTGAAGCGCGCGGGTCAGCCACTGCTCGTTGTTGTGGCTGGGCATCAGGATCGTCACCAGCTCGGAGTGGCGGATCGGCTCAGAAGGCGGCACGATGCCTTGTGCATAACGCACATCCAAAATCGCCGGGTCCGTGTCATATGTCCCCGGCACAGGCGCCGCGATCCGGGCCGCACCCGGATTCGGCGCACGCCCCAGACGGGCGCCGTATTTCAGATAATGTGTCTGCGGATCAAGCCCGCTGAGGGCCACATCGGGATAGGCAAGAAGGTAGCTGTCAGCATCAAAATTTTTCGGAAGGTCATCCAAGGACATAACTGTACTTCTATCGTGAAAAATATGTGCTGATCGCGCATAATTTATGGGCGCAGGCACTATATTGCAATGGACAAAGCATTTGCGCACCGCAACCCGACAGCCGCAGTACAGGGTCAGAACCGGCGTATAAATTCTGCGGCGACCGCAGGTAGGGAAGGCCAAAAATCCGCATCGTCACAGTCAGACCCGACTGGTCCCGCAGCAGGTCGGCAAGCGGCACGCATGGCCTCGACCCAGTCAAGAAACGCCCCGTATGCAGCCATCTCTTCGCTGTCCAGTTTTCCCACAGCCGCCGCTGCTGTCATGTTGGCTTGGGCAAACCGGTCCGCCACCGCAATGATACGCGCGCAGCACAGCGCCTTGAGCTGCTCTTCGCGGGTCTGTCGCGCGGCATCTGCCCGCGCCTGCGCTGTGGACAGCATGGACATATCAATATTGCTCATTTTTGATCTCCGTATGGGGGCAAATCTACGGGTCCGTCTTCGGTCAGATGCAGCGGGGCGGGAAAAAGCGTCTCGGCGGGCGCATTCACGCCATGCGGCAGAATAACCGTCAAATGAAGATCGCCCCCTCTCCGCTCGATAGCGGACCCAAGCCAGTTACCCTCAACTGCATCAAGGGGCAGGATATCCCCCTCTTGCAGGGCGGTGAAATCAAACGGCTCACCGTTGACGATCAATGTATCGCCACGGCGGATCAAGGTGCGCGCGATATCACTGCGCACCGGAGAAAGGGCAATGTACATATCAGTCTCCATTAGAACCAGCGACCGATTGCTGTCAGATGAACGCCAAAGTCTGATATTGTGCCCGGCGTATTGGACGGGCCTTGCTGCAACCGCGCCGACCAACCCGACAAGCCGCCGCCGAAAACAGTTGCGAAATATCCCCGTGTCCGGTCGCCTGACCCGCCAATAGCGGATAGTTCCTCGCTGTTGGCAGCAAACGACGTAGCGGGAGGCGATATAAAGCTGGCCGGATACGCAAAATCCTGTGGAAAGCCAATTGATACATCTATGATGACAGACCGGTGGCAGATCAGTGTGCCATCAGCAAATTTAACGTATTGCCCGCTGGCATTCTCGCCGCTCTCGAACAACGCACCCGTGACCTCTCCGGCGACCTGCGCCACCGTGCCTGTGACGTTGCTGCGGTCATACACCTGCCGCCAGTCGGACACGCCGCCGGGCGCCATATCAACAGCTAGCCCTTCCTGCGTGAGGCGCGCCTGGACCCCACCACCTGTGGCCAGACTCACTGATTGCTCTACCGGGTCCATCCGCAGGGCCTGTGTCCAGCTTCCCTCTGCCGCGCGCATCTTCACCGAAAAGGCGTCCTCACCGGCCAGCCCCATCTCTGCACGCCCGTCATAGCCGGTCTGAAACAGCAGCGACGCCGTATCGCCCACCGTAGCCTTGTTCAGCTTAAGCTGATGCCCGCCACCAGAGGCATGGGTCAGCAACGTCGCATCAGAGGCCACCGCCAGACGGTTCACCCCATCCGCACCGGTGCCGATGCCGACCCCCTCCAGACCATCAAACCGGGTCTGTTCGAATTGCCAAATCCCCCCCTGGTAAAGATAGCTCCGCTGCGTTTCGAGGTTCCATGCGCGCCATCCTTCGTGCGGCGTGAAAAACCGCCACGCGCCATTGCCCCAGACAGCCAGCTTGTCACTTTGGCCCGTCCAGACCCCCGTGGGCCCGCTGCCCAGATGATACAAAGCACCTGCCGACGGATTCTCCGGTGGATCGATGGCATCGATACTCTGCAAAACCATCTGCACCAATGTATCCAGCATCTGCAGAGCTTCATTGTGCGTGACGTGTTTCTGGGCTTGAGCGGGCTGCATATAAGGCAGCTCCAGCCGGGGCGAAGTCTCGGACATTGCAAGTTCCTTTGATAGAAATTTCAATGTCGAGTTGTGATGAAAATCGATTAATGCCGCCGTTACAGGGCGTGCGTTGCGTGCAACAGACATGGCCTGCACGCAGACATCATGCCTGCGTGCCGCATTAGATCACCCTGATGAAAGGAAATGCGCGCCCGCTAGAACTTCGCGAGTTGCTCGATCGCTTCGGTAATCGGGTAGTGATGGTTGCCAACGAACAGGCCGCGCTTGTCCAGATAGTCTGCGTTTGCCAGATCACCGTGTATCTCGAAATTGAAATGCTGCATGATTTCCTTGCGCGCGAAATTACCCGCCACAATAGGTCGGCATTCAAACCCCAAAGCATCAAGCCCGCGCACGACATCCGCACGGCTGTCGCTTAATTCAGGGCGTAACATCAGGCTAAATCCGAACCAGCTGCTTTTCCCGATTTCACGCTGAACCGTGAACTTGGGGTGGTCCTTCATGGCCTCGACAAAGGCTGTCCCGTTGGCGCGCCGCCCCTCGATCAATCCGTCCAGTTTGAGCAATTGTTCCTGCCCCAGCGCCCCCGACATCTCTAGCGGACGCAGGTTGTAACCGGGCAGCACAAAGCGAAAGCTTTCCTCGAAAGGATCATCGCTCTTGTCGCCGGTAACGTGGTTTTTCTTGGGCAGGTTGCGTGTCCAACCATGGGCGCGCAGGCTCAGCATTACATGGTACAGCTCTTCGTCGTCGGTGACGATAACGCCGCCTTCCATGGTCGATATATGATGCGAGAAGAATGTGGAAAAACTGCCCATGACACCAAAGGTGCCACACTGTTTGCCGCCCAGCGTAGCCCCCATAGATTCACAGTTGTCCTCGATCATGACAATCCCGCGCCCCTCGGTGAGCTTGGAAATGGCATCGAAATCGTTTGGATTTCCCAACAGGTTCACAACCATCAAGGCGCGGGTGCGCTCTGTTATGGCATCGGCCAAAGCATCCAGATCATAATTGAGCGTTTCTGGATCAATATCGACAAAGACCATTTTCAGCCCGTATTGGTGCAACGGGTAGTATGTCGTGCTCCAGGAAACGGCAGGAACAATTATCTCGTCACCGGGCAAAAGCTTTAGGTCGGGATTGGATGTATAGGCCAGCGCCCCGGCCATAAGCAGATTGGCCGAAGAACCCGAGTTGACCATCACGGCAAATTTGGTGCCGAAATGCGCAGCAAAACGGCGCTCGAACTCAGCAACTTCTGCCCCCATGGTGTAGCGGTCCGATGCGATGACGCGCTGTAGCGCATCCAGCTCTGCTTGATCCCAAGAAGAGGTTGCGAGAGGAAAACGAACACTCATGAAGACTGCCTTTCTAGAAAAAATTGATACGTAAGGGCCATACCATCCCGAAGGTCGATCTGCGGAGCCCAGCCCAATGCTGTCTGGCGCGAAATATCACATAGTTTCCGCTGCATTCCGACCGGCTTCGACAAATCATGCGTGAATGCACCGGTCCATCCGATTACATCTGCGACAGCCTGATAATATTCATTGATTGTATAGTCCTTGCCGACACCGATGTTCATTACGTCAGGGATCGCCTCGATGTTTATGGCGGCCCATAAAACAGCAGCCGCCAGATCACCTGCATACATGAATTCACGGCGCGCGCTGCCATCGCCCCAGATTTCGACCGTTGAATCCCCGGCTTCGCGTGCCGCATGGATCTTGGCGATGACAGCTGGCAGCATATGAGAATTATGTGCGCTGAATTTATCATGCCGCCCGTACAGATTACATGGCACCAATGTTTTATACATCAGTGTCGGCGTCTGCTGGCGGATATACTGACACAGCCGCAACGCTACAATCTTTGCCAGCGCATAGCCTTCGTTGGTCGGCTCCAGAGGGCCTGTCAAAATCATATCCTCACGCAGAGGATTAGGCGCCTCACGCGGGTAAATACAGGTTGAAGCAAGATTGATCAGCCGCGTCACACCTGCACCATGTGCGCCCATAATCACATTGCGCCCGATCGCGACATTGCGGTCCAGAAATGCTACGGGATCCGCCATATTGGCCTGAATACCGCCCACCTGACCTGCCGAATGCACAACGATATCCGGCTGCTCGGCGCGCATATAGTCTGCTGTCGCGGCAGCATCGGTCAGATCAAGTTCGTCACTGGTCGGCACCAGAATATGCCACTCTTGCGCCAGTGGATGCTCGCGGATATTGCGGCCGACCATGCCACGCCCGCCGGTCAGTAGCATCTTGCCCCGCTGTCCGGCGCCCTGTGGTACGCCGACCGTCATTCGCCTTGACCCGTAGCGCTGTCAAAACCGTATTTTTCAAGCAGCGCGTGGCTGCGCGCATTTTTAAGATCGCTCGCCACCATCTCGGCGCACATCTCACGCGCCGTGATTTCGGGCACCCACCCCAGTTTTTCCTTGGCCTTGGTCGGATCGCCCAACAGTGTTTCCACCTCGGCGGGGCGGAAATAGCGCGGATCGATTTTCATGATCACCTGACCGGGCTTTACGCCGGGTGCATCGTCTCCGGTTACCTGCTCGACCACAGCTTTCTCTTCCACGCCACTGCCCTCAAAGGCCAGAATGATGCCCAGATCAGCCGCCGCCCAAGTGATGAACTCGCGCACCGAATGCTGGACGCCGGTCGCAATCACAAAATCATCCGGCGCGTCCTGTTGCAGCATCATCCACTGCATCCGCACATAGTCTTTTGCATGGCCCCAGTCGCGCAGAGCGTCGATGTTGCCCATATACACACAAGTATCGAGCCCCTGTGCGATATTGGCCAGACCGCGTGTGATCTTGCGCGTCACAAAGGTCTCGCCGCGCCGCGGGCTCTCGTGGTTGAACAAGATTCCGTTGCACGCATACATGCCGTAGGCTTCGCGGTAATTCACAGCAATCCAGTAGGCATAAAGCTTGGCCACCCCATAGGGAGAGCGCGGGTGAAACGGCGTCGTTTCACGCTGGGGCGTTTCGCGCACAAGACCATAGAGTTCAGAGGTGGAAGCCTGATAAAACCGGCAGGTTTTTTCCATTCCCAAAAAGCGCATTGCTTCCAGCAGGCGCAACGTACCGATCGCATCCACATCAGCGGTATATTCAGGCACCTCAAAGCTGACAGCGACGTGGCTTTGAGCCCCCAGATTGTAAATCTCGTCCGGCTGGATGTCGGACAACAACCGCGTCAGGTTGGAGCTGTCGGTCAAGTCACCGTAATGCAGACGGAAATTGGGCTTGTCGTGGATGTCTTCAACCAAATGATCCAACCGCTGGGTATTGAACGAAGACGCCCTCCGTTTGAGGCCGTGCACCTCATATCCCTTATCGAGCAAAAACTCCACGAGATAGGATCCATCCTGACCCGTTGTGCCTGTGATAAACGCTTTTTTCATTGCCTGCTCCGGTCAAAATCGCATGCGCTCTGCAAAGCGAGAGCGCCTCAGGCACCCGATGAATACCCCTATCTTTCCGGAAAGTTCAGTACCCTATGACGTATCAGCCCACAAGACGCCAAGCCCGGGGCGCTGCTGTTGTGCGCCCCACAGCCTATCCCCACCGGTTTCTCCGGTCCCGGCTTTCCGGTTTCACTTTTTTCATCAATGTCTGTAGGAGGCATTCACTTGTTGTTTTAAGATAAAAAGTGCCTGTCTTGGCAACCAAGTGACAAAGTGTCATCAGAGGCAAAGACCAAGGAGTACATCATGAACCAGGGCGTCGTGCAGAACACCACATCCAAAGCCGTCACCAACAGTTTTGATGCACTGGCACCGCTGTCCAGCAAAGCCTTGTTCTGGCGCGCGCGCTACGCGGCCCCGTCACCGTTTCTGGAACATGTCCCGCTGCTGTTCTGGACGGTCGAAAATGCCCGCCCGAACATGGTCGTCTGCTTGGGCGTTGCCGATGCGGTTCCGTATTTTGCTGCCTGCCAAGCCATTGAGAAACTGAACATCGAAGCCGTTTGTTTCGGCATCGAAACAGAGACCGACGTCGATCTTGACGACATAGAGCTCTATAACGAGCATCACTTTTCCGATTTTTCAGAGATTTTCACCGCAAACCAAGCAGATCTGGCCCAAAACCTGCAAGCCGCGCAGATCGACTTTCTCATTATCAACAAGCCTGTGACACAGGCGCTCCTCGATGAAATCGACAGCATCTGGGCGCCTTTGCTGTCCGACCGTGCCTTGATCCTTTTTGCCCAGGGCGGTGATGCGGCCCTACTTGCAAAATACAGCGATAAAATCGCTCTGGATGGTGGCGTGTTCTTGGCGAACCCGCTGCGGGGTGTGCGCCTTGTTCTGAGAGGCCGCCAGCATAACGACCGCCTGATGCGCCTGACACAGTTACAGCCTGGCAAACCCGGCTACCTGAATGTGAAAAACGTCTTTTCACGCCTTGGCGAATGGCACAGCATGTTTGTGCAGGGCCGGGACGCCTCGGATATTTTGAAAGCGGCCCACAACCAGCGGGATCAGGCGCTCAGCGAGCTGGCGGAAAAAAAGCGGCAGCTCACCGAAGGACAGGCCAGACTGGCCCAACTCGAAGACCGGCTGAAAGCCGCCACCGATCAGCTGGCCACACGCAGCACAGCTCCGGTCAGCGCAGGTCCCGCCAGCACGGGGACAGCCAGCACAGGCACGGTCAATACATCGCCCGGCGCGGTGGCCATGAAGGTCAATACCGCAGCGGGTACACAACCCCGGCCCGAACAGGCCCGGCTGCTGGAAACCGAACGCAGCAAAAACGCCGAGCTTCTGGCCCGGATCCGCGAACTCGAAGATATCCATGCCACCGAGATAGACGCGCTTGAACAACAGCGTCAGGCATCCCACAAGCAGCTATCCCAAGCGCTTGCACAGGCGGCCAAACAGCGCGACACGCTGCAAGCTACCGTCAACGCCACCGGCGGCGGCATGCAACAGCGCGACAAGGAGCTGGCCGCGCTGACCCAGATACTCGAGGAGCGCGAACAGCGCCTTCAGCAACAGTCCGCCGATCTGTCCAAGGCCAACAGCACGCTGGCCAAAACTACGCGCGATCTCAAGCAGGCAAAAGCCAGGCTTGAGCGTGAAAAGCGCTATAACCAGACACTCCTCCAGCTTGCCGCAGCCAAACAGGAGATCGCGACAGCGATATCATCCAGACGCATATCAAAGACATACCGCGCCATGCGGGCCGAGTTGGACAAACAGATCACGATGACCAAAGAAAGCGGGTTGTTTGATGAGGCGTGGTATAAGACCACCTACCCCGACATCGCCGCGTCTGCGCTATCCCCCGCAGAGCATTTCGTGCAGATGGGTGCCTTCGAGGGACGCAACCCCGGCCCCGAGTTCGATTCAATGGAATATCACATGGCCGACCCGGCAATCGCCGCCAACAAAATGCCGGCATTGCTGCATTACCTGCGCCACGGCAAAGCCGAAGGGCGCGCGGCAATCCCCGTAAAGACCTGAGCGCCGCTCTTCAGAGCAGAGCCAGGTCCTTGTGATAGCGAACCAGGAACCACAAACCGATAACGCCCGTGACCAAACAAAAAGCCGCGACAAAGACGACGTCGATATAAAGCGCATCATAGGTCGGATAAAACCCGCGGCGCATCATCCCTACCGCATGCATGACAGGGTTCCAGCTCAGATAAGGGAGCGCTTCTTTCGGAAGCCTTTCAGGAATGAAGATAACACCTGAAATCAAAAACATAGGTCTGTTCAAAACATTCCAGAAGTTCTGCCACACCGGAAAACGGAGGAACAGAAAACAGTTCATGACGCCAATGGCAAACGCCATTCCAAGCACCATCAGAACCGACTTGAAAATAGAAGGCCAGTGCAGGACCAGCTTCAGATCATACAACGCGATGATCCCCGCCAGCACCAACGCCATGACCAAAAGATGTGTGACAGTCGTTAGCAAAAACCGCGCCAGCACGGCATCCATGAAGCTGACCGCAGGATAGGCCAGCAGCGGTCTGGAAAAGGTCACTGCCGTCGCAATATTGTTGCTCAGGGTCACATACATCGTAAACGGCAAGACCCCCGTCGCATAGAATATCGGAAAATTCGTCCCCAGTGGCGGCGTCCGTGAAATCAGCATGAACAACATCGACAGCAGGGCGATCCCCGCCACAGGCTCCACAACAACCCAAAGATACCCCCCCGGAGAGCGGCCATATTTGGTCGTCATTTCGCGTAGAACCAAGGCCGCGATGGACCGGGCCGCCCGAAAGCGCGGCTGGCCTGGGGTCTGGGCAGCAGGAAAGGGCATTAAACAGGCTCCGCCGTTTTTTCCGTCTCTGGAAATCACCAGCAACTAACAGTATAAGCTTACTAACCTTTACAACGATGTTAAAGATCGGAATGCCCTTTGACTGCTGCCCCTATTCCACAGCCTGGTTCTACGACCACGGCTGTCAAGGCACCTGCCCCGGCCACTCCGGCCCGCATGAAATTACGCCATTACATGATGATCATCAGCTTTGTGCTGGTTGTCGCCGCCCCCGTCACCGGTTCGGCGTGGTATCTGTATACGCTGGCAGCTGATCAATATGCTTCAAAAGTCGGCTTTACCGTGCGCCGCGAAGAAGTCGGCTCCGCGATGGAGCTTCTCGGAGGGCTGACCAGCCTGTCCTCGGCCAGCTCCTCGGATACCGACATTCTGTATGAGTTCATCCAAAGCCAGGAGCTGGTGCGCGCCATTGACCAGAAGATGGACCTTGAAAAGATCTATAGCTCCCCCAAACGGGACGTGATCTATCGGCTGGCCCCGGGTGCCAGCATCGAGGACAAGGTTGATTACTGGGCAGATATGGTCCGGCTCACCTACGCCGCAGGCACCGGTCTGATCGAGATCGAAGTGCGCGCCTTCAATCCACAAGATGCACATGACATCGCCCAGGAACTGTTCGACCAGTCCAGTGCCATGATCAACAATCTGTCCAACGTCGCGCGCAGCGATGCGACCCGCTATGCCCGCGACGAACTGGACCAAGGGGTCGAGCGGCTCAAAAAGGCACGGCAGGCCCTGACCCTGTTTCGCAACGAAACCCAGATTGTCGACCCGATGGCAGATATCGCAGGTCGGATGGGCCTGTTGAGCTCTCTGCAAACCCAGCTTGCAGAAGCCTTGATCGACGCGGACCTGCAAGAAGGCGTGAACGATCCACGCATTGCACAAACACGGCGCCGCATCGAAGTGATCGAGCGCCGCATTCAGGGAGAGCGGCAACAACTTGGCGCGCGCACCCCCACAGGAAGCCAGGGCTCGCTAGATACCAACAAGGAAGTCTATGCCGATCTGATCGGCACGTTCGAAAGCCTGTCGGTCGATCTGGAGTTTGCAGAGAAAGCATATTTGTCTTCCCTCTCCGCCTACGATTCCGCCGTGGCCGAGGCCCGTCGGCAAAGCCGTTATCTGGCCGCCTATTTGCGTCCCACCATGCCCGAAACCCCGCGCTATCCCGACCGGATCCTGACACTCGCCGTCATTGCCCTGCTTTTGTCAGGGATATGGATATTGGCCGTTTTGATTACCTATAGCATCAAGGACCGGCGCTAGACATGATCCGGCTGAAAAATGTCAGCAAGACCTTTCACCTAAAGGGCAACCACAAGACAATCGCCAACAATATGACGATGAATTTTCCGCAAGGGAAATCCATCGCATTGCTGGGGCGCAACGGGGCGGGCAAATCCAGTCTGCTGTTGATGATCGCAGGGGCCATCCAGCCCGACAGCGGGACCATCGAAATAGATGGCACCATCTCCTGGCCTGTCGGCTTCATGGGCAGCTTTCACCGCGATCTGACCGGCGCGCAGAACGCGCGTTTTCTGGCGCGTGTCTACGGTGTGGACACGGACGAACTCCTCGCGTTTGTCGAAGACTTCTCGGAGCTGGGCAATCACTTCTACCAACCTGTGCACACCTATTCCTCAGGGATGCGGTCACGTCTGGGGTTTGCCTGTTCCATGGGCATCCATTTTGACTGGTATCTGGTGGATGAGGTAACGGCGGTGGGCGATGCTGCGTTCAAAGAGAAAAGCGAGATGATCTTCAGGGAGCGGATGGAAAACAGCAGTGCTGTTTTTGTCAGCCACTCTCTGGGCAGCGTCAGGCGCGTCTGCAATGCGGCCATCGTGCTGGAAAAAGGCAGTGCGCGCTATTACCGCGATATCGAAGAAGGCATCGAGCGGCACGAACGTAACATGCGTCTGGCGCATCCCGGCTAAACAATCGGAACCGTCTATCCCTTCGCGGTCAGAACCGGCGTGAAATCCGGCCACGGACAGGCCTGTGCAAGCGCGCGCGCAGCCTTGCCCATCTGTTCGGCCGCGCACGTATGCTTGGCATCCAACGCATCACCAAGCGCACGGACCAGCGCATTGCCGCCGCGCGATGGATCATAAAGCGCGCCCGCCGCAGCACCAGCAAACAGCTCCTCCATCGGGCCGGTTGCCGGCGCGACAACCGGCACACCAAACCCAAGCGCGACAAGCGCAGGCCCGGGCGCAGCGGCGCACAGCGCGACATCCGCCGCCCGCATGAACACCTGCATCTCCATTTCGTCGACGGGACGCGCCATGCTGCGCACCCGCCCTTGTTGCAGTGGCGGCAAAGCGTCGGACAGCTGCTGTGCAAGGGTCCCCTGCCCGCTTCCAGCCAGAACCAGAACAACCTGTGGACGCGCCTCCAGCAGCGCCCTTAGGGCAAGGCGCAGCTCTTCTGTTTCTTTCAAAGCTCCCTCTTCCTGCGGCAGATGCGCCAGAAGGATCACATCGTCACTCTGCGCTAAATCCAGTTGCGCGCGTGCTTGGGTGCGCGTGACAAAATCGGGGTAGCAGCCGATGTAATGGCCCTGCGGCAAAATGCAGACCTTGGACGGGGGAATGTCGAAAACCGCCCGGGCGGCCTTCAGCACCGCTGCACTGCCGACATGCACACAGCAGGCCAGGTGCGCCAACCGCGTAGCCAGCTGTGTCTCAAGCTCTGAGAAACTGGTACGTTGCCCCACGGTCCAGACGAACCGCCCGCCGCCTGCAACGAACGTCTCTGCTGTATGCACAAAGGTATCAATCGCCGTCTGAGCGGCCGCTGCATCCGTGATCTCCCCCAACACGGATGACAGCCCGTGCAAGTGAAAGGTCAGGTCCGAAGGGGTCTCAAAGCTTGCAAGCTGCTCAAGGGCCGCATCCACGGTGCCGGTGCAGATGTCGACACTCTCGACCAATGCGCCATAGCGCAGGTGATACGAGGGGTCATTCTGTGCGGGCGCAGGCCAGAACACCACCCCCCTAACCCCGGTCCTGCGCCGGTACCCCACCTGACGGGGCAGCTCCGGGTCGGCGATGTGAAGGTCCCAGAACCGATCAAGCCCCAATCGGTGCAAGGCGTCATTCTGGGCGATATGCGTATTGGTGGTTTGTAACGTCTCGTTCACATCCGACGTGTTTTCACCGTGCCAGCGCCGCTGGTACAGGATTTCATCGATATGGTGGAAATCACCCGTCTCGGTCAGCTTGAGCAGCAGGTCATAGTCTACGGCATTCGCGATATCCTCGCGGAACTGCGTGGTGCGGGCAAACGCCGCGCGGCGAAACATACGGAAGTGATGCGCGATGGAGGTGACCATCATCTTCTCGCGGGTGAACACCGGCCAGTTGAACTCGTTCTTGATGTAGCCCCCCTGCGCATCGATCCTTTCGCACGCGCCGTAGACGCAGGCGGTCTCGGGATGCGCATCAAGCCATGCCATCAACCGGCCAACCGCCCCCGGCTTAAGACAGTCATCCGCATCCAGTTGCCCGATATAGGGCGCGCTGCCCATTGCTATGCCACGGTTGGAGGCATGGCCGATCCCGCCGTTGGGTCCGGTCTGTACCCGCACTTGCGGATTGTCCGCATAGTGTTCCTGCACCAGCGCATATGTCCCATCGGTCGAATTGTCATCCGCGACACAGACCTGCAAATCACGCACATCCTGCTCAAGCACACTGTCGATGGCGCGGCGGATATAGGAGACAGCGTTATAGGTGGGGATATAGATATCCACACGCGGGCGCTGAAACGTGCCGTCCACCGGGCGGTCCAGTGGATTGGGACACAGCCCCACATAAAGGGCCTGATCGGCGGCATCAGCAGCACTGTCGCGCGCAGGCTTCAACACCGGAACCGCAAGCGGTGCAAAATAAGCCCCCCTCTGAAACATCCGCCAGCCGATTTCCCGCGCCGCCAGACAAAGGCTGGAAAAACGCGCGTCAGGCAATCCCACGGCACGGATCAGCGCCGTAGCGACCACAAAGCTCAGCCCCCCCAGCGCGCGATACGGAAAATCCGAGGTGGCGATTTCGTGTTCAAGATGCCAGCTGGTGAGTGGTTGCAGGCCGGCGGCGTCTTCCAAAGGCACCAGCGCCTGAACAACCTTGTCGCTTACCCGCGCCAGATACCAGGCCCGCGCCAGAAACCCGTCATCCAGCACGACCTCTCCGGACAAGAAAATCGTTATGTCGCTCTTGGTGTCCTCCAGCGTCTGTGCCATCACCGCCTGAGCCTGCGCACTCAGAAAAGGCGCACGCACGATGCGGGGGGACAGCGCCTGCGGCAACGACGGGTCTTCTGAAACATCCGCCCCCGCTACCGTCAGGCAGATATCCGCCCCTTCCGCCTGCCCCATCAAGGCAGTGGCAATAGCGGCCACATCCGTCGTGGCATCCGCCGCAACAAAGACAGTCACCCCAAGCGGCTGTCCGCTGCCATAGAATCCGCGCGTAGCTGCGCGACGCAAAAACTCTGTGTCATTCTGCGCGCCAGCCCGTGGCGGCAGAACCATGCCTGCCGGGTAGGGCCGCGCCGGTAGTACTCCGGCCTGCACCTGCCGGAACGGCTGTCGAAGGCGCGCGTCATACCCCCCTGTATAGGCACTGGGTGTATCAAGCGGTTGCGGCCGACCCGCCGCATCCAGCGCGGCCTTCACCTTATCGGCATAGATTGCAAAAGCCGTCGGCGGCAACGCGGGGTGATGGCGGATCATTTCCAGATGGCGCGCCGCCCCCTGTGCATCACCCGCCGCCAAAAGCGCCAGCACATGACGCGCCCTCGACCAGGGATTGCGCGGTCTAAGGGCGGGGTCTTCCCCTGTGCTCATCGTCTCATAACCCTGTGAGATCCATTATCCCTACCCGCTTCAGGAACGGGCTTGTCGTGCATGAACCCATCCCAGGAATGCCTTGTCCGCAGATCCCAGTTTCGGCGCGCCCGTCTCGGCCCACCACTGGCGCCATTCGGCCTCCAGCGCATAGATGTCGTCGCCCGGTGCCAGCGCGCGCGCGGTCTCAAGCGTCTGTGTCATCAGAACCGGCGCACGCAAGGACGGCTCGATCACGGCGATGCGTCCGAAACAAATCAGATCACCCGCACGCTCGGACATCTGGTAGTCGGGCAGATTGCCATCTTGGATCATCCGCCGCACAGCCGCCCGAAACACCCGCAATGGCGCGGCCGAGCCTGCCTTCTTGTGCAAGACCGATACAGAGACCACCCATTCCGCCTGACGTCCGCAATGCTTGCGCACCAGTTCATAGACCCGCCGCTCCAGCGGTTTACGCAACCGGAAATAATCACGGTTCAGCGTCAGCACCGATTTATCCAAGACCGCCCTGAACAGCCACTCGCTCAGAGTGACAGTAAGGTTGATCATCCTGCCCGCCCGCGCGCGGCGCACAATTTCCCAGGCTTCGATCAAACCAAAACCGCTGGTGGTCTCGACACCTCCGGTGGTGATGTTGGTGGTAATGCGCGTTCCCGACAACCGCTCGAAGGCTTCGCGCAGGCGCGCATAGGCATCGCCGCTCGTATCCCTGTGCGTCGCCATCAAAAGATCATGCGCCTTGAGATGCAGCACGCGGCTGATCGGCTTGCCCGCATTCACCGCCGCCATCAACTGGCTGACACAATAAATCAGAATGTCCTTGTCGTGGATTGTCGCACGCCCTTTCACACTGGGCGTGACCTCTACGAACGTATCATTATGGGTATAGCTCAGGATCCGCCGGTCCGGTCGCGTGGACAGGGAAAAGATCGGATGCTCCATTGTGCCCAGATCATTTTTTGGACTGGCCCCAAAGAAATCGCAGACGAAAAAATCCGCCGTTGGGGGCCCCACCCCGACACTGGGTTGTTGCATGGTTTCGTCCTCTACCTGTGGCAGATTGCCTGCTGCTCTGGTGCCCTGCCGTAGTCAGGAACACTTTTAACGCTTTACGCGAATCCCACACTTGTGGCGGGTTGCGAGCATCCTAAAGTTATCCACAGGTCCCGTCCACTCTTCGCGCACATCTCAACGGGGGATCAGAGTCATTCCAACGGGGGATTGGAATCGCTTTATCGGTGTTTCAGAGTCGCACTCCCTTTTCAGAGTCGCCCTACCGCCTTATAAATCAGGATGTTGCGAAATCATGTTGTGCCTTAACGACATATAACTACTAATTAACTGGAATAAGCAGGTCCAGACGACCTCGAAACACCCCTTTTGCACCGCAAAACCCCGCCCGAAAGGCTGGAATTGCTCAGAAAAACAAAGAAAAAGGCAGGCGGGTGATAAGATTTATTCCATGTGCTGCGTTTTGTGCTACCTTGCGAAAAACTCAACACATAAAGGCCGCGTATTTCCATGACCTCCCCCGCAAGGACGCCCCCCTATTTCACCATAGATCCCGATCAAGCGCGTGATGCCCTGGCCGATACAACGACAACACATGACTTTCACAACATTGCCCAAGCCTGCGCCCGCGGGCGCGACGATCTGGTCGGCCGCGGGCTTCAGATGGATGGCAGCCGACAGTTGCGGCGATTTTCTACTTGGGAAATTACCCGCTATCTGATCCCCGTCGCACAGGGTCACTTCCGCCGCGTTCTCAAACAGAACCCCGACCTGCCACAAGGGATGTCAGAGACCGAAAGCGGCGCGAAATGGTTTACCCTCGATGAGGTGTTGCGTCTGCGCGCCCATTTCGCCGCAGAAGGTTCCAAGGCCAAGAACTACCTGCCCTACCGCCCCGAGGGCCTGCCTGCAAAGATGGTCGCCGTGGCCAACTTCAAAGGCGGGGTCGGCAAGACATCTACCGCGGCGCATCTGGCGATGTCCGCCGCGCTTGACGGCTACCGCGTGCTGGTGATCGACCTCGACAGTCAGGGATCGATGACCTCCATCTTCGGCGGACAGGTCGCGGACGAATGGCAAACTGTTTTCCCGCTGATCGCCCGCCACTACGCCCAACATCTGCGCAGCGACAACCAACGCCGTATTGACCGCGGTGATCCGCCCATCCCCGTGGACGAAACCCTGACCGAAGCTCTCGGGGTGCGCGCGCCTGACCTCATCCAGAACACCCACTGGCCGAACATCGATCTGATTGGCGCGCAGCTTGATCTGTATTGGGCCGAATTCCAGGTGCCGGTGTGGCGGATGCAGGCACGTGGCTGGAAACTGTGGGATGCGCTCAGTGATACGCTGGCCGCTGATGGCGTGCTCGATAGCTATGACGTGATCTTCATCGATACCCCCCCTGCCCTGGGCTACCTGACGATCAACGGGCTCACCGCCTCGGATATCTTGCTGGTCCCGCTGGGGGCGTCGTTTCTTGAATTCGACAGCACGGGCCGGTTCTTTGACATGCTGCACACCACGTTCAAATCCATCGAAGACGGCGAGAACATCGCAGCACGCGCGCTGGGGCGCGAAGAGTTGTCGTTCGAATGGGATGCCGTCAGGGCTGTCATCACACGCTATGACGGGGCGCAGCAGGCCGAACTGGGGGCATTGATGCAAACCTATCTCGGCGAAACCCTATCCCCGCATCGGCAGGGGTTCACTGCGCTGATCGGTCAGGCCGGAGAACAGGTGCGCGGTATCTACGAAGCCGATTACCGCGACTTCAACCGCGAGACCTACGCAAGGGGCCGCGAAACATTTGACGAAACCTATGCTGCCTTCAAGGCCCTGCTGATCGGGGCTTGGGCGCGCGATGCCGAAGCCGCAGGGCAGGCGGCCAAGTAAGTACAGCACGGCGTGTTAACGCGCGCTTGATTTTCGCCGCAGATCCTGCGGCCTCCAGACGCCAAAGGAGATCCGATCATGGCCAAACGCAAACGGCTCACCCCGCCTTCATTCTCAGCCAGTGAGGGTATTCCGCCCCAGTTAGAGACTAAATCCTATCGGGGGACACCTCCCATCAGCGGCATTGTACATGACGCCGCCAGCGCATCGGCGCTGGAGGAAATGTCGCACGCGTTGCGTGAGGCCCGTGAGAGCGGGCGCATGGTGCTGGATGTGCCGATCGTACAGATCCAGCTGGATCATCTGGTGCGTGACAGGGTGATGACGGACCCCGAAGAACTGGAAGCTTTGGTCAGCAGCTTGCGCGCGCGCGGCCAGCAGCAACCGGTTGAGGTCGTTTCCCTCGGGCCGGACAGCTATGGTTTGATTTCAGGGTGGCGGCGCTGTCTGGCGCTGTCACAGATCGCAGCAGAGGAGGGGCGTCCGGCCCATGTGCTTGCGCTGCTGCGCAGCCCTCAAGAAGCCTCTGACGCCTATCTTGCGATGGTGGAAGAGAACGAAATCCGCGTCGGTCTCAGCTATTACGAGCGGGCACATATTGTGCTGCGAACGGTGGAGCAGGGTGTCTATGATAGTGACAAATCGGCCTTGCAGTCTCTATTTCAGAGCGCGAGCCGTGCAAAAAGGTCCAAGATCGGCAGCTTTACCCACATTGTGCGGGCCTTGGATGGGGCGCTGCGGTTCCCAACCGCCATGGGGGAACGTGCGGGCCTGACGCTTGCACGTCGCCTGGAGGATGACCCTGCGTTGGGCCCCCGGTTGGTGGCGTTGCTGGAAGCACAGGCCCCCGATACCGCCGAGCAGGAACGCGCCTTGCTTGAACAGGGCCTTGTGGTCGCGCCGCCAGCCCCCAGACAGACACCTGAAAAAACGGCCGAGCGTAATCACGCGGATGCACCTGCCGTTGACGATACTCTCGCGCAGGCGGTTCCGCCAAAGGAACAAGCCGAGCGGACAGAGGGCGGGCGGAAGGTGGCAGCCGCGGTCTGGATGCACGACAATCCTGACGGTAGCATCACGCTGAAAGGTCCGGGTCTGACCAAGGCCAGCCGCGATAGCCTGTTGCGCTGGATATCCGTCAATTTGTAAAGTTTGACCAATAGGTCAAATGTTTCGCGTGCGAAACAAATGACTGTTCCGGCAGGGGTGGTGGTGCATCACCATGTGCGGGTATAGGTTTGGGCGATCGTTTTCCAAAGCGCCTTGCAGGTCTGGCTGAAGACTGTTTTGTCGTTGTGGGAGTGGTTTTCATGAGATACGCCATGTGTCCAAAAAAATGTAGGCTAGGGCTGGTATGAGTCATGTTTTAAAGGGGTGGGCTGGTGTGTCAGCTCATGGATATATCACAGGCTGGTGCCTCTATTCTGATAACTACGCCACGCCACTAGAGGTCGAGTTTCTGGTCGACGGAGAAACTCTGGGGACTGCTGTTGCAGATGATTTCCGCCAGCACCTCCTTGATAGAGGTGTGGGAACCGGGTTTCACGGATTTCGCATTAAACCCTCAAAAGACTATCCGCCTGAAAAGCTGATGACAGGGGTTGTTCGCCTCAAGGGCGCGCCGGATCAGACGGTTGCTCTCAGCAATAAGCTTGTTGGCAGTGCGCCCGCTCCGACACAAACTTCTCAGCCCGCGCCTGTGCCTGCTGCATCAAATGCGTCCACCCCACAGCCCCAGAAATCTGCGCGCCTGACAGGCGCTGGCAAGGCGGTTCTGGCGCAGATTGAGAATGCTCTTCTGGCCCGAAGGCTCCCAATTCCTGAGCGGTGGCCGCAGTTAAGTAATTCGGGTACGTTTCTGGCCGGCAATAAGGAATTTCACGCGCTGCTTTTGTCCATCGGGCGCGGATGTCTGTACGAAAAAGACCTGTCAAAGGCTTACATGTTTTTCAACATGTTGATCTCCCTGTCCGAAGATGACCCCGAGCCGGAGTTTTTTCTGGGGGTTACATATCTACAGGATGGTCAGCTCGAACAGGCTCGATCGATCTTTTTGAAGCTTTATAACAGCGGCTGGAAACCGGAACGTTCCGGCCTTGAACTGGCCAAGGTCGGTGCCCGCCAGATCAATGCGGCGGGTCACGCACAGGATCAGGCGTTGTCCGCCGATCTTCTGGCGCTGCTCAACGCGCTTTTAGATCTGGATCCTTTACCCAAATTGCCGGCGTCGCTGGCACAAGCGGCCACGCAGATTGGCGATCTGGATCTGGCCGAGCGGATTATCGAAATCAGCATCGCGCAAAATCCGGACCGGCCGGAACCGCTGGTCGCCAAAACACGTATCCTGATCGAGATGCGCAAAATCGATGAGGCGATGGAGCTGTCGGACCTGATCCTCGAAAGATGGCCTGGCAACCTGACGGCGACCAACAACAAACGTGTCTACGGATATCTGCAAGGGGCACTCAAGCCCCTGCCCGAGCCCGGTTTCATTCAGGTCACCCGTCCGGACGAACCGGATTCACCGCTGCTTCATGGTGATCAGTCCAGATTTGAAAACTGCGCGACATTGGGCGCGTTGTTTACACATGACGTCGGCAAAGAAGATATCCTTGTTCTGGGACCCACCGCTGAGCACAATTATGACACGTGGCGAAAGCTGGTCATGCGTCACCCCCAAGCAGGCTGCATCATTGATGAAGACGGCACCCGTTTGTGGCGGGCGAAGGCTCTTCAGGATTTGGATCTTGCAGGGTTGATTGAACTGGAAAAGCCGCTCAACGTCCAATTGGGCGCCTATGAATGGGTCTACACCCCCAAAACCCCGACACCCGGCAGCGGCCCTGTTGTCTTGCTCTCTCGGTACGGGATCGCCAAATTCGGCGGCGCCGAGCACACGATGGAAAGCCTGGCCTATAACTACAAATCATTCGGGTTAGAGCCACATATCCTCGGGGTTGAACGGGAAGCGATCGAAAGTCACGTGAAACCCGAAGGCATCGTTTCGGGCGCGATCGACAACGACCCCAACGTGATGCGGCGGTACTTCATCAAAAATCGTGCGTCTGTGGTGCACGCGATTTCAGGTATGGGGTATCAGGTGGCGCAGGCGCTTGAGATGACTAACATCACCTTCGTATACGGCATCTACTTCTGGCGTGACGTGCTGGGCCGTGGCGGCGGCGAGACCTTTTTCGAGGGCGACGGCACCCCGATCCCCCGCGAGGACTTTGGCTATATCATGTCTCAGGCCCAGACCATTTTCGCCAATTCCGAATATACACGTGACATCATCGAAGCCGCCCATGGTATTCGCTGTCCGGTTATTCCATCCATTCCGGGAGAACGTGCCTGATGTCGGACGCCCCCACGCGCATGAATTATGTTCTGTTGGCCAATTCACGGCCCGACAAAGGGTTTGATCTGATCCTTGATGTCGCAGAACGTCTACCCAACGTGTCCTTTGTGACAATCGCCAATCAAAAATCCATCGAAGCAGGCATTGCCCAGATCGATAGCCGAGGGCTGAAAAACGTCGAGATCATCTCGAAGGTAGAGGATATGACCCCCCTCTATCTTGGGGCCCATGTGGTCGCGGTTCCAAGCTATCAGTTCAAGGAAACCTTCGGGCGCGTCCCCATTGAGGCACATCGCTTTGGCAAACCGGTCATCGGAGCGACCGAAGGCAACGTGCCGTATCTGTTGACTGAATCCGGGATCGTTTTGCCCGAAGATGCTGATGCATGGGCCACCGAAATCTCGCGGCTTTATGACGACCCCGAGTATTACGCACAATGCGTCCAGCGCGCCCATGAAAACGCCATCCGCTACTCTGCTGCCAGACAGCGCGATGCGCAGCGAAATGTCTTTGATTTCATGCGCAAGCCTGTGTTGGTCGGTGTCGGGTCAGGGATCGGCAATCTGCTGCATTGCGGGCCAATGCTGACTGCCATCGCGCGGCACATTGGCGCGCCGGTCGATGTTGTTGTGGCCGAGGACTACAGCGGGAGCCTGTTTCTGCTGCAACGCGACGGGATTGTGAATGCGGTGCACCGGATGGGGCCAGCGCTTTTGGAGCGTTACTACGACACTGTCTTTCTCTCGCATTGCTTTGGGTCGGCACGGATGCGGTTCAATTCTCCGAATGTGCTCTATAGCCGGGACTGGAACATGTTCCGGCCGGGTGAGACATCGCATGAAAGCCTATTTAATCTGGAGGCCGTAGAGGCGATGATGGGCGTGCCATACGATCCCGCGACTTTTGCGAATGACTATTATGTGTCCAACATCAACCATACATGGACGCAGGGGCGGGTTATCGGCATCCATGGCGGGTCAAAACCGGGCTATTGGAGCTCGAAGCGGTGGACGGGGTTTGAAGAGCTCGTTCCGCGTCTGACAGCCGAAGGATGGGAGCTGCGTTCATTCGGGGTTGCCGATGAATATGTCGAGGGCGCACAGGATTACACCGGCGGCACAATCGAGGAAATGGTGAGTGAAATTCGCGCCTGTAATTACTTCATATCCAATGACAGCGGGGTCATGAACATTGCCCATGCTTTGGGCATTCCGGTCCTGTCCCTGTTCGCCCCGACAGATGTGGCGACGCGCGCGCCGCTAAGATCGAACTGCATCAGCCTTTCTGCACAGCGGGACTGTACGCCCTGCGAAGTCACTGACATAGAGAGGTTTCGTTCCGGAGAATGTAAGTGTATATCCGACATCTCCGTAGAGGATGTCATGCAGGCGTTTAGACATCTGTGTCAGGACTGAAACACTTTGCGCCCTCTATAGAAAGGCGATGCTTTGAATAATATAGACATACCCGTATCTGTTGGTGAGCTTTTCGACAAAATCACCATTCTCAGGATCAAACTAAAACGATTTTCCGACGCCGCGAAACGAAAGAACGTCAAGCTGGAGCTTGAAGCGCTGGAGAAGGCCGTCACGAAGGTTCCTGTGTCGGGCCCGGAGCTGGATGCGCTTGTCGGGCAACTGGAAGAGGTGAACAACACGCTGTGGGATATCGAGGATGGTAAGCGCCAGGCCGAGCGTGACCAGAATTTTGGTGCCGATTTCATCGAACTGGCGCGTCAGGTTTATATCAGGAACGACAAGCGTGCCGAGATCAAGCGCAAGATCAATATGCTGACCGGTTCGGTCATCATTGAGGAAAAATCCTATAATCCTTACTGATTGCGCTGGCCGAAAAGCCCTGTATTAGAGCCTGAATTGCAGCTATTTGAAGCTGCAATTGCCCGCCTGATCGCGCCGAAAGCTGCGTTTTCAAGCACCGCGTCCAGAGCCGGAACTTGCCGACTATTTGTAGGCTTGAAGGCTAGAGATTGAATGCGTTCAGTGATAGGCCTTGCTTGAATTGAAATAGGGGAATTCTGCCAATGATTATTGTCACGGGTGGCGCGGGTTTTATCGGATCTAACATTGTTGCGGCGCTGAACCGCCGTGGCCAGACCGATATCGTTATCGTGGATCAGCTTGAAGATGGTCACAAGATGGTTAACCTCGTTGATCTTGATATCGCTGACTATGTTGAATCCGATCAACTGATGGAAAAGCTGAATGCAGGGGCATTCGGCCCGGTAGAGGCGATCATCCACCAGGGGGCATGTTCCGCAACAACGGAATGGAACGGCCGCTATGTCATGGAAGTCAACTACGACTATTCAAAGCAGTTGCTTCACTGGTGTCAGGACAACGGCGCGGCCTTTATCTATGCTTCATCCGCATCGGTTTACGGTATGGGCGAAAACGGCTTTCGCGAAGACCGGGCCTGCGAGAAGCCCATCAACATGTATGCCTATTCCAAATTTCTGTTCGACCAATATGTACGCCGCATGCTGCCGAAAAAGACAGCTCAGGTGGTCGGGCTGAGATATTTCAACGTTTACGGCCCGCGTGAGACACATAAGGGCGCGATGGCGTCTACCGCCTTCCATTTCTCCAATCAGGTGCGTGATACATCGGTCGCCCGGTTGTTCGAGGGCACGGACGGGTATGCCAATGGCGGGCAGGAAAGGGATTTTGTCTTTGTTAGAGACTGTGTTTCGGTAAATCTGTGGATGCTGGATAACCCGGATGTGTCGGGCATCTACAATTGCGGTTCGGGACGCACGCACAGCTTCAACAATATGGCCGAAGCGGTGATCGACTGGCACGGCAAGGGTGAAATCGAATATGTTCCCTTTCCCGACCATCTGCGCGGCGCCTACCAAAGCTATACCTGCGCTGATCTGACAAAATTGCGGGAGGCGGGGTATAAGGCCGAGTTCACAAACCTCAAGGACGGTGTCCGGGCCTATCTCGACACTAACGCGGGCTAAATGCCCATGATCTGTCTGGCGGGCGGCGCAAGTATCAGTCGCGCAGCATGTGAGACAGGTCGCCGCCCCTGAACAGTTTGCCCGTCACGCCGGCGGCGGCGGCGGCTTGCATATCGCTGTCTTTGTCACCGATCATCAGACAGGATGCCGGATCAAGCCCGTGATCGGCGATCGCGCGCAGCAGCATGCCGGGGTTCGGTTTGCGGTCGGGGTGATCGGGATGCGCAAAAGCAGCCACCGGTGCATCGGGCAGGTAGGGGCAATGGTAAAAAGCGTCAATGCGCACGCCGGTCCGGTGTTCCAGATCATCATTCACCCAAGCGTGCAGGGCGTGCAGGTGCGTTTCTTCATAATAGCCCCGGGCGATGCCGGACTGGTTGGTCACTACGATGGCCAATTGTCCACGCTTTTTGACGCTGGCGATCGTTTCCGGTGCGCCGTCAATCCAGACCCATTCCTGGGGGCGGTGCAGATAGCCGGTATCGACATTCAGCACCCCGTCCCGGTCAAATAGCACCGCACTGCGCCCGCTGTGGACCTCTGTCATACGGGGGCTTTCGTTGCAAAGGGGCGCGGGTGGCAATCGGTGGCTTGGCACATAACCTCGATCGCCAGCACCAGATGGTACAGCGAGGTGGCCGGGGCAGGGCCGGGCACGAAGGCATCCTTGTCCAGACGTTCGTGCCAAAGACCGGGCATGTCTGCTTCCAGATAGCGTTGCACGGCAGCCCAAGCCCGCCCTACGCGTGCATCGCGGTCAGGGCCGGGTGTCACGGCCTCTGCCTTGAGCCATTCTGCCGGCGCCCAGATGCGGGTCGCTACCGGCAGGATTTGTCCATCAAGCGCCAAAGCACCATGCGGTACGCCCGACGGGCCGATGCCGAAACGGTGCGCGAAATCATAAAGCGCGCCGGCCTCGTTTGTCTGCTCTGCAATGCCTAAACGCTTTGCATGGTGCAGCAACCAAACCCATTCGAAATGATGCCCCGGTTCAACCATCTGATCGTCGGTCACGGGGCGCAGGTCTGCATCGAAATATTCGGGCAGTGCCCCTGTCGCAGGATCAAACAATCGCGTCTGGAACAGGGCGACAAGGTCTTTCGCGATGCCGGTCCACGGACCTTCGGGGTCAAGTTCGCTCCAGGCCAATGCAGCCTCAAGCAGGTGCATATGCGGGTTCTGACGGCGGGGCAGGCGAGGGGGCAGTGCCTCATGGAAGCCACCGGAAGGATGGGGCATGTCCTTGCTGATCAGCGCGGCAAGGGCGTCTGCCTCGTCGCGCAGCGTTGTGTCGCCGGTAACGTCATAGGCATGTGCCAGAGCGAAGGCGACGAAGGCCAGATCATAAAGATCGCGCGTGGCATCGGTAACTTTTCCGTTCAGGTCGAAGCGGTTGCAAAAACCACCCTCTGTGTGGCGGGCGGGCCCGGTCAGAAATTTCAGGCCGTGGTGCAGGCCTTCTTCGGCTTCTGCGTATCCCAGACGCATGGCAGCGGCCCAGACATAGGTTTGCCGCGTTGCCACCCGAAGGCGGCGGAAATCGGCGTCGCAGCCACCGGTCACAGGGTCCAGAGATTCATGAAAACCCCCGCGTTCGCGGTCCAGTCCGCGGGACAGCCACAGCGGCAGGCTGGTGTCGAGCAGCCAGTCCAGCGCGCCTTGTGCCCGTGCGCTATCCAGCGCCTGCGTCACGATGTGGCCTCACCGGGGGTGGGCAGGTTGGATCGGGCGATCAGGGATGTGGTTGAGTGGCCTTCCTTCAGGGGAACGCGCTCTACCTTGCCTTTGTTGGCTAGAACGAAATCGGCTCCGACGATGTCCTTGATTTCATAGTCTGCCCCCTTGACCAAAACATCTGGCACAATCGCTTTGATCAGGTTCAGCGGGGTCTCTTCATCAAACAGGACGACGCCGTCAACGCCTGTCATGGCGGCCATAACGCAGGCGCGCGCATCCTGTTGCTGTACAGGGCGGGTAGGCCCTTTTAGGCGCTGGACCGAGGCATCGGTGTTCATCCCCACGATCAGCTTGTCACAAAAGCTGCGCGCGGCCTGTAGAATGCGCACATGGCCCGGATGCAGCAGATCGAAGCAGCCGTTGGTAAAGCCGACACGCAAACCGCTACGCTTCCATTCGGCACTGCGGGCGGCGGCGGTTGCCAGATCCATGATCTCGCCGTTGCTGTCGTCTTCTGTCTGTGTTGGCCGGGATGTGTTGCGATGCCGGGAGAACTGGGTCAGAGCCTCATCCAGCTCGGCTACTTCCAGCACTGCGGTGCCGACCTTGGCAACCACGAGACCGGCCGCAATATTGGCCACATGCATTGCCGTCTCTATCGGGGCGCCACTGGCACGGACAGATGCGAACAACGCCATGACTGTATCGCCGGCCCCCGAAACATCGAACACCTCGCGCGCAGAGGTCGCCATATGGATCGTTTCACCGCCTGCAGCCGGGTAATAGATCATCCCTTTTTCCGACATTGTCAGCAGGATATCGGCGCCGGTCTGTGCGCTGATCTGTTTTAATGCCAGATCGCGGTTCGCAATGTCATGGCAATCGTACCCTGTTGCCGTGGACAGCTCATTCAGGTTCGGCTTGATGATTTGCGCGCCTTTGTAGATCGCAAAATCAGGCCGCTTTGGGTCGACCATGACAGGAACGCCGCGGGCGTTTGCCAGGGCGATCACACGGGGCAGCATATCGTCCGACAGCAGGCCCTTGTCATAATCCGACAGCACAAGAATGCCCGCGCCTTCCAGTGCCGCATCAAGGCGGGCCAGCACCGTGTCACACAGGGCCTTATCGAGCGCCATAAAGCGTTCGCGGTCAATGCGCAGAAACTGGTGGTGGTTTTCGGCCAACACCCGCGTTTTTGTGACTGTCTCAATATCATGGGACGCGATGAGATCGTGATCCAACCCCAGCGGGCGCAGCACATCGGTCAAGCGCGCGCCGCCTTCATCCTGCCCGATAAGTCCGACCAGACGTGTCTGTCCGCCAAGCTGGGCAATGTTCAGTGCAACGTTGGCTGCGCCACCTGCGACCGCCCGTTCTGCCATGTGGTGCAGGACCGGAACCGGCGCTTCGGGAGAGATGCGGCTGACGCGTCCGGACAGGTACAGATCAAGCATCACATCGCCCATCACTACAACTGTGGGCATCCCTGAAAGATAAGACATAATTTTCATGTGTTAAAAGGCCTTTAATCGGAATAACCGACGCAAACCGGTCTGAACAAGTAGGATCAACATATATGCTGCTATACTTGAGGAGCCAACGACGGTACATAGCAAAGGGGCTCCAATTCGGGGCGAATAGGCAACTTTAGCCGCAGTCTAAAGTTGCATTGCCCCCCCTCCGAACTGGACAGAAAAAGATAAGGGGCAATGGCCGTCGCGTGTTGTTGTCAAAAGAGAATCTAACAGAAGATTATTATAAATGACCGAAGCACGTACGATGATGAACTGGGATACGATCTATCTATTTGGCCTTTTCCTTGGCCGCAAACCAAGCCAGAGGGACATCGAAGAAAAATCACGATTTCCGTTTTTGGAAGCCGCGAGCAAGGTGCTGGTGTCAAAGGAATTTGGAGCTAAAGAGCGGGCCTTTAGCATGGCGTTGCCAGAGCCGTTGTTGGCGCGTGATGTGGCGGTAACCTATCAGGACTGGCTGCGGAGCAAGCTTGGTGTGCAGCCGGGTGCGCCGCTATACTTGGGCGACCGTTTGGTGTCGGATACCAACAGGTTCGATCACATGGTTCTGTTTTGCACGGCCATAGAGCAGCGCAAAGGGGTCTTTTTTGATGCCGCTCAGAGCGCTGCCCAGCTGCCTGTCATCCAGCAAATTTTGTGTGAGGGTGCGTTGCATGCTGCCGTGGCTGATCCGGCTCTTGCCGCTCTTTCTGTTGGTGATCAGGCAAAATCGATAGCCGCTGCACAGACCTTGCCTGTCGCCATGCAGTCACTTGCTGAATTTTTGTGCAGCGATGCGTTTGGCGCACAGATTGCACAGCTGTCTTATGGTGCGGATCCCAAGTCGGCGGATCGGGATAGTGCACGGGCTGCCGATGCCCGAAACCTGATGTTGACCTTGCTGGACGCCGCACAGGCCCCCGAGCTCGGTGTTGAAATCCATCGCCTGCGGGCCCTTTTCATCAGTGTGCTGGACAGCCCGGTGGACCCCGCGCAGTTGCATGTTGCGCAGGCGCGGTATCATCCGGCAGCACGGCAGCTGATTTTGAAATTGCGCGAGGCAAGTGACCCCGACGAGAAGGTGACAGATATCAGCCTGTCGCTCTCTTCCTTGCCGAAAGACACCAGTGTTAGGGTCGATTGTCATCTGACAGGTCCCTTTTCCGAAACGGCTGCGGGCATTTTGGTTGTTACTGTCCCGCTGCCTGCGAACTTTCCGGCCGATGCGGCATTTGCGGCCGTTTCGCTGGGGGCAGGGCAGGCAGAACAGCCTGTCTTTATCGAAGGCGAGATGAAGCAGGATAACGCGCCTGTGCCTGTCGCGCATTTGGCCGCCAAGCTTGAGGACATGATCGTCTTCCGCGTGCCCGCCGGATTGGTGCCACAGGAAACGACCTTGTCTGTGGAAACGCCTGACGGCAAGTCGGTGCGGGTATCACCAACCGTGCATGTGCCGATCCATGCGGCTGATGAGGCCACCAGTGCCGCGTCTCACGTGCTTTTTCGGGCACCAGCGGCGGAGGGAGGCGACACCAAGCTGTATTCTGAGTGGGGCGATGTCATCTGCGATAGTTCTGCAGGAGGCAAAGCATCGCCAACCGCGCAGGCGCAGCCCGATGCACTGCCAACCGACGAGGCCCGCTCTTTGGCCGCCAAGCTGGCAGAGATCGGTGCGTTTGAAATGGCAAGTGCCTGGTTGAACCAGTCACGGAAATCAAACGCCAAGGCAAAAGGCTCTAAAGCGTTTGTGCAGCCGGGTAAGACGCCATCAGGGCCAAACGCTGAAAACGCTGGGACGGTCACGCAGACCGATATCATACAGTGCTACTGGTTCTTTACGCATCGCGCGCCCTCAGAGGCAGAGATACTGGCGGCCACGCTTGTGTCGCCTCTGACCGAGGTCATCAACCATGTGCTGGCGAGCCAAAGCTTCATCCAGGATATCCTGCCACAGATCAATGCCGCGGCGCAGTTTCCACAGGATGTATCCTGCCAGTCATGGGCTGCCGACGCGCTGCCTTTGTCCCGGACGACTGTGACGGCGCTGCGCCGTGCCACAGACAGCAATATGATGCTGCGATTGGTATTGGATGACCAGGTCTTTCAGGCGGCGGTGACAATGACGGCGTCGATCCCGAGCTTGCGGCGCGTGGACCTACAGCATCTGGAAGACATGCGCGCCAAGTTTCCTCCGGTTGCCGATGGTCTGATGATCGACAGTAGCGTGATGCTGCATTTCGCGTTGCCGACACCCGAACAGGCGACGTCGAAGGCCGTTCAGGAGCGCCGCAAAAGCTTTGAAGCCGTCTTCAAGACCACGCGCCCGAATGCCAAAACGGCACAAGACCTGCTGTCGATGCTGAACGTATATGTGCGCAGTTTCGGGGCTGACTCGATCTATTTCAAGACGCTGGCGGAATGTCTGATTGCTCTGGGCATGTTCGAGCATCTGCTGATCCTGTCAAACAGGGCCCTGCGGACCTCACTGAATGCGGAAGAGGCATTTTGGTTCAAGTCCATTGCCGAAGAAAAGCTGGGACTGCTGGAAGAGGGGGTGACCAGCCTGCTTACCTCGCTGTCGATGCAGGTGAAAGTGTCGGCGAACCGGACGCTGGAGGCGGGTCGCAAAGCGTTCCAAGCCTCGCATGGGGCCTTCGGGAAATATCCGGCCAAACCGGAATACGCAGACCTCGCACGCGAGCTGCTTTTGCGGGCGCGTGAATTGGGGCGCAAGGACGGGCTTGTCGAATATGAGCTGACCCGGCTTTATATGTGGCAGGGGGCCCGCACGGAGGCTCTTGCTGCGGCTGCTCAGGCCGTGGCGTGCAAGCCGACCTCGAAATACGTGCGCATTCAGGCGCAGTGTCTGGTGTTCTTCGGTGAATACCGCATGGCTGCGGATCTGGTGCAGCAATATGATTTTACCGATGATGCCTATCTCTTTCTCAAGACACTGATGAAGCGTTTCTCGGGGGAGGGCACCTACGGCGAGATCGTCTTCCGCAGCATAGAGGGCGAAGAGATCAATCTGGAGCAGCTGCCGGTGAATACCGCATCGCTGAACCATGTTGGCGAAATCCGCATTGTGACGCCGGAATTCCCCGACGATCCGGTGTGCTACCGTAACCTCGATTTCTGGGATCCGGTATTTGTGAACCACAAGATTGGCAGCGTTCAGCTCGACTGTCTTTTGGGGGGCGGTCAGGTTGAAACGGCGATCCGGATTCAGCGTGACAGGCAGGCGCAAAGCGTGATGCTGGTGTCCAAACAGGGCACGAACAAATTTGGCGGTGCAGAGCACTTCCTGTATCAGGCCGCGCAGGAATACAAAACGCACGGTCTGGATGTCCAGTTCATGGGTTTCGAGCGCGGTGGCAATCACAACGGTGAGGATACCGGTCCGGCCGACATGCCTTGCACTTGGGTGGACTACGGGGTCGAGTCCTTCCGCAACCACATCTTTGAACAAGCGCCGGCGATTGTTCATTCGGTGACGGGGATGGGGCTCGAAATGATGGAGGCGCTCAAAGGGTCTGCCGCCTATCATATTCACGGTGTGCATTTCTGGCGTGACATGAAATTCTCGCGCGCCCAGCCCGAAAATTCGTGGTTCAAGGACCTTGAGGATCTGCCGACCCGCCTTGAGTTCAACCTTGTCCTGACGGGCTTTGGTACCACGTATGCGAATTCGGTCTTTACCCGAGATCTGGTGCGCAAGGAATTCGGCGTATTGCTTCCGATTGTTCCATCTATTGCCATGGAGGAGGCCGCCCCGGCCAAGGATGACGCGGCCCGTGATAATGCCGATGCCTTGCCTGCAACTCAGGTAGAGAAGATCGTGTTGCTGGCCAATTCACGTCAGGACAAGGGCGGCTATCTGGTGCTGGATGTTGCCGAACGGCTGCCACATATTCCGTTCTTCATGATCCAGAACCAAGATACCAGCAAGCGCTTGCAGATCGAGATCAGCAAGCGTGGCCTGCGCAATGTCGAACTGGTCGCACGGGTTGATGACATGGGCGCGCTCTACCGGCGCGCGCAGGTTGTTCTCACACCGAGCTATGATTTTGTCGAAAGCTTCAGCCGCGTTCCGATCGAAGCGCACCGCAACGGTATTCCGGTGATTGGATCCGATGTGGGCAACGTGCGCAACTTGCTAGAAGAGTCAGGCATTATCCTGCCCGAAGATCCCGATCTCTGGGCTGCCGAGATAGACAGGCTGTATTCTGACGCCGACTATCACGCCAAGCGTTCGGAGGCTGCAAAGAAGAATTCCGACCGCTGGTCGTACGAGATATTCCAAAGCGGGATTGACCGGTTGGTGCGCGCGCAGAAAACGCCGACCCTGGTGGCCATCGGGACCGGTATCGGCAACATGCTGCACACCACCCCGATGATCAAATGGCTTAGCGAATATCTGGATGCCCCTGTGGACATCGTGCTGTCAGGCGATTGGGCCGAGGCCGACCAGCTGTTTGCGGGATCACCTTATGTGAACATGATCTTCCCGCTTGATGAGCGGATATTGATGAAGCCGTACAAGCAGGTGTTCGTGTCGCATTCTTTCGGAGACGGGCGGTTTGATTTCACGGCTGAAGATGTCCACTATTCACGCGAATGGCGTCGCTTCGATCCGTCGGGTGAGGTGCATGAGGGAGCCTTTAATATCGACTTTGTGGCAGAGGCGCTTGGCGTGGACCGCTCGGCGGCAACGGGCGGCTATTTTCTGGCAGACCGGACTTATAACAAGCCTGAAGAATGTCGCCGGATCGGATTTCATGCCGGGTCAAAGTCAAACCACTGGGCGGTCAAGCGCTGGCCCTATTTCCAGCAACTGGCCGAAGCCCTGATTTCACGGGGCTATGAGGTCGTCTGTTTCGGTGGCGATGCGGAAGCTGTGCCTTTCACCCAAAAAAGCACCGGTCTGATCCTACAAGACAGCATCGACGGCATCATGGAATGTGATTATTTCATCTCGAACGACAGCGGTGTGATGAACATCGCAAATGCTCTTGCGATGCCCCAAGCCGCATTATTCGGACCCACAAACCCCGTAACACGCGGCCCCGACAACCCTGAATGTCTGATCATCATGGTTGATAAAGACTGCGCCCCCTGCGAGACAAAGCCCGCGCTCAAGCCGACCAAGATCGATTTGGGGGAATGCGATTGTATGAAAACACTAACGCTGGAATTCGTGCTTGACCAAGTTCTGAGTCATATCGAAAGCATTTACGGGACCATAGTCCCGCAGGAGACAGGCAAATGAAATATCCCAATCTTCTTGTAATCGGTGCCCAGAAGGCCGGTACGACATGGCTCCATAAGCGCCTTAAGGAGCACCCCGATGTCTTTATGACAGAGACTAAGGAAGTGCATCATTTCACCCGGCCAAACTGGCGGGAGATGATTGAGGAATATGCCGCGCATTTCGTGGACAGCGGCCCAGAGACCTGGGCTGGTGAAAGCTCTCCGGGTTATTTGTGGAGCGCTGATCCGTCCTCGGAGTTTTATCAGCCGGGCAAGCCGCGCAATGATGATGTTCCCGGTGCCGTGCATGAAATACTGGGCGCTGATGTACGCTTGCTTGTCGGGTTGCGGCATCCGGTGGATCGGGCTGTCTCCGCTTATTTCCACCACTTCCGGTACAACCGGTTCGAGCCCGGTCAGTCCATACTCGATATCGGCAAGAAGTTTGGCATCATCGACATGGGGTTCTACCGCAAGCACATGGAGATGTGGCTCAGCCGGTTTGACCGTAGCAACTTCCACGTGATGCTCTTTGATGATCTGCAAACGCGTCCCGCCGATTGCTGGAATGATGTCTGCGATTTCCTGGCGCTCAAGCGGGTGGATCTTCCTGCCGTTACGAAGGCTGCCAACCCCGGTTTCAATCTGACCTTCCGGGACAATGCTATCCAGATCGATCAGGACAGCAAAAATCCGAAGAACATAAAGTTCATGGAAAATGGCGACGAAGGCAGCAGCAAAGCGGCCTCTGCGTCGATCACGCTGGACGAACTCAAAACACTGCATGAGATGTATCGCGACGATATTGCGTGGGTCGAACAGACCTTTGACGCGGCCCGACTTGGCTGGTCCAGCAAAATCAGTGATCTGGTTTCGGAACCGGTAGTCTAGATAAAACAACAGGTGTTGCCTTTGGCGGACGATGCTTCGGGTGTTGTTCGCCAAAGACTTTCACCATGGCGGGGTTTGCGCAAAACGCTGTGCCAGATGCTGTGTATTTGACGATAGGCCGTAGGGATCGGATTGTGGGTCAACATCAGGTAAATAGCGCGGGGCGATTGTAATTGCATCTTGGGGCTGGTGTATTACAGGGAATGGCCTCCCTGTCGGCCTACGGATAGTGGTTAGAGATGTTAAAGGACTGTGATGACTAAAAAGAAGCTTTTCCTCTTTCCCGGGGCACATAAGACAGCGACCAGCCTGTTGCAGGCAGCGATGGAAAGCCATCGCACGGCGCTTGAGGCACAGGGTATGGTGATCGCACGGCGCCAGACTTTTTACCGCAGTGGTATGCGGGACTTCTTGCTTCGCAAAGAGGCACCGGAAACCATTGATATGCAGGTCTGGAACGCAATGGCCGAAGACGTGTTTGGCCCGTCCTGGCAGGACCGCGATGTCGTCATCAGCATTGAGAACCTCTTTGGTGAGGCGACACCGAATGTCTACGCGGGGGCCGGACGGTGCATTGATACCCTAAAGCACATTTTCCCCGACTATGATTTCCAAGTCGTCTTTTACGTCCGCCGACAAGACAGCTTTCTGGAAAGTGTTTTCTTGCAGAACGTACACCGCGGCTTTGACGAGGACGTGGATAGTTTTCTCGATCCTTTTGCCAAGGCAAAGCCGATCGACTGGTTGAAGATCCTCAAGCCAGTGGTTGAGCGGGTTGGCGAGAATTCCGTCAAGATTGTACCATTCGAGACGATCAAGGCCGGGCCAAAGGCCTATATCCTGGATTTCTTCCGGCACTTTACAGATTTGCCCAAGAAGCAATTGCTCAGCACATACGGAGATCTGGGGGACACGAATGTGTCGCTGTCAGAGCTGGGATTGCGGGTCGCGCGTGCAGGCTTTGTTGAACTACCCAAGATGAAAGAGCGTCGGGTTTTGGCAACAGCCCTTCAGCGAGAGTTCGGCGTTGATAAATATCCGCGCTTCAAAATACCGGCACCTTTGCGTGAGCGGATTGTTGAACAACACCGCGACGTCAATAAACGTCTGGTCGCATCGGGTGTGATCCCGGATGAACTGAAGTCGTATTATCTTTTTGAAGAAGAGGCGGTGCCCAAACCGTCAAAGTAACTGTTTTTGACTGTGCGCCCGCGCGGGCGCACAGATCAAAGGGTAGGGGTCTATATCCGGCGCTTTGCGGTAGCTTGCTCATTCGATAAGCCATTGCTGTCTAACCTGAAACGACATTCAAAGTCGATCTCAGATGCGGTTTATAATGATTGTTATGTTATTTAAGCTGGTTTGAGTTTTATCCGGACGGTACAGATTGCATGTCTTACCCGTCGCTTTCACGACGTTGAAACCTACAGGTCCAAGACACCGCAGATGAGAGGGGGGCGCCTGAAGTCAGGCTAAGTCTGCTTTGATGCGACTTTGGCGCGCTTACTGCGCAATTCCTCAAGCTTGTTGGCAATAAATGCCCCTTTGGGCCGGTAGAAATGCGCAAGCTCCATTAGGTCTACGGCGCGATCCAGTTCGGTGCTATCCTGTGACAAGGCTGTGTCACGTAGAAAGTCGATTGTCTCCGGATGGATTTTGGGTGTGACCACTGGTGTTTTTGAAGGCACTGCTTGGGCTTTGGATGCAGAAGCGTCAATCGCAGAGACGAGACCGTCCATTGTGACATCGAAAACCGTGTGATTGGCGAAGTCACCCGAAAAAGTAACGGCAGAGTTCTGGACCACCAAGTTTGTTATACAGGACTGTGTGAAGTCGCCTGAAATATAAACCTTCCGAGCGAGAACCTGCACGCGCTCACATGGCCCGACGAGCGGTGCAATCGAGGTCTGTACACCAAGGGGCATCGAGGTCATCTCCTGAAAAGAACCGAAGTCTTTTGCAAGGACGCCGTATGGTTTCCCATCAAGCATGAAACCCTGCAACAAAGATTCCTTGGGGTCCCGGAAATACCCGATTGAGATGACCTTTTCTCCCTGTTCCAAAGGTAGCGTTCTTTCCCCGTCCAGCTGGACATAGCGGATACGTGAAACGCTATTTTCCAAAGAGTGCAGCGGTAAATCCGGTGTGAACTCCTGCGCTGAAATCACACGCAGCGGATAGCTTCTCAGCATGCCTCCGGCTGGTCTTGGACCAATCCCGCGTGCCAGCGATTGCAAAAGGAACAGCCCCATCATGTAGGACGCATAGCGGTTGAGGTGAACCGGATCTCTGAAATGTTCCGGCCGGAATCCCGCTTCATTCAGATCAAGAACGGTGATCCCGTATTGTGCGGAGATTTCACGAACCTGATCGCATACTTCCGGGTAATCGTGTGAAATGCACGGAAACATCAAATTGAGCACTGGTAGGTTCAAGGTCGCCAGCAGTTGATAGAGCATTTCCAGATATTGGGGGTATTGATCGCCGAAGAAACCACAATAGAAATTCGCATCATTTACATAGTGGTCGATAATAAGCAGATCGTGGGATTCAATTTCGGCACGGTTTTCCAGAATATGGCCAATGTGATAAATGAGTGAATTCCGCCCCGACGAGCGATTTGTCACCTCGTGCTGCAATCCAAGAGCTTCGGCGTAACCTTTGACACCGAGTACTGGGGACGTGGGGCAATCGTGGATTTTGATCGGCTTGCAGCTTTGCTAAGGTGAATCACAGCCTCATATCAGACTGCCAGTTTTGTTTTGCTTTCATAAGCATGGTCGGAGGTGAATGCGCCTGTTTTACTCATTCTTTGTACGTGTCATTCCATTCTAACACGTTGATTTTAAGCGGCCAAGGCGAACAGAACGGCTTAAGCGCGACCCCGTTTCAGATATGGCGTGATGCGCGATCACAGCTTGCCCAAGGTCGCCGCAACCCAGAGCGCTACGGTACTGGCAAGGCTTTGTCTGTAAAGGCCTAGACGCCGTAACAAAAAAAGTCGGGGCAGCAAGGTGCGCTTTGGCAGGCTCTCGAACCCTGACAGGATCTGCCTGTTCCGGGCGGTAAGCATCTGACCGGTGATGTTGAGCGTTGCCACATTGATCCGGTTCCAGTCGCGGAAATCCCCTTTCAGCAATTGACCGATGCGCTTGGCCTTGGCGCGCAGGGTGTCGTTGGCGCCGAT
>Ga0209345_10000221_pt1 | contig 79011 bp, 81 predicted proteins | sample Cruoilmetagenom7_FD_187294 | JGI IMG/M metagenome (GOLD analysis project Ga0209345, IMG submission 187294) | Oil polluted marine microbial communities from Coal Oil Point, Santa Barbara, California, USA - Sample 7 (SPAdes) (version 2) | ecosystem: Environmental > Aquatic > Marine > Oil seeps ... | reverse complement strand
CTACAACTTCGGCTTGGAGTATGTCTGTGTTTAAAAGAGGTTTTTTGCCACCTATAACATGATTTGTTACTGTTGATTTTAAAACTACAGGTGCACCATGCTCACACTGAATAACTCCCTCTTCAACTACTACGAATGTATTTGACATATTATCTCACTTTTTTTAATTGATATAATTTTAATTGTTTACTCTTAATGTAATCTGTTTAAGAGTGTTGCAAATATAAATAATAGTAGAAGTGTATTGCTATGTAACACTTTTACACACTTATAATTGTTACAAACCTGTATAGAATGTTCAGATATAATTACAACATGAGTAAAAGAATCTTCATAACAGCAACAAATACTGACATTGGTAAAACATATACTTCTAAACTTCTTTTACAAGGGTTCGCCTCGCGTGGACTTAGAGTAGGGGCTATAAAGTTAATAGAGACAGGAGTTGAAGGTTTTGCTCCTGACGCTCAGGCACTTTTAGCTTGTGTTCAAGACTTAAACACAGCCTTTGAAGAGATAAAAATAGAAGATATCGTTCCTATCACTTACAAACTTCCTGCCGCTCCTTATGTCTCTTCAAATAACACGCCCTTAGATTTAGACAAGTTAGATAAAGCAGTGGAAAGACTAGAAGGACTATGTGATGTACTCATTATAGAAGGGGCAGGGGGCTTGTATGTTCCTATAGATGATAACTACATGATGATAGATATGATAAGCTATTTTGAGGCGAGAGCAGTTTTAGTGACACACTGTGCTTTAGGTTGCATAAATGATACACTACTAAGTTCTAAAGCACTTGATAGTAAAAATATCAAATACGTCACTGTATTTAATTGCAGAGAAAATGAGCAGAGTTTCAAAGAAGTCTCGGAGCCGTATTTTTTAAATACGCAGCAAAAAGTACTAAAAGTAGATAAGGACATTGACACTATTTGCGATGTCTTGTATAATCTATAAATTATTTACAGGGGTGAGAGTTTGCAGCATTTAATTCGAACAGATGATTTTACAATTGATGAGATTGAAGGTATCTTAGCAGACGCAAAAGAGTTTAGCGATGGACGTTTTGAGAGAATACTTCAAGATAAGATTATCATTACCCTATTTTTTGAGAATTCAACAAGAACAAAAAGTTCTTTTGAAATAGCTGCTAAGCGTCTTGGTGCTGAGATGATTCACCTTGATGTAGCAAAGAGCTCTACAAAAAAAGGTGAAACGCTTGTAGATACTGCGATGAATCTTGATGCCATGGGACCGCACGCTATTGTTGTGCGTCATCAAAACGCAGGTGTTCCAAAAATACTTTCAAACCATACAAAAGCTGCAATCTTAAATGCAGGAGATGGTGCTCATGCTCATCCAACTCAGGCACTACTTGACCTCTATACTTTAAGAGAGCATTTTGGAAACTTAAATGGAAAAAAGATAGCAATTGTCGGAGATATAAAAAATTCTCGTGTGGCAAACTCCAACATAGAACTTTTAAGTAGATTTGGTATGGAAGTGATACTTGTTGCCCCTCCACACTTTCTGCCGAAGACGACACTGCGTTTTACTCACTATCTAGAAGAGATTGTTGATGAAGTTGATGCTATTATGAGTCTTAGAACGCAAACAGAACGCCACTCATCACAAAGTTATGCTTCCCTAAAAGATTATGCGAGTGATTTTTGTATCACTACTGAGTTAGTTGGCAAAAGAGATATTGTATTGCTTCATCCTGGACCAGTACATAGAAACATAGATATATGTGATGCGCTTCTTGCAGATGAGAGATGTAAAGTATTAGAGCAGGTCTCTAATGGTGTAAATATTAGAATGGCAATACTTAAAAAGTTGATAGCTGACAGCTAACTTTTATGGACTTTTCTGATTTAAATACTCTGGGAAAACAGAGAAAACCCTTTTTATTTATATCAGATTTTAAAGCGCAGAAGTTAGAAGTTTTTCTTTTAGAAGAGCTTGAAAAAGAAGATATCGAGTTCTGCATAGATGAGAACTATACTTACACACAACATAACCACTCCTTAGAAAAAACTCCTATTAGTTTTCAAGATTATGAGAAAAAATTCACCCGTGTTATTGAAAAAATAAAAGCGGGTGAAACATACATTTTAAATCTAACACAAGCAACAAAAATTGATACACCTTTGACATTAAAAGAGATATATTCACTAGCAAACGCACACTATAAGTTGCGTTTTAAAGATAAGTTCGTCTGCTTCTCTCCTGAAAAATTTATACAGATAGAGGGTGATAAGATTCACACCTACCCTATGAAAGGGACAATAGACTCTTCAGTAGAAGATGCTAAAAGTAAAATACTCAATGATAAAAAAGAGATGGCTGAGCACATCATGATAGTCGATTTACTCAGAAATGACCTCTCAATAGTTGCAACTGATGTTGCAGTTGAGAAGTTCCGTTATATTACTGAAATAGAAGCGGGAGATAAGAAGCTTTTACAGATAAGCTCTCACATTAGTGGAGTTGTTGGGAGTGATTGGCATGAAAATATTGGAAATATTTTAAAATCCTTACTTCCCGCTGGAAGCATAAGTGGAGCTCCAAAGAAAAGTACTTTAAAAATTATAGAAGAGACGGAGGAGTATGAGAGAGGTTTTTTTAGTGGGGTTTTTGGTCTGTATAATGGAAAAAAACTCGATAGTGGTGTGATGATAAGGTTTGTTGAAAATAGTAATAAAGGCTATATTTATAAGAGTGGTGGTGGTATTACTTTGGATAGTGAATCTAAACTAGAGTATAATGAGCTCCAAGATAAAATATACTTACCGTGAAAATGGATGAAATAATGTTTAATAGATACGATGATGTTTTTACAAGTGGCTGGACTTTTAAGGAAGAGCAGGAGAGCTTAAAGAGCAGATTTCAGATGGCAAATATTGCTCTTTTGACATCAGCCTTTGCATTTATCTATGGAATTATTGTTAACTTAGTTGATTATATGCAAGACTTTGTGATTATGGAGTCTGTTTTAGTTCTGAGTAATATCATATTGTTTATATTTTTGCGAAAAAATAGAGACTCAATAGAGTTTGTGATAACAACAATAACAGCGCAGTGTACCTTGTTGCTACTTTATATAATTTATACAACTGATTTAGAGTCCATGAAACACCTTTGGGTATTTACATATCCAATTGTCCTTTTGTATTTTCAAAAAGATAATAATAGTATGTTTTGGACACTGTTTTTAATCTTTATGTTGATGATTGCTCCCTACCAAAATGTAATTGAGGTAAGCTATACTCCCTTTGAGGCACTCTATATAAGTGTAGTACTCTCTGTCGTGATGATAATTGTTTTTTACTATCAAGTAAAGATGACAAATGCTAAAGATATAATCTTAAAACAGCAAAATATGCTCAAAAAACAGATTGGTGAACTCACTCAAAAAGACCAGCTTTTATCAGCTCAATCTAAACAAGCAGTTATGGGAGAGATGATAAGTATGGTGGCACACCAGTGGCGTCAACCACTCTCTACAGTTACTTTGAATATATCTAATCTTCAAGTTAAAAAGCTTTTAGGTGAGAAAATAGAAGATAAAGACTTTGATAAAGCATTAGAAGATATTAGCAACACCGTTGTATATCTCTCAAATACTATAGATGATTTTCAAACATACTTTCGGCCAATAAAAGAGGTCACAGGAGTTGAAGCGCATGAGCTTGTTAAAAAAGCTACAAATTTTGTACTTCCTAGATTGAAAAATACAAAAATTAAGATAGAGATAGAGAATGATAGCAACAAAACAATAGAGTTGCAGATATATATGAATGAACTTATCCAAGTGATTTTAAACATTTTAAATAATGCGATAGATGCTCTTGAGTTGGCCAATATTGAAAATCCAAGAATTAACATAACTATTGAGGAGAAAGGTGATAGGGCCCTGTTTATTATACAAGACAATGCCAATGGTATAAAAGAAGAGGATATCTCGAAGATATTTGAACCATACTTTAGTACTAAAGGGAGAAATGGAACAGGGCTTGGATTATATATGAGTCAGATGATTGTACAGAAACAGTTTGATGGTAAGATAGGGGTAATTAGCTCAGAGAATGGTACTTTCTTTAGTGTTGAAATTGAAAAAACACTCTCTTAGTCTCATTTTACTTCCTCTTATACATCTTTTTTTATTAGAACTATTTGCTTCCTCTTCTTATATTCTTTACTTTGTAATTCTAAGTGCTACACTCTATTTTTTAAATCTCAAAAAACTTTTTTTATCAAAAAGAGTATTTTTATTTTCTACTATATACTGGTTTTTACTCTCTATAGGAGTTTTTTTGCTAGAAGATAGCTTATATGATATTTATATCGATTTGGATTTCAGATTTACAATGCGTTACATATCACAAGAAGTATGCTTGATTTTAACACTATTGCACCTTTTTATTTTATATTTATTGGGATATAATAGAGAGAAATTATTTTAGGACAGTGTATGTATATAGAAAATTTGAAGTTTTCGTTATGGGCAGATTTTATTGAAAGGGATTATTTAGATAATGAATTTAAAGAGCTAATAGATAAAGGCATCATCAATGGGGCTACTTCAAATCCAGCAATATTTAAAAATGCAATATTAAACTCTCCAGCATATAAAGAGCAGCTTGCAGCACTTGATGGATTGACCCCCAAAGAGAAGTATGAAGCCGTAGCAATTTATGATATTAGAAAAGCTGCTGATATACTCAAACCACTTTATGATAAGGGTGATGACGGATATGTGAGTATAGAAGTTGACCCTTTTCTTTGCGATGATGCACGAGCGACAGTATTAGAGGGTAAAAGACTCTTTAATGCAATAGATAGAGAAAATGTAATGATAAAAGTACCAGCAACAGAAGCTGGATACACTGCAATGAAAGAACTTACTGCAGTCGGAATTCCAGTCAATGCAACGCTGATATTTAAAAAATCTCAAGCACTCTCTTGTGCAAAAGCTTTTAGTGAAGGCACAAAAAGATATGGAGATAGCGTTGATACTGTTATAAGTATATTTGTAAGTAGAGTGGATGCTAAAATAGCATCTCTTGGTATATCTGATAATTTAAGTGGAATCTATAACAGTGCAGATATATATGCAGCAATTGAGTTAATGAAGGTGGAAGGGTGTCGAGCACTCTTTGCAAGTACAGGGATAAAAGATAAATCGCTTCCTGTGCATTATTATATTGAAAAACTCTTAGCATATAACAGTGTAAATACAGCACCAATAGATACCATAATGGCATACTATAATAATGGCGCTAAAGAGAAGGCTTTACCAATTCCAAATGATGTTATTAAGGCTCATTTTGAAAAAGTAAAAAGTGCAGGCATTAATTTTGATGATGTTCTCAATGAACAAATCACAGGTGGATTAGAAGCATTTAAAGACGCATTTAAAGATATTATGGAGGCATTATGAGTAATGAAGTAGATGTAAGTAAATTAACCTTTGAGCAGTTAAAAAAAGTCAGAGTATATCTTAAAAAGATGATTGAAATTGGAGGGTCCGACCTTCATATAAAAGCAAATTCTGTAGTACGAGCACGTATTAACGGTAATATAGTACAGTTCTCTGGTGGAATTTTTTCAAGAGAAGATGCTATTACATTTGCAAAAGAGCTTTTAAAAGGAAGATATCCTGAGTTTGTGGAGAAAAAAGAGCTTGACCTTGTATATCCGTATGATGATAGTAATCGTTTTCGTGTAAATATCTTTTTTCAAATGGATGGGGTCTCAGCAGTTTTTCGTGTGATTCCTGTAAAAATTCCAACATTTGAAGAGCTTCACTTACCAAGCGTACTGAAAAAATTCACTCAGATTGAGAGAGGCTTAGTACTTGTAACTGGAGTAACTGGTAGTGGTAAATCAACTACGCTAGCAACACTCGTAAATGAGATAAACTACCATAAGAAAAAGCACATTATAACTATTGAAGATCCAATTGAGTTTGTTCATAAAGATAGGGGGTGTATCATTAATCAGCGTTCAGTTGGACAAGACACACTCTCATTTGGTACAGCATTAAGAGCTGCTCTGCGTGAAGATCCAGATATTATTCTTGTTGGAGAGATGAGGGATAAAGAGACTATTAACCTTGCACTTCATGCAGCAGATACGGGACACTTAGTTTTCTCAACTTTGCATACAGTAGATGCAAAAGAGACTATTAACCGTATTATTGCTCAGTTTCCAACAGATGAACAAAACCGTGTTAGACTCTCTGTTGCAGGTGTTATTCAAGGTGTTGTTTCACAAAGACTTATTCCGACTGTTGATGGTGGGCGTCGTGTTGCAATGGAGATAATGCTACGAACTCCAACAATTGAAAAATTGATTATGGAAAATCGTGATTATGAAATCAGAGATGCTATTGAAGCGGGTAGAGATCACTATAAGTCTCAAAGCTTTGATCAATCAATTTTAGATTTATATTTAGATAAGACTATTTCAAAAGAACAAGCGCTTGAAAATGCAACGAGTGCATCAGACTTAGAACTTAAAATTAGTGGATTGTCAAGTGGTAAAATTACGAGTGTTCCTAAGAAAGAGGGAGAGTCAAGTAAAGATGAAGTGATTTCTGATGGGGATATCTTTGACTTAAAGTAGATTTTAAACATAAAGTGGATAGAATTGCGCCTATTTTAATTTAAGGATTTAATATGTTAGAAGGCATAATTAGAGAGAGTATTGGTAAGAAGGCTACTAAAGCTTATCGCCGTGATGGATATCTGATTGCGAATATTTATGGAAAAGGGCTTGAGAATATCAATGCTGCGTTCAAAATGAACGAATATATCCGTACTGTTCGTAACAAAGAAACTTTAGCGTTCCCAGTAAGCGTGAATGGTAAAGAGATGAGTGTTGTTGTTCAATCATATGAATCTCAAGCAGTTACAGGTAATCTTTTACATGTTGATTTAATGGTAGCACAACCAGATGTTGTAACTACTTACAATGTACCACTTATACCAATTGGTGAAGCTTTAGGTCTTAAAAATAAAGGTCTTGTTCACATGGCTAAGGCACGTTTAACTGTTAAAGCAGCTATCGAGAATGTTCCAAATACAATCGAAGTTGATGTAACAGAGATGGATGTTGGTAACTCTAAATTAGTTCGTGATTTAGCTGAAATCCCTAATGTTACTATTTTAGATAGTGATCGTGTAGCACTAATAAGTATTATTAAAGCGAAGTAATCATGCTAATAGTCGGACTAGGTAATCCTGGCCCGAACTATGAAAACACACGCCATAATATAGGTTTTATGGTTATTGATGAGTTGGTGAAACGTCACACGGCTCAAAAACTATCCTCTTCGTCATTTCAAGGTGAACTTTTCAAATTTTCAAACCATTTTTTATTAAAACCACTCACTTTTATGAATCTCTCTGGTAACTCAATCCTTGCAGTAAAGAAGTTCTATAAAATAGAAGAAGTTGTTGTAATACATGATGATTTAGATTTACCATTTGGAACACTACGGTTTAAAAATGCAGGGGGACATGGTGGGCATAATGGGCTTAAGTCTACCGATGAGAATATTTCACGTGAGTATGCAAGAGTTCGTATGGGGATAGGCAAACCTGAACATAAAGGAGAGGTCTCTTCTTATGTTTTAAGTGATTTTAATGCGCTAGAGTCTCAACATCTTAGTGAATGGATTGCTCATACATGCAAGGCTGTTGAGTTCTTTTTAGAAAATTCATTAGAAGATACAAGTTCTCAATATACAATTAAAAAATTTCAGCTAAAATAACGCTATGTTAGCATTTAAATATATTTCCCTTCATTATATTAAATATTTTATGGTTATACTCATCGCTTTAGTGATGTTTATGGTCGGTTTTGATTATATGGACAATGCTGAAAAACTCTCAAAATCAGCGAATCTACTCCTAATTTATTTAGTCTATAAGTCATTTTTTGCCATAGAAACACTACTCCCTTTAGCTCTAGTTTTTGCAATGATATCTACTAAAATATTCTTGATTCGCTCAAACGCATTAGTCTCTTTTTATTCGCTAGGATACTCTAGAGTTGATATTTTACGCCCATTTGTTGTCGTCTCTGCCTCAATTATAACTATTTTTATCGTTATGCACTCTGTACCGAGCTTTTCTCGTGCAGATGAATTTTCAAAAAACATACGCAATAATGCCCAGTACCTTAGTCCTACCAGAGACCTCTTTTTTACATATAAGGGACAGTACGTATACTTCTCTAAAATGTTACCTCTTGTACAAAAAGCAGAAGGCATTCGTGTCTTTAGTGTAAAAGATGGCTCTTTAAAAGAGGTTTTAGTAGCTAAAGAGGCAGTATATAGAAAAGAGTATTGGCATATAAAAAAAGCAGATATTATCAGCAAGCCTGATGATTTAAGTTTTTCTTCCTTAGGAATAAAAGTAAATGAATCACAAGAATTAAATATCCTCAAAGGTTTTAGACCAAAGATGCTTGATCAAGTTTATGAGGGTAAAGTGAACTTTACAATTCTTGATGCGATAGATGCGATAATACTTTTAGATGGTCAAAACATCAATACAAACAGTATTAAAGGTGCTCTCTATAAGATATTTATCTATCCACTTTTTGTACCTTGTTTAATAGTAATAATCTTTTTCTTTGTACCTATAAGTGTGAGATTTTTAAATGTATCACTCTTTAGTTTTGCCGCAATTTTATCAACTTTACTTATCTGGGGAGTTCTTTTCATGTTAATAGAATTAGCAAATAACAAAACTCTTTCGAGTGAAATCGGTGTAATTGCACCAATTGCAATACTCTTTTCAATAGCGTTTAGACAGTGGAGAAAGTACCGTTTAGTGAAGTAAGAGTAGGGTAGCTCTTAGGCACTTATAAGCACTTTTTAGATAGAATCATTTAAAAATATTTTGGAAATGTTAGATGATTAATTTTAAAGAGTTAGCAAGCGAATATAAAACACCCCTTTATCTGTATGATTTAGATTACATGACTTCACAGTTTGAAGAGTTAAAGTCTGCGTTTAAAGGCAGAAAGTCAATCATTGCTTATGCTGTAAAAGCAAACTCCAATCTTAGTGTTGTACAACATTTTGCTAAGATGGGAAGTGGAGCAGACTGTGTTTCAATTGGTGAGGTTCGTCGTGCTTTTTTAGCTGGTATACCTGCATATAGAATCATTTTTTCAGGTGTGGGAAAAAGTGATGATGAGATTCGTGAAGCGATTGAAAAAGATATTCTTTATATCAATGTGGAGAGTGAAGCTGAACTTGGTCGTGTAGAGTTAATAGCAAAAGAGTTAAATGCAAAATCTCGCATCAGTATCAGAGTAAATCCGAATATAGACCCTCAAACACACCCTTATATCTCTACAGGACTCCATGATAATAAGTTTGGAGTAGACCTCTCAACTGCAAAACGTATGTATATCATGGCAAATAATTCTGAGCATTTAGACCCTGTAGGAATCCACTTTCACATAGGTTCTCAACTCACTGAACTCCAGCCAATTCGTGAGTCTGCTGAGATAGTGGCTGATTTAGTTCGTTCATTAGAGGGCATAAAAATTGAGTTGAAGTTTTTTGATATTGGTGGTGGACTTGGAATAAAATACAACAACGAAACTACAATTAAACCATACGACTACGCACAAGCTATCTTAGGAACACTTACTGCACTTGATTTGACTATCCTTTGTGAGCCTGGTCGATTTTTAACAGCAAATGCAGGCTACTTTGTAACAAAAGTGCTCTATGAGAAACAGAATGGCGATAAAAAATTTGTAGTCGTTGATGGCGCGATGAATGATTTGCTTCGTCCAGCTCTCTATAGTGCCTATCACAAAATAGAAGCTATTACAGATTCAACAAGTGAGACAAGAGCAGTTGATATAGTTGGTCCTGTATGTGAGAGTGGTGACTTTTTTGCAAAAGATTACCAACTTCCAGAGTTAGCGCATAATGACTTGCTAGTTTTACATAGTGCTGGGGCTTACGGTTTTGGTATGGGAAGTAACTATAATACTCGTGGACGTAGCGCGGAAGTTGCTATAAAAGATGGCAAAACAAGACTTATCCGTAAACGAGAAAAGTTTGAAGATTTAATTGCATTAGAGCAAGAGTACTTGGAGAGCTAAAATGTACTTTATAGATGTTCAAGGCACGCTCATTAGTGATACTGATAAATCTCCTATCCGTGGAAGTATTGCGTTTATCGACAAATTAAATGAGATGCGAACTCCCTATATGGTCATTACAAACAATACAAAAAAAACTTCACAAGATTTTTATGCATATCTTAACTCTATCGGGTTAAAGTTTGATTTTGATAAATATCTTGACCCTCTTATGCTTTTAGAGTCCCATGTAGCAAAAGAGTCTGTTGCCGCTTATGGTGCACCAGAATTTTTGAATACTTTAGTAGAGATGGGATATACTCTCAACTATAATAATCCAAAAACTGTTCTCGTAGCTATTAAAGAAGACTTTACAGGTGAGGATTATGCACAGATGATAGATTTTATACTAGCTGGTGCCTCATTGGTTGGAATGCATGAGACATCTATCTATGCTAAAAACAATAAAAGATATCCAGGTGTCGGAGCTGTACTTAAACTTTTAGAATTCGCTACATCTTGCTCTTACACAGTGATTGGAAAACCAAGTGTCGCTTTTTACAATGAGTCTTTAAAAAGAATTCAGTCACAAAAGTCAAACCTAGAGTTTGAAGATATCATAATGATAAGTGATGATGTCAAAGGTGACTTGGGTGGAGCAAAAGAGTTGGGTATTGAAACTATTTTTGTAACGAGTGGAAAGTATAAGAGTGCGGAAGAGATCGTACCATTTTTAAAAGAAGAACTTAAACCTGACTTTGTATACGCAGATATGCAAGAGATTTTGGAGGCACTATGAAGACCTTAGAAGATTGTAGAAACGCTATAGACAGCATTGATAATGAGATACTCTCTCTACTTAACAAACGCATGAAAGTTGTTGAAAGAGTGGGTGAGATAAAGCACGATACAGGTACTGCTGTGTATAGACCTGAACGTGAAAAAGAGATTATTGATAGATTGACAAAGATGTCCAAAGAGAGTGGAGGGGTTCTCAATAAAGGAGCAATAGAGGCTATATTTTTAGAAGTTTTTGCTGTTTCACGTAACTTGGAATTACCAGAGCGTATCGCTTACCTTGGACCTGAGGGAAGTTTTACACACCAAGCTGCAGAGAGTCGTTTTGGTGGTATGAGTGACTATCTCTCACTTGGCTCTATTCAGTCTGTATTTAAAACACTAGAGGCTGGTCGTGCTAAATTTGGGGTCGTGCCTATTGAAAATTCAAGAGATGGGATTGTTGGTGAAACACTAGACCTTCTTGCAAAAAGTCCTGTGAAGATCGTAGCAGAACTCTGTATGCCAATTCATATGGCTTTTGCTACAAAAGCTAAGAAACTAGAAGATATTACGAAGATTTACTCAAAAGATAAGGGTTTTGGACAGTGTAGAGAGTTTTTATCGCAACATGGCTTTTTAAATGTAGAACAAATTCCTGTTGAATCAACTGCAAAAGCAGCAATACTCGCTGCTGAAGACCCAACAGCAGGTGCAATCTGCGCGCATATCGCTGCCAAACTATATGGCGTGCCTACTCTATTTGAAAATATAGAAGACGAGCATGATAGCGCGACTCGTTTTGTAATTTTAAGTGACTTTAAAAATTTACCAAGTGAGCATGATAAAACCTCTATTTTAGTGCGTTTGAAAGATGCTGTTGAAGCTGGTTCATTAGTGCACTTTTTACAAGATTTTGATGATGAAAAAGTCAATTTATCAAAGATTGAATCACGTCCATCAAAAGATAAAGGTGGTTTTGGTTACTGGTTTTATATAGATTTTTATGGTCATATTGATGATGACAATATACAAAGAGTACTCTCAAAGCATGAGGGTGAGGTAACATGGCTTGGAAGTTATGTTAAAGGCGAAGACTAAATAAAGGTAAATGAGTGAACTTTAATAAAAAACTAGAAGATATAAAAACATACGAAGCGGGTAAACCGATAGAACTTGTTGTTCGTGAGTTTGGGATTGAACCAAAAGATATTGTAAAGCTCGCTTCAAATGAGAATCCTCATGGATGTTCACCAAAAGTACAAAACGCAGTGAGCAGTATAGTTTCAAATATGGCTCTTTACCCTGATGACTCCATGATGAAGTTAAAAGATGCATTGCAAAATAGATTTGAGATTAGGGATGAGAACTTAATTATAGGAAGTGGTAGTGATCAGGTAATCGAATTTTTAATGCATGCAAAGGCTAATTCAAACTCAAAGGTATTGACTAACAGCGTTACATTTGCAATGTATGAAATCTATGCTAAACACGTAGGTGCAGAGATTATAAAAACAGCATCACAAGAGCACAATCTAGATGAATTTTATGAGTTATACAAGAGTGAAAATCCAGATATTATATTTTTATGTACGCCAAATAACCCAACTGGAGATGCTATAGACGCAGAGGATATGTTCAATTTTATAGCTAAAATTGATAAGGATACGCTCGTCGTAGTTGATGGGGCTTACATGGAGTATGCTGCATTTAAAGATGCGTCTAAAAGGGTTGTTCCAAAAGATTTAATTGAAAAATTTGAGAATGTTATCTATTTGGGAACATTTTCAAAGGCATATGGTCTTGGTGGGATGAGAGTTGGGTATGGAATTTCAAGTCCAAAAATCATAAAAGAGCTATATAAATTACGCCCTCCATTTAATATTACAACACTCTCTCTTGAAGCTGCAAGTATCGCTTTAGAAGATGAAGAATTTGTAAATAAATGTATCGCTGAGTCTTTTGATGAGATGAAACGCTATGAAGAGTTTGCAAAGAGCGAAAAAATAGATATAATAAACAGCTATACAAATTTTGTTACATTGTGTCTAAATACCAACCAAAATTCTAAAGCTTTAGCAGATGCCTTACTAAAGCGGGGAATGATTGTAAGAGATTTAAGTGGTTATGGAATGAATGCGTTACGAGTAACAGTTGGAACTACGGAACAAAACAGTCGTTTTTTTAAACTGATGAAAGAATTAATATAAAAGAATGAGAAATTAATGGATTTTAAAGTACTTTTTTCACAGTTAGTTGTTCTCTATGCAAAACTGACGAAACAACAAAAAGCTATAATTGCCGTAGCTGTTGTAGGTATAGTATCGTTTTTACTATTTTTAGTGGTTTATACTGCACAAAAAAGCCTTCCAAACAAATATGAAGTACTATTTGATTCATTGAGTTCCTCAGATGCCGCAAAAGTCGTAGAGCAACTTGAAAAAGAGAACATAGAGTATAAACTAGAAGCGAACAATGTCATCAAAGTTCCAAAAGATGTCGTCTATAAACAGAGAATTTCAATAGCATCTTTAGGAATTCCAAAAGATAATGGTGTTGGCTTTGAACTTTTTGATACTCAAGAGTTTGGAGCGACAAGCTTTGATCAAAAAATTAAACATCTTCGTGCTCTTGAAGGAGAGCTCTCTCGTACTATAAATGCTCTCTCTCCAATAGAGTCTGCTTCTGTTAGTTTAGCACTGCCAAAAGAGACACTTTTTGTCTCAAAACAGACAGCCCCTACTGCATCAGTTATGGTGCAATTGGTTGATGGTAGAAACCTCTCTTCTAAGCAAACAAGAGGTATTAAAAACTTAGTTGCTGCTGCTGTACCTAAAATGCAATCTACAGACGTTATGCTTGTTAATGGAGATGGCGAAACACTTGGTGATGAAGATGAGATGGCTCAAATGGGCGAGCTTTCAACTGTGCAACAGAAGTTTAAAAATAAAGAAGAAAAAAAGAGACAGAAGAAAATTATTCAAGTAGTATCTCCATTTGTAGGTGGGGAAGATAAAGTAGTTGCTCAGGTTACAATAGAGTATGATTTTTCTATCAAAAACTCTACGAGTGAAGTGTTTGATCCTGAAAATGTTGTAAGAAGTGAACAGATAAGCGAAGAGAAAAGAGAAGGTGGATCCCCTGAAGTGGTTGGCGGTGTCCCCGGTACTGTAAGCAATATTGGTCCAGTTCAAGGTCTTTCTAACAATCAGAAAAGCGAAAAGTATGAAAAAAATACAGGTACAACAAACTATGAGGTTGGTAAAACTGTATCTACAACAAAGAGCCAGTTCGCTCGTATAAAGAGAATTACAGCTGCTGTAATGGTAGATGGAAAGTATAAATATAAATTAGCTGAGGATGGAACATCAACAGATGAGTTGGAGTATAAATCTTTAGATGATACTGACCTTCAAGCACTCAGCTCTTTAGTGAGTCAATCTATAGGAATTGATAAGGTTAGAGGTGATGAAATTTCTGTACAAAACTTACAGTTTAAAAGAGACAACAGTGTAAGTGGAGCAGATAGTGTATCTCAAGCAGTTGCATTTAGCGAGATATACTTAGCACCATTTTCTGGTCTATTTAAGTATCTCTTTGTTCTTGTATTACTGCTTATTGTTTACAAAAAAGTTATCACTCCATTTGCAGAGCGCATGCTTGAAGTCTCTAAAGATGATGAGGAACTCACTAAACCTATTTTGGATATCGATGATGATGAGGATGATGATTTAGTACAAAAAGTTCAAGATATGCGTAAGAAAGTGGAAGACCAGCTTGGAGTTGGACAAGGCTATAATGAGGATGAACTCAAGTATGAAGTTATACTTGATAAAGTAAAAACTATGGCAGATGACTCTCCTGAAGAGATAGCTTCACTACTCCAAGCACTTTTAACAGAAGAAGCAGAACATTCTGGAAATGCAAATAAATAAGGATAAGGGATGGCAACTTTAACACAACAGCAGCAGGCACAATTTGATGAGATGACAATAGGGGAGAAGATTGCCATCCTTTTACTTCAACTAGGAGAGGATGCAACATCTGCTATTTTTGCAAATATGAATGTTGAGTCTATTACAGAGGTCTCAAAATATATAGCAACAAATACTACTATAGATAGAGCACTTGCAACTGCAATTTTAGAAGAGTTTCATGCAATTTTTCAATCAGGGCAGTATCTTACTTCAGGTGGTATGGAGTATGCAAGAGAACTTCTCTATAGAACACTTGGTTCAGAAGAGGCTAAAAAAGTCTTGGATAAGCTCTCTAAAAGTATGCAAAATACACAAAACTTTTCTTACCTTTCTAAGATTAAACCACAACAGCTTTCAGACTTTATTGTCAATGAACATCCACAAACAGTTGCTCTTATTTTGGCGCATATGGATGCAACAGAAGCCGCTGATACACTACAGTACTTTCCTGATGATTTAAGAAGTGAAGTGGCAATGAGAATGGCAAAACTTGGTGATATTTCACCTTCGGTTATTAAGAGAGTCTCAGCAGTTCTTGAGTCTAAACTTGAATCACTTGCTTCTTATAAAGTTGAAGTTGGTGGGACGCGTGCCGTTGCAGATATCTTTAATCGTCTTGGTGCTAAATCTTCTAAATCGACACTCGCTACGATTGAGCAGGTTGATGAAGAGTTAGCGACACTTATTAAAGATATGATGTTTACATTTGAGGATATAGTTACCCTAGATAAAAATGCTATAACAGAGGTTCTTAAAGCTGCTGATAAAGCTGAACTTATGTTAGCACTAAAATCTTCACCAGAAGAGCTTAAAGAGAAGTTCTTCTCTGCAATGAGTGAGAGAGCACGTGAGGCATTTGAAGAAGAGATGCAGTTCCTTGGTGCTGTTAAGATGAAAGATGTCGAAGCGGCTCAGAGAAAAATTGTTGAATCTGTTAATGCTCTAGCAGAAGCTGGAACAATTCAGATGGGTTCAACTGAAGAGATGATAGAGTAACTATGGCAACAGTAATATCAAATGATTCAGTAGCAATGCATAGTGTTGATAAGTATAATTTTAAGATTATAGCTTTAGGTTCAAATACAGCTGAGAATGATGTGGTGAGCTCAAGTTTAGTTCCAGAGCAGACTCATGAAGATAATACAGAGATAAGAGATAGCGATATTGATTCGAGTGAGTTAAGTACAAGTTCCAAAGAGTCTCTCATTGAGTCTTTAATGAAAAAGACGGATGATATGTCATCAAACTTTATTAAACTACAGATGAAACTAGAAGCCAAAGAAGAAGAGTATAAGCTTGAATTAGAAAAAGCCAAAGAAGAGGCTTTTAATGAAGGTATGCAAGCTGGAAAAGCTAAAGCAATAGAAGATGGTGATGTTGATATCAGTGATGCTATAAAACAGTTTTCATTGTCAGTTAAGAAACTCGAAACGAGTTCAAATGATTTTAAAATTGCTTTAGATGGTGTAAAAAATGAACTAGCGGTAGCTGCTTTAGATATCGCTAAAGAGGTTGTAGGTATTGAACTTAATGAAAACTCTGGTGAAGTTGCAAAAGCATTAGCAGAGGAACTTATAAAAGAGTTACAGAGTGCATCTAAGGTTACACTCAAAGTTAATCCTAAAGATCATGGTGTATTATCTGAACAAGTTGGCTCATTAGAGAATGTAGAAGTTGTATCAGATAGTGCAATTAGTCAAGGTGGCGTTATTGCTATTAGTGATGCTGGAAATATAGATGCAGAAATTTCAAAAAGATTTGAGAGAGTAAAAAAAGCTGTTTTAAGTGAATAGAGTATAAATGAATATTAAGTCAAAATCCATAGAAGAACTAGAAACTCTTTGTAAAGATATCAGAGAAGAGATTTTAAGAGTTGTCAGTAAAAATGGTGGACATTTGAGTTCAACACTTGGCGCAACAGAATTAATTGTCGCGATGCATACAGTGTTTGATTCAAAAAAAGATCCATTTATTTTTGATGTCTCTCACCAATCGTATGCACATAAACTATTAACAGATAGATGGGATACGTTTGACACACTCCGTCAGTTTAATGGCATGTGTGGGTATACAAAACCAAGTGAGAGTGATGATGACTATTTTGTAGCAGGACATAGTTCTACATCAATCTCTTTAGGTGTTGGGGCTGCAAAAGCTATAGCACTTAAAGGTGAGCAGGAGAGTCGTATTCCAGTTGTTATGATTGGAGATGGTTCCATGACTGCTGGTATGGTCTATGAAGCGCTCAATGAGTTGGGTGATATAAAATATCCAATGGTGATTATACTCAATGATAATGAGATGAGTATTGCTAAGCCGATAGGGGCAATTAGTAGAATGTTAAGTTCTGCTATGGCATCTCCATTTTACCAAAGATTCAAAAAAACAACAGAGAGTTTTGTAGATAATTTTGGTGATGGTGCTCACTACATTGCCAAGCGTATGGAAGAGGGTCTTAAACTCATTACACCAGGTATTATGTTTGAAGAGATGGGAATCAATTATATTGGTCCTGTAGATGGACATAATTTATCGCAACTCATTGAGATACTACAAACTGCCAAAAAAATGGGTCAACCAGTAATAGTTCATGCACAAACCTTAAAAGGTAAGGGTTATGATATTGCTGAGGGCAAAGAGGAGAAATGGCACGGTGTTGGTCCTTTTGACTTAAGCAATGGAAACAGTTCTAAAAAAAGCTCACTTAAAAGTGCGACACAGATATATACAGAATCTTTACTGCACCTAGCAAAAAACAATGAAAAAATTGTTGGTGCGACAGCTGCAATGCCTAGTGGAACGGGTCTAACAGAGCTAATGGAGACTTATCCAGATAGATTTTGGGATGTAGCTATTGCTGAACAGCACGCTGTAACATCTATGGCAGCTTTAGCTAAAGAAGGGTTTAAACCTTTTTGTACCATCTACTCAACATTTTTACAACGTGGGTATGACCAAGTTATTCATGATACTTGTTTGATGGATTTACCAGTTGTCTTTGCCCTTGATCGTGCTGGGATAGTTGGAGAAGATGGTGAAACACATCAAGGTGTATTTGATATTAGTTTTTTAAGAGTAGTTCCAAATATGACTCTTTTTGCTCCAAGAGATGAAAAGTCATTTCATCAGGCGATGGCATTTGCAGCTGAGTATCAGCATCCATGTTCTCTGCGTTATCCTAGAGGTTCTTTTACTCAAACAGATTTACCAGAATCAGTTGCCTTTGAATTGGCGAAATCTCAACTACTACGCTCTAATGATAGTGATATACTCTTTATTGGCTATGGTAATGGCGTTGGTCGTGCATATGAGACTGCCACGTTCATAGAGAGAGATGTAAGCATATTAGACCTACGTTTTGTAAAGCCATTAGATGAAGAGATGCTAGTTAATATGGCAAAAAAACATAAAAATTGGTTTGTATTTTCTGATAGTACAAAGATGGGTGGTGTCGCTTCAGCAATCTCAGAGTTTTTAGCTGATATGAAGATACAAGATGTAGCGCTTACAAGTTTTGAGTATAGTGATAATTTTATAACGCATGGAAATACAAAGCTAGTTGAGGAGTCATTAGGACTTTTACCCGAGCAATTAGCTCAAAAAGTGATAGAGTCAGTTTAACTCTATCACACCACAAAACCTTCCAGTAACTCCATCTGCTCTATAGGAGAAGTACTTGTTATTTTGACAACAGGTACACTCTTTGGAGATTTCCATATTCTTTTTTTTAATTCCAGACTCAAGTAGCTGTTTTTGTACTATTTTACCTACATCTAAATAGTAACTATTCTCTCTTTTTTCCATTGCATACTCTAGTTGCAAGGCTTTCGCCTCTTCATATATTTCGTGACCAACTTCATAGCAACATACACCAATACTAGCCCCCACAGCAACATGAATATCAGCTACTTTTGAGTTGAAATCTTCTGCAAAAGAGTTGAGCGTATTTTTTACTATATTTTTAAAGGCTCCTTGCCGTCCAGCGTGTGCTACAGCGATAACTCTATTTACGTCATCATAAAAGAGTATAGGGGTACAATCTGCAACCATCACCATGAGTGGTGTGTTAAGTCTATTTGTAATAAGTGCATCACAGCGTGGTGGAGTCACAAATGAATCACTATCTTGTACTATATGAACAGTATCTGAATGAATCTGTTGCATATGTATGAGTCTGTTTTTGTTGTAGTTTAATATATTAGCTAAAATAGTATGATTGTTTTGGACATTTTGAGTTTCATCTTGAACATGAAAAGCAAGGTTTAGAGATGTATAAGGTTCTTTACTTACTCCTCCATCCTTAGTGGTAAAGGTATGAGTTAGGTTTGTAAATTTATTTAATAAATCTGTTTGATAAATTTTCATATAATCATTATAACAAATAAAAAGGTTTTTTTTGAGTAAATTAAGTAGATACCCCATTACACTTGATGGGACTGATATAGATGCAAAACGTGAAGAGATACGAGACTATTTTCATGACACTTTTGAGTTATATGAAAAGGTATTTGAAGTTTTAAAGAGTGATGAAGTTTTTTACCAAAAGTCAGAACCGACTCGTCATCCTATGATATTTTATTTTGGACATACAGCGACTTTTTTTATAAATAAATTGATAAATATGAAGATAATTCAAGAGCGTGTAAATCCAGATTTTGAGTCTATTTTTGCTGTCGGTGTTGATGAGATGTCTTGGGATGATATGGATGGCTCTAACTACGCTTGGCCTAAAGTAGATGATGTACGTGCATATAGAAATAAAGTTAAACTCTTAGTTGATGATTTGATTACAACACTGCCATTATCTCTCCCTATTCGAGATGATTCCCCAATGTGGATTATACTTATGGGGATTGAACATGAAAGAATTCATATAGAAACCTCTTTAGTACTTCACAGACAGATGCCTCTGGATTTAGTCAAAGATGTAAATGATTTTGCTATATGTCAAATCAGTGAAGCAGCACAAGAGAACTCTTTAGTGGAGATAGATGCCGCAACAGTCAAACTTGGAAAAGAGAAATCGCATAACTTATATGGTTGGGACAACGAGTATGGTAGCTATGAAGAAGATGTTGCAAAATTCAAGACATCAAAATTTCTTGTAAGCAATGGCGAGTTTATGGAGTTTGTAAAAGCTGGTGGATATGAGGATACAAAGTACTGGGATGATGAGGGGAGAAAATTTTTACAAATTAGTAAGGCAACTCATCCCGTGTTTTGGGTTCAAGATGGCGATAATTTTAAATATAGAACACTCTCATCTGAAATAGAAATGCCCTATAACTGGCCAGTAGATGTCAACGCCTTAGAAGCAGAAGCATTTTGTAGATATAAGAGTGCAAAAGAGGGAATAGTTTATCAACTTCCAAGTGAAGCAGAGTATAGAGCTATATATGATGAGACGGGTCTAGAGGATATTCCGAGATTTCATGAGAGCCGTGCAAATTTGAATTTTTACCATCATGCTAGTGCTTGTCCCGTTGATGAGTTTAGTTTTCTGACAAAAAATGGCAAGGCGATATATGATATAGTAGGCAATGTATGGCAGTGGAGTAGAACACCGATAAGAGGCTTTGAAGGCTTTGAAGTATATGAAGCATATGATGATTTCTCTACGCCTACTTTTGATGAGAAACATGCGATGATTCTTGGCTCATCTTGGGCAAGTAGTGGCAATTTAATAATGAAACACTCAAGGTATGCCTTTAGAAGACATTTTTACCAACACGCAGGCTTTAGATATGTAGTCTCAAATGCAAAAGATGAGGATATTCAAGATATATATGAGAGTGATGAGTTAGTCTCTCAATATTGTGAATTCCAATATGGAGATGAAAATTTAGGTGTTAAGAATTTTGCAATTGAGTGTGCGAAAATAGCCTCTAAATTTACTTCAAATACAAGTAAAGCACTCGATTTAGGATGTGCGACTGGAAGAGCAAGCTATGAGTTGGCTAAAACCTTTGATGCAGTAGAGGGGATTGATTTTTCTGTTCGTTTTGTTCAAGTTGGTGCTAAACTAAAAGATGATGGCTATGTCGCATTTAGTTCAAAAGAGGAGGGTGATTTAGCTGTTAAGAAAAAAGTCACTCTTAAAGAGTTAGGGTATGCCTCATTAAAAGATAAGGTCTCTTTTTGGCAGGGGGATGCTTGTAATATGAAGCCGAATTTTAACTCTTATGATTTAGTGATGGCTACAAATCTCATAGACAGACTCTACAATCCAAGACTATTTTTAGACACAATTGATAAGAGACTTAATAAAGACGGAACGCTTATGATAACATCTCCTTACACTTGGCAAGAGGAGTCTACTAAAAAAGAGTTCTGGCTAGGTGGAAAAGTAGATGAGAATGGAGATGAACTCCATACAATAGATGCTCTCAAGAGTCTGCTTAGTGAAAAATTTGAACTTGTGCATCTTCAAGATTTAGAGTTTGTTATCAAAGAGACAGCTAGAAAATATCAACATACTATATCGCAGGTAAGTGTATGGAAAAGAAAGTAAAGTATGACTTCTCTACTTCAGCTGATAGAACAGAGACGAATGCAGAGAAATATAGACTAAGAGAGAGGCTCTTTGGAACTGAAGATGTCGAACCTGTCTGGGTTGCGGATATGGATATAGATACGCCAGAATTTGTTCTAAACGCAGTCTCTCAAAGAATACAACACCCCATTGTTGGTTATGAAGAGGTTCCAAACTCTGCATTTAATGCTCAGATAGAGTGGATGAAAAAAGAGCATGGCATAGCTTTTGAACTTGAAGATATGCTCTACTCCCACTCTGTAGTAGCAAGTATGAGTGTAGCTATTGAAGCTTTTAGTGAAATAGGCGATAAAGTTATAGTGCAAACACCAGTATATCCACCATTCTTTTATAGTGTAGCAGAGGCGAAGCGTAAGGTATTAAAAAATCCACTCAAACAAAGAAGTGATGGCAGTTACACCTTTGATATAGAGGATTTAAAGTCAAAAATAGATAAAGATACGAAACTACTGCTTCTCTGTTCGCCACATAATCCCGTTGGTAGAGTTTGGAGACGAGAGGAGCTTGAAGAGATTTTAACGCTTTGTCTAGAAAACAATATCGTAGTTTTTAGTGATGAGATACACTCCGATTTAGTCTACTCTCCTTGTAAACATATACCTTTTGCATCCTTAAGTCAAGAAGCAAGAGATATTACTATCACTGCTATTGGAGTTGGAAAAACATTTAATATGGCGGGTTTTGCTATGAGCAGTGTAGCTATACCAAATAAAAATTTACAAGATAAATTTTTAGAAGTTTACAAGCGTGTACACTTTGCTCAAGGGAGTGTTCTCTCTCATGTTGCGTTTGAAAGCGCTTATAAAAATGGAAAAGCTTGGTTAGAAGATTTAAAAGTTCATCTGCAAGGTAATTATAAAATGTTAGAGAATCTTTGCCGTAAATACCCTAGCGTTATCAAGGTAACTCCAATTGAGGCAACATATTTAGCGTGGTTGGATTGCAGGGGAATGGAGCTTAGAAATAAAAAACTAAGAGACTTTTTTGTAAAAGAGGCAAAATTGGGGCTCAATACAGGTATAAGCTTTTCAAAAGAGGGAAGTGGGTTCATGCGCTTGAACTTTGCTCTCTCACGTGCTAAAATGTCAAAGATAATAGAGCAGTTGAGTACTGCTTTAGAAAATAGATTTGGAGATGTGGATGGTTAAAATTAATTGGGATGAGTATAAAGAGTATAAGAGTCATAGTCATAAAAAAGAGAACTTTAAAATAGTTCTAGATTTTATGAAGAGTTACTATAATATGACAAATCCTGCAGATATTTATGAATCTCTATCTGCTGATGGACTAGGGCAGATGATGTTAGAAAAACATAATATAGTTGATGACGAAGCTCTTGAGAACTTCATGTTCCAGCGAAATTAATGAGTAGTGATTTAGAAAAAATAGAAGAGTTCATAGATAAGCATCATGTGATGAGTCTGGCAACGTCAGATTTTGAAGAGTTGAGTGTTTGTAGTCTCTTTTATGCCTATTCAAAAGAGATGAACTCTTTTGTTGTAGCGAGTAGTGATGATACAGTGCACATAAAACATATTGGAAAAAACAGAAAGATAGCAGGTAATATTTTACTTGAGACAAAAACAGTTGGTACAATCCAAGGTGTACAGTTTCGTGGGGAATTTATGCCTTTAGAAGAGCTAGAACTTAAAAAATTATATTTTAAAAACTTCCCTTATGCTCTTGCATTATCTCCAAAACTTTGGCAGATAAAAGTAAATTATTTTAAGATGACTGACAATAAATTAGGATTTGGAAAAAAGATTATTTGGCAAGAGCCTTCATTTTAAATAGGGAACACTCACTTCCGCTACTTTGAAAAACTACAAGTGATGGTATCTGTTGTGACTTAAAACCATAAGCTCTACAACCATGAGGTTTACTCTTTTCCCATGTAACAAAATAAAATTCACATCTTCTACAGTTGATTCTTTTCATGGTGAGATTTTACCATATTTAGATACAATAAACTAATTAAATTTACGAAGTAAATTAAAGGAAAATAATGGACAAAATATTATTAATGCTGCAACTTCAAGCACAATTAAATGAATCTACAAATGGTGAAAAGTGGACAGAGGGTGTGACTAAAAATGGCAAGAAAATCAACTGGAGACGCTGCATATATATGGAGTGTGCTGAAATGGTTGACTCTTTCTCATGGAAACACTGGAAAAGTATAAACCAAGAACCAGATTGGAATAACCTTAAAATAGAAGTTGTAGATGTTTGGCACTTTATAATGAGTTTAGCTATAGAAAATTACTCTAAAAACCTTAAGGGTGGTGTTGAAGATTTAGCATTAAATATTTCAAATCTTTCAAGTTTTAGCACAATCAATAGAGAAAATAGTAGATATGGACTTCAAGATGATGTTATAGAAAAAGTTGAAAATATTATTCGTTTAGCTATCGATACAGATGAGTTACAACTTGAAAATATGATGAGTGAGTTTTTTGATTTAGCGGTTATGAGTGGACTTGATTTAGAGACTCTCTATCGTCTTTATGTTGGAAAAAATATCTTAAACCAATTCCGTCAAGATAATGGCTATAAAGCTGGTACATACATAAAAGTTTGGGATGGTGAAGAAGATAATGTGGTAATGAAAAGAATCTGGGAGGAGAACGGGGATATTAAACCTGAACTACTCTACAAAGAGCTTGCAAAAGCCTATCACGCTTTTAATAAATAATATTTCGAGTCAGTAGTTGAGTAAAATTTTAGAGATTGATGCGCTCTCTTTTGGCTATAAAAAAGAGACTCCGCTTTTTAGTGACTTTTCTCTTAGTCTAAAAAAAGGGGAAGTAAAAGCTATAGTTGGGGAGAGTGGTGCTGGTAAAAGTACACTTTTTGAACTCATCTTAGATAATTTAAAGCCATTAAGGGGAACTATTAAACACGCTAAAATTTCTGAAGTTTTCCAAGACCCCTATAGCTCATTTCATCCAAGTTACACGCTACTTAACCAAATAAAAGATGTAGCCCCTTTAGATGAGCTTGAATCTTATTTAGAGAGTATCAACTTAGAGTATGAACTACTTTTAAAACTCCCCCATGAACTCTCTGGCGGACAACTGCAACGTGCATCTATTTTACGAGCTATGTTAATGAAACCAGATTTACTACTACTTGATGAGCCTACATCCGCTTTGGATAATGTCGTGCAGTTAGATATTATGAAGATGTTAATGGGACACTTAGGAGATATTGGAATACTCTTGATAACACATGACATGGAGTTGGCATCTTGGTGTGCGAACGAGACTATAAAGATTTAATAACTATTTTAAAAAATATTTTGCGAAATAAAATCCACCACCAGCCATAAATATAGTTCCAATTGCGTTTAATGATATGTTGGCTAAGGCCAATAAAATATGACCACCCTCAAGGAGCATAAAGCTCTCTATAGCAAAAGTAGAGTATGTTGTCAGTGCTCCTAATATTCCAGTAGAGAGAAAAGATTTTGTATGCATTGAAAAGAGATTTGTGTACATAAAGTAGGCTATTAAAACCCCCATTAAAAAACTACCAATAAGATTTACGCCTAATGTTCCATAGGGGATGTCATGAGGAAGTTTATGAGATATTAAACCATTTAAGTAAGCACGTAGAACAGCTCCAATGAATCCACCGCTACCTATTGCTAGTATTGTTTGCCAGCTCATCATCATATACCTTTTGCATCTCTACTCTTAAGTTTTTCAACCAATTTTCATCACTTTTATCTGGAATAAAAGAGTCCATAAAGACAACAGTTATTTTTTTAGGAGAGAAATAAAATCTTTTAATATCATAGCAACTAAGAGTATCCACTAAGACTACAGGCTGTACGCGAAGTTGGTATTTATCGGCAACAACTTTTGCACCAGATTTAAAAGGCAACATTCTAGCAGTTTTAGAACGCGTACCTTCTGGAAACATAGTTATTGTTCTTCCTTTATTGAGTCTATCTTTGGTAGCACGAAGTAGTTTGATAAGAGAAGTTTTACTCTCTCTTTCTATCTCAATATCTTCAGGAAGTTTCATAGCTAGTCCAAAAAAAGGAACATCAAAAAGAGCTTTTTTGGCAACCCATGCTAAATCTTTTTTTGTACTCGTCTCAACAACCCCAATATCCATATCACTCTGATGATTTATTAAAAACATTTGAGCAGCTGGATCCTCTTCACCTTTAATATCGGTTGAAAAAAATGTGGTGTATCGAATCAACCAAGAGGCTATTTTTCTTGGGTAGGGGCGTCTTAGAATTGGGAAGAGTGCTATTGACAGAGCAAGTGCAAAAAAGATAATTACGGTTGCGATGAACCAGTTAAAGTGAGCAAATATCTTCATTTTTTACCCATCCAATTTTTTCATTTTTTAATTTGACTTTTATAAAGTGCTCGCTATTTCCCTCTTTTTGAAAATACTGCTGAGTACTTGTCGTATCAAAAATTGTTCCATTCTCTACAGGAAGTAAGTGTATCTGAGAACCCTCTTTCACACAGATCTCTTTTGCTGGTATTGAGAGGTAAGATATATATGCAAGTGGGATTAAAACTAGTAGTAAGTATACATATTTTTTTCTCCAAAGAATGATAATAAATCCTACAAAAGCTACACCGGCTGCAATCTGCATTTTTAAAATTACGCGAGATTGATCTTTTGGTTTTATATCACTCTGTGTAGCAACACTATCATCATCAACTATGATAGGAATATTCATACGTACAAATCTATTTTTTGCTAAATCAAAGTAACTAAAAGAGAAGTTCTCAACTTTTTTATTAAGAACAACATAGTACGTTATTCTGGAGTCAAAATGGGACTTAGTAACAGATTCAATTCCCTGTTTATTAACCCCTTTAAAGTGCATTTTATCTATATTACAGTTAGTCGCAGCAGCAACGAGAACTATGATATTATGATTATTATCATAGCTAGTAGTTTTATATTCAACTAATTCAAAAGTGTCTGCAATGATATTTGAAAAGTCTTTTTTAGGATTGAGTGTTATAACATTAAGCACAGCACCTAGTAAGAGTGTAGAATCATTTACTTCATCATTTTCGTAGTTGTCAATATCTATAGTTTCAACTAAACCACTCTCTTGTGGAGTATAGCTATCTAGGGGAATAAGATTCGCTTCAATATCTGGAAGCTTAGCTTTACTATGCGTTACCGAGAAGTAAAAGGTTTCATAATAGTACTTGCCTTTTTGCTCCCTATAAGGAGTCGTATTTATAATCTCTAATCCAACTTCATTAGAAAACGTGTACGCAATGTCTTGAAAATTTCTAACTGTTGAGAGCGCTCTGATAGTAACAGAGAATACTTCTCCCTTTACTACTCTTTGGGGTACTTCATCATAGCTCATATATATAACTTTATTTGCTAAGAGTGAAGAGATAAAAAGTAAAGAGAGTAGAAGTAGTTTCATTATGTGTTTAAAAACCCTTGGAGCATTTTTATCCCATCATCAGATCCGAGAATTGATTCCATCGCGCGCTCAGGGTGTGGCATAAGTCCAAATACATTTTTCTCTTTATTGCATATACCAGCTATAGAATCAACACTCCCATTTGGGTTTTTAGTGTTGCCATTCTCATCTGAATATGTTAAAAGAACTTGATTATTTGCATAGAGATCTTTAAGTCCATCTTCATCTATATAGTAGTTTCCATCATGATGGGCAATTGGAATGTTTACTACTGAATGGTTACTTAGACGCTCTAAAAATATATTATCATTACTGATAACTTTTAGGTGATGATGCTTAGATAAGAAGTGTAGACCGTCATTACGTTTAAGAGCACCTGGAAGTAATCCAGATTCTGTTAAAACTTGAAAACCGTTACAAATTCCTAAAACTTTTCCACCATTGTCTGCATATTTAGCAACTGCTTTCATAACAGGAGAAAATTTAGCAATCGCACCACTTCTTAAGTAGTCACCATATGAAAACCCACCAGCAACTACTAAAAGATTTGTATCTTCTGGAATTGTTTCAGATTTATGCCACACAATCTCAGTAGTAGCACCTAGTTGCTCAAATGCATGCTGTGTGTCATACTCACAGTTTGTACCTGGAAACTGTAAAATAGTTACTTTCATTATACTAACTCTATTTCATAATCTTCAATTACTGTATTTGCTAAAAGGTCCTCACACATCTGTGTTACATTAGCCATAGCTTTATCTTTATCTGTCTCTTTTAGCTTTAAAACTATCTGCTTTCCAACACGAACATCATCTACACCTTCAAAGTGTAGAGAATCTAAAGCATGGTGTACAGCTTTACCTTGAGAGTCTAAAACACCTGCTTTTAAAGATATGTTTACAATTGCTTTCATCTGTTATTTTCCTAAAATTCTATTTAATACTTCTTCGTAAGCTACTTTTAGCCCACCTAAACCTTGACGAAATCTATCTTTATCCATCTTCTCACCACTCTCTATATCCCAAAAACGACAGTTGTCAGGAGAGATTTCATCAATGAGTATAATATTGCCATCGCTATCTTTTCCAAACTCAAGTTTAAAATCAACAAGGTTAAGACCTTTGTCTGCAAAGTATGGTTTTAAGATATCGTTGATCTGGCGTGCTACACGACGAAGCTTATCGAGCTCATCTTGGTGCTCAACTAACTCTAAAATAAGTGCATGCTGGTCATTAAGTTTAGGGTCACCTAACGAGTCATCTTTGTAGTCAAACTCAACAAGTGTAAAAGGAAGAACTTTCCCATCTTCTATACCAAGTGTACGTGTTAAAGAACCAGTAGCTATATTACGTACAATGACTTCGATTAAAATTACATCAGCTTTTTTGTGAAGCATATGATTATCATCAAGCATTTTTACAAAGTGAGTTTGAATACCTTTGGAGTCTAAAAGCTTGAACAGTTCAGTTGAAATTTTGTTGTTAAGTGCGCCTTTACCAGCTTCACTTGATTTCTTTTCACCATTAAAAGCCGTTAAATCATCTTTAAACTCTGAAATTACAAGGTTTGCATCATCAGTTAAAAAAAGTCTTTTTGCCTTTCCTTCGTACAGTAGTTCTCTCTTTTCCATTGTCCTATTTATCCTTTTATTATTACTAAAGCTTTGATGATATCTACAGCTTCTTTTAGTTGAATATCTTTATTCATTATCTCTGGCGTAATTATATCTTTTTTATCTTTTTTTTCTTCTTCTTTTTCTTCTTTTTTACCATTGACTTTTACAAGTTCTTCTTCGAGATGTTTTTTAAGGTCAGCCTCTTTTATTGCAAAACCATTTTCATGAGTCTTCACTTCACCTGGGAGTACTTTAATATCAGGCTTCACACCAACAGCCTGAATTGTTCTTCCGCTTGGAAGATAATATCTAGCAATTGTAAGTTTGATAGCTTCTTCTGCAGTTATAGGGAGGACAACCTGTACACTCCCTTTTCCAAAAGTGTTTTCGCCTAGTATAACTGCACGCTTATGGTCTTGAAGTGCACCACTCACAATTTCAGAAGCACTTGCACTTCCGCCGTTGATGAGAACAACCATCGGCACTTTAGTGATAGTCTTACTTTTTGAGGCAGTATAAATTTTATCATCACTTTTTTTACGTCCCTTTTGAGAGACAATAGCACCCTCATCTACAAAAAGGTCTACTAAGTTAACAGCTTGATCTAAAAGTCCACCGGGATTGTTTCTCAAATCAAGCACAATTCCTTTTGTACTTGCTTCTCTCTTCTTAATCTCTTTTGCAACACCCTCAGCAACTTTTTGATCAAAACTAGCAACTCTGACATATAAAACATCATCGCCTATTCTTTTTGCGTGTACTGATTCAATGGTGATATTTCCACGAACAATATGAATATCTAAAGGTTTGCTTTCACCTTTACGTACTATCGCTAAGTCTATTGGTTCACCAACTTTTCCGCGCATCAAAGAGACAGCCTCATCAATAGTCATGCTGATAGTTGATTTGTCATCTATTTTTAAGATGATATCGCCAGATTTTAAACCTGCTTTATCTGCAGGTGTACCATCTATTGGTGCGATTACTGTAAGAGCACCATCTTTTATGCCGACAGTAATTCCAAGTCCACCAAACTCCCCGCTAGTTTGCACTTTTAACTTTTTATAATCTTTTTGCGTTAAATAGTTAGAGTGTGCATCAAGGTTTTGAAGCATTCCATCGAGTGCTTTGTCCATTAACTCTTCTATTGTGACTTCATCTACGTTGTACTGCTCCACTATGCTAATTACTTTTGTAAATTTTGCTAATGATTGCAGCCTTGAAGCTTCAAGAGTTTCCATTGAGCTTTTAGCAAATAGATTTGAAGAAAAAAGGAGTGAAACAGCTAATGTAGTAGAAGCAAAACCGAGTGTAATAAATTTTTTGTTTTTCATATGAATTAATCCAGTATTATTTTAAAAGGATATTATAGTTTAAAATAGTAAAAAGCGGTTTAAACTATATGTCAATTTCATCTAGTGTGGTGAATTTTTTACGTAATGCGGGAATATCTAAGACATTAAGAAACTCTTTATATTTTTCTATTTCATTTTGTTGCTTTTTAATTGTTATTTTCTGCTTTTTTATCTCATTTTCATATAGAGTTATTTTTTCTTTATAGTTGTTAAGTCTATTTGTTGCGTCTTTTTGATCCTCTTTTCTTCTCTTTTCTTCTTCTCTTTCTCTCTGTGACAACTTCTCTTTAATCTTTTGTTGGAACTCTTTTTCACGCTGTATTTTTCTCTCTTCTTTGGCTTTTTCTTCAAGCTTTTTTTCGAGTTTTAGTCTTTGAATTTCTTCTTTTATTTGCCTGTTTTCATTGTCAATTTCATCTATCACTATCTTATGATCAGTATTGGCATTTATCCATTTTGCAACTTCTATAGCTTCTAGTGACCAGCTATCTTGTATGAATCTTTGTATGACACTCTCTGTGTACTTATCCGCATAGATACGAGCAACAGTAGGCGTGGCTATTTTGGCTAAAATAGCAGATGCGAGAAGTTTTGAGCCATTTTCCCTATTTCCCCAGTCAAAGCCATATTCAGAGTTATCATAATTTACACTTGTTAATGCTAAATCCATATCCATATATTTGACAGAGTTATCACCAAACATACCTCTTGTAGCATTAAAAAACTTTCCCTTTAACGTATTAGACATAACTCCTCCAACTTCTATTTTATAAATTATAGCATCTGTTTTATATATTTAACAAATTAAATCCAAGTGCTTTAAATTCTTTAAGCTTTCTAAGATGCTTTTATCTGATTTTATATGACAATTTAAGTTTTATATTTTTTGTATATAATTATGCAATTACAATTATGAGGTGACTTTAAATGAGCACAATAAAAGAGTTTTTAACCAATGACCATAGTCGATGTGATGAGATATTTGCTGATATGGAAGCAAAAGCGGGGAAATCACTCACAAGTGCAAGGGAAAGGTGTGTAGAGTTTATAGATGCTACAGAAAAACACTTTCAAATGGAAGAGCGAGTCATGTTTTTAGAATTTGAAAATAAAACAGGTATGACTCAAGGACCAACTGCAATGATGAGACAAGAACACTCCCAAATGAGAAACTTAATGACACAAATGCTAGAAGCTATTGATACGGACAACAAAGATAAGTTTTTCGGACTAAGTGAAACTCTTATGATTTTACTCCAGCAACACAATATGAAAGAAGAACAGATGCTATACCCTATGGCACAGCAACATTTAAGTGCTGAATCTGATCGTGTAGTAAGTATGATGGAGTCTTTAATTGTCGAATAGTTTTAGGAGAGCTCAATGGAGTTAGCAGGTCTATCAACCGACCAAGCACCACCAATCGAAGCGCCTCTTAGGTTCTTTTTAACAGCGCCACTTTTTGGTATTTTAGCTGGTTTCTTGATTTTTTTTAGCGACGTAGCAACTTTGATGAGTAGATTTTCTGTAGACTCTATAGTAGTTGCACATGCTCTTACAATAGGATTTATAGGCTTTATTATGCTTGGAGCAATGACACAGATGCTTCCTGTCTTAGCAGGTGCAAAACTCCCAAAAGTTCAAGCAGTTTCTAAATATGCATATATTCTCTTAGTTATTGGGACATCAGCTATGTTAAGTGGACTCTCTTTAGAAAATAGTACGCTTACAATAGTTGCTTTTATTGGGCTTGGGCTTGGATTTTTATCAATGCTGGTTTCTATAGCAATATCTCTGATAGGTGTTGAAAATTTTACAGCAACTGTAAAAGGGATATCCACGAGTGTAGTCTTTGGTTTTTTTATTGTTTTAATGGGCTTGTATTTACTCTACTCCTATATTACAAAAGATATCTCTTCTGCGCATGTAATTGTTGCAAACATTCATAGTGTTTGGGCTATTTTTGGTTTTTGTGGCGCCTTGATAATAGGGGTAGCATTTCAAGTTTTACCGATGTTTTATGTATCTCCAAAGTTTAAATCTTTTTGTAAAAGAAGAGTTATTTGGCTCATCTCTACAGGTTTAGTTATTTGGCTTTTTTTAAGTATCTATTATGAGGAGTATTCCCTCTTCGCAAAGTTTTGGGTTGCACTCTTCTTTCTTGCTTTTGCAACAACAGTCTGGAAAAAGCTTAGTCAAAGAAAACGTCCTATTAGTGATGTGACTGTCTGGTATTGGAGAGCTGGAAGCATCTATCTGGCCTTGGGCGCTTTTCTTTGGATATTTGATGAGTATTTTAAGCATGAGTATATAGTGATGGTTGGAATTTTAATAGGTGGATTTATTCTCTCTATCGTCATAGGAATGCTCTATAAAATAGTTCCTTTTTTAATCTGGTTTCACTTAAATGCAAAAGGTTATATGAGTATACCAACAATAAATGAGATGATAAATAAAAATGTTGCAAGAGTGCAATTTGTACTTTTAATGGCCTCCTTAATAGGCTTTATATTTGCTTTTTACATGCCATATTTTTTAGAACTCTCTGCTGTGAGTTTTATAATTAGTATGGTTTTATTGCAGTATAATGTTGTCTCACCGGTAATAATATATATAAAAACTATGAAGACAAAACCGGATTTTGATATGAGTATGTTTGCAGTTAATAAGGAATAGATAGATATGAAAAACATAATATTAATTGGTTTTATGGGGGTTGGCAAAGGTAGTGTCGCTCGCGAAGTCATAAAAAATTCAGGTTATATGGCGATAGATACTGATGATTTAATTGAGAGTATGGAAAATAGAAAAGTAAAAGCAATCTTTGAAGAAGAGGGTGAAGCGTATTTTAGAAAACTTGAAAAAAGTGTTGCTTCATGGCTACAAACAAGTGTAAAAGATACTCTTATTTCGACTGGTGGTGGTTTTTACAAGGTTAAAAACCTTAAAAAAATAGGGACTGTTGTTCTGCTTGATTCTCCATTTGATGAGATAATTAAAAGAATTAAAGAACATCCAAATGCAGCTAAAAAACTTAAAAAACGTCCACTTTTGAGTGATTTGAAAAAAGCAAAAGAGCTTTATAATCAGAGACGTCCAGAGTATTTAGAACTTTCTGATATAGTTATAGATGTAACAAAAAAGAGTGCAGAAGATTGCTCAAGAGAACTTCTTAAAAAGGTAAAAAAATATGCGTAAAATAGTTATATATATGGTGTTGTTTTTAGCAACTTCCTTAATGGCAGCAGAAGTAAATTGGGAGAAAGATTTTAAAAGTGGAATTGCTAAGGCAGAAAAAGAGAATAAACCAGTGCTCTTTATTTTTTCTCGTCATACATGTAAATACTGTGTTATTTTAGATGAAGAGACTCTCAAAAATAAAAAGGTGGCAAAAGCTTTAAATAAAGACTTTATCTCTATCATATCTTACTCAGATGAGAATGATTATACTCCTAGAGAGTTATGGAGACCTGGTACACCCACTATCTGGTTTTTAATGCCTAATGGTGAGCCAATGTATCAACCACTAATGGGAGCCTTAGGTGTAGAGGATTTTCTGCATGCACTAGGTATCGTTAAAACGGAATTTGATACTTTAGAAAAAGAGTCAAAAACAAAAGCAGAAAAAACGCAAACAAAAGCAAAGAAAAAAGAAACTAAATAGATACAATCTTGTATCTATTCCTCTCACCATCCTAATTTTAGATATAATTCCATTATATTTTAAAATCTAGGAAAATGTAATGATTTTTACTCATACTGACGCTTCTACATTTACTTCTGAGTTTGACGAACTGCTCGAAAGAGGAAAGATGGATATAGCACATGTTAGCTCTATTGTTGGAAATATTATAGACGAGATTAAAAGTGATAAAAATGCAGCTTTAAAAAAGCATATTGCTAAGTTTGATAACTGGACACCTGTAAGTGATGCAGACTTGAAAATCTCAACGGAGTCTATGAGTAAAGCATATGATAATTTAGAGCCGAAACTTAAAAGTGCACTACACCTGTCATATGATAGAATCAAAATTTATCACGAAAAGCAGAAGCCAAAATCTTGGTTTGATGATGAAAAAAATGGAACTATTTTAGGGCAACGTGTAACACCCGTCGATAGTGCTGGACTCTACATACCAGGGGGTAAAGCTGCCTATCCTTCATCTCTTTTGATGAATGTTATTCCCGCTCAAGTTGCAGGAGTTGAGAACATTATTGTGACAACACCAACGCCTGATAATGAACCAAATGAACTTCTACTCGCTGCTTGTCATCTATGTGGAGTAAGCGAAGTCTATAAAGTAGGTGGTGCAAGTGCGATTGCTGCCATGGCGTATGGAACGGAGAATATTCCTAAGGTAGATGTTATTACAGGACCAGGAAATATCTTTGTAGCAACTGCAAAAAAGATGGTTTTTGGTGATGTAAATATAGATATGATTGCTGGACCAAGTGAGATAGGTGTATTAGCTGATGAGAGTGCAAATGCGAATCACTTAGCGATAGACCTGCTCTCACAAGCTGAACATGATGAGATGGCAAGTTCTATTTTGATAACGCCATCACAAAAGTTGGCTGATGCAGTGAAAGTAGAACTTGAAAACTGGTTATTACAACTGCCACGTCAAGAGATTGCACGAAAATCTATAGAGGAGCGTGGCGCGATTATTGTTACTAAAACTATGCAAGAGGCGATAGAGTTAATGAATGAGATTGCACCAGAACACTTAGAAGTTGCAACAAACTCTCCATTTGAACTTCTTCCTCTCATCAAGCATGCTGGAGCAATCTTCTTGGGTCACTTCACGCCTGAAGCTGTAGGTGATTATGTCGCTGGACCAAATCATACACTGCCAACGGGTGGAACAGCTAAGTTCTACTCTCCGCTTGGGGTAGAGAATTTTATGAAAAAAACATCTATAATTGCATTTAGTCAGAATGGACTCAATGAGATAGGTGAAGAGTGTGCCTTAATTGCAAATACTGAAGGACTCACTGCTCACGAACAATCTGTAAGGGTTCGATTAACTAAATAGTCACCAGTCTATATGTCGTTTATTTAACATATAGACTTTAAATTTTCTTCTTTTATAAATCGTATAAAACTAACAAATATAAGTTTTCCAAATTTACCCATACAAAAAATATTATCAAAAAAATGTCACATATTTATAACTTATTTAAGGTTTCTTAGCTAACATTTACTCAGTGAAATAACCCTATAATACAACTATAAGGGCTTGTTTTAAAGTATATTAGTCATAGTTATAAATCTTAAATTTGCCATTAATAAAAAGGCTAAAGGAGAATATATGCAATTAGGTTTCCTAGTTGATTTACATCTGTGTATGGGATGTAAAGGATGTGAGATCGCATGTAAGGTGGAAAATGAAGTACCACTGAGTACATGGAGATTACGTGTTAAGTATGTGGATGTGGGAACTTTCCCAGAAACAAAAAGAACATTTACGCCACTCAGATGTAACCACTGTGAGAATGCTCCATGTGAGAGAATCTGTCCAGTATCTGCACTACATTATTTAGAGAATGGTATTGTAAATATAGATAAAGAGAGATGTATCGGTTGTGCTGGTTGTGTTATGGCTTGTCCTTATGGTGCTATCTATATAGACCCACAAACACAAACTGCAGATAAGTGTACATACTGTGCACACCGTATCGCTTCTTCAATGATGCCTGCTTGTGTTGTTGCTTGTCCAGTTCAAGCAAATATCTTTGGTGATTTAGATGATGCAACTTCAAATATCTCAAAATATATCCAAACAAACCAAGGGAATATTCAAGTACGTAAACCTGAGAAGGGAACGAACCCTCATCACTATTATGTAAATGGGGGTAATGTTACTCTTAACCCACTTGCTTCTCATAGAGTTGATGGACACTCACTCTTTGGTAAAATTACAACACTTCCTGTAGGAGGACACCACTAATGGCAGCACATGAAATTTTAGCAGCTACAAATGCTGTGGTAACATTAGATGTAGCAATTCCAGGTACAGTATGGCCTTGGCTAGTTACAGTGAATATGTGGGCAAAAAGTATCGGTACCGGTGTTATCTTTATGCTCTTCTTACTTCTGAAGAAGTATCCAGATCAAGCGGGTCAATTAAGATTTCCTGTTACAGTAGTTTCCATCATATTTATTCATATCTTTTTACTCTTTACTTTAGCGGATTTACATCAGCCATGGAGAATGTGGCATATCTTTTTCCACCCTCATTGGTCTTCAGCTATTACAGTTGGTGCTTGGATGGCTACACTATTTGTTGGTTTACTCTTCTTACTCGCATTTTTATCGTTTATCAAAAAAGATAATGCTGCTTTTGATAAGACTCTACCATGGGTAGTAGCACTAGCAGTTCCTGTAACACTTTATACTGCAGCTCTTATGTCTCAGTGTACAGCACGTGAACTATGGCAGATGCCAGCTGAATCAGCACAAATGGTTTTTGCAGCGCTTCTTGCAGGTTCTGCGTTTATGATCCTTGTATTTGGTGGAAAACTCTCTTGGGAAGCTAACAGAAGTTTATCAAATATCTTAGCACTGAGTGCTTTTATGGCATTTGTTTTATATATGTCAGAGTATGTATTTGGACCAATGAAAGCAGAAGAGTTAGCAGCAGTTCTTGAGTATATTAAAGGTGATGGACCATACACAGTTCAGTTTTGGTTAGGTCAATGGATGGCTTATTTACTGCCAATGTTATTGATTGTATTTAGTCGTGTGAGTAAATCTACATCGATTTTAAAACTTGCAGCTATTTTAGCGTTAGTGGGTCTCTATTTAGTTAAAAATGTTTGGCTAATGATTCCACAATTATTACCAATGAGTTAGGGAGAAAATATAAATGTATTTACAAAGTAGAAGAACATTTTTAAAAGGTGCCGCATTTAGTGTTGCAGGTGCTGCTATTGCAAAAGGTGTATTTACAGCAGATGCTTTTGCAGAATCTGCTGATAATGGCAAATTCACAGATACTCCAGATTCATTATCGTTCTATCCTCCAATGGAAGAGTGGGCTGACTTTAAAGAGTTAGATGGAGATGACTGGAAACGTGGTGGTATTGAGCGTAAAAAAGTTAGAAGCGAAAAGAATCCTGATGGAATCGAAGTCAATGACTATATGATCGTTCCAACTGCATGTTCAAACTGTGAGGCTTCTTGTGGTTTAACGGCTTGGATTGATAAGAAAACTTTTACAGTTAAAAAGTATATGGGTAACCCACTGCATCCGGCTTCTCGTGGCCGTAACTGCGCAAAAGGTTATGCTACTCAGTCACAAATGTATGATCCAGATAGAATTGCATTCCCACTAAAAAGAGCTCCAGGTTCTGCTCGTGGTGAAGGTAAGTGGGTTCGTACAACTTGGGACGAAGCGATGACTACTATCGGTAAGAAGATGGGAGATACACTTAGAGTAGGTGATGACTTATCTAAAAAATCAGTAATGTTTCACGTTGGTCGTCCAAATGAGAATGGATTTACTGGTAAGGTATGGCATACACTTGGTTCAGACTGTTTCAATTCACATACAAATATCTGTAGTTCTGGTGGTCGTACACCAACTATTCAGTGGGCTAATGATGATAGAAGTTCTCCGGATTGGGCGAATGCTAAATTAGTATTTCTTAACTCATCTCACGCAGCTGATGCTGGACACTATTTCCAACAATCAGCTTCATTTATCGCAGATGCAAGAGCTAAGGGTGCAAAACTTGTAGTTATGGATCCTCGTATGTCTAACTCTGCTGGTATGGCTGATTTATGGATAGCTGCTTGGCCTGGAACAGAACCTCTAATCTATCTTTACTTAACGCAGAGAATTTTGAATGAAGGTAAAGTAAATCGTGATTTCGTTAAGAAATGGATGAACTGGGAAGTATTCTTAGATAACAGAGCATATTTAGAGTATATGGTACAAAAAGGGTATATCTCTAAAGTACCAACTAAAAATGATTTTGATACATTCTTAGATACAATTCAAGAGTTATACACACCATATACGCTTAAACATGTCTCAACTGAGACACGTGTTCCTGCACATAAACTAGAAGAACTTTATGATATGTTTATCTGGGCTGGAACTGCTATATCTTCATACTTCTGGAGAGCAACTGCTGCTGGTAACCGTGGTGGTTGGATGAGTGGTCGTACAGGTTTCTTGCCAATCGCTCTTCGTGGTGCAATTGGACCTGAAGGTGGTACATTCTTCCACCACTTCCATGTTATTTCTGTAGCTGGTAAAGGTGGTTCTGCAACTGTTGGTCAAGGGAAACGTGGATCAAATGTTCCTAAGATTGATACTTGGAATGAGCTTTCATGGCCGCCTGAATGGCCTCTCTCAACTTATGAGATGTCTTTCTTATTACCTCATTTACTTGCGGATACTCAGTGGCAAGACAAATGGACTGCTAAAGGTTTAAATGTTCCTAAAAAGCTTTCTGTATGGATTCCTCGTATGTATAATCCAGTCTGGATTAATCCAGATGGTTTCAGATGGATTGAGACTATTAAAGATGAGTCTAAAATGGAGCTTACATTCAACCTCTCTCCAGTATGGTCTGAGACTAACTGGTATGTTGATTATATCTTACCTGTTGGTTTAGCGGGTGAGAGACATGATCAGCACTCAGAAGCGACTATGCCTGCAAGATGGACTTCATTCCGTCAACCAGTTATGAGAGTTGCTTTAGAAAAAGCTGGTTGGAAACCGAATAATCCAGCTCGTGCTACACTTGAAGCGCATATTAAAGCTGGTCTTGGTGAAGTTTGGGAAGAGAATGAGTTCTGGTTTGACATGTGTGTGAACTATATTGACCCTAAAGGTGATATATTCCTTGACGCTGCAAAAACGAAGACTATTAAATCTATGTGGGAATCTAAAAAGACTCCTGGTACTCCAGTTACTATTGCTGAGTGGTATGATGCAGCATTTGGTGATAACTTGCCAAATCTTAAAGCAACTGCTACTTCAGACTCTCGATATAAAAATGCTGAATTCCCAGTATATGAGTATATGAGAGATCATGGTGCATGGATGGAAGAGAATAAAATCTACTCTGCACAAGAGAAACTTGCTAAGTTTGATGGTAGAAACCTTATTTCTCATGGTCATAAGTATGATAAACGTGACCTCTCTAAAGATGAGAGAACAGGTGTTATCTATGCTAAAGATCACCATGGTGATGGCAAATACAAAGATGATAAAAAACCAGTTGCTATTGAAGTAGATGGCAAAGTTATGGAAGGTTTCGCAACATTAGATAAGAAACTTGACTTCTTCTGTGAGTGGTTAGCAGATGATTGGAAATGGCCAGAGTATGCTATTCCATTCTATCCAAGAACACCACAAGAGAAAAAAGATATGCCACAAATCGTCTCTCATGTAGATCACTCTTACATGACAGAAAAAGATTCGTATGCGCTGAATACTGTGTTCCGTTTACCATACAATATCCATACTCGTTCTGCAAATAGCAAGCACCTTATGGAAATTTCACAAAATCATGACCCGATTTGGATTTCAACTCCAGATGCTGCTCGTCAAGGTTTCAAACGTGGAGATGCTATTCGTGTAAGAATTACAGATAGTGTTACAGGTTTAGAATCAGGTTACTTCGTAGCGATGGCTGTACCAACTGAGGGTGTTCTTCCGGGAACTCTTGCTTGTTCACATCACGGTGGTAGATGGAAACTTGTGAACTCTGTGACTATTCCAAATGGTGTGAGTGATGGGAAAGTTGATTCTCAACCAATTGCACGTAATATGAATGACCCTAAATTTGTGGCTCACTCACCTGAAAATGTAGGGAAAGAGGGTGCACAAATTAAGATTGAAGATTACAGTGGAAGTGCAGGCTTAAACAGCTTTGGTGTTCCAACTGCCCAGCTTCAAATGGATGGAAAAGAGGGTAAACTTACTTATGTTGAGGGTATTAAACCATTCGCATCTGAAAGATTTGCTGAGTACAACCGTGATAGTGGTAACATCTGGTGGGATGGATTAAGTGGTTCATGGCAAAATGCTGTAGCTGCAGCGCATCCCGATCCAATTTCTGGTATGCACTGTTGGCACCAGAAAGTTATCTTAGAGCCTGCGCAAAAAGGTGACAAAATTGGTGATATTTATGTAAATTATGAAAATAACTTCAAAATCTACCAAGGCTGGAGAGATGATTTAACTCGTCCTCTTAATGCAAGTGATACCTTACGTCGTCCTAGACATATTAAGCGTCCATGGGTTCCTCTCTCAGGAAAAGCATACGCTGTAAATATTAAAGACTAGTTCTTTACTGTATGTGATTTATCGCATACAGCTTTCTTTTTTCTTAGATTCCAATACTTCTCTATTTTCAAATTTTTCTTTTTTTAATTATTAGTTATTATTTCTAAAAATTTTAGGAATTAATATGCAAAAAAATATTTTAAAACTTGTAGAGCACCATCTTTTTCAAAATTTTATTATCCTACTCATTATTATCAATGGTATAACTATGGGTTTAGAAACATCTAAAGAGATTATGCACTCTTATGCAAACTACTTACATCTGTTTGACACTTTTGTCATTGGTATATTTACTCTAGAGATATTATTACGTATATATGCCCATAGAGTTACCTTTTTTAAAGATGGCTGGAGTCTCTTTGATTTTTCAATTGTTGCCATATCTTTAGTGCCAAGTAGTGCAGGGTTTGAGATACTGAGAATACTGAGAGTGTTTAGGCTCTTAAGACTGATAACAGTAGTCCCTCAAATGAGAAAGATTGTTTTAGCTTTAGTAAGTGTAATCCCAGGTATGGCATCAATTGCAGGGCTTTTAATGCTACTCTTTTATATTTTTGCAATCATGTCTACAAGCTTATACGCAGAGACTTTTCCAGAGTGGTTTGGGACATTAGGGGCATCATTCTATACTCTTTTTCAAATTATGACTCTTGAGTCATGGTCTATGGGGATTGTACGTCCAATAATGCAAGTGCATCCATATGCATGGACATTCTTTGTACCTTTTATATTTATAGTAACCTTTATTATGATAAATCTTATTATAGCAGTTGTGGTTGATGCTATGGCGGAGATAAATAAAGACCAAGAGTTAAAAGTAGTGGATGAAGTGCATAGTCATGATGATGAGATGAAACTTGAACTACAGGAGTTGAAAAGTGAGATTAGAGAGCTAAAAGAGATTTTACTCTTAAGGGCTAAAAACTAGCCCACCACATTCGTAGCATAAGTCCTATGGTTGAAGTATAGCCTACCTCACTAAAAACTAGATCTCTATTTTTATCATAGATAAACGTAGTAGGAAAGGCAACAACATTAAACTCTTTTGCATAGCTTGAGTTGGTATCATTAAGAACATTAAAGCGAAAATCATTCTCTAAAAGATAATCTATGATTTTATCTCTATTACCTGAATTAACGGCAATGGTAACTACTTCATAATATTTGGAAACAAATTCAATGTTGGATGCTTCAACTTTACATGTAGGACACCAAGTAGCCCAGAAGTGAATCAAAACAGGTTTTTCATGGTTAAAAGAGTATGTTTGCGTGTTTAAGAGAGTGACTCTGTCAAGCTTAAGTGCATCTGCATTTAAGTCTGAACTTTTATAAAAACTAATTACATTAGCAAAAATACTCATAATAAATATAAACAAAAGAATCTCTTTTGCATAGTGTTTCAATTTGGATTTCATATTTTTTTCCACATATTTTATTGGTATTATAGTAAAATTTAACAACTTTATTAATCATTTATAAGTATAATAAGATTCACATTAAGGAATAATTATCATGTATAAAATTTTTACTTATCTACTAGCAATGTTTATAATAACTGGATGTGCTCAGTTACAACCTAAAAAACAGGCTCAAGAAGAAGTTAAACAACAAACACAACAACAAACTCAAAAGATGAAAAATAAAGCTGTTAAAGAAGCTCATGCAACGCATAAAATGTTTCAAACTGTAGAAAAAAAAGATGCTATTTTGCTTCAAGAGGGAAAAAACAGACAGTATTGTGTAATTTGCGGTATGGATTTAGTGAAATTTTACAAAACAAGTTATGCTGCAACCTATAATGATAAAGAGCACCAGTATTGTTCACTGCACTGTTTAGCTGAACACTTAGGTGAAGGGATAGAGCTGAAAAACCCAAAAGTGGTTGATGTCACTACTCTCAAACTGATACCTGTTTTAGAAGCATACTATGTAGTTGGCAGTTCGAAAAAAGGGACAATGAGTAAAATAAGTAAGTACGCATTCTCTAAGTTAAAAGATGCAGAAAATTTCAAAAGTAAATTTGGTGGTGAGATTATGGATTTTTATGGAGCTTTAGAAAAAGCAAAAGAGGACTTTAAATACTACAAATAGCCTTATAAATCAGTTGAGCTTAAACTGCGATTTATAAGCTTCTTCAAGCGTTTGCGATTTATCTTTATACTCTATAATATCCCCAATTTCTATCTCTATTGTTCTTCCTTGCTCTCCATCTTTTAAAGAGTCCATTAGTTGCATATTTGCATTTGAACGTATAAAAACTGGTAGCATGTTGAGACGATTTTTAACTGCTATGATGCGTGAGCCATCTTTAAATTCACCAAGTTCATGTTCACTTTTATTGCGTGTTCCTTCTGGAAAAATAAAAACAGAGTCCCCTTTTTTTGTACACTCTTTTATATCAGAAAAAAATCCACTCATTTTTGAGTTTTCTCTGTCGAGTAAAATTGCTCCTGCATTTCTAACAAAAACACCAAAAAAGAAGGAATTGTAAAGCTCTTTTTTTGAAATCCAGTGTCCAAAGAGAGAGCTGTTTTGTAAAGCGATTTCTACTATCAGCGGGTCTATAACGCTTCGATGGTTTGAGACTAGAAGATACTGCCCATCTTTTGGAATTTTTTCTTCATTAATGATTTTAATGTTTAGCTTGAGCTTTCCAAGAAGTATTTGTGAGTATTGTATACGTAGGGATTTTTTTTCTTTAGTAGTATCTACTTTTTTGAGTTTGAAGCCAAAATAGTTTGTTAGGTATGTGGCATAGATTGCCATTTTTATTTGGTTGAATGTCAAAAAAAATCCCCTAAAATAGATGGGATATTGTACAGTAATCTTTTTAAATTTTTATGAAAGGTTTTGAGAAAGAGTATTACTACTCTATCTCAGCGTCGATAACGTCTTCGTCATCCTTTTTCTTTTTAGCATCAGCTTCTGCTGCTTCAGGATTTTGCTCTTTTTTGTACATCTCTTCAGCCATTTTATGTGAAGCCTCCGTTAGTACTTTTACTTTCTCCTCTATCTGCTCTTTAGTTGCAGACTCATCTTTTAGAGTCTCTTTTAAATCAGCTACAGCAGCTTCAATTTTAGCTTTTTCATCTGCTTCAATCTTATCACCCATTTCAGTTAATGATTTTTCAGTTTGAGCGATTAGAGCGTCTGCTTGGTTACGTAAATCAACCATACCTTTTCTCTCTTCATCAGCAGCTTTGTTCTCTTCTGCATCTTGAACCATTTTGTTAATCTCTTCTTCACTTAATCCTGAAGAACCAGAAATAGTGATTGACTGAGATTTACCAGTCCCTTTATCAGTTGAGCTAACAGTTAAGATACCATTTGCATCAATGTCAAATGTTACTTCAATTTGTGGCACACCACGAGGAGCTGCTGGAATATCACCAAGCTCAAATAGACCTAAAGATTTGTTATCTTTAGCAAACTCACGCTCACCTTGACCTACTGAGATTGATACAGCTGGTTGGTTGTCTTCTGCAGTTGAGAATACTTGTGATTTTTTCACAGGAATCGTAGTTCCTTTTTCAATAATCTTAGTCATAACTCCACCAAGAGTCTCAATACCAAGTGATAATGGAGTAACATCAAGAAGTAAAACATCTTTAACATCTCCACGTAAAACACCACCTTGGATAGCAGCACCAGCAGCTACAACTTCATCAGGGTTAACACCTTTGTTAAGTTCTTTTCCGCCAAAGTATTTTGAAACAGCTTCTTGAGCAGCTGGTACACGAGTAGAACCACCAACCATGATAATCTCTTTGATTTCATTGTTATCTAAATCAGCTTCTTTCATAGCAATTTGGATATGCTCAATTGTCTCATCAACTAGCTCAGAAATCATACCTTCAAATTTAGCACGAGTAAGTTTTACAACTAAGTGTTGTGGTCCAGCTTCTGTCATAGTAATAAATGGTAGGTTAATCTCAGTTTCAGTTGCAGAGCTTAACTCTTTTTTAGCATTTTCAGCTGCATCTTTTAAACGCTGAAGAGCCATCTTGTCATTTTTAAGCTCAATCCCGTGAGAGTTTTTGAACTCATCATTTAAGAAATCAACGATTTTGTTATCAAAGTCGTCACCACCTAAGAATGCATTACCATCAGTTGAAAGAACTTCAAAAGTACCATCAGAGATCTCTAAAGTAGTAACATCAAATGTACCACCACCAAGGTCATATACAAGTACGTTCTCTTCAGCTTTGCTCTCTAAACCATAAGCTAGTGCAGATGCAGTTGGCTCATTGATAATACGTAAAACATTAAGACCAGCGATTGTACCAGCATCTTTAGTTGCTTTTCTTTGTGCATCATTGAAGTATGCTGGAACAGTAATAACTGCATCTGTAACAGTACCACCAACGTATGCTTCAGCATCTTCTTTTAGTTTGCTAAGAATTTTAGCTGAAATCTCTTGAGGTGTATAAACTGTACCAGCTACATCAACTGCCGCACTCCCATCTTTATCAACGATATTGTAAGTTACTTTATCGTGAGCCTCTTTAGCATTCTCCTCATTCATCATAAGACCCATAATTCTTTTGATTGATGTAATTGTTTTCTCAGGGTTAGTAATCGCTTGACGTTTTGCTGGATCACCAACTAAAGTCTCACCTTTATCTGTAAAAGCAACTACTGAAGGAGTAGTATTTTTACCCTCTGCATTAGGGATGATTTTCGCTTCACCACCCTCATAAACTGCAACACAACTATTTGTAGTACCTAAATCTATACCAATAACTTTACTCATTATATTTTCCTTTAATTTATTTCATAAATTTAAGGGAACCTTTTCCCTTATTTGTCCGTAAAAGGAACTCGTCCCTTTTACTCCGCTTGCGCCGCTAAGGCGACTAAAGTCAGATGCTTTGCATCTTTTTTACATTATTTGTTTATTTTATTTTACGAATCTAATTCGCAACTATTACCATCGCTTCTCTAAGAGGGCGATTTTTATATTTATAACCAGTTTGAAAAGTTTGCACTATCTGTCCAGACTCAACATCCTCACTATCTACACTCTGTACAGCGTTATGAATGTTAGGGTCAAAAGGCTCATCATGAGAAACCATAGTGACACCATGCTTCTCTAAAGATGTAATGAACTGCTTGTGTGTCAGTTCTATTCCCTCTTTTAACTTATCAAAAAGTTCTGCTTTATCAGCATCTGTATTAGCAGAGTTCATTGCACCTTGAAGTGAATCCATAACAGGAATCATATCTTTAGCAAATTTTTCATTAGCATACTCTACAGCTGTATACTTCTCGCGTTCAAGTCTTTTTTTGATGTTGTCAAAATCAGCATGAACACGTGCATACTTATCTTTAAGCTCAGCCATTTCGGCTGACAAAAGATCAAACTCATTTTCAACTGCTTCAGCCTCAGCTTCTGCTTCGTTCAAGTCTTGCTCTAAGTTTTCCTCTAGTGTCTCGTCTTCTAATTTTTCTTTAGACATAATTGTTTGTAGACTCCTTTTTCTAAAAAGATAACACCATTATACATATTGAGTGTAACAATGTCAAGTATTACATGAATTTTTTTATTCAATTAAGTTGAGTGTATATGTATCAAGTTGATAGTGAATAGAAAAAAGAGTATTATTCTCTTATAAAATATTGGAGAAAATTATGAAGTATTTAGCATGGATAGGTGGCATTTTAACAACTTTAATAGTAGCATTATATATTGTTGCATTTACACCTTTTGGTAATGGTATAGTAAAGCCAGTTATAGAAGCAAAGATTCAAGAAGCAACAAAACTAGAGAGTACATTGAGTACTTTTTCTCTGAATATGAGTCAGTTTGAGATTATTTTAGATTTAAGTAAAAGCAATAAAATTTCAGCAAAGGGTGCATACTCTCTCTTCGCTAAAACTTTTGACATTGTTTATGATGTAGAGGTACAAGAGCTAAAAAGTCTAACAAATGCACCTCTCAAAGGCAGAGTTTTTACAAACGGAACCATTAAAGGGGATATGAACCTACTTAAGATAGATGGAGTGAGTGATATAGCAAAGAGTGATACAACATACCATATAGAGTTGACAGAGTTTGACCCAACTTCTATTATCGCACAAGTGAAAAAGGCTGATTTACAATCACTCCTTGAGCTTGGTGGACAAAAACCGTATGCTAGTGCTGAAGTTGATTTAGATGTTAATTTTAAAAACATTACTCAACATGCTCTAGATGGAGACATTTTACTCCAAACAGCAAAGGGGAAGATAGATAGTAAGTTGATGGAAAGTGACTTTAATGTCACTATTCCTACTACTGCGTTTGATATGAACCTAGATGCCAAACTTAGAGGTGATGATATAGATTATAACTATCTATTGAACTCAAATCTTGCTAAGATAACTTCATCTGGAAATATAAACCCTGAACCTTTAGCGCTTGATGTAAAGTATGCACTTAAAATTAAAGAGTTAGCAGTATTGAAGCCTATTACAAATGCAGATGTAAGAGGAGTATTTAATCTCAATGGTACAGCCAAAGGTACAAAAGCAAAAATGAGAGTGAATGGTTTGAGTGATGTGGCTGATTCTACTACTGTATTTGACATCTCTTTAAGCGATTTTCAACCAAAAACTATAAAAGCAAAAATTCAAAAAATGAAACTGCAAAAAGTTCTCTATATGGTTAAACAGCCTCACTATACAGATGGACTGTTCTCTATGGATGTTGATATAAGTGATGCCAATCCTACAACATTAAAAGGTAGTATAGTATCTAAAATTGAGAGTGGTGTACTTGATGCAAACTATATGAGTAAAGCGTACGAGTTTAAAAGTAAAATGCCACGAACAACTTATAATATGGTGGCAAATACAGAGTTAAACAAAAATATTATAGATACAAAGGTTGATTTTAACTCAAATTTAGCAAACTTAGATGTGAAACAGGCTCGTTTTAATTTGACAGATAGCTCTATAGTGAGTGACTATTTAGTGAAGGTACCAAGCCTAGATAAACTCTATTTTGTATCCCAGCGACATCTTAGAGGTGGGATTACTGCAAATGGAGAGTTGAAAAAAGCAAAAGATTTAGATGTTACGATGCATTCGAGTATAGCTGGTGGAAAAATAGATGCAAAGCTTCATAATGATGATTTACATGCAGATATAAAATCTATTCAAACATTAGATGCGTTGCATATACTTATCTATCCCAAGATATTCAAATCTACTTTAGTAGGAACACTAGATTATAACCTTCTTAGAGAAAAAGGCACTATGAAAGCGGATTTAGTAGATGGTAAGTTTACTAGAAATGAGGTACTAGACTTGGTAAAACAGTATGCAAGTACGGATTTATATAAAGAGAGATTTAAAGGTAAGCTAAACGCTGAGATAGCCAAAGAGAATATAGTGGCTTCGCTGGATTTAAAATCGAACAAATCTTCTATAAAAACAAAAAATACAAAATTAAACTCTAAAACGCAGAAGATAAACTCTAAAATCGATATTAACGCAAATGGTAATCCTGTTATTATTGGTCTAACTGGAAATACATCTGCTCCAAAAGTTTCTATTGATGCCAATAAACTGATTCAAAAAAAGGCCGAAAAAGAGCTAGGAAAATATATTAAAGGTCTATTTTAGACTTGCATCTGCTAATGTGAGGCAGAATAGAATCTCTTTTTTATGCTGCTGCATTGTTTGAATCGCTTGGGTGAGTGTTGCCCCTGTTGTCACTATATCATCAACAACTATTAACTCACGAGATGCAGAGTTGCTAAAGTGAAAATCTCTTGGATTTAAGAGTCTAAATTGTCTACTTTTACCAGAGTAAGAGATGCGATTTTTAGCTCGTAATCTGTTATGAAGTGGTTCAATAAAATCACTTTTGAGTTCTTCGTTTAAGATAGCTGTGTGAGAATAGCCATTATCTACATTATCATCTATAGCAACGGAGTTTATTTTACCCTCAAAGGTAAAATCATTTGTAAATTTTTTAAAGCTGTTTTGTGCAAGAATAGAGTAGATATAATAACCTAGGTCAGTATGTTTAGTGTGAAGTAGTTTTTTGATTTCAGAGTATTTATAGAACGAGATAACTTCGATGTTGTTATAAATTTTACGTTTATAAAGAGAGGGAGTGAGAAAAAGTTCTTGACATGAAGGGCAGATGTGTGTGAGCGAAAAACTCTCACACATCAAACATTTCATGCTAGTCCATTTTGAGAACGGACATAAACGCCTCTTGAGGAAGCTGTACCTTCCCAATAGACTTCATGCGTTTTTTACCCGCTTTTTGTTTTTCGAGTAGTTTACGTTTACGAGTAATGTCCCCACCATAACACTTGGCAGTAACATTTTTCCCCATAGATTTTACAGTTTCACGTGCAATAATTTGTGAACCTAAAGAGGCTTGCACGGCTACTTCAAAAAGTTGACGTGGAATAAGCTCTTTCATATTTTTTACTAATACACGACCGCGTGGAAGTGCTTGGTTTCTAGGGACGATTACACTCAAGGCATCAACAGCTTCACCAGCTACTTTAATGTCAAGTTTCACGAGATCACCAACTTTAAAATCAATCGGTTCATAATCAAAAGATGCATACCCTTTTGAGATAGATTTTAGTGTGTCGTAGAAATCCATAACAATCTCATTCATCGGAATCTCATACTCAAGTAAAACTCTATCTTCATTGAGATAAGTCATTTTTGTTTGTGCCCCGCGCTTACCTACAAGAAGTGTGATAATATTTCCAAGATATTCGCTAGGGGTAATAACAGTAGCTCTAACATACGGTTCTTCTATGGAGTCTATCTTTTGAACAGGTGGAAGTTCTGAAGGGTTTTGAACCTCTATCTTTGTTCCATCAGTCATATTTACTTCATAAACAACAGATGGAGCAGATGCGATAAGGTCAAGACCATATTCGCGCTCTAAACGCTCTTTAATAACTTCCATATGCAACATACCGAGAAAACCAACTCTAAAACCAAAACCTAGTGCTACAGATGTTTCAGGTTCATAAGAGAGAGAAGAGTCATTGAGTTTAAGTTTATCAAGTGCATCACGAAGATCTTCAAACTTATCTGTGTCTATTGGGTAGATACCTGCAAATACAAATGGTTTTGCAGGCTCATAGTCTCCAACAGGCTCAAGAGCAGGGTTCTTAGCATCTGTGAGTGTATCACCAACATTGACAACACTAACCTCTTTGAGACCAAGAACAACGATACCAATCTCACCAGACTTGATAGCATTTGTTTTAATCTTTTTCATAGGGTGTGGATACATCAAGTCTAATACTTGGTGCTCCTCGCCACTACTCATAAGTTTGATGTTTTGACCCTTTGTAATCTCACCATCAAAAACACGCACAAGTGCAAGTGCTCCAAGATAAGTATCAAACCATGAGTCGTAAATAATAGCTTTGGTTGTCTCTTCTGGGTTTCCAACAGGAGCTGGAACACGCTCAACGATAGCATCAATTAAATCACGAATCCCGATACCGCTCTTTGCCGAGACTAAACAAGCATCAGTTGCATCAATACCGATAGCCTCTTCTATCTCTTCAGCAACTCTTTCTGGTTCCGCTGCGGGGAGGTCAATTTTATTTATAACTGGGATAAGTTCTAGATCATTATCAAGTGCTAAGTAAACATTTGCAATAGTTTGAGCTTCAACACCTTGTGCCGCATCTACAATAAGAAGAGCACCATCAGAGGAGGCAAGAGATTTACTCACCTCATAAGAGAAGTCAACGTGACCCGGTGTGTCGATGAGGTTAAGGATATAGTGCTCGCCATCTTTAACATAGTCAAGTCTCACAGATTGCGCTTTAATAGTAATACCGCGTTCTTGTTCAATATCCATAGTGTCCATCATCTGAGTAGACATCTCACGTTCAGTTACAGAACCACACTCTTGTATAATGCGGTCTGCTAGTGTACTCTTACCGTGATCAATATGTGCAATGATAGAAAAGTTTCTAATGTTTTTCAAATATATACCCTATGTAAAAAGTGAGTTTACACTCTCGTTATGATAAACGCGACGGATTACTTCTGCAAAAAGTGGAGCAACCGTTAGTACTTTTATGTTTTTATGTGGTTTTGTCTCGAGAGTGTTTGTGATGATTAACTCATCAAGCTCTCCATGGTCTAGGTTATCATAAGCTTTTCCGCTTAAAACACCGTGTGTAGCACAAGCCATAACTGATGTAGCACCCTTATTTTTAAGAGCCGTAGCAGCTTTAACCATAGTTCCGGCAGTATCTACCATGTCATCAATCATGATTACATCTTTACCCTCAACTTCACCAATAATACCCATAACTTCAGCTTCGTTCGCTTTTTCACGGCGTTTATCAACGATAACCATCTCAAGCCCCATGCGTTTTGCAAAGTATCTTGCCCTTGCAACACCACCAATATCTGGACTCGCAATGATTGGGTTTTTAAGGTTTTTACTTCTGATATATTGCTCAAATGTGATTGAACCATAAAGGTTATCAACTGGAATGTCAAAGAAACCTTGAATCTGACCAGCGTGTAGGTCGATTGTAACAACTCTATCAATTCCTGCGGTCTCATAGAGGTTAGCAACTAATTTTGCAGTAATTGGTACACGAGGAGCCGCTTTACGGTCTTGTCTAGCATAACCATAGTAAGGAACAACAGCAGTAATGCTCTGAGCAGATGAACGTTTAAGCGCATCTGTCATAATAAGAAGTTCCATAAGGTTGTCGTTTGAAGGAGCACCTGTACTTTGAACAATAAATACATCACGACCACGAACAGACTCAGCAATTTGCACTGAAATCTCACCATCACTAAATCTCTTTGTATCAGCATTAGCCAATGGAACATCAAGAAGTTGACAAACCTCTTTTGCAAACTCTATACTTGCTGAACCAGCAAAAACTTTATAACCACGCATGAAAATTCCTTATGGAAAAATTAATATCGCGATTATATACTAATCGTGCTGAGGTGTTGTTAAAAGAGAGTGATTATTGACAGTTTTTGCAAGTTCCTGATAAAACTAAATCACTTCTATCTATCGTATGACTACTAATTGTTGCTGCATCTTTGATAATAGAGTCTAAATCAAGGTCAACATCTGTAATGTCTCCACATGAGCTACAAACGATATGGGAGTGCTTATCTTTCGTTAGTTCATATACCGACTTTGCATTAGGCACTTTCACCTCTTGTATAAAAGAGGCTTCTACCATTAGGTTTATATTTTTATATATAGTAGCTAATGAGATAGAGTTAAACTTCTTATGCATGATCTCATAAAGCTTTTCAATAGTTATATGACCTGCTTGATAGAGAGCATTTGTTATCTCTAATCTTTGCGGTGTTGCTTTTAAATTGTGCTGTCTTAATATGTCGGTATAATTATTCATAATGTTATTATACAATAATAAAGTTTAAAGGATAATGATTATTAGTTATTTTTAATAAGACTATAATTTATTAAAGGATAATAATTATCCTTTAAGGTTCATTGGAGTACAATATTTTATCAAACATAGGAGTTTAAGATGAGACAGTACGAATCGTATAGATGTAATCAATGTGGCAATGTAATAGAAGTACAAAATGTAGGTGGTGGTGAACTTCACTGTTGTGGTGAAGCTATGGAAATGATAACAGAAAATCTTACAATAGTAAACCTTTTAAAAGCATTTGCAGGAGAATCCCAAGCGAGAAACAAGTATGAGTATTTTGCTAAAGTAGCTCAAAAAGAGGGTTATAGAGATATAGCGGAACATTTTCAAAGAGCTGCCAATAATGAGAAGCAACACGCTAAACTAGAGCTTGCTCTAAACAATAGAATGGCTTCTGGGAGTGAAAATAGTTTTGGGGATACTTTAGAGAATCTTCAAGCTGCTATAGATGGTGAGAGTTATGAGAACACTACAATGTACCCAGACTTTGCTAAGATAGCTGAAGAGGAGGGGCACAAAGAGGCTAAAAAACTATTTACCAATATAGGTAAAGTAGAAGTTGAACATGAAAAAATGTATAAAATGCTACAAGCGAGACTTGCTGCTGAGGCTGAACATGTGAGTGAAAGTGAGGAAGAAGCTTGGATATGTGAAGTTTGTGGACATATTCACTATGGTAAAAAAGCACTTAAAGAGTGCCCAGTCTGTAAACATCCTCAAGAGTATCAATCACGTTATCATAGTATAAAATAAATATTACATTTCTCTCTTGCGTTTCTATATGATAAACGCAAGAGACCTTTTTTGTAAAACCGTAGACGAAGGATCATCCTCCTCCATCATCAAGCATAATAGATATCCTCACCATTTTAAGAAACCGCTTATTTTGGTCAACCTGTGGGCAGTGAGCATTTGCAACATTGAGACAAGCAGAAACATCTTTCATAATTAATCCTTACTATTTAAAGTATTTTCATACTTAGGTGTAGCAACAAAGAAAAAATTTGTATATCCAATAAATATAGTAGCAAAAAGTGTTCTCAGTTTTATGTATAATGTTGTATGAAAAATATACAATTAGACAATATCTTCATTCCTTCAAAAGTCCCATCAAAGAAATTAATGATTATTTTACATGGGCGTGGAGACTCCTCCGAAGGTTTTAGAGGCTTACCTCCTTTTTTAGATATAGATGAGATGAACTACCTTCTACTTGATGCTCCCTTTGAGTACTTTACAGGTTTTTCTTGGTATCAACTACCTCCTAATCAACTCCCTGGCATCGAATACTCTTCAAAACTACTCACTGAGGCTTTAGATGAACTATTTAAAGAAGAGTTTAATGCTGATGAGAGTTTTCTGTTTGGCTTTTCTCAAGGCTCACTTCTTACATTTGAGTTTGGAGCGAGGTATCATAAAGTTTTAGCAGGGTATATAGCTATAAGTGGTTATATCTATGATGCTGATAAATTACTACAAGATATGAATCCAGAAGTAAATAAAAAAAACTGGTTATGTACACATGGAACATATGATAATGTTCTTGCATACGAGACCTCCAAAGAGCAGGTTGAAAGACTGCAAAAAGGTGGCTTTGATATAGAGTTTAAAAGTTATGAGAAAGATCATACAATAGATGGAGATGAACTGACTATGATTGCAGAGTGGGTCAAGAGCAGAATGTAAGCTACTTCACACCTTCATCATCGAGTCGTCTATACTTACTACAAGCATTACTACTACCCATTCTACAAGCCTTAGCAAAAAGCTTTTTTGCTTTACTTTTGTCCTCTTGTATCCCTTTACCGTTTCTATACATTTTTCCTAAGTTATAGCAGCCATTGATATTGCCTTTTTCACAAACATCAGCATAAAGCTCGCTGGCAATTTTATAGTCTCTGATAACGCCACGACCTCTATAGTAGGTAACACCTAGGTTGAAACATCCATTTACATTACCAGCATTACAAGCTTTTGCGTAGAGTCGGCTAGATTTGTAGAAGTCTTGTCTAATCCCACCAACGCCATTTTCATAAATAGCACCTAGGTTAGAGCAGGAGTTACTATCACCAGCATCACAGTTTCTTTTATAGAGTGCAGCGGCTTTTTTTTCATCATGGAGTGTGCCTTTGCCATTTGCATACATGAATGCAAGGTTATAACACCCATCCATGTTCCCAGCGTAACAAGCTTGTGTCCAGAGAGTAATCGCACCTTGGTAGTTGTTACTTTTGTACTCAATAAATCCATCTGCTACTAAATCAGCATACAAGTTCATACTCAAAAACAGAGTAAATCCTATAAATAATTTTCTCATCAATTCCCCCCTTTGTAGTAACTATAGTAGTATGATAACATTTAATTATATGGGTTCTAATATATAGAATATAATTTTGAGTGATTAATGTTTAGGTGGGTATTTGGTGGAGACGTCCGGAATCGAACCGGAGTCCAAAACCAAGCTACTTCCAACGTCTACATGCTTAGAGAAGTTGTTTATGTTTAATTCTGCTTCACACAACTTGCAAAGCTACACAAAACGAGCCTCAAGGATTCATTTTGAGCTGAGACAGACTCAAAATATATCTACATAGGGGTTATACTTCGAATCCTACTTATCTAGAGTCCATAGGTGAAGCAGCCCGTCCTCTAAGAGGGGGTAAAACTTATGCTACTGCGTAAGCTGGGCGATAATTTGTATTGTTTGCGTTTAAGCAATTGTGAGCCGTGTAACGGAGTTGCTCAGTCCGACATGCAGTTAGAAGCCACTTGATCCTGTCGAAGCCAAGTCGTCCCCAAATATGCTTTTTTAAAGCTATGAGATTATATCAAGTTTATGTTTTAAGTTTGTTGATATTTAATTACTTAGATACTTTTTGTAGAATTTCATCTACACTAAGGAGACTGAGTACTCTATCATCATAACTTTCAAAACTTTCGCCCTCATTCCTCTCGTTTTTATAGGCGAGTACTAAATTTTTAACTAAATATTTTGCATTTTGTAGTGGAATGGATTTATAAAGGACTCTAGCTTCTTTCGCTCCTTGAGTTGTTTTCCCACCAATAAGTATATGAACACCAAAGCAGGTCTCACCATTTTCGTCTTTTGCTTTACAGCCTTCAAAACCGATATCTGCCACACCATGGATACCGCATCCTTTTACACACCCTGACCAGTACATCCTAATCTTGGCATTTTTTAAAGGTACTTCACGCTGTAAAAAATTTGCCATTTCAATTGCATCTGGTTTATTTGGGATAACACCAAATACACAAGTTGCTGTTCCTGCACAGGCTATTTGATGATTATAATAGGTATTGTGATACGCTTTATATTTTATGTAAAGCGCAGAGTTATGAATGCTTTTTATGCTCTTCGCTTCGCCAATAAGATAAAAACTTTGCTCAACAGAAAGTCTTAACTCTGCATCAATATGTGCCGCTAATGCACCGGCTTGCATCATATCACTTCCAGTAAATATACCGCTAGGGATGGAAAAGTGAAAAGCATCTAAATCTCTATCAAGTGTAAAAACACCACTCTCATCAAGTATGTACTCCTCTTTGCATAAAACTATACCGCTTGATGTGTAAGGAAGCAAAGTATTCTCTTTGATAGCATTAATAAATGTACCCATACCTACAGCTTCAAGTAAAAAATGCAAACGATTTTTATTTCGGTTATCTCTAAAGCCATACTGTTTAAAAAGCTCTATAATCGCTTTGAAAGTAGTAATTACTTCACTTTGCTTAACAAATAGGCCAGTATCACGTGCCTGCACACCCACACGCCCTCCAAGATAAAGATTAAAACCTACCTCATCACCTTTTTTTGCTACAACAAAACAACAATCATGCCCGTATATATTACAATCGTTTACATTAGTACCTAATATTGCAGTATTAAACTTTCTAGGTAGTGTGCCAATCCACTCCTCTTTTTTGAAAAAGAGGGCTTGAAGCTCATCTATTATTGGTTTACATTTGATTATACTTTTATTGCCAAGACCATCAAATGAACTTGTAACTATATTTCTAAAGTTATCTACACCAGTTTGAAAAGTTGAAATCCCAACACTATCAAGTTCACGTAAAATTATCGCCAAATTTTCAAGTTTAAGATATCTGAATTCAAGTTGTTGTCTCGTAGTAATATCAATATAGTTATTGCCATATCGCTCTGAAATCTGACCAATTTTCATTGCTTGAAGAGCTGTTAATTGACCAGCTGGAATACGAATACGAAGCATAAAAGAGTTATCTTTTTTTAAAAACAACCCAAAACATTTAAGATAATAACTTCCATCTTCTGCAGCCAAGTTTTCTAAACCATTAGCACAGAGAATGTCAAGCTTTTCATATACACTCATTGGTGCTTTTAAATCTTTTATTTTTTCAATTTTATTGACTTTATTACTTCTTAAATCATACGCTTCTTGTAACTTTTTCATCTTAATTTTCCTAATATTTTATTTAATTTTACAACGTCACCAAAGACTAAGATTGCAGGTCTTTGTGCATTGATTGATATCGATTTTAAGTCTTTAAGTGTTCCAGTAATAACAGACTGGTTTTCTCTACTAGCATTCGAAATTATTGCGCAAGGTTTATTGTTGGAAATTTTGAGTCTTTGCGCTTCTTTTACAATCTCAGTTACACGGCTTAAGCCCATCAAAACTACAATAGTGTGGTTTTTTTTGTTGAGTAAGTCTATCCAATCAAGATTGACGCTATTACCTTTTAAATGAGCTGAAACTACACTAAAACCAGCAGCATATCCACGAGCGGTTATTGGTATGTCTGCCATTAAAGTTCCCGATACTGAAGAGCTAATTCCTGCCACTACTTCAGTATCAATACTCTCTTTTAAAAGTTCTTGTAACTCTTCTGCCCCACGTCCAAAAACAAAAGGATCACCACTTTTTAGACGAGCTACACTAAGCCCTTTTTTTGCATATTTAATTATAAGTTTGTTAATCTCTTCTTGACTTTTAGAGTGATAATCTTTTTGTTTTCCTACATATATTTTTTTTGTTTTTTTTGGTATCAAATCTATAATTTCTTTTGAAATTAAGTAATCATATAATACGACATCAACTTCTTGAATGATTCTGTAGGATTTGATTGTTAAAAGTTCAGCTTCACCAAGCCCACATCCTAACAAGAAAACTTTTGATTTTTGTTTTAAAAGCTCTTTTTTAGTTCTTTTAACGTTTATAAATCCTCTCTTGCGCTCTTGTCGTTTTGTCTCTAAGTATTGCGCTATATCACTAGGGATAAGTGCTTCACACTCATCTCTAAAATATTTTGCAGCAGTAGGAGAAGTACCGTTACTTGATACTGCAATTTGAAGTGGTCTATTTTTTGTTAACGCCATAAAGTAAAAATCACAGAGTTCAGGTACATCCACAACATTTAAAAGAATATTATGCTCTTTTTTGTACTTTAATAGTTTATGCGTCACTTTTTTATTTCCAGTTGCATCAATGATAATAGTGTAATCACCTATATCTTTTAGCTTAAAACTTTTCTTCTCTATATCTATTGTTGTATTTAAAATTTTTTTATTTAACTCTTGTGAGATGAGTTTAAAGGAGATATTATTATGAGCTAGAACTTCTGCTTTTTGTAATGCCACATTTCCACCACCAATAAGGAGAATTTTTTGGTTTTTAAGTAGGATAGGGAGAGTTTTATTTTTCATTATATAACTTATGAATCATTACGGCACTATGGTTATAGTCTGGTTGCATAGAATCTTTGTCAAGTAAATCATTTGTTAAATAATTTATCTCTCTATTACTAATGGGGATGAAGATGGTTTTTTCACGAATTGTTTTTGTAAGGAGTGCTGTAGATGTGAGCTCACCTCTTTTAGAGATAACTTGTATGGTATCTCCATTATTTATATTTAAAAGTGCCGCATCTTTTGGGTGTATCTCACAAAAATTAAGCTCTTTATATTTTAGAAGTGTAGTTGGGAGGTTTGTTTTTGTTCCGCTATGCCATTGATCACGAGTACGTCCTGTGAGTAATATAAAAGGATATTGTAAATCTGTTTTTTCACTCAGAAGTTTATTTTGCACAAAATGAAGATTTGCTTTTTTATTCTCTGTTAAAAAACCTTTTATATCTTCGCCCCATACATAAGGTTTTATACTAAGCTCATCATAATTAGCTCTGTCAATATCCATGTAGGGATTGAGTTTTGTCATCTGTTGGTACTCTAAAAATATATCTTTAACAGTTTTATATGCAAACTCTTTTTTAAAGCCAAGTTCATGAGCTATAAGTTGAAATATTTCCCAGTCAGCTTTGCAATCGATAGAAGTTCGTGTTAACTTTTCCTGTTTTGTCATACTCCTATCTAAATTAGTTTGTGTTCCCTCTTTTTCTCCCCAAGGAGAAGCAGGGAGCTTAATATGTGCAAATTTAGATGTTTCAGAGTTTTCATAGGCATTTATCTCTACAACCAAAGGGATTTTTTTGATGAGCTCTTCAACTCTATTTCTATTTGGTAGGTGATATATTGGGTCTGTATGAGAGATAACTAAAATATCTAAATCTGCTTCTAGCATCTGAGTAGCAGTTAAGCCTTCTGTGTTTTTTATCTTATCTGTTTTCCAAAATTTTGAAACTTTCTTTATGCTTTCATCATTAAAACCTAAATGCACAGCAAGCATTGTCGCTAATCCACCCACTTCTCTGCCACCCATTGCATTTGGCTGGCCAGTGAGACTAAAGGGACCATTGCCTTGTTTAAAGATTTTCCCACTTAAAAGATGTGTATTAATTAAAGCTAAATTTTTATCCACTCCTTGAACAGATTGGTTAAGCCCCATTGTCCAAGCTGTTATAATATTTTTACTCTCTTTGTATATTTCCCAAAACTCTTCAAACTGCTCTACGCTAAGACCTGTTCGTTTTAGCATTTTAGTCACAGCTACTCTTTTAAACTTATTTTTGAGTAGCTCAAAATTATTAACATAGTTCTGTACAAACTGCTTGTCATATATCTCTTCATCAATCATGCGTTTTGAGACAAGATTAAAAAAATCAATATCACTTCCAGGCTTTAAAGGTAAATAGAGATCTGCAATCTTAGCAGTTTCTGTCATACGTGGGTCAATTACTATTACTTTTAGACCACTCTTTTTAGCTTTTTTTATTTTATTGTGGAAGACGACGTGTGCTTCGGCTGTGTTTGCACCTGCCAGTATCAACAAGTCACTGTAAAAGACATCTTTCATTCTAAGGGGCACAAAATCTGCACCAAGCGATTTCTTATAGGCAACCACAGCACTAGCCATACAAGTACGTGAATTTGTGTCTACATTGTTTGTACCTATAAATCCTTTTACTAATTTATTGGCAATATAATAATCTTCTGTTAGTAATTGACCCGAAAGATAAAAACCTATTTTCTGAGGAGGTGTTTTTTTAATTGTAGTTGCAATAATCTTGATGCTCTCATCCCACGAGCTAACTTTGTATGGACTCTGTATAGTGTCTCTAATGTGCGGTCTTAAAAGTCTTGTAGAAGTTTGTATACTAATAAGTTCTGATACACCTTTTGAACAGACACTACCATGATTAGAAGGATAAGTGACATCACCTACAAGTTTATCTTTATCATACTCTAGACCACACCCAACACCACAGTAACCACAAACAGATTTAATCATTTTACATATTCCTTTGATAACTTAAAAATAATTTTACTATAGTTTAATGAAATATTAAGCATATAATTGATTAATATTTATACAATTTGGTGATTATTAAGTGAATTATCAATGTTACAATACCACTGAAAATGTAAAATTAAGGAAAAAAGATGCTAAAAAAAATAATTGGTTTTGGTTTAGGATTATCATTAGTTGCCACTTCTCTGTTGGCCGAAATAGAAAAAAAGAAATTAACGATTGGTTTTATTGCCCTGACAGACTGTGCTCCTATAGTTATAGCCAAAGAGAAAGGTTTTTTTGAAAAATATGGCTTAGATGTTCATGTAGTTAAAGAGGGTGGCGGATGGCCAGGTATCCAACAAAAAGTTATCTCTGGTGAGTACGATTTTTCTCATGCATTAGCAGGTATGCCGATTGCAGCAACTTTAGGAATCAATGGTAAAGCTAATCTTCAAGCTGTTTTATCTTTAGACTTTAATGGTAATGGAATTACATTCGGAAATAAAATCATTAAAAAAATGGAAAAATATGGGATGGATAAAACTGCTCGTCCTTTAACATCCGATGCACTTAAAAAGTATATAGATGCTAAACATGCAGCTGAAGGTTCAAACTATCAACCATTATCATTTGGTATGGTTCATCCAGTCTCTACTCACAACTATGAGTTAAGATATTGGATGGCATCTTCTGGGATTGTACCTGATCGTGACACAACTATTAAACCATTCCCTCCACCGACAATGCCATCAAATCTGATTGCTGGAAATATTGAGGGCTACTGTGTTGGTGAGCCTTGGAATGAGAGAATTGTTTTAAAGAAAAAAGGTTCAACTCTTGTAACTAACTATGATATTTGGAATAACAATCCTGAAAAAGTTTTACAAACTAGAGCTGATTTTATAAAGAAGAATCCAGAGACTACAAAAGCTGTTATGAAAGCAATTTTAGAAGCTCAAATGTGGCTTGATGCTTCATGGGAAAACCGTAAAGAAGCTGCAAAGATTATGAGTAAACCAAACTATGTAAAAGCTCCTGTAAAAGTTTTAGAAAAATCAATGACTGGTACATTTCAGTATCTAAAAGGTCAAGATTCTGAGCCAAATCCTCAGTTTAACGTTTTTGCAAACTACTATGCAGCATATCCTTACTACTCACACGGTATGTGGTTTATTACTCAAATGTACAGATGGGGTCAAATCGATAAAGCTGTAGATATGAAAAAGGTTATCGAATCTGTATATAGACCTGATTTATTTGCCGAAGTTGCAAAAGAGATTGGATATTCTCTTCCTCCAAGCCCATGGAAAAAAGATGGTGTAGATAAATATAACATGTTTATGGATGGAAAAGTTTGGGATCCAAACAAAGCGGTTGACTATATCTTCTCAACAGGTATTGATGAAGCTAAAGTTTCTAAAGAAGAACTTTTAAAAGTAAATAGATGGAAAGTAAAAACAGAACAACCAAACTATGTATGTCCATATGGACCAGCAGGCTGTGCTGATCCTAAGTATGTTACAAAGTAAATACTTCATTTAGATTGATAAGTGCCTATTTATAGGCACTTAGTGAGTTTAAAATATGAAGGAAAATAATGAATTCGGAACTAATAAAAAAAATATTCTTGCCTCTTGTGGTATTTATATTTATTATCCAAATATGGGCAGGTATTTCTAATATTGTAGAAGATTTCCCAACGCCAAGTGACACATATGTTGCAGCTTTTGGCGGTGTAAATAGTGAAGGTGATGAGATAGTTGGTGTTTTAACTGATCCATTTTATGTAGAAAACCAAGATGACAAAGGTCTTTTTTGGCAGATATTAGAGTCACTTAAAAGAGTTTTTGCAGGTTTTGTTTTAGCAATTATAGTCGGTGTACCTGTAGGTTTATTTGTAGGGATGAGTAAGAATGCCCAGTATGCACTAAACCCATTTATACAGATATTTAAACCAGTCTCGCCATTAGCGTGGTTGCCATTGCTTCTATTTATATTTCAAGATATAAATATGACAGCAATCTCAACTATTTTTATCACCTCTATTTGGCCTATTATTATCAATACATCTTTGGGTGTGAAAAATGTGAGTGAAGATTATATGAATGTCGCAAAAGTCTTGAGGTTTTCTCCAATGGAAAAAATAACTCAAATAATTTTACCAGTTTCTGTTCCTTATATCTTTACTGGAATGAGACTATCTCTTGGTATAGCATGGTTAGTAATAGTTGCAGCTGAGATGTTGACAGGTGGTATTGGTATTGGTTTTTGGATTTGGGATGAGTATAATAACCTGAATTATCACAATATTATTATCGGTATTATTGTAGTGGGTCTTATAGGGTTTTTATTAGACATTATAATGGGAAAAATTGCAGATTATTTTGATTATACGAAAAAAGGTAGAGCGTAATGAGTAAATTTTTAAGTCTAGAAAATATTGAAAAAAGATTCCCAATACCTGGGAAAGAAGATTATGTTGCCGTAACAGATGTAAATCTTGAGATAAAAGAAAATGAAATTATCTCTATTATAGGGCATAGTGGTTGTGGTAAAAGTACTCTTTTAAATATGATATCAGGTTTAGATGCACAGACTCAAGGTGCAATTCTTTTAGAGAACAAGCATGTGCAAGGACCTGGACCCGAACGTGCTGTTGTATTTCAAAACCACTCTCTTTTGCCATGGTTGACAGTTTACAAAAATATTGAGATGGCAGTTAAAAAAGTGATGCCTGAGCTTAATGCTAAGGCGTTAAAAGAACGAGTAGAAAAGTTTATAAATATGGTTAACTTAGATCATGCAAAAGATAAACTTCCAGATGAAATTAGTGGTGGGATGAAACAACGTGTAGGTATCGCTAGAGCACTTTCTATAAAACCTAAGGTTCTACTTATGGATGAACCTTTTGGAGCCTTAGACTCTCTTACACGTGCAAATTTACAAGAACATCTTATGCGCATACAACAAAATGTTAAAAATACTGTAGTAATAATTACGCACGACATTGATGAAGCGGTACTTTTAAGTGATAGAGTTATTATGATGACCAATGGTCCTGATGCTACTATTGGTGAGATTTTAGATGTTAATTTAGAACGTCCGAGAAATAGAGTTGAGTTACAGCATGACCCAGAGTATATAAGATGTCGAGAAGCAATATTAAGCTTTTTATATGAAAAATTTGCTAAAGATGATGAATAATTATAGAGAGAGTTTGTAAAAGGGTGGTGGCCAATCTCGGAATCGAACCAAGGACACACTGATTTTCAGTCAGTTGCTCTACCGACTGAGCTAATTGGCCACGCTAATAATTGTAAGTTGCTTTAAAAGGTGGTGGCCAATCTCGGAATCGAACCAAGGACACACTGATTTTCAGTCAGTTGCTCTACCGACTGAGCTAATTGGCCATCTTTTAAAGAGCGAAATTATACCCCATAGGTACTGAAAGTTAGCTTATAGTAGAAGAGCTTACTTTAGGGGGATTGACCACTTCTTATAGTAAGCTACTATTCTTAGGCTAAGAGTTAGTAAAAATAGAATAGAAATAGTGGAAAAGGAGATAAAATCATTGGTATTTAACAGATATAAAATCAAACCTATAAAAATTGCGATGATGCCATAAAAACCAGTTTTGAGAACAAAGGGAATCTCATTGATGATTACATCTCTAGCGATTCCACCACCTACCGCAGTTACAAAAGACATAGAGATAACACCTGCGAGATTAAAGTTGTGTTCTATCGCGATAAGTGCACCTGATATACTAAATGAGACAAGGCCAATAGAGTCACTCAGTATAAAGAGTGCTTTATTCTCAATAGATTTTCTTTTGTGAAGTTTAAAAACAATCATCAAAAGTAAAACTATGAGTACGATGAGAGCAGGGTAGTTATGTGAAAATGTAAAAGGGATTTTATCAACGGTTATATCTCTTATGATACCACCACCAAGTGCTGTTAGAAAAGTTGCTATCAAAGCACCAAGGAGGTCTAGGTTATTGCGTGCAGCTACAAAAAAACCACTCATTGCAAAAGCTATTATCCCTATATACTCAGCTAACTCAAACATTTTGCAAAGCCTCAACTATAGCACTTTTTTCAAGCGCTTTTATTTTTGCTTCAAGAGTCTGTGCTGTTTCATCCTCTGATAAGCACAACTCTTTTTGAAGGAGTATCTCTCCCTCATCATACTCTTGGCTCACTTTATGAATAGTGACACCGCTTCTACTCTCTTTGTTCGCCACAACAGCTTCATGGACATGTATGCCATACATGCCTAGCCCACCATATTTTGGCAAGAGGGAAGGGTGTGAGTTGATTACTTTGAAGTTGTCTATGATGTTTGAAGAGAGCTTTTTCATATAGCCTGATAAAAATATATATTCACACGCATGCTCCTTTAAAAGGGTATAGATTTTTTCATCTGGATTCTCATCTGTTTTTGCATTGATAAGATAATTGTTTAGATTATATTTAGTGGCATTTTGAAGTACTTTTGCGTTTGTGTTATTTGATATGACAAGAGTGATTTGTGCCTCGAGTAAACCTGTTTTACAGGCTTCGTAAATGGTATTAAAGCCACTTCCGTTATGTGAGGCTAAGATGCCTATCTTTTTCATTATCTGATTTTAAGACTTATTAGAGCGAGTAGATTAGATAAAATAGCGATAATCCAAAAACGCACTATAATTTTATTTTCAGCCCACTGTTTCATCTCAAAATGATGATGAATAGGCGCCATTAAAAAGACTCTTTTGTTACGAAGTTTATAAGAACCAACTTGAAGGATTACAGAGAGTGTCTCAATAACAAAAATAGAGCCTATAAGGAGTAAAAGAATCTCACTCTTAGAGATAATCGCAAGGTAACCTAAAAATGCGCCAATCGTTAAAGAACCACTATCACCCATAAAGACTTCTGCAGGGTGGCAGTTATGCCATAAAAATCCTGTTAAAGCACCCATGAGTGCACTTGCAATAATTGCAACCTCACCAACAGCAAAGTTTGGCATAAGAAGGTAGGAGCTAATTGTTGCGTTTCCTGTAATATATATGATGATACTAAAAGAGCCTAAAGCGGCTATTGAAGGTACAGTTGCAAGACCATCTAGTCCATCAGTTAAGTTTACTGCATTTGATGTTGCTATGATTACTAGTACCCATAAAACAATCGAATAGGGTCCCATATCAAGAACGGGAGATTTAATAAATGGCACATAAAGGTCTGTGTTAAAATCTGCAAAAAAACATAAAAAACATGAGATAATAACTGCAGAGAGTATTTGCAAGAGAAGTTTTGTTCTCGCTTTAAGGCCTGCTAGATTTTCATTTTTTTTAATTTTTGCATAATCATCTTGAAAACCGATGATAGCAAAAAAGAGTAGAGTTAAGAGACCACCAAGTGCAAATACATTGCTAAGTTTAAGTGTGAGCAGTGAAGCCAATATAGTCGCAGATATAAAGACAACTCCACCCATAGTCGGTGTTGAGGCTTTTTCTTGATGGCGTTCTGGTGCCCATTCGTTTATAGGCTGAACACTTGATGTCCGTTGTGCCCATTTTATAAATTTTGGAAGTAAGAAAAGTGTAAAAAATAGCGCAAGGAAGAAAGAAATACCTGCACGTATTGTGATATATCCTAAGATATTTATGTCGAAAAATTCATGTAGCCAGTAAAGCAATATATTTCCTCTTTAGAGAGTTTTCTTTGAAATTAATGTCGCATTGTAGTACAAATCTATTAATAATATACTAAAGCCATACGCCATTTTTTATATAATAGAGTATAGGATAGAGAGTGACTAATGTAACATAGAGTAAATTAAAAAGAAGAGATTTTTTATAATTATCCTCTTTACTCTTCTTTTGTGTCTTTATAAATCCAGTTGCTATACCGTAGAATGTTCCCAAGTATAGCAGTATGTAGAGGAGATAACCAATATAGTAATAATCACTCTGTAAAAAACAGAATGGACAGTGATGCGATGGCAGTTCATAGATGTAGGTACCAAAAAATGTAATGAGAGTGATAATAGAAATAATTATGAAAAATATATTTGAAATTGCAAACAAATAACTATTTTTTATGAGGTAAAAGAGTACAATCACTATAAAATTTATGTAGAAAATAGTAAGGAGTATAGAGGGACTTATGGCAAATATTTCAGATATGTATGAACTTGCAGAACTTGAGTAGATTACTCCACAACAATCAACAACCTCTTCTAGGTCAATAGAAGCAAACATAATCCCCTCAACAATCAGCTCACTTATAAGGAAAAAAAAAGCAACTATAAAAAGCCCATATTTTACTTTTGTATAGGGCTGATTCTCATGCTTCATATCTTCACTGTGTAGTGCAAGCCAGTAGGCAAATATATATAAATTTAAAATTTTTAGTACAAAGAGATAGTTGCCGTAATCTGTAGCATCAACGACTCCTGCTGCACACATTGCACCAGTTAAAAGGTTAGACATCTTGTCGAGCGTAAAGATGAAAAAGAGAAAAAGAGGCACCTTTATCATAAAGATATACTTGATGATAGTGGCAGTGAGATAACTCTGCTTTTCTAAAGTGTATTGGAGCGTTGAAGTTGAATTAATATCCCATTTAAAAAATATCTTCAGACTCAAAAAAAAAGCTATAGAGGAAAAAAGGAGAAAAAGAAAATTTAAAATGAGTATAGTTATGACTTCTGGTATTAAAATCATGCAGTGAGTATTCCATTTGAGATTTCTATCTCTTTATCTACAAAATCAAGGTTAAAAAAGAGAGGATCATGCGTGGCAACTACAACTGTTTTGCCCTCTGATTTTAACTCTTTTAAAATCTCTATAAAATGGAGTGATAAAGTTTCATCTAAATTTGCAGTAGGCTCATCAGCAAGTATTATTTTAGGACTATTAACATTAGCCCGAGCAATTGCAACACGTTGCTGTTCTCCTCCTGATAGATTTTTAACGAGGCTCTCTTTTTTGTGCGAGATTTTAAACTTCTCCATAACAAGAGTAAGTTTCTCTTCTAGTGTTGCTTCATCAGGATTTAAAGGGATTAGAGGCAGTAAAATATTCTCTTTAACACTAATGTCTGAGATGAGATTGTACTTTTGAAATATAAAACCTATGTTATCTCGTCTATAAAGAGATGCAAAATTATCAGGCAATTTAGATATCTTTTTGCCATCTATAATCACCTCACCACTTGTAGGCTTATTCAGAGCTGCAATGAGTGAAAGAATTGTACTCTTTCCACTTCCACTAGAGCCTTTGAGAATGACCAACTCACCTTCATCTATGCTGAGGTTAATCTCTTTGAGTGCATCCACTCTGTCATTTTTGTTAAGATTATATGTTTTATTAATGTTTTGTAGTTTTATCATTGAGAACGATTTTATCTATATTAACTTTATATTTGACTAAATATAGAAGTAGATTACTAAACTTGTAGTATAATTACATCAACAAAATAAGAGGAATCAAATTGAGCAAAAAAGCGATATTAGTTATTACAGATGGGATAGGCTACTCTGCAAAGACGGAAAATAATGCCTTTTATAATGCTACAAAACCAACTTATGATAAACTATTTAAAGAGACGCCACATGCTCTAATAGATACTTTTGGGTTGAGTGTTGGACTCCCTGAAGGACAGATGGGCAATTCAGAAGTAGGACATATGAGTATCGGTTCTGGTAGAGTTTTGTATCAGGATTTAGTCAAAATATCTTTAGCTTTGTCTGAGAATAGGTTAAAATCAAATGAAGTGTTACAATCTTTGATGAGTAAGTCTGATAGACTACATCTTATAGGTCTTATGAGTGATGGCGGTGTGCACTCTCATATAGACCATTTTATGGGTATCGCAGAGATAGCAGCAAAAAATGGTAAAAAAGTTTTCTTACACCTAATAACAGATGGTAGAGATGTATCTCCAACTTCGGCTCAAAGATATATAGAAAAAGTCGAATCTCATCTAAGTGAAAACATAGTAGTTGCTACGATATCTGGTCGTTTTTATTCTATGGATAGAGATAACAGATGGGAGAGAATCCAAAGAGGTTATAACGCTATTGTAAATGCAGAACCTAAAACTGACTATAAACCAGCAGGCTATATTGGGCGTTCTTACTCTTTAGGAGAAACTGATGAGTTTGTTGAACCAACAGCTTTTGAAGCTTATGAAGGTATGGAAGATGGAGACAGTGTTCTAACTATCAACTTTAGAAGTGATAGAATGAGAGAGATGGTAACAGCTATAGCCTCTGCTGATTTTGATAAATTTTCTAGAAAAGGTATCTCTGTAAATTTGGCAACTATTACAGAGTATGATAAGAGTTTTAAGTATCCCGTTTTATTTAGAAAAGAAGCGCCTGTTAATACTTTGGCTGAGGTTGTTTCAAGGGCAGGGCTTAGACAGTTACACACTGCAGAGACTGAAAAGTATGCACATGTTACTTTCTTTTTAAATGGCGGTATAGATGAACCGTATGAGAATGAGACGAGAGTACTTATCCCATCTCCTGATGTAAAGACTTATGATGAGAAACCAGAGATGAGTGCTAAGGCAGTGGGAGAAGCAGTCTTAAAGGCAATGGATAGTGAGTATGATTTCATAGTTGTTAATTTTGCTAATGGTGACATGGTAGGACATACAGGCAACTTTGAAGCGGCAAAAGTGGCAGTCAATACAGTTGATGAGCAGTTAGGTAAGATAATGAAAAAAGCTAAAGAGAATGATTATGCTCTTGTACTTACATCTGACCATGGAAACTGTGAAGAGATGAGAGATGATGAAGGGAATGTTTTAACAAATCATACAGTTGGTAAAGTTTGGTGTTTTGTTGAAGCAGATGGCGTTACAAAAGTTGAAGCTGGTGGGTTAAATAACATAGCACCAACAGTTTTAAAACTTATGGATATAGAGATTCCATCTGAGATGGATCATAGTTTGGTTTAAACCAACTTTTTAAATTTAATAAATAGGGAAGAATAAAGAATGAAATTTTCAGGAAATAATGTTTTAGTTACAGGTTCAAGTCGTGGTATTGGTGCGGAGATTGCAAAAATTTTAGCAGCGTTTGGTTTAAAAGTATGGGTACACTATAGAAGCGGAGCTGCGGAAGCTGATGCTGTGAAAGAGGCTATTGAGGCTGCTAGTGGAAAAGCTGCTGTGATTGGTTTTGATGTGAGTGATGAAGCTGCATTTGTAGATGCGATGAAAACTATAGTAGCGAGTGATGGCGAACTTTCATACTTAGTAAATAATGCTGGTATTACAAATGATAAATTAGCACTAAGAATGAAAACAGATGATTTCATGTCTGTAATAAACGCAAACCTAACTTCATGTTTTGTAGGGTGTAGAGAGTCTATGAAAGTGATGAGAAAGAAAAAGTTTGGTTCTGTTGTCAATATCGCTTCAATTGTTGGTGAAACAGGAAACGCTGGACAGACTAACTATGCTGCAAGTAAAGGTGGCGTTATTGCGATGACAAAAAGCTTTGCAATCGAAGCTGCAACAAGTGGTATCCGCTACAATACAGTAACTCCAGGGTTTATAGCAACAGAGATGACAGAAGTTTTACCAGATGAAGTAAAAGAGGGCATCAATACAAAAATTCCTATGGGTAGAATGGGAAATGCGAATGAAGTGGCAGAAGCAACGGCATTTTTACTCTCCGACCATGCAAGTTACATTACAGGGGAGACCTTAAAAGTAAATGGCGGAATGAATATGGCGTAATTAATTTTTTAACTCATTTAGCTTGTTTAAGCTAATTTTGTTATAATTACACGATTAAATTAAAAACACAGGAGCTATGATGGCACTTATAGACGATATTAAAGAAGTAGTAGTTGAGCAATTAAGCGTAAACGCAGATGAAGTAAAAGAAGATGCAAAGTTTGTTGAAGATTTAGGTGCAGATAGCCTAGATGTAGTTGAATTGGTTATGGCTCTTGAAGAGAAATTTGATATTGAAATCCCTGATGATGAAGCAGAAAAAATTCAAACTGTTGCTGATGTAGTTACTTACGTAGAGAGCAAATAGTTATTAACAGTGTTTTGCTGAGGTAGTAACCTCAGTCAAAATTACTTTCAGTAGTGAACTATCGTAGTTTATTTCTTAAAGTAATTTATATTTTATGGAGAGATAGATGAGAAGAGTGGTAGTAACCGGTATTGGAATGATTAACTCAGTTGGACACGATAAAGAGAGTTCTTTCAAGGCAATATGTGATGGTGAATGTGGTATTGATACTATTACTATTTTTGATCCAGAGGGTTTTGGTGCTCAAATTGCTGGTGAAGTGAAAGATTTTGACCCTGCAACTGTAATGTCTCCAAAAGAGGTAAAAAAAGCAGATAGATTTATTCATTTAGGCTTAAAAGCTGCTCAAGAAGCGATGCAAGATGCTAAAATTCCTGAAGATATAGATATGACAAGATTTGGTATTAGTGCTGGTTCTGGAATTGGTGGTCTTCCTTCAATTGAGAAAAACTCTGTTATCTTAGAGGGACGTGGACCCAGAAGAATTTCTCCTTTCTTCATCCCAGGAGCTCTTGTTAATATGCTTGGTGGATTTGTCTCTATAGAACATGGAACACAAGGTCCAAACCTCTCAAGTGTAACGGCTTGTGCTGCAGGTACTCACGCCATAAGTGAAGCGGCAAAAACGATCATATGTAATGGAGCTGAACAGATGTTAGTAGTATCTGCTGAGTCTGCTATTACTGGTGTTGGAATTGGTGGTTTTGCTGCTATGAAAGCACTATCAACTAGAAATGATGATCCTAAAACTTCTTCTCGTCCATTTGATGCAGGCCGTGATGGTTTTGTAATGGGAGAAGGTGCTGCTGCATTAGTTTTAGAAGAGTATGATGCTGCTGTAGCTCGTGGAGCACATATTTATGGTGAGTTAATTGGCTTTGGTGAGAGTGGAGATGCTAATCATATCACTACACCATCTCTTGATGGCCCAGCTCGTGCAATGAAAGCTGCATACAAAATGGCTGGTGAACCGAAACTTGACTATGTAAATGCTCATGGTACATCTACACCTATTAACGATAAAAATGAAACAGCAGCTGTTAAAGACCTGCTTGGTGGCAAAGAGAACTGTCCTCCAATGAGTTCAATTAAAGGCCAGATTGGTCACTGTTTAGGTGCTGCAGGTGGGATTGAAGCTGTTACTTGTTTAATGGCTATGAGAGATGGAATTATCCCTCCAACTATTAACTATACAACTCCAGATGAGAATTGTGATTTGGATTATGTAACTGAAGGTGCTAGAAAAGCTAATTTAAATGTTGTTATGAGTAACTCATTTGGTTTTGGTGGAACTAACGGCGTTCTTATTTTCAAAAAAATCTAATTGATAAGGATTTAATTTGGCTACATATTTAGACTTTGAATACAAAATTAAATTTATTCAAGAAGATATTATATCTGCACAGGTTCGTCATGATGAGGGCGCAGTTGAAGAGTTAAGTAAAAACCTTGATAAAGAAGTTTCTAAAATATATAAGAATCTTTCAGATTTTCAAAAACTTCAATTAGCGCGTCACCTTGATCGTCCATACGCTTTAGATTATATAAATCTCATCATGAGAGACAAATACGAGATTCATGGAGATAGACACTTCCGTGATGATGCTGCTATTGTCTGTTTTATGGGCTATATCGGTGATGAAAAAGTTATGGTTATTGGTGAGCAAAAAGGTCGTGGTACTAAAAACAAACTCAAGCGTAACTTTGGTATGCCTCATCCTGAGGGTTATAGAAAAGCTTTACGTGCTGCTAAAATGGCAGAAAAATTTGGTTTACCAGTTCTAATGTTAGTAGACACACCGGGTGCATATCCAGGACTTGGTGCAGAAGAGAGAAACCAGAGTGAAGCTATTGCTAGAAATCTTTTAGAGTTAGCTGAGATTAAAACACCAACTGTCTCTATAGTAATAGGCGAAGGTGGTTCTGGTGGTGCTTTAGCAGTCGGTGTTGCTGACAAGTTCGCTATGATGCGCTACTCTGTATTTAGCGTTATCTCACCAGAGGGGTGTTCAGCAATTTTATGGAATGACCCTAAAAAAGCAGAAGCTGCAACAAATGCGATGAAAATCACTAGTAGTGATTTAAAAGAGCTTGATTTGATTGATGATGTTATTAATGAACCATTGATTGGTGCTCATCGTGATAGAAATGGTGCTGCTACTGCCATATCTGAATACTTTTTAGAGGAGTTATCAACACTTCGTGCTATGAGTGATGATGAAAGAATGGAAGTAAGATATAACAAGCTAGTAAAACCAGGTGCTTTTTCAGAGTAGTCTTATTCTGTCTCTTCTTCTTTTTGTGCCAAAGGATCAAATTTTGGTCTTTTGAGCCTTTTACCCTCTTTAGAAAATTTTATCAAATCCTCAACATTATTCAGACTTTCAGTACAGTTTTGTAAAGAGAGTATAAAAAGTCCATAGGTCGTTAAAACATCACTCATAGCTCTGTGGTGTGTTGCGTTTGGATTTAAGAAGAATGAATCATTCAAATATGAGAGTGCATATCTGTATGAGACGATAGTTCTCTCAGCTAATGCTAGTGAGCAAAGGGATCTATTTAAAAGAGGTTCAAGACCTATTTTTTGCAAACTTTGTGATATAAATCTGTAATCAAATTTGACATCATGTGCAACAAATATAGAGTCCCCTAAAAAGAGTTTAAACTCCATCATGACAGTTTTAAGGTCAGGTGCATCTTGCGTATCTTTTGCAGATATACCTGTGATTTCAGTTATGTGAGGATTGATCTCTTTTGTGTAAACGAAAGATTCAAACTGGTCAATTATCTTCCCATTTTTCACTTTAACTGCGGCTATCTCTATAATCTGATGTTTTTCAATTTTTGAGCCGTTGGTCTCTATGTCTACTATACAAAATTCGGCATCTTCTATAGAGATATACTTTGTGTCGAAGTAGTATTGTCCTTGATTTCTTACTATATTTAAGCCTTGTGCACGGGAGAGTTGAATAAAAAGATCAATACTTTCATTAATTTGTGACTTTAGAACTTCAAGAGGTAGACCACGTGTTGCTAATCGAGAGATGCTTTTCGCATCAAGAGCAAAATCATGACTTAGCATTGAATATAAAGTCTTTTACTTTTTTAGAATCTTTTACACCATGACTAATCTCAACGCCACTACTCACATCTACACCATAAAAACCATACTCTTTGAGTGAGGTAACATTTGTAGCATCTAGTCCACCTGCAAGAATTATCTTTGAGCAGTCAATATTTTTAAACCACTCTATATTGATGCGTTTTCCAGCTCCGCCATAAGCTTCACAGTAAGCATCAACTAATCTATACTCATCTGAGTACTGAGAAATATCTTCTGCCTTTTTTGCCCGTGTTACTTTTATATATGGCGTCTTTAAAGATTGTAGTAGTTCATCAGAAATATCAAAATACAGTTGTGCTAAAGTTGCTCCAACTTCTACACAAGTCTCATCTATGGTTGTGGCATCCTCATTGACAAATAGGGCTACTTTCTCAACAAAAGGAGGTAGTTTTTCTATTATCTCTTTTGCTTGGATTTTTGTAACATATCGCGGAGATTTTTCATAAAATACAAACCCCAATGCATCAGCACCAGCTTCAATCGCCATCATTGCATCTTCATAGGAAGTGATGCCACAAATCTTACATTTCATAATTATATCTGCAGACTTTTTATAGCTGTTTTTCTGTTTTCATGCTTAAATACATAGCTACCTGCTACAACTATATCAACCCCAACATCTTTAAGTGATTGGATGTTTTTATCACTCACACCACCATCAACTTCAATAAGGCAGTTTGGATTAATTCTATTTCTCATCTCATTTAATCTGGCAGCTTTTGGTATAACTGAGTCTATAAAACTTTGACCACCAAAGCCAGGATTCACACTCATAAGAAGAACCATATCTAGGTCTTGAAGTAAAAACTCTATTGACTCCGGAGGAGTGTGAGGATTTAAAACGATTGCAGGTTTAATCCCTAAAGAGCGAATCTTTTGAATAAGACGATGAGGATGCTTCTCCTCTTCAATATGAAAAGAGATATATTCTGGTTTTAAAGGCGCAAAGAGCTCTACAAAAAAGGTGTTGTTCTCAACCATCAAGTGAATGTCTAAAGGCTTTGTAGCAGCTTTAGCGATTGCAGAAACTACGACAGGCCCTATAGTTAAGTTTGGAACAAAATGACCATCCATCACATCAACATGAACGAAGTCACATCCTGCATTACAAATCTCTTCTACATCTCTTTGAAGGTTCCCAAAATCTGCTGATAATACGCTTGGTGCTACTTGGATCATTTTATTGCCTTTATTTAATTATGGAATTATAGCAAATTATTTTTGTGCATAGGCTTTTCATCTATCTTGTTAAGAAAAACAGAAACTTGTCATCATCAAAGGCAAGATCTACTTGTACACCTTTTTTAAACTCAGTTATCTCAAGTAGGCTATCAATATCAGGATATGTCCTAGGAAGCGTAATATCGACACTTGTTTTTTGGTCAAGCAGTAGTGTTTTAAGCTTCCCACCAACTATATTTACCAACTCAGCTAAAGTATCAAGTATAAGTTCCATATCGTCTGTGCTCTCACCAATGAGCAACTCACAAGCTTTTTTAGCAATACCAACAGGAAAGACCAATACGACCATGCCATCCATATCCCCATAAAAGCCAATGGAACTTGCAATTTTCTCATCTTTTTCTGCTATCTTTATCTCATCCACTTTTGCAGCTTCTTTGATAGCTTTTGAATTGGTCATCATCTCTATAGTTGCAACAGCTGCATTTATGAAGTTTGGCAGTTCTGTAACCAGAACTTTATTGAGTTGTCTTTTATTTTGAACTACGGCTGCACTACTTGCACCAAGTTCATGAAGCAAATCTTTGTTTTGTAGTATATCATCCATCTGTTCAAAAAACATGATTCCAGAATCTTCAAGTGTCTCTTTAAATGCTACAGGTGTTTTCTCAAATGTTAATCCCACAAAACAGATAGTCGCATTATACTCAGCAGCTGAAGAGGCAAGTTTTGAGAAAAAATTTAAAGCATGAACATTCATACTAATGACTTTATATGCATCAAAGATGAAGAGCCTAAAACCGACATTGAGTGAGTTATTATGATAAGCGATATTAAATGTATGGCCAATCTCTGCATCTAAAAAAGAGGAGACTGTATAGATGATTGCGTTACCCGTGACACGTGCTGTAATATTTTGTCCCATCTGTCCTAAGTGTGTGGAGCTTATGATAACATCATAGGCATTTTCAGATTGAGATTTATCATCAAACTCATCTTGCGTTTGGGCTATTATAGGGTTGTGGCCATTATCATGAAGTTCAATTGCCATTGCAGCTCTTTGCGATTTGTCATCACTATATAGAAGTACATTTTTATTTTGATTATTGAAACTGTTTGCAAAGAGTGAAGCTACTTCTTGTGATCTAAAAAGAGAGAAGTTCAGGTCATTTTTGTAAAACTTCATTATCGCTTCAAACTTCTTCTCATCATAATCACAAAATCCAACTGTTGCTTGCGTACTAGTACGTACTTTTATAAACATTTTAACAAAAGCATCAAGTCCGTTACGATTAAAAAAGATAACCCTTTTTAATGAAACAAGTACCATATCTACATTTAATTTTGACGTTGCCTCTATATCATCAATACTTAAAAAAGCCGAAGAGTTATTTCCATCTAAAAAACCTTGAGGGGAAAAGACCCCGATGCCATTCTTAACAAGTGCTCTCATGAAATCTCCATTAGCTCTGAAAAGTCAGAATATATATCACCAACATAGTCTATTTGAAAATCTATAAAGTCATTGAGTTCGGCATCAACATAGTTTGGTTGCGAAAGCGTAAAAAAGAGTAAAAGGTGCATCCATTGTCCTAGTCTGTTTATCTCTTCGTCATCTGATGGTTTGACTCCAGATGCAGCCTGAATAATTTTTGAAATATTTTCACCCATCTCCCATTTAATTGCTATCTGCTCACATATATCAAAGAGATCCATTTTACATAATCTTTTGAGAATTGTGTTTAAGTCGATAGGATTCACACTTCGAAGAAGATTTACATCATCAATTTTTTCATTAAAGAGAGCCTCTGATACAATAATACTCGCAGGAAGAAGGGCTATGGAACTCTCTATGTCTTTGTCTACTATGTTTAAGTGTGCTAATATCTTCTGCCAATTTGCAGACAAATCAGCTTGCAGATTTGAAAATGTGCTTTTATTTAATTTAAAGAGTTTCCATTGTGATGGGGATAAAAGACTAATCATATAGTTATAAACAGCTTGTTGCGATTTAGCTACGCCAAGAATACCAAATATCTGAGAAATATCACTGACCTCATTTCTAAAGCCATATATTGGTTTGTTTACTAAATCTTTGAGATAAGCATTCAGTGCTAAGTCTTCTTTAGCAACACTTGCTGCTTTAACTAAGTCACCTGCATTTAGAAGTAGGAGTGTCTGTTGTAAAACCTTGGGTGATGGTGGTATTTTTTCTATATAACTGTCTATTGTCTGTTTAGTTATCAAAATTATGTTCTTATGTTGAATTTTTGATTGAATATCCTATATTTTAGCTACAATAGTATAAAAGAAATATAAATCTATTAAAGATTAGTAAATGTACATGGCTTAAGTTGGAGTTTTGCTTTTGTTTGGTACAATTCGCAACTTTAAAACCTAAACAAGGAAGCTAAAATGGCAAGAAGATGTGCTATTAGTGGCAAAGGCCCTATGAGCGGAAACAATGTTTCACATGCTAAAAACAGAACAAAGCGTCGTTTTTTATTAAACCTAAGAACTGTGCGTATCACACTAGAAGATGGTACTACAAAAAAGATTAAAATCTCTGCAAGAGAATTACGCACACTTAAGAAAAATTCGTAAAGAATTAGGGAATAGATTTGAATCTTTCACAAAGGATTCGTAAGTTCCTAAATTGGGAGACTGCTCCCAAACCAGATACTAAACTTCTTCCTGAAGTTTATCCTCACCTCAAAGCATTTCGTTTACCTCTTATTTTAACTGTTGTTACCATGATGGTTGGTTCAGTTGGTTATGTAATAATCGATGATTTTACTTTAATGGATGCTATTTATCAAACTGGTATTACTTTTACTACAGTAGGATTTGGTGAAATATCACCTGTTTCAAACGCAGGAAGAATCTTTACGATTACTCTCATTATTTCAGGGTTTGCAGTTTTTTCAAGTGCTATTGGTATTTTAGTTGCGGAGTTAAATCGAGGAAATATAGTTGCCATATTAAAGGAGCGTAGAATGTTATATAAGATTGCTAGACTTAAAAAACATTTTGTTGTCTGTTATCACAATGAATATACAATTGAAGTAACAAAGCAGTTAAGAGCTAATCATATACCATTTGTGATTATTGATCCAAGACCTGAGATTCATGAATGGGCAGCGGAGCATAAGTATCCAAACTTTTTACAAGCAGAACCGCATGCAGAATTAGCGATGTTAAAAGCGCATCTTTCATCAGCAAAAGGTCTTATCACTTTATCTAGTTCAATAGCAGATAATATTGCTCTTATCGCTTCTGTAAGACTTTTTGAAAAAGAGCACTATTTACCTCGCCCTTATTATGTTATATCTGCAGCTGAGAGTATGAGTGATGTAGAAAAACTAAAAAAACTGGGTTCTGATACTGTTGTTTCTCCTACAAAACTAACTGCTCAAAGAGTAAGTGCTATGGCAGCAAGACCAGATATGGAAAATCTTTTAGAAGAGTTTTTATACAAAAGTGATAATCCTCTTGATATGGAAGAGATAGATGTCCCAAAATATAGTTGGGCAGTTCTTAAAAAACTCAAAGAGACACATATCCGTCAAATGACAAACAGTTCAATTGTCGGAATAACAAAAAAAGATGGTAAGTTTATGAGTATGCCTAAGGGTGATGTACTTGTAACAAGTGAATGTAAACTTTTAGTTATTGGTACGCATAATGGTATAAAGATGACAAGAGATTTATTAAGAAGAAGAGAGAAACCTAAGGAATTGAAATTTGTATAAAATGGTTCAGACTGCTGGTGGGGTATGTGTAAGTCAGGGATTTTTTGCAGATGGTGTGAGTGCTGGACTTAAACCGGATGGTGCTAAAGATATGGCATTTATATATAGTGACACTGAGTGTGAAATAGCTTCTGTTTTTACTACAAATAAAATGACTGCAGCACCAATTAGACACTTTAGAGCTAAGGGTGATTTTAAAACAAATTTTATTCTTATAAACTCTAAAAATGCAAACGCAATGACTGGTAGTGCCGGTGTTGATGATATTGAAGAGATTTTATCAACACTTCCTAGCTCTGTAATAAATCCACTGATGAGCTCTACAGGTGTTATTGGTGTTAGATTACCAAAAGAGAAGATAATAGCTGGTGCAAAACTATTTGACTTTTCTAAAAAAGATTCTGCAAGCGCAGCAAAAGCTATTATGACTACAGATACCTTTTCTAAAGAGATAGCCTTTGATGTAAAGCTTGATGATGGAAGTAGTTTTTCTATTGGAGCTATTGCTAAGGGTGCAGGTATGATAAACCCTGCGATGGCTACAATGTTATGTTTTATTACTACAGATGCTGATGTGAGTAAGCAAGAGATGCAAGAGATTTTAGATGAGACGACGCTTACAACTTTTAATGCTGCTAGTGTAGATGGGGATACATCTACAAATGACACAGTTATGCTTTTATCAAACGCACGAAGTGGAGCTTATAATAGGGCTGCGTTTCAAGAGGCTCTTCATAGTATCATGCACTTTTTAGCGCTAGAGATGGTTAGGGATGGTGAAGGTGCAACGAAACTAGTTACTTATAATGTAACAGGTGCAAAAGATGATAGAGAGGCTGAGATAGTTGCTAAAGCACTTTCGGATTCACTCCTTGTTAAAACTGCTCTTTTTGGCCAAGACCCGAACTGGGGAAGAATTGCGTCAACAGTTGGTGCAAGTGGAGTTGAATGTTCAGAGGAGACTCTAAGCATCTCCTTTGATGACCTTTGTGTATACAACAAAGGTGAATTACTTTTTAATGAAGCTATGGAAGATAAAGCCGCCGCTGTTATGAAACTGGATAGATTTACAATATCTTGTGATTTAGGTGTAGCTGAGGGTGCTTTTACATCGTATGGCTGTGATTTGGGATATGAGTACGTTAAGATAAACGCGGACTATAGAACGTAGTTGTCATTTCTATAAACAAACGTTACTGGAGGATTTAAAAATTGGCGAAGAACGATTCAAAAATCCTCGAATATTTCATTAGAAGGACAAACTTTTGAAAAACATTATTTACATTTTAGTAATATTCCTTAGCTTTTTTATATTCTCAGCTTGTTCAAGTAAGTCAGTTACAAAACCAAATTTAGATGCGAACATAGTTTCTATAAATAAATTGCCATACACTGTTTTAGTTGATGGTAGTAATATAGAAGATTTCTTTCTTGATGAAGACTTTGGTTTAATCACAACAACTGTTGACTATAAAGAAGCATTATTGGAATCAGTTAAGCTTCAACTTCAAAATAATTTTAAAGAGGTGTATATTGTAGGTGCAGATAAAGATATCAATAAATATAATTGAACCCTCTGAACAAGCCAGCTGATTCTTCTTTATTTTGATATTCTAGTATTTTAAAAATTAACTTTCAATATTGAAGGGAATTTTTGAGTA
>Ga0209345_10000220_pt1 | contig 79488 bp, 63 predicted proteins | sample Cruoilmetagenom7_FD_187294 | JGI IMG/M metagenome (GOLD analysis project Ga0209345, IMG submission 187294) | Oil polluted marine microbial communities from Coal Oil Point, Santa Barbara, California, USA - Sample 7 (SPAdes) (version 2) | ecosystem: Environmental > Aquatic > Marine > Oil seeps ... | reverse complement strand
ATGCGGGTGGCCTGTGGATAGCTGAACCAGAAGGCCAGTAGTGCGCGAAATATGCGCCCTCCATCCATTGGGAATGCTGGGATTAGATTGAATACGACCAGCATCACGTTAAGCGTCGCAAGCTGGGTTATCATGTTGCCGGCGGATAAATCCGACAGGCTCTGTAGTTTGGTTAGATCAATCCTGCCGCCAAGAATTATGATTAAAAGGCCGGCGATAACCACGTTCACGAGCGGGCCTGCGATGGCCACGAAGATTTCGCGCTCAGGCTTTTCGGGCATTCGCTCCAATGAGGCAACACCGCCGATAGGGAGCAGTGTGATCTCTTTCGTGCCGATCCCATAGCGGCGCGCTGCCATCGCATGGCCGAGTTCGTGCAAAACAACACAAGCAAAGAGTAAAATAACAAAGAGCACACCGTAGCCAGCGGCTGTTGGCCCACCTGCTACCCAGTACATGGCGCCGATCCAACTGAGTAAAAGGAAAAATGTCATGTGAACGCGGATCTCGATACCGAATATCCGCCCCAACGTTATTGACCATGGCATGGCCGTCTCCCCTTTTGAGCTATTCTTCTTGTGGCGTGATCCGGTTCGAGCACTCTTGATCTATGTCATTTTCACTAATTTCAGCCTAGTCGCAGTATTGCCTGGCCGCAGTATTGAACGAGCTTAACTCATCGGCAAACGATATGCGCCCCAAAATTAGCCATACTGCTCGATGAAGGCGTTCTGGAGTTAATTGGCGAAGTAAGCGGCAGCGACGAGGAGGTTTTGCCTAGCGGTATGACGAAGGCATCTACAATTTTGCGCCGACAGCTCATCGGAAAACTGGGCCGCGCGCGCTAACAACTGATGATGTGGTTGCAAGGACCGGAGCGCTTGCTGCCACGCACTGGGGCGTTACTCCTTGATCAAGGGCCGGCTTGCTGATCAGGGGCCGGCTTGCGCTTATTGGCACTCGCTACGATCGGCCGCTTTTGCTTAACCGCTGATTGCGGCTATAGGCTGATGCAGGCCTAGGTGTCATGCCGAATGGGCCGCCCGATACGTCCGGATCGAACAGCCCACCATGGATGCCCTGTTATGACTGCACCACCAACACTCCCAACAGATATCGACAATCTTAAAACTCAAGCAGAACAATGGTTCCAGCGGCTGCGTGACGATATTGTGCGCTCCTTCGAAGACCTTGAAGCCACCCTGCCTGCTAATGTGCCGCGTTGCTGCGAGGGGCAAGGAAAATTCGTCCAAACGCCATGGGAGCGCACCGACAGCACCGGCAAGCCTGGCGGGGGGGGCGTGATGAGCCTGATGACCGAAGGGCGCGTATTTGAAAAGGTTGGCGTGCATACTTCAACAGTGTTTGGTGAATTCGCACCTGAGTTTCGCAACAACATTCCCGGTGCCGAGGAAGACCCGCGGTTCTGGGCATCCGGCATTTCACTCATCGCGCATATGCAGAACCCACACGTGCCAGCCGTTCACATGAACACGCGAATGGTGGTGACAACCAAATGGTGGATGGGGGGTGGGGCTGACCTCACGCCTGTTCTGGATCGTCGGCGACGCCAGGACGACCCCGACTCGATACGGTTTCATACGGCGATGAAAGCTGCCTGCGACGGGCACACAATTGCGGATTACACCCGTTACAAAACCTGGTGCGACGAATATTTTTATCTTCCCCACCGCAAGGAAAAGCGCGGGATCGGCGGTATCTTTTATGACTACCTCACGCCATCGGCTGAGGAGGGCGGATTTGATGCGGCGCTGGCATTCACAAAGGATGTCGGGCGTTCATTCCGCGACGTTTATCCGGCGCTGGTGCAGGCAAACTGGGCCAAGCCGTGGACGCCTGATGAACGCGAAGAACAGCTCATTCGGCGCGGACGTTATGTCGAGTTCAATTTGCTCTATGATCGCGGGACCCTGTTTGGGTTAAAGACCGGCGGTAATGTCGCCTCAATCCTCTCGAGCATGCCGCCTGTGGTGAAGTGGCCGTGAGTGGCTGACTCTAATGGGCAATGGCTGGTTGATTTTTGCCGGTCGTTCTTATTTTTCAGCCAGCTATTGGTTGGACGCGCGGCGGCTTCGCTCTCTTAGCAATTCATCGAAAATGCGAGCGAATTCCTGCGCACCCTTTTGCTGGATGTTGACTTTCATGCGGCCTTCCAGCGCGACTAGAAGACCATCCGCCGAGCGGCCACGCACGATCGAGTTACGATAATAGGCGCGTCGTGAAAAGAAATTCGTCGTCGGTTTATCACGCGCGACTGACAGCATCATCTCCAGCCCCGTGCCAGGTCCCGCCAGGTTCATAAGCTCTATCTGGGCGCCTGATAGAGTATGGCGGCCTTTGCGTCTGGCCATCGATTTGAGTTCGGCCAGCTTAAGTACCTGTAGCCATGGACCGATGTCGCCATCAATGTTGAGAGGGTGCAGCCCTCGGCCGCGCGAAGTCCGTGCGAGTGCCACATGCCGCGACCAACGATAGGGGACAGAGCGCGCCGTACGGATCATGGCCCTCAGCGAGCGGGCTTTGGCCAACAGTTTCTGGCGGCGGTTCGCGTCGTTTGTACGACGGGCCTTTTCGCGCAGTCGGGCCAAAAACTTGGCGCCATGCTTTGAGATGACATTGATTGTATTGGCTGCAAGAAGTTGCGCGTAACCGATTGCACTGGAAATCGGGCGGCCTTTTTTCGAAATTGGATGGATGCCAGCCTGCATATCAGCAGTGCCGTTGCCGCCTGTCTCAAGGGCATAGATCCTGACCACCTGCTCCTTAGCCAGGCCGAGCGAGAGCGCTTCCCATGCATAGCGTCGTTTGAATTTTGCTTCTGGAATTCGGTCCGGCACAAAGTTGTAGTGGCGCTGAGCGCTGGCCAAAAAGTCTGGAATGCCAGGCAGAGTTGAGGTTCTTTTTGTGCGAAGGGGCTTGTCTTTGTCACGAAATATGCGCCAGCGCTTCAATAATGAACGTTTAAGCGAGGGCCCGTTGTATTTTGGGGGGTAAGTTGTCACATAGTCGTTTTTTGAGAACGATCGCTTTTTGCGGCGCAATTTTCGGCGGTGCGAACGCTTTCGGACCACCTTACTCCAATAGGCGTTAGCTGTAGCGCCATGGGCAATTTGCGCAAAATACCACTTTTCAAAACTGGTTCTCTCTCCTTCGCCAAGCGTCTCACCAAACGCTCGAACTTTGGATGCCGCATGGGCAATGCTCGGCTGAAAGAGCATCAAAACAGCGACCAGAATGCCAAGAAAACATCTCTGCGGGGGGGCGGTCTGCTGGTGGATTTTTTGCATTATTCTAGTCTATCTCTAATATTAACTCTGATATTGGACCCGTTTATTGGACTCGTTCTGAGCTAGCGGGCTTTTGACCAAATTTAGTCGAGGTGAAGCTTGCCGACTCATAGGTTATCGCACTGATCCGATCTAAAAAAGGCGATAAATGGCACTCTTGCCAGCACTGAGGATCAACAAAAATGTGGCGCTGTTGAGAGTTTCTGACGCTATTTGCAATACCTGAATATGCATAGATTGGAAGACCGTAGGGAAAACCGGGTTTTCCCATAAAAAGCCATTCACCAACACGTTTGCTTGCTTGCAACGACTTCCGCCCCCATAAGATATTCATGGCTGAAACCGCAATCAAAGACCCATCATCCGTTTTGCCCCGCAACTGGACCGAAACGCAGTTCAGGGAACTGGCTGCCGGAGCCCTGCATGCCGCACCATCGGAGGACATATTTCACCCGCCCAACAGCGGATTGATTGGAAATGGAGATTTTGACCTTAATCCCCATATGGCCGCTGAACTTGATTTGGAGAAACCGCTGCGGCCGGCTGCGGTGCTGGTTCCAATCATTCTGAGGGAACAGTTGACTGTGCTGTTGACCGAGCGATCGGCTCATCTGCCGAACCATGCAGGACAGGTGGCTTTTCCCGGTGGGAAAATTGAAAAGCACGACCCCGACCCTCTTGGGGCAGCGCTACGTGAGAGCGAAGAAGAGATCGGTCTCGACCGCTCGTTCGTTGAACCGTTTGGCTATTTAGATAATTATCGAACCGGCACCGGGTTTCATGTCACCCCGATTGTGGGACTCGTCAAACCAGAGTTCACCCTCAAGTTAGACCCATCTGAAGTCGAGAGTTCCTTTGAGGTGCCGCTAGAGTTTTTAATGTCGTCGGGGAATCATCAACTACATACGAAGGAATTGCGCGGACGCAAGCGGGTCTACTATGCGATGCCATACAGAGAGCGTTACATCTGGGGAGCGACGGCCGGAATGATAAAAAATCTTCATGACAGGATATTTCAGTCATGATCCGTATCGTCATCGAAAATATTCTGCTGTTTCTGCTGCCGACAGCACTTTACGTGGCCTTCATCATGCTTCGGCGTCGAGGTAAGTCTCCACAGTCACCCAAGCAAATATTGGATGATGCACCGCTCATCTGGTTGTTCGCAGTGGGAGCCGTGATGATGATTGCGGGGCTGGGTTATTTTGCTTCGAGCACCGGGGGCAAGCCGGGGCAAGGATACAAACCACCGGTTTATAAAGATGGTAAGATTGTTCCAGGCCAGATTGAGTAGCGGATTTTTTGCTTAACTTCTTTCTACAGAACTACCGTTTGCGGTTAGTCCATTGGCAGTTGGGCCAGTTGCTATTGGATTGGTCAAATTTGCGCTAACCGAATACGCGCCAACTGAGATTTCTGTAAAATGTCGCTCCCCCGCATCAATGCCCACTGGCTTCTCGATAAAGACACGCAGGTTGTTTTGCGTGCGCTCGCTGCTTCGGGGCATCAGGTGCGCGCGGTTGGGGGGGCCTTACGCAATGAGCTTCTCGGCGTGCCTGTGGCAGATGTTGATCTGGCGATAACTGCGCTGCCTACGGATGTTCTGGAACTGGCGCAGAACGCCGGATTGCGTGTGATCCCAACGGGGCTCAAGCATGGAACTCTCACTGTCATTTCTGGTGACCGCCGATTTGAAGTCACGACGCTTAGGCGGGATATCTCGACCGATGGCCGACATGCTGAGGTTGCTTTTACAGATGATTGGAAAGCCGATGCGAGCCGTCGTGATTTCACGATCAATGCGCTTTACTGCAATGCGGACGGCGAGGTGTTCGACCCACTTGGCACTGGAATTGTAGATCTTGAAGCCCGGAGAGTCCGGTTTATCGGTGATGCCAGAGCGAGGATCGAGGAAGATTATCTTCGCATCTTGAGGTTCTTTCGGTTTTTTGCCTATTTTGACGATGCTGAGCCGGACCAGGCCGGGCTGATAGCGTGTGTCCGCGGGCGAGAGGGATTGCGGCGCCTCTCTGCTGAGCGGGTGCGGCAGGAGTTGATAAAAATCGTTCGCGCGCCGCGAGCCTCCGAGACCGTTGGGGTGATGTTTGATCACGGCATTTTAACAGAGCTGCTGCCGATTGCGCCGTGCCTCAAAAGGTTTGAGCGATTGGTGAACGCCGACACATCTCAAGACGCAATGTTGAGACTGGCGGCTTTGACGATTCACGTTTTGGAGGACGCCCAGCGCGTTAGTGAGAGACTGAAGCTCTCAAAGGCCGAGGGGAAAATTTTGCGCCTGGCAGCCTCGCAAGTATGCCGAGAGCTGGACATTGACGACGAGAGCCAATTACGCCGGCTGCTCTATAACCTTGGAACCGAGGCATTTGGCCAATGTGTCTTGATGGCCTACGCGAGGAGGCAAGACAGCGCTTTAGAGCGGGCGCTCGATCTCCCGAACCGCTGGACGCCGCCAGTGTTTCCATTGATCGGGAGAGACCTTCTTTCACGCGGTTTTGTGCCTGGTCCTGAGATTGGAAGGCTGCTGCGCCGCCTCGAAGCCGGGTGGATTGCGAGAGATTTTATCGATGACCGTCAGGCGCTAGTGAGGGAGCTGGACGAACTCATTAACACTAATCGAAACTAAGACTGTTCAGTATGAGTGGTGGGTTTCGGCACGCAATAATTGCATGCCGCAGACTGGATTTCCTGTCGATTGATAAGCGGCCCATTCGGCCTGTATCTCTGCTTTATTTTGACTGCTCAAATTTAATTTCATCCAATCCCGAACCTTTTTCGATCTCGCTGCGACTAACTTGATGTGCGGCCAAGGCGGCCCACTCAGTTTAGATAACGGAGATTAAGAATGCTCAATAAGATCATGACATCCCGATCGCGTCAGGCCGCTATTGCTGTCGGCGCTACGTTGCTCGCTTCCACGGCCATGACTGGCGCCACTGAAGCAAAACCTTTCAAGAAACTCGGCATTGATATCCACATCGGTGGACCTTCCTACGGCCACCATGGCTACCGTGGTTATCGCGGATACCGTAGATGCCGATGGTTGCGCCGCCGGGCTAGGTGGACAGGCAGCCGCTATTGGTGGCGCCGATATCGCCGGTGCATGCGTCATCGCTACTGGTGATCGTGAACCGGGAGATGTTGCAAAATCTCTCTTGGCACAAAAAAGACACCTTCGGCTGATGCTGAAGGTGTCTTATGTTTCGGCGCATTTAGAGCGTCTATTCTCGTGGAGCAAGCATTCTGTCAAAGAATGCTTCAAATTTCGTTTCTCAAATAATTTATTCGCTAGACTCGTGAAGGCATAAGGCTCGAAAGGGCATAAACCATGACTTAGCTGGCTGCCCCGGAAACCCAATCAGATTGCGAACTCTTCCATGGTTGAGCCACTACCCAGTTTTGCGACCAACCACTTCGGCTTACGGCCACGACCGGTCCAAGTCTCTGAGCGATCTTCCGGGTTCACATATTTCGGTGCAACAGTCCGACCCTTGGTAGCGCCACGGCCGCGAGTGAAAAGTTCCTCAACAGAAAACCCAGAACCTTTTGCCAATTGCTCGATCTTGAGCTTCACTTCCGAGCGTTCACGCTCTTTGGCGATCGCGATTGCCTTCTTCACCTTGAGCTCGAGTTCAACCAAATCCTTCAGGCTCATCTTGTCGACATTAATGCTTTTCACGGGTTCGTTCCTTTCAATTCCTAGCGATTAGCTACAGGACATCATATTTTGCGTCACCAAAAATGATGGAGTCTCGCCGTTCTAAATACTGTCATAGTAAACAAGTCCACAAATTCAAGAAGCCTAGATGATTACGAACATGTTTTCCCGCCATGCTCCATTCCATCCTATATTTGAATTATGGTGGCACATGCCGGCACGTTCCATGCGGTGTTTTTCGGGCCATGCGGTGTTCTTCGGGAATTTGGCGGAATGCTCTTCGGCTGAGGTATGTTTTGACGATTATGGTCGATTCATTAAAAACATGCGGGGATGCATCACTTTTTATGCGGCCTAATGATATCGGCTGTTTACTTTCCCTAAGGGGCCTGAAGCAGGGTTGGTAGCTATACTGCCCTTAATAGGGCATCCGCACATCTCCGCGAAACCTGGAATTTTGTCGCAACTCTCTAAATGAACAATTGGTCTAATAAGCATGGTGTATGGTGATCGATGTGGCTGACCCTGTTGCAAATTCATTTGCAGGATCGCCCGTTGATTTTGCTATTTAAATTAGCATTATTTCCTGTTTGACCTTAAAGTAGCACAGCAGCTAATTGCGCATCAACTTATCTCTCTGACTAGAATTTTATGGTTTTAAATATTTTTCCCATGGTTGGTTTTAAGGGACATTGTCAATTGCATTACCACGCATGCAGCTTTTTCAACGTGGCTATTTTGTGCTGCTCCATCTGATGATTTCCAAATGCCCAGCAACGAACCATTGATTGGTAACGCATGAAGGATGGATGTTGCACAACAATCTTAGTACGTGATATCGGGCCTGCTGATATTGATAATTCTTCCTTCCGGAAGACAGCTAGGCATTTGAAAGGCTTGTAGTTATTCGGATATGGAGATTGCTGAATAATTTATTCCATCTCGATTGAACTATATGACCCGTGGAGATGCTATCGGCGATAGTCTCTACATTGCTGATCATCTGATAAAGGGCATGCCGCCGAACAGTTTTTACGCGCCCAATCTTGTCTTCCCGGCATTTCCTCTAAAGAAAGTACAGGCGCTTGTCTTAAGCACTCAATACGCATCTGCTCGCTGCATTGACGTTAAGCTATTGTTTTGAGTTCTTGGTAGACATATCCAGGTCCCTTAGTGATGCCTCATCTAATTTCAGATCGGGCAATTGCAGATTGGTCACTTCGCAGATTGGTCACTTGGGCGGGGCAGCTAACTACGTCAGGAAAGCTCGTAATGGAAACACAACGCATCAATCGTGAGGCAATCGCGGGTGCCTACCAGGCGATCCACTCTCACATCCGACGGACGCCGGTCGTTGAAATTTCCGCCAGAGATCTGGGGTTGGAGATCTCCAATCCAATCGTGCTGAAGCTTGAATTGCTGCAACACTCGGGTTCGTTCAAACCACGCGGGGCTTTCGCTAATCTGCTTTTGAGAGATGTTCCATCTGCTGGCGTGGCTGCAGCATCAGGTGGTAATCATGGCGCGGCGGTCGCCTATGCGGCTTGGAAACTGGGACACAAGGCAACGATTTTCGTGCCTGAGACCGCTTCTCCTGCAAAGATTGCACGTATCAGGGCCTATGGTGCGGAGCTCGTCGTGGCCGGCACACGCTATGCCGACGCGCTTGAGAGGTGTCAGTCCTTCGTCTCGGCCGAAGGGGCACTGAACGTACATGCCTATGACAGCCCAGAAACATTAACCGGACAAGGAACCATAGGTCTCGAACTTGAGACGCAGGCACCCAATTTCAATACGATTTTGGTGGGCGTCGGAGGTGGAGGCTTGATCGGTGGATTGTCGGCCTGGCTGCAGGATCGCGCCTCTATCATTGGTGTTGAGCCGGCCACCTCTTCAGCTCTCCACGCAGCATTTGAGGCTGGGCAACCGGTGGATGTCGAGGTTTCCGGGATTGCCATCGATTCACTTGGTGCGCGGAGGGTTGGCAGTCTGGTGTACCCACTTGCACAGGCATTCGTCGAAAATGTCGTGCTGGTGGAAGATACGGATATCGTGTCCGCACAAGAGCTGCTGTGGGACCGACTGAGAGTGGCGGCCGAGCCCGGTGGGGCAGCGGCGCTTGCGGCAATTATATCAGGCGCCTACAAACCAGCGCCTGATGAGCGGCTTTGCGTGCTCGTTTGCGGTGGCAACACAATGGCTGTGGATTTTGCTAACGACCGTTTCTAAACCCCGATGCCATAATTCCCCGGCTAGGCAGCATATGCCTCGCGGGCGCTGTTGAGCCAGGCCGTTATTTTTTCAAGATCGGGAGGCTGACCCTCACGCAGAATTCGCTGCCCATCGCGGGTGCCTGCAAAGCGCAGGATGGACGAATAGGTGGTGGCTGTATCCGCAGTTGCGACTGCCTCTGAAGTGCGCAGTCCTGCGCCCACAAGCAGTTGTGCGTGCGTGCCCCTCAGATCGGGAATATCCATCACCAATTGGCTTTGATCCTGCCAATCGGTCACGATTTGCTTCGTAATGTATTTGACCTTGAGTTCAGCTGCTACTTCCTTCGGATCAGCAGCGATGAGATCTGCCACAGTGATGATGCCAATATCATAAAGACGGTGCGCGGTTTTGCGGCCGATTGACGGGGCTGCTTCGACATCGTCAGCTGGCTTCAGATGAAATCTCGATTTCTGCGCCTCTTGACCGCGATTGGAACGCGGTTCGCGGTTTTCAGCAATAAGAGGGGTTAATTCACCATCGCATTCGGCAGTACCATCTTGCGTTTTTGACGCTGCCGGATCTATCAACGGGACGGAGCTCTGGGGGCTTATCTGCCATAGTGATTGGGTGGGCTTGGATGCTGCCGGAACCGGGACAGCCTCTGACGAAGTTCGCCGGCTAAGAGCCTCGCTCAAGGACTTTGATATTTTTGGCTTATTGGATTTGGAAACAACTAAAGGGGTTTGTTTGCTTTTGAGAACTTTGCGGTCGACTGGCTGCGCAATCTTAGGAGCTACTGGCGGCAGGCCACCTTGGGGGGTGGGCGTGCTTTCACGGCGTCGTGCCCGGTCACGTTGCGCTCTGGTTTTGCGCAGCGGACGCACTTCTTTCTCATAAAGATCACGCATTATGCGATCATCATTGGAGAGCGTCTTGTCGACGCTGCCGGTGGACTGAAGCTCGTCATACATTGCTTCAACCTGCCGACGCGAGTCAGCATCGTTCATTTTGCGCGTAACCCACTTGAGTGGGATCTTTAGCCCTGCCAGCACCGTTTGTGCCGTCAGCTTGACGTCCGGGGGCTCGACGCCGGCTTCTGCAATCGCGCGATCCAAGATCTTGCCAACGCCGGTTGCAGCATAAACCGTCAAGCCACCAACCAGGGAACGGCAGACGTCATCCAGGCCTAAGGGTGGGTCGACGACGCCACGCTTGAAATCATATCCCGCGATAAGAGCATTATAATGAAGGTTGGAGGTCTCCGCGCCTGCGATCACCATGTCTTTGAGCCAGTGCTCATCCGTGCCGATATTGAATACCGGCGCTGGTCCCGCCAACCCCAGCGGTCGCAATTCATTATAGGACTTCGAAATACTCCATTCGACCGCGCGATGAATGTCGGTTTCGGCTTTTGATTGGGCTGTGTGAAAAGGGTGAATCGGATCAGTGTAGTAGTGACTGAGAATGCCTGCACTCCAGACAGCCTCACTCCAATTGCGCTCTTGTAGCGCGCGAACCAAAAGCTTGTACCAGCTTTCCACTTTTTCTGGCGCTCCGCCCCAATAGCCGTCGTGGACGTGCAAGACGTGATTCTTAAAGTCCTTAAACTCTTTATCGGGCGCTTTAGAGCCATCCATATATAGCTCCGCATTCTTCAAAAACAAACGCCGCCACTTCTCGGCATTGTCGCATTCGAGGGTGCGTAGGGCATCAAGTGCGAGCTTATGATGCGTGCCATTCGCGTGTACTGCATAGATGATCTTGAAGAGTAGCGTCATGATCGTGTCACCCGTATCAGTGGATGCGCTTTGGGCACATGCATCGGCTGCGTTTGAATTCAAGATTTTAGACAATATGTGAGTCGCGAAAAATCAGCGAACGGGCTCCAATTTTGAACCGGAATCATCCACATGCTCCGCCATTCATGCGAATGTGGGAGGTGCGAGATGGGGTGGCGCGATTGGTGAGCATTCGTGTAATGGTGCTCTGGTCATTGGTTCCAGGGCAGGGCCTGAAGCATTTAGGGTGGGGCCCTGGGGGGCAAAGGTAGGGATAGACATGGACTTTCTTTGGATCGCAATCGCGGTGTTTGCCGCGATGATGCAGGCTGTGCGAACGGCTGCACAAAAAACGCTTAATCAGAGTATGTCCAATCTCGGGACTACCTACGTTCGCTCCATCATCGGCTTGCCGATCATGATTGCCTACCTGGTGTTTGTCCTGAGTTGGAAAGGCGGGGGATTGCCGCCGCTGAAGTTTTCCTATCTCGCTTTTACGTTTCTGGGGGCAGCGGCGCAGGTATTCGCGACGATGCTGCTGATCTTTATGTTCAAGCTTCGGAATTTCGCGGTCGGCACTATGCTGACCAAAATCGATATCCTGATGACCGCGATGATTGGAGCTCTGTTCTTTTCTGAATCACTTTCCGCATGGGGCATCTTTGTGCTGCTTATCGTGGTTTCAGGCGTTCTGCTGATAACGGTTGGCAAAATGGGCGGCGCCGCATTCAAAGCTGGGGAGACGACATTTTTCAAAATGGTTTTTGAGCGCTCGACACTGGTGGCGCTGGCATGTGCGCTGATGTTTGCGTTTTCATATTTGTTTTTACGCGAGGCGACACTGGTCATCAAAGCAAGCCCCAATGATTTCATGTGGTCGGCGGCCTGGACGGTTGTTATTGCGACAGGCATGCAGGTGGTGGGTCTTGGAACATGGCTCGCACGCTCCGAGCCCGGGTTTTATGGTTTGCTTTGGAAAAACCGAAAAATATCAAGCTTCATTGGCGTGACTAGCGCCATGGGGTCGATCGGCTGGTTCACAGCGTTCGCCCTGCAAAATGCGTCCTACGTGCGGGCCGTGGGGCAAATTGAGGTGGTGTTCACACTACTGATCTCGTGGCTCTATTTCCGCGAGAAGATCACACGGCTGGAATACGCGGGAATTATTGTTACCGTGTGTGGTGTCTTGATGTTCCGCCTCTATCAGGTGTGAGTGTATAGTTTTCCTCTCACACTATGTTCGCACTGAGCGCGCTGGGCTGGGCTGCGGCTGTTGTGCTTGCTTCTAACGCACTGGTGCCTCAACGCGGCTAATCTAATGCGCTCATCATGATGTGGAGCCCAGTCGAAGTTAAGTATGATTGCCTGCCGACATATAGCGTGGCAATCATCGCCCTTCGCGCCACCAGGCCAGGGTCATCAGAGATAAAAGTGCAGCCAGGGCAGCCAATCCATTGAACAACGGGGTCAAAACAACACCGCGCGTGACGTAGGCTTGGCGGTCTTTGAGACCCATCCAGCCCGACCCAGAAAACACGCGCGCGGCGCGCAACACCGTCACCCGAGGCACCGTGACGTTGGCTGGATTACTGCTGGCCAGCAAGCCATTGGTTTTTGTCCAAAAGACATTTCCGCCCATCGCTTCGACAAGCTTTACGAGCTTTTTATCGGTGGCCGTGACTTCTGACATCTCGCGCGGATCAGCAATGCCCGCATGCGTTACGGCTGTCAATTTGCGACCATCGGGAGCCAGGGTTTCCAGTTTATAAAGCCCCGCCTGCTGCACATCTACTGTTGCACGCCAAAGACCCTCGCGGGTTTTTGATAGTGTTACGTCAGAGGTTTTGCCACCAGGCGCCGAGATCGTAACCGGGGGTACCTCACCCTCCATTGACAACCTCTCGATGGTCAACTTCAATCCGATGGCGCTGGCCTTCAGTCGCTCCTCTTCAAGGTCTGGCTCCTTCATTAGCCAGTGTGAAAGACGACGCAAAAGCTGGGTGTGGGGGCCGCCACCTTCAAACCTTCGCGCCCATAGCCAGGCATGATCGGACGTCAGCAACGCTACGCGGCCCTTACCTTTACGGTCCAGGATCAACAACGGTTTTTTATCTATGCCGTTCAGAATCGTGCGGCCACGCTCTGGAATAACATCGACCTGGCGAAACCAGCGGCCCCAGGCAGGGTCCAGGCCGTCGCCTTTGACGCCAACTGAACCCGGCAAACCGCGCGTCACAGGATGGCGGCGACCGTCCTTGGTGAGGGTGGGTTTGAATGCTTGCTCTATCACATCGCCGGTTGGAAGAGCTGGCAGAACAGAGAATAATGGCGTTCGCACGATACTGCCTGCGCCAGCATAGTCATCCCCAGCCGCAACAAGCAGCGCACCGCCATGATCGCGAACAAAGCGGGCAATGTTGTCATAGTAGTGCAACCGCAGGATGCCACGATGCTCATAGCGATCGAAGATGATCAGGTCGAATTCCTTGATCTTTGTCGAAAACAACTCACGGGTGGGGAAGGCGATCAGCGAGAGTTGGTTGATGGGCGTGCCGTCCTGCTTTTGGGGCGGGCGCAGAATAGTAAAGTGGACCAAATCAACAGCGGCATCAGATTTCAGGAGATTTCGCCATGTGCGTTCGCCAGCATGCGGGCGGCCTGAAACCAGCAGAACGCGCAAGTTTTCGCGCACGCCTTCGGCTAACACAACGACACGATTGTTGGCGAGTGTCAGCTCGCCTTGCGTTTCGCTAAGTTCTATTTCGACGATATTCGCGCCAGAGTGAGGAAACGTTATTGGCAGTGTTAGATGCGTGCCTATCTGAACCTGATAGCTCGCGTCGGGTTGGCCTTCGCGGCGGACTTTGATGGTCACCGTGCGTGGTGCACCTGCTGGCACACGACCGGTTTCCCTCAGCGCAAGCTCAATGTCACGGGTTTGGCCGACAATGCCGTAACGCGGCGCCTTGATCACTTCTATGCGGCGGTCGAATTCACCGGGGCGGCCTGTCAGAAGCGCATGGATTGGAGCATCGAAGCCAAGCTGTGCTACCGTTTTTGGGACGTCATGGATCTGGCCATCGGTGATCATGATGACGCCTGCGAGGCGGTCGGGCGGAACATCGGCCAGGGCTTTGTTGAGATCGGTGAAAAGATTGGAACCAGAGCGGGTGTTGGCTGCGAGCCTTGACGATGTCACCCATTTAATTTCCAGCTTGCCTATATTGCCCAGTTTGCGTTCGAGCTGCGCACGGATCGCCTTGGCTTGCTCAGGTCGTTTTGCAAGGGATTGGCTTGTGCTCTGATCGATGATGACGATGGCAATGTTGCCTAAATTCTCGCGTTCTTCTTCACGCAGTGTCGGGTTGGCCAAAGCCAGCAGCATTGCGCCCAGTGCCAGCCCGCGGAATATTGCACCGCGTGTGCGGCGGAAGAGCATGAAGCCCAACAGCAGCACGACTGCTGCCACGGCCGCCCAATAAAAGGGCTGCGGCAACATCGGGGAAAAGTCCAGCGACCAGTTTGACATCGGTTCCCTTTCGAACCTTGCTGGCTAATTATTCAGTCAACTATCTGCTTAATTTGACGTTCAACCGGTACCGAGTATAGCTGACTGCGGTGTGGTCCCATGGCTTGATCAGACCGCTACTGCCCTAAGCGCTCAAGTAGTGCCGGAATATGGACTTGATCAGATTTGTAGTTTCCGGTCAGTGCATACATTATAATATTGACGCCCGTGCGGAAGGCCATTTCGCGCTGGCGTTCACCATCTGGAACAACTGAGAACAGCGGGCGGTTCTGCTCATCAAGGGCCCAAGCCGAGGCAAAATCGTTCTGGGTGACAAGAATGCTACTGACGCCATCGGCCCGGCGGGCGCGGCGGCCACTTGCAAGGCCGGCATTTCCGCCAGCTTCGACCCACAGTTGACCACCATTCCAGCGGCCTGGAAATGAGCGCAGAAGGTAAAATGATTTGGTCAGCACATGAGTTTGTGGCACTGGCTCCAAACGTGGGATATCGAGTTTGCCAAGCAGTCGCTGCAGTGGCGTTTCAGCGGTCTGCCCGCGTCGCTGAGAGTATCCTATCGGCAAGCCCTGGCCATAATCGCGGGTATCAAAAATAATCATGCCGCCTTGTTTCATGTAGGCGTCGATCTTCGCCAGGGTTTTACTAGTAAGAGCCTTGGCCTGCTCCAGCACCGGCCAGTAGAGAACCGGGAAAAATGCAATCTCGTCAGTCGCGATGTTCACGGCGACGGGTGGGCCTGGTTCAATCGCGGTGCGTGCGGTTAGGATTTGGCCGAGACCCGAGAGGCCCGCGCGTGAGGTGCCGTCTGTGCCCGCATCGCCGGTTAGTACATAGCCGAAAGTGACGCGACTGGTCGCAGCGATGATGGCCGCCACAGATGTTTGATTCGCTGTCGCCGTGTTGGCAGACTTTATTGCCGCTTGAGCTGAGGGTGCCGGGGTTTTCTCCAGCGTATTGCTTTGCGCACGTGCCTGTTGGCCTGGGACGATAAGTGAGCCTAACAGCGTCAAGCCGAGTGCCGTTACGGCCAGCATAAGACCGACTGATGCCGTTGAGCGCGCCGTTACTAGCCGACGGCTGCCCCCCGACTGCAGCAAAAGCACGGCAATAACATCAAGTAACAAAAGCACCAGAGCGGCAGCGAGGAACCAGGGTTTGAGGTTGATGGCGGCTTGGTCTTCGTAGACGCGGGTGCGGGTGCGTGCGGGCAATGATGGCAGAGATTTCAGCACGGTAGTCTCGGTAATGATATTGAGGGCGCGTGGCCGGCCAGCCTGTCCATAATAGCCGGGAGGATGCTCGATACTGGGACGCGCTTTGGCGAACTTGGCAAGGGCAATTGGGGCGGTTGTCGGTGGCGGCGGGCGCAGGCTGCCACGACCATTGAGCACCTGGATTGGAGGTAGCACATTGAGCGAGTGTGGAGCCAAATTTTGGTTTTGCTTGGCTGCTTGATCATTCACTTTGCCAGCGCTTGTCCGGCTGTCTGGAGTCTGCAACCTTCCGAGCACAGAAATGCGGCGGAGCATTTCCACGAACAAGCCTGACAGCGGCAGGTTGGACCAGTTTGAATTAGCGGTGACATGGAACAAGACCAGTTGGCCGTCGCCGCGTTTGGCAGCCGTCACAAGTGGCGTGCCATCCAGCAGATGCGCCCAGACGGCAACCTTGTCGTCGAGCGTTGCGGGGTCGGCCAAGACCTGCCGGTGGACGCGCACGTCCTTGGTGATATCCAGGCCCGCGAAGGCACTCTTGTCACTGAACGGCGCCATGGGTTGTGGTGTTGACCATGAGAGGGCGCCACCCAAGGTGCGACCGCCCGCACGCAAGTGAACGGGAAGCAAATCGTCGCCAGCTTTTTCAAGCCTGGGGCCGGCAAACCGAACCAGAACACCACCTTTAGAAACCCATGCGACAAGCTTCTTTATGATGTCAGCGGGCAGCGTGCCGACGTCGGCAAGAATCAACATAGAGGGGCGGCGCTTCAGAACTTCAGTGATACCTGTGGCAAGGTTGGCATCTGAGGGTTCGACCAACTCGGCAAAAGGTTGCAGCGCGCGTCGGACATAGTAGAGAGGGCCAAGCAAAGGCTGGTCGCGTTCGCGTTCGGTGCCGGAGATAAGCCCAACGCGCGACCAGCGCGAGCGGGCATCCAACAGATGGACGGCGCCGGCGGAACTTTCCTCTGCAATGGCCACGCGCGAGACTTGATTGCGTAACTCTAGGGGCAATTCAAGTTCAACCGTGGCTTTGGCGGCTGAGCCTTGCAGTTTGAAGCGGGCTTCGTTCAACCGTTCGCCACGCGCGGAAAGTGCAACGACGATGCCTTCCCGAGTTGCATTGCCCGCGCTAATACTGAGGCCTGCAATACTCCCGGCCGCATTACTGCTGGGCAAAATACTGGAACCGGCGCCAGATGCTGCGCGGATAATATCAATCTTGAGTTTTCCGCCTTCACTAATCCGAGCGACCAGGCCCAGCGCCTCTTTGCCTCTGATCGCCTCAACAACGATCAACTCGGAAGAGGCGAGCTTGTTTAAGCGCTCCACGAACGGACCGGCATGGCCATGATCAATGCCATCTGTCAGCCAGACAACGCTCGTCCCCTGCTTGCCTTGCAATGCCGTTTCAAGCCTTGCCACAGCATTGATCCGGGTTGGGGGGAAGGGCCGATATAGCATGGCAGCCATCCGGGTCCGGGCATCTTTCGGCGCGTCGATCTGGACTGGACGTTGTGCGGCATCGGCCGTGCCGATCACTATAACGGGGCGGTTACCTGCTTCAGCCTGGGCAATGAGTTGCTCGGCCATGGCAATACGTGCAGGCCAATGCGCACCAGCGCTCCAGCCATTATCGACAACAATAGCGATGGGCCCAGAACCATGCATTGCAGAGATCTTGTCGGGGTTCAGTATCGGCTGGGCCAGTGCGAAGATAACCAGAGCCGCGGCGAGCAAACGGATAAGCATCAACCACCACGGCGTCTTGTCTGGTGTTTTCTCACGATTTTCCAGGCCCATGAGAATACGAGTTGGCGGAAAACTGATCTGGCGCGGGCGCGGTGGTACCGTACGCAATAGCCAGTAAATAACCGGCAACGCAGCCAAGCCCGCCAGAAGCCAGGGGCTTAGGAATGTCAACGCGCCGAGGCTCATATAGCACCTCCGCTAGCAGCCGAGGCCAAATTAGACTGCGAGGCGTTTTGGAGGCGCAAGATCAGGCTCAGCAATGGCTGAGTGGGTGATTGATCTGTGTGATGCAGAGTATAGGTCCAGCCAATGCGGCGCGCGTGCTCGGTTAGTTCGGCACGGTGCGCCTGGATTTTTGCGATGTAGGCATCGCGCAATGTCTCTGTGCGATCGACGACCCAGCGCATGGTTTGGTCGGGAGCTTGGAACTCAGCCCGGCCAGTATAGGGAAGGGTTTCCTCGGCTGGATCGAAGACTTGGATGAGATGCCCGGTGACGCCGTTCGAGGCTAAGATTTCGAGCCGGGCGATGGTTTCTTTGGGGGGGTCGAGGAAATCACTGATTATGACAGCGCCCGCAAACCGTGAGAGGCGTTCGGCGGGTGGCAAGGTTTCGGTCAAGACCGGCGATGATTTATTGGCGGCAATGGCCTCGGCGATGCGGCGCACGGTATAGCGGCTGGCGCTTGGTCGAGTTAGGCCGATGAGTGCTGCCCGCTCGCCGCCCTGCACCAGAAGTTCTGTTGCAGCCAGCATCAACACGAGCGCTCGATCTCGTTTGGTTGTAGAGGCCAGATCGCTGCGGAAATCCATTGAGCTTGAGGTGTTGGCCCAGAGCCAGAAAGTGTGAGCTGCTTCCCACTCGCGCTCACGAATGTAGAGCTGGTCGGAACTAGCGGAGCGACGCCAATCAATCAGGGTGGCTGCATCGGTCGATTCATAATGCCGGAACTGCCAAAATGTTTCGCCAGGGCCCGCGCGTCTGCGCCCATGCAGGCCGTGAGAAACTGTGCTGGCAACGCGCATCGCCTCGACCAGAAGACTTGGCAGCCGAGCAGCCAGGTCATGTGCCTCGCTCTCTGCGACCGCGGCACTTTTGGCGTCGAACGGCATCGGCGCGATTGCTGCAGCTACTCGCGAGGCTGTTGGAGCGTTTGGTGCTCCGCCATTGCCCGCAGTCACTGTCTTTGATGCTCGCCCGATCATTGCCACGTGGGGTTACTCCACTGTGCTTGCTAGGCGCGCAATCACGTCGGAAATGTCTTCGCCTTCCGCGCGAGCGGCAAAGGTCAACGCCATGCGATGCTTGAGCACGGGCTCTGCCAGGGCCAGCACGTCATCGATTGAGGGAGCGAGGCGATTGTCAATCATTGCTTTTGCGCGAACAGCCAACATCAGTGCCTGGCTGGCGCGCGGGCCCGGCCCCCAGGCGACAAGACGGTTAGTTTCCTCAGGTGCGCCTTGACCAGGGCGGGCCGAACGAACAAGCGCCAAGATCGCTTCAACCACTTTGTCGGGCACAGGCATGAGACGGACAAGCCGTTGCAAGGCGATTAAGTCAGGCCCCGAAAGCACGGCTTCAAGTTCGGGCTTTGCGGCTCCCGTGGTGGCGTGCAGCATCTGCCGCTCGGCGTCGATATCGGGGTAATCGACATCGATTTGCAGCAAGAACCGATCAAGCTGGGCTTCCGGCAAAGGATAGGTGCCTTCCTGCTCCAACGGGTTTTGGGTGGCGAGCACGTGGAAGGGAGCTGGCACGTCATGGCGCACGCCCGCGACCGTGACATGATGCTCCTGCATGGCCTGCAATAGAGCGGACTGAGTTTTTGGGCTGGCGCGGTTGATCTCATCAGCCATCAGAAGTTGGGTAAAAACTGGCCCTTTAATGAAGCGGAACTCGCGTTGGCCAGCACCTGGACTGCTACCCTGCCCGCCGCCCTGGACTTCCTCCAGCACTTCCGAACCAATAATGTCTGACGGCATCAGGTCTGGTGTGAACTGTATGCGTTTGGCATCCAGGCCCAACACTGTGCCAAGGGTTTCGACAAGCAGCGTTTTGGCAAGACCTGGCACGCCGATCAAAAGCGCGTGACCGCCCGCCAGCAGGGTGACAAGCGTCTGCTCGATCACGGTGTCTTGGCCAAAGATCACGCTGCCTGCGGCCTCGTGCACACGCTTCAGGCGGGCGCCGCCCGCTTCGATTTCCTCGACGACCTGGTCGTCTGTCTGGGTTATAGTGCTCATGTTCCCACTATATGCTTGCTTCAATGGAAATGCTCGCTTCAATAGTCGAGAAACAGTGCTGTGCTGAAAGTGGTAACAATATGGACTAGCTCCCTAAGACATGCCGCTTCAATCTAATGGTTGGCTTATCGCTGGCTTATGATTGGGCCAATCTGAACACTGAAGACTATAATTGTGTCGTTGGGGCACATGTTTCATATCCGGCTATACCAGAACTGGCCTGAAAACATCAAATCCAATGAGACAGACTGAGAGGAAAACAACAATGGGCGGAGCGCGCTCGGAAGATAATAAAATCCAAGGGCTTGAAAGTCTGCTTTCAGCTCAGGCTGGCGATAGCCCGGCACCCGTGGAGAAGTGGGACCCGCCCTATTGTGGTGACATTGGAATGGAGATCCAGGCCGATGGGACTTGGTTTTACCAGGGCAGCCCGATTGGCCGCAAACCGTTGGTGAAGCTCTTCGCGCGGGTACTAAGGCATGATGAGGATGGTCGTCACTATCTTGTGACTCCGGTTGAAAAAATTGATGTGGCGGTCGCCGACGCGCCGTTTCTAGCCGTCGAAATGGAAGTTGAGGGAGAGGGTGCCGAACAAACACTGGTCTTCCGAACCAATGTCGATGATATCGTGCGATGTGGACCCGCCAACCCCATCCGCTTCATCAAAGAGCCAAACACCGGTGGGCTCAAGCCTTATGTTCTGGTGCGGGGGCGGCTTGAGGCATTGGTTACGCGGGCGCTCTATTATGATTTGGTCGAGATGGCTATTTCGCACTCGGTTTTGGATGGCGAGAGCCAAGACAGCAATGCACTGGGATTGTGGAGCGGTGGTAGGTTTTTTAAACTCGAATAGCGTAGCCTCAAGATTGAATAGCCCAGGTTTTAGGACGGATTTGAAGTTGGCCGACATGCTCTATCACTGTGCACAGGGACGCTGGTGGCCATCTCATGGCAAAGCTCAACCATGACCACCACGGCGGCTAAGGCCGGGTTCTCCAGCATTTCATTCAAGCAATGGATGATCCTCTTAATGGTGCAGCTGACAACGCTGCTCTACGGGATGTCGATCACGCTGGCGAACGTCGTGCTGCCGCAAATCAAAGGAGCCATGTCGGCAACGCAGGACCAGATTGCGTGGGTGGTGACATTCAATCTAGTGGCAACTGCCGTGGCGACGCCTCTCAGCGGATGGCTTGCGAACCGGCTTGGCTGGCGCAACCTGATGTTTTTTGCATTGCTCGGCTTTGCGATAAGTTCGCTGTTTTGCGGGCTGGCGACCAACCTTGAGTTGCTTGTATTAGCGCGCATTGGCCAAGGATTATTTGGGGCGCCGATCATGCCAATTGGGCAGGGCATATTGCTGGCGACATTCCCGCGCCACATGCATCCAATGGTAATGATGATGTGGGGAATTGGGGCTGTTGGAGGGCCAGTGGGGGGGCCGGTATTCGGCAGCATGATCAGCGAGGCATATAATTGGCGGGGCGCGTTCTTTATGATCGTGCCGCCGGCGTTCATGGCGGCAGGATTTGTGTGGTTCGCGCTGGCCAGTTACACCGAGCGCAAGAAAATGCAATTTGACTGGATCGGTTTTTGCGCGCTGGCCACAGCCATTGCGGCCGCACAGTTGATGATGGATCGCGGGCAGCGGCTGGATTGGTTTCAGTCAACCGAGATTGTGGTTGAGGCGTTGACCGCAGTTGTTGGTTTTTGGATATTTCTCACGCATAGTTTCACCTCCCGCGAACCGTTCCTGGACCCTCGCTTGCTGCTTGATCGCAACTTCTCGATTGGGCTGATCGTTGCTTTCGTGATGGGCATGCTGAGCTTTACCCCAATGGTGCTTTTTCCGGGTTTGCTCAACGATCTGCGCGGATTTCCCGAAGGTGCCATCGGGATGCTTCTGGCCGGGCGCGGAATTGGCAATTGGCTATCGTTTTTTATAATTGTGCAGGCGACACGAAGGAACCCGCGCCTCACTATGGCGGCAGGGCTTTTCTTCCAGGCGCTTTCAGGGTGGTGGATGGCGCAACTCGACATCAATCTCACCGGGTTTGACGTCTTTTGGAGCAATGCCGTGCAAGGCTTCGGGTTTGGATTGGCATTCACGCCGATGTCGGTTTTGGCTTTCGCGACGATGCCGCGGGCGAAGGTGCCCGAGGGTATGGCGCTGTTCCATTTGGTGCGAAATTTCGGCTCCAGCCTATTTATATCTGCTTCCATCATGATTTTGGTCCACTCGACGGCGACCAACTATTCAGTGCTGTCGGAGGGCATCTCGCCCTACAACAAGGCACTGCGATTTCCTGAAGTTGTGGGGCAGTGGAACCTTGGCACACCGAGCGGGCTCGCGGCACTGGCAGGTGAGATCCAACGGCAAGCTGCTATGATTGGTTATATCAATGCGTTTTATTTGTTCACGTTTACGGCGGCAGCCGCGGTTCCGCTTGCATGGTTGATGCGGGATGTTCCAAATGATGAGTGAATGAACGTGCGGTACAAAATGACATTGCATTGCGATTTAGCCCTCGGGGCTTAGAACGTAGGAGTATATTATCGATTTTCACGGAGGATGATCTTTATGCAAACATCGCTCTTTCTCGCAAAGATACTTGGCCCACTGATCGTCGTTCTTGGTGTCGCGATGCTTACAGACAGGGATGCGATCCGCGACATGGCGCGAGATATTCTGATGCACCGTTCGATGATATTTCTTGCTGGTTTCCTGGGTCTGCTTGGAGGGCTCGCCCTCGTGAACACGCACAACGTGTGGGCCTGGGATTGGCGGGCGATCATTACCATACTGGGCTGGATGTCGATACTCAGCGGTTCCTTCCGCATTTTATCGCCCGGGCTCACGCAAAAAGTTGGGACCTGGATGATGAACTCGCCGCGCCTCCTGACCACCGAAGCTATCATATTGGTTGGTCTCGGCGGTTGGCTTAGCTATGCGGGCTATCTGGCCTGAAACCAAGAACGCACGCATCAAAGCAGATTGCGATATCGCGTTTGCATACGGCGCATTGCAATTGGATTTCGGGGTTCTAGTGCATGTATTTTAACATTCGTTTTTGGAGGAGGACAGCCAATCGCTCCGCCAAACAGCGGTGTCGTGGGGGCGCTCCCGGGGAAGCTCTGGACGGTCACAATGCCGATGTCGGCTGAAAGGCACTGAAATTACCATATAAGTATGTCTTTATGTGTTGTTGCGCTTAACTATCGGAGGGGCTATAGAGGCGGTAAGTGCATCGGCTGGCGGGCTTGCTCAGAGCCCACTTCAATCAGAGCCAGTAGTGGAGTGGAGAGCTATAACAACTCCCCTGCCAGCTAGCGGCGCACCATTATTCATTTGCTGCTGATAGAGGATTTTTTCATGGCAGAGACCCACGACTACATCGTTAAGGACATTTCGTTGGCCGATTTTGGCCGTAAGGAAATCGACATTGCTGAAACCGAGATGCCTGGACTGATGGCGTGCCGGGAAGAGTTTAGTGCTTCACAGCCGCTCAAGGGCGCACGGATCACCGGCTCTCTGCACATGACGATCCAAACCGCAGTGCTTATTGAGACACTGAAGATACTGGGTGCCGATGTCCGCTGGGCGTCGTGCAATATCTTCTCGACACAAGACCATGCGGCGGCGGCTATTGCTGCAAGCGGCACACCAGTGTTTGCGATCAAAGGTGAAACGCTCGAAGAATATTGGACCTATACCGATAAAATCTTCCAATGGGCCGACGGCGAGCTGACGAACATGATCCTCGATGACGGCGGGGATGCCACGATGTACATCCTGATCGGCGCGCGCGCCGAAGGGGGCGAAGACGTGCTTTCGAAGCCTGAATCGGAGGAAGAGGAAGTCTTGTTTGCGCAAATCAAAAAGCGGATGGCGGCTAGCCCTGGTTGGTTCACTAAGCAACGTCATGCAATCAAGGGCGTTTCCGAAGAAACGACGACGGGCGTAAACCGGCTTTATCAGTTGACGGAAAAGGGTCAATTGCCGTTTCCGGCAATCAACGTCAATGATTCCGTAACAAAATCGAAATTCGACAACAAGTATGGCTGCAAAGAGAGCCTTGTTGATGGCATCCGGCGCGGTACCGACGTGATGATGGCCGGCAAGGTTGCGATTGTGTGCGGGTATGGCGATGTGGGCAAGGGTTCTGCCGCCAGCCTTCAGGGTGCCGGCGCTCGCGTGAAAGTCACTGAGATCGACCCGATTTGTGCGTTGCAGGCGTGCATGGATGGCTTCGAGGTGGTCACCTTGGAAGAAGCTCTGCCGGTTGCGGACATCATCATTACAACCACTGGCAACAAGGACGTTGTGACTGTTGATCACATGCGCGGCCTAAAGGACATGTGCATTGTTGGCAATATCGGCCACTTCGACAATGAAATTCAGGTTGCCGGACTCAAAAACTTCAAGTGGACCAACATCAAGCCACAGGTCGACATGATCGAGTTTCCAGAAGGAAATCGGATGATCCTGTTGTCGGAAGGCCGACTGTTGAACCTTGGCAATGCGACGGGCCATCCGAGCTTTGTGATGTCGGCGAGCTTTACCAACCAAGTTCTTGCCCAGATTGAGCTCTTCACCAAGACATCAGACTATGACAACAAAGTTCATGTGTTGCCGAAGCATCTCGATGAAAAGGTTGCACGTTTACACCTTGCGAAGCTGTCAGCGAACCTGTCGAAGATGACTGAACAGCAGTCGTCTTACATTGGCATCCCTGTCGACGGCCCATTCAAGCCAGAGCACTATCGCTACTGAGACCAGGGCTGCGAGTTTGCCTTAGGTGCGCCAAGACTCAAGCCCTGAGATGCCGAGCTGCTTTGGCGGCTTAGGGTGGACTGCTTCCAGAACTTTGAACCCGTCAGCACTTGTGCATGGCGGGTTTTTCTTGTTCAGAGGTTCCCTAGCAGGTGGGCCAGATGCTCCAAAGCAGGCTTGATGGGCTGGGTGGCGCTTTTATGGGCTGGGTGGGCCGCTTTTGCCAAAAGCTTTCATGTGAAACTTCGTGCCAGAATTAGCTCTAAATACAGACAAATGATTCGCCAGTGTGATCCTTGTGGACTGGTAAGGATTGCTTGAGAGAAGCATACTTCGAAGTGATTCGGTTTTCGTTATGATTCGACCGGGTCAATTTTGTTGTTTTGCGTTTCCCACACATTTATCTCAACTCCTTTTGGGTCCATTTCCGGCCCCTCCCATGGGGTTGCTCGTCAGGAACGCAATGCAGGCCATCAAATCGTCCAGCAGAGCCCGTCATCTGAAGCGAGAGCTGCTCGCGCTCATGCTTGCGAGCCTTGCTTGCGTTGTCGTTCTGACCGTGTCGCTGGTGGATCGTCCAAGCCCGAATCTGGCCGGCATCAACACACAGACATTACTGCTGATTGTGCTGCTTGCCGGGGGCGGTGGTGGCGTCATTGGCTTGGTGTTGGTTTTGACATTGCGGGCGCGGCGAGTGATGCGGATCGCACGTGAGGAAACGATTGAACTAAAGCGCAACCTGATTACGGCTGAAGCAATATTCAAGGCAGAGCCGCAGGTTTTGATTTTTTGGGAGCATGGCGATGAGCTGAAAGTCATCACACATACTCTAACCTCAGTACAGGGTGTGCCGGCAGACAAACCTGGACTGCTGACATTTGGCAATTGGCTCGATCCGTATTCAGCAGAAGATTTGGTGGCGGCACTGGATGAATTGTTTGCCGATGGACAACCCTTCACATTGTTTTTGAAGACCGTGGCAGGCGGGCATCTTGAGGCCGATGGCCGTGCGGCCGGAGCGCGAGCGGTTCTCAGACTTCGAGATGTGGCGGGGGCCAAGCAAGATCTCGTTCGCATCCTCGATCAACATCGCCGTTTGACGCGCGAAATCCGGATCAGCCGGGCGCTCTTGGATACACTGCCTATTTCCGTATGGCTGAAGGATGGTGACGGTACCATCAAGTGGGCTAATCGATCCTATGCAAACGCGGTGGAGGCGGAAGGGATTGATGACGTTTATGATCGCCAGCTTGAGCTGATGGAAACGCGGCAGCGGGCGGCACTTGAAGCATCTTTGCGGAAATCGCATTCGTTCTCAAAGCGATTACATTTGGTGGTTGATGGAGACCGCAAGCCGCATGATGTATTCGCAGTTGAAAGCGATGATGTGGTAGCGGCGGCAGCGATTGACGTTGGAGAGCTTGAAACCGCCCAAGGCGAGCTTGACCGCCAGATTGAAGCTTTCGACCGGACGCTGGACCGTGTTGCAACACCAGTTGCGATTTTTGGACGCGACCAAAAGCTGACCTTTTTTAATGAGGCCTATCAGAGCCTTTGGAAGCTCGACCCGGACTGGCTCGATCAAGGGCCAAGTGACGGGGAAGTGCTCGATCGTTTGAAGGAACTTTCCCAGTTGCCGCCGATGGCGGAGTACCGGAAATGGAAAAAATCCCTCCTCGATTGCTACCGGTCGGACACTGAATATGATGAAATGTGGCCTTTGCCTGATGGAAGAACGTTGCATGTCGTAGGCGCACAAAGGCCCGATGGCGGGGTCACCTATATCTATGATGATGTGTCTGAACGTTTGGCGCATGAAAGTCGTTATGATGCGCTCATCCGTGTCCAACGATCGACCATTGATAGCCTGCAAGAGGGAGTTGCGGTGTTTGCTACCGATGGACGGCTGCGGCTATTTAATTCGGGGTTTCTTGCGATTTGGCAGCTCTCTCGCTCTGCGATGGAAAAGGAACCGCATTTCAATAAATTTGTTGAGCGAGCCAGTATTTTAGCCCCGGACAAAACTGCATGGACTAAATTGGCGGAAACTGTAACCACAATTTCCTACCAGCGCGAATCGGTAAGTGGGCACATGAACCGCCCCGACAAACGCATCATCGATTACGCGACAACCCCGCTGCCGGATGGAAGCACGCTCGTCACGTTTGCCGACGTCACGTCGTCAAGATCATATGAGAGGGCACTACTTGAGCGCAATGAAGCGTTGGAGGCGGCTGACCAGTTAAAGAGCCAATTCATCGGGCATGTTTCATATGAATTGCGCACACCTCTAACCAATATCATGGGTTTCAACGAACTTATGATGAGCGCACGCACAGGGCCGCTCAATGCCAAACAGCTTGAGTACCTGGGAGATATCTCGACATCGTCACGAACACTGCTTGCAATCGTTGACGATATTCTGGAACTTGCGATCATTGATGCGGGGACGTTGGAGCTTAAGCCTGAGAATGTGCAAATCCGACCGTTGATTGAGTCTGCCATCGAAGGTGTGAAAGAGCGCGCAGGACAAGCGCGGTTGACACTTGAAATTGCGCTTGATGATGAAGCCGAAAGATTTGTAGCAGATGCAGATCGCGTGCAGCAGGTGCTTTTCAAATTACTCTCCAATGCAGTCGGGTTTTCGAAGCCTGGGGGCACTGTGCGGCTCTCATGCTGGCGGAAGAACCGAGAAGTCGTTTTTGCTATTGAGGATGAAGGCGTTGGCATTCCTAAAGACCAGCAGAGCAAGATCTTTGATCGATTTGAAAGTAACAGTCTTGGCTCACATCATCGCGGTGCCGGCCTAGGGCTCTCGATTGTGAAAAGCCTTGTTGAATTGCACGGCGGGCAAATGGCGTTGGTGTCTGAGTTGGGCCATGGCACGACTGTGACCGTGCGCTTCCCCGAGGGCGGTAATCAGCAAAAATTGTCCGATGAAGTGCGGGAATCATCGCTTCGGGCTTGACGCTGCCACATCGCGGCTGTTCGCTCTGCTGTATGAAAAATATCTACACATTTCAAATTACTGATGAAGCGGCGATGCGGCTATTGGCTGAGCTTTGCGCGCTCAAGTGCTGGTCCGGTTGTGTGATTGCACTCCAAGGTGAGCTTGGCGCGGGAAAGACGACTTTTGCGCGAGCCTTCGTGCGAGCTATGCTTGATGACCCACTGGCCGAAGTGCCAAGCCCGACATTCCCTATTGTGCAGAGCTATGAGACGCTGCGAAGTGTGGTCCGGCATTTTGACCTTTATCGCATCTCATCACCGGACGAACTTATCGAGATTGGCTTTGAGGATGAGATCGACGACACCATTAGTTTGATTGAGTGGCCGAGCCGTGCTGGCGAGTTTCTCCCCGATCATAGAGTGGAGATCCAGTTTGAAGAATGCGCGGATGATCCGGATGCACGAGTCATTACAATCTCCGCCATGGGGGAGATTGGCATTCGCATCGGGCGTGTAGCCGTGTTGTTTCAGTTTCTTGAGAAGGCCTATGGGGGGCGAGAGGGGCTTCGCGTGTCGTATCTACAGGGTGATGCGTCGAGCCGGGCTTATGCGCGGGTGTTTGGTGGCGAGATATCTGGTCGGCAAACATCAGGCACTGCCGGCTCGCGGATACTAATGGATTCCCCGCGTCATCCGGATGGGCCTCCGATCCGGGATGGCAAACCCTACAGCCGGATCGCGCACCTGGCCGAAGACATCCGTCCGTTTATCGCGATCTCGGATGCTCTGCGGCGGGCGGGATTTTCGGCACCACGATGCGACGCAGTCAACCTTGAGGACGGCGTGGCGTTGTTTGAGGACCTTGGCGGTCGTGTTTTCGATTCTGCGGTGGCGTCGCAAGCTCCGCAAGAATTACTGTGGGCTAGAGCCGTCGACGTGCTGCTTGCGTTGCGCAATGGAAACCTTCCACCGATAGCCATATCAGATGCCGGGATTGCTCACCGGCTGCCATATTACGATGCTTCCGCGATGACGATTGAAATTGAGCTACTGCTTGATTGGTATCTGCCATTCTCTTTGGGTAATGAGATATCGGTCAAGGCCCGCGCGGAGTTCGTTGATCTATGGCAAGGGCTGTTTGCAAAACTTGGTACACTTGAGACTACGTGGACGTTGCGGGATTTTCATTCGCCCAATCTTATCTGGTTGCCGGAACGCCAAGGTATCCGGAGTGTGGGTGTAATCGATTTCCAAGACGCGCAGATCTCGCATCCGGCCTATGATTTGGTGTCGCTTTTGCAGGATGCGCGGGTTGACGTACCAGAGGCGATTGAGGTGGCCGAACTCGCTCGCTACTCGGCCTCCGCTGCAACTTGCAATGCCACCTTCGATGACGAGGCCTTCCGGTGGGCCTATGCGGTGCTTGGGGCGCAGCGCAACACCAAAATCCTTGGTATTTTTGCACGGCTGGCAAAACGCGATCTGAAACCGCAATACCTTCAACATATCCCCAGGATTTGGAGATATTTGAGACGTAATTTGGAGCATCCTTCACTGTGCGAACTTAAAGCATGGTACGACATGCATCTAGCTGCCGATACGCGGCAGGTTATTACACCTAATGTAATCACGGGCGAGCATGGCGATGGGGCTGCGACTTGAGAGTGCCTTGGTGCTGGCGGCCGGCTTTGGCACGCGGATGCGGCATCTCACAGCGGAGCGCCCTAAGCCGCTGGTTGAGGTTGCCGGGCTGACACTGCTCGACCGGGTGTTGGATCGGATCGTAGAAGCCGGCTTGAGCCACGCGGTCGTCAACGTCCACTATAAAGCTGATTTGATTATTGAGGCGCTCGATACGCGCGCGCATCCGCGGATTTCGGTTTCGGATGAGCGTGATGCTCTATTGGATACCGGTGGTGGGGTAACGCGTGCGCTGCCTCAGCTGGGGTCTCTCCCCTTTCTCATTCACAACTCTGATTCAATCTGGCTGGAAGGCGCCACGGCAGCGATCCCCGCGCTGGCCAGGATGTGGGAAAGTGAACGAATGGACTGTCTGATGTTGCTGGCTGATCCGCGCACCAGCATTGGGTTTGATGGGACCGGTGATTTCATGATGGCGCCCGACGGGCGTCTCATGCGGCGCCCTGAAAACACCGATGCGGCTTTGGTGTTCGCTGGCGTTTCAATTGCGCATCCACGATTATTCGACAGTGCGCCTCCGGGTGCCTATTCGCTCAATGTGCTCTGGGATCGGGCGATTGCACGGGGGCGCTTATTTGGCATGCGGCTCAATGGCCAGTGGATGCATGTCGGTTCGCCGGAAGCTGTCAAACAGGCTGAGGCCGCTTTAGCGTCACAACAGAGCCGCTGAGGTGGTCTCGTGGGAAACCGAAAACACTTTGAGGCATGCAGCGGGTTTCGCGATGGGTACTGAAATGGATGCAGAAATGAGTTCTGGAATCTTTACTGTGCCGTTGGGTGCAAACTTTCTCGATGAGATTGCCTCTGGTGTACTGAATGGGCAATTGCCGCGCGCCGGTGGCACACCGCCCGACCTGTTGTCGTTGCCGGATATTACAATCCTATTGCCAACACGACGGGCGGCGCGAGCGTTGCAGGAGGCGTTTTTGCGAGCGGGCAATGGGCGCGCACTTCTGCTTCCGCAAATCCGACCTATTGGTGAGAGTGATGAAGACCGCCAGTTGATCAGTGGGCTTGCCGACACGGGCGGAGTTAGAGGCGATCTGGAAGTTCCGCCCGCTATTGGCGAGTTGGAACGACGACTGGTTTTAACACAACTGGTGCAGCGCTGGTCTGAACAAATGCGCTCTGATGCACCGGATGGTAGGTCAGTGATCGAGCCTTATGCTTCCGCAGGTGCGCGCACGCCTGCGCAGGCGGTTCATCTGGCAGCCGACCTCTGCCAGCTCATTGACATGATCGAGACCGAGGGGGTGCCACTCGACAGGCTTTCGGAATTAGTGCCTGATTCTCTGGCGGAGCACTGGCAGCGCACTGTCCAGTTTCTCGAAATCGTAGTCAATTGGTGGCCGCAGCAGCTCGAGGAAGTAAAGAAACTTTCACCCGCCGACCGGCGCAACCGCCTGGTCATGGGAGAAGTTATACGGCTCAGAAATACTCAGCCAACCGCGCCGATTATCGTGGCCGGCGTAACCGGCTCAATCCCGGCAACAGCGGAGTTGATGAAGGCGGTCGCTGCACTTCCACAAGGTGCGATTGTGCTGCCGGGTCTCGATACGGTTTTGGATGAAGAGAGCTGGGCGGCGGTTGCGACTTCCCACCCCGAACATCCTCAGTTTGGACTGGCGCAATTGTTGGCGGCGCTGGAGGTGAAACGTGCTGACATTCAGCAACTAGGGAGTGCCGGGCAGCAACTAGGGAGTGCCGGGCAACAACTAGGATGTACCGAGGCTGATGAGAAGTTAGCCGCTGTGTTCGGTATGCGGGATTTAATCCTGAGCGAGACGATGCGGCCTGCGCCGACAACCGACCTGTGGCATAATTTGTCAAGCCGGGTTGATAAGGATCAAGTGCAGCAATCGCTGGCAGGTGTCACGCAGTTAACCGCACCGACCGCACAGGATGAAGCGGAGGCCATCGCGCTTATATTGCGCGAGGCAGCAGAGACCCCCGGGCAGACGGCAGCACTTATTTCGCCAGACAGACTGCTGGCGCGGCGGGTGGGCATCAGGTTAGAAGGCTGGGGGATCCGCGTCGATGATTCAGCTGGCCGACCGTTTGCGAAAACGGTACCTGGCAGTTTTCTAGATTTGGTCGTGGCAGTTAGTGCCGAAGCTTTTGCACCCAAACCGCTGATGGCTTTGCTCAAGCATCCACTTACGCGGCTTGGGGTGCCTGCCGCTGAGATTAGGCGGGCCGGACGCGCGCTTGAACTCATTGCGTTTCGGGCGCCTTACTTGGGATATGGGCTTGACGGCATTGAGGCAGCCGTTGAGCGAGCCGTGCAAGAAGTTGCAGATAAACAGCGTCGCGGGCAGGCCGTTGGTCGATTGTGGGAGGCCGATTGGCAGGCGGCGCGCGATCTTATCCAGCGCCTCAGAGTGGCCTATGCGCCGCTCATGAAGCTGGCTGCTAATAAAGCGTTGCACGAACTGCATCAACTGACCAAGGCACATATTGAGACGGCCGAAGCGCTGGCGCGGCGCGGGCGTGGGGATACGGAGACGAGCGAACTTTGGCGGGATGAGGCTGGGCAGACGGCGGCGCTGCTGTTTGCGAACCTCATCGACGAAGAACTTCATTCACCGCAAATATCCATGGAGGATTATCCTGAGTTCTATCGCGCGCTGATCGCTTCCGAGGCCGTACGCCCGAGCATCCCCACACATCCACGCATCTTCATTTGGGGACCGTTTGAGGCGCGCTTGCAAAAGCCGGATGTGGTTGTTCTTGGCTCGCTCAATGAGGGGACATGGCCCTCGACTGCTGATCCGGGCCCATGGTTGAACAGACCAATGCGAATGGAGCTTGGACTGCCGCTGCCAGAAGAGAAGATTGGACATGCGGCGCACGATGTCGTGCAATTGTTTGGGGCACGTCGTGTCTATCTTACGCGCGCCGAGAAGGTTGATGGCGACCCCACGGTACCTTCGCGCTGGTTGTTACGGCTTGGGGCAGTGCTCGCAGGTCTTGATGCCTCTGATGCTCTAGCACCAAAGCAGCCATGGCTCGCCTGGGCGCGCTCCCGCGACATGGTTTCTGTGCTACCGCCGATCAAACAACCGGAACCTCGCCCGCCCCTTGCGATGCGGCCACGAAGGCTAAGCGTTAGCGCTATTGAGAAATGGATCGCCAACCCTTATGCACTGTTCGCGCAGCGTATTTTGAAACTTGAGGCATTACCACTGCTGGGGGATGACCCAGGGGCAAACCTGCGCGGCAGCATTGTGCATGAGGCGTTGGGTCGGTTCGCGACAACGTTTCCCGAAAAGCTGCCGCCTGATCCTGCGCGCGAGCTTCTAGCAATCGCCACAAAAATTTTTGCCACCTACAACAGCCACCCGCGCATTCGCGCGTTCTGGGTTGAACGGTTTCGCCGCTTTGCCGAATGGTTCGGAGAGATGGAGCCTCAGTTTCGAGATGGCGTCCTGAAAACACTCGGCGAGATCAATGGATCTTATGTCCTTGAGGGGCCGGCTGGTCCGTTCACGATGACTGCCCGCGCTGACAGGATTGATCTTCAAGACAAGGGCATCCTAATTACAGACTACAAGACCGGCGCGCAACTTTCCAACTTGGCATCGAAAGCCAAAACGGGGGTCGCGCCACAATTGTTGCTCGAAGCTGTTATTGCGATTTCGGGGGGCTTTGGTGGCGTACCGAAAGACACTACGTCGGTCGAGAGCCTGCGTTTCATTTCGGCCTCTGGCGGTGAGCCGCCTGGTGCGTTGGTGACGTTAAAGATTGATGACATTACGGCAGAGGCAAAGCGAATGGAGCATGAACTTCAAGGGCTGATTGCGAAATATGACAATCAAGACACTCCCTACAGGGCCATGCGCCGTGGAGATTTTAATTATGATTACGATGACTACGAGCACTTAGCGCGTGTTGCTGAATGGTCAACCAGGGGAGGCGAAGGTGGGCGCAAGACCGAAGGGGGAGGCAATGAGTGACATTCACCAATCATCTAACGGCGCAATTGTTCTCCCGGAAGAGCTTCAGGCTAAGACCGAGCGTGCGCAGGCCAAGGCTTCCGACCCCAATGCCTCTGTATGGGTGAGCGCCAACGCGGGTGCCGGCAAAACACATGTGCTCAAAATGCGGGTGCTTCGGTTGTTGCTTAATGGCACGCCGCCTGAGCGCATCTTGTGCCTTACCTTCACCAAGGCGGCGGCAGCGGAAATGGCACAACGCGTATTTGCTGAGCTTGCCGAATGGACGATTGCACCAGAAGGCAAGCTAGCCGGCGATCTTCAAAAGCTTCTTGGCCACGCACCAAATGCCAACGAAACGCGCAAGGCGCGGCAGCTTTTTGCACGCGCCATTGAAACCCCCGGCGGGCTCAAGGTGCAAACCATTCATGCTTTCTGCGAGCGGTTATTACAGCGGTTTCCATTGGAAGCTGGCATTCCACCCGGCTTTAGCATTTTGGACGACGAGACTGGAGCCGCGCTTAAACGTTCGGCCATCGATCGAACGCTGGTTGAAGCAACCAAGAATGCCACGGCACCGCTTGGCAGGGCGCTGGAGACCGCTGTTGCCTGGGCTGCAGATGAGCAGTTTGATTTACTGTTGAATAGTGCGCTGTCGCGGCGCGGCTGGCTTGACGAGATGTCTCGGCTCAATGTTGCGCGTGGGGGTGACAGTTTCGTGCACGCCGATGCCATCTATCGACAGATCTTCGAAGTGCGGCCTGATATCGAAGTGGCGGACCTGCACGCTGAGATGGCGGATATATTGCCAGTGGCGCAACTTCGTGCCGGTGCTTCGCTGCTTATCGATGGTGGTAAGAACGACCAAGTTCTCAGCGATCGACTTGATCGCGCCGGCAAGACGTCCGCCCCGAAGAGACGCGTGAGAATTTTGGAAGATGCCTTTCTGACGGCCCAGAAAAGTCCTCGATCGGACCGGGTGTTTGTTTCCAAGGCCAAGAAGGCCGAGAACCCCGGCATGGCGGACGCTTTGCTTTCGGCACGGGATCGCTTCTTTGAGCTCTACCAGGAGCGCTCGGCGCTTGGGGTGGTGGAGGCGACAGTGGCGCTGTTGCGGTTGGCCGATCGGGTAATGTTTCACTATCGTGTGGGCAAGGATCGACAGGCCGCCCTCGATTACGATGATTTGATTGTGCGGACCGCGCATCTGTTATCGCGCCCGGATGCCGCCGGCTGGGTACTGTTCAAGCTTGATGGTGGTCTCGATCACATCCTGGTTGATGAAGCTCAAGACACGAGCCCGGCGCAATGGTCGATCGTTGAGGCTTTGGCGAGCGAATTTTTCAGTGCCAGCAAATCGCTTCGGACTGTGTTCGCGGTGGGCGATGAGAAGCAATCAATCTATGGCTTCCAAGGGGCTGCGCCGAAGATGTTTGCTGAAACAGGCAAACGCTTCCGTGCCCTTTCAGAGAACGCGGCACTGCCTTGGAACTTTGTGCGGTTGCGGCTTTCATTCCGCACCGTCTCGCCGCTTCTTAAAGCCATTGATACGATCTTTTCTGATGCCAGCCAAACCCCAGGCCTGATGACAATGGCAGGTGCAGTCGAGCATATTGCGCTGCGCGTGGGGCAGGCGGGACGCGTCGAGGTGTGGCCAACTGAGAAGCCCGCTGAGATTAAAGCCGCGCCTGCGTTCTCGCCACTTGACGACAGCGCCGTCTCCTCGCCCGTCACGAGGTTGGCGGAGCGGATTGCGGATCAGATCAAAACCTGGATCGATCAAAAGGCTCCGCTTGTATCGCAAGGTCGTCCAATCCGTGCCGCCGATGTCCTGATACTGGTGCGCAAGCGCCAACCGTTTGCACCTGCAATGGTGCGGGCGTTGAAGGCTCGCCGTATTCCGGTGGCGGGAGCGGACAGGCTCGTTCTGGCCAACCAGATTGCAGTGCAGGACTTAATGGCGCTTGGTGACTTTCTGACCCTTCCGGAGGATGATTTATCGCTCGCTTCGATTTTAAAATCACCACTTTGTGGGCTTGATGATGATGATCTGATGCAGTTTGCGCCTCAGCGAAAAGGCTCTTTGTGGAGTGCGTTGCTGGCCGCCGCCAAAGTTGGGAATACGGAGGCAGGCGTGCACGGAAGCACAGCAGTGGGCAATCCGCGCATTAAGGCGGCAGCTAACATGCTGAAGCGGTGGCGGGCTTTTGCCGACTTTGCACCGCCGTTCGAATTTTTCTCAACACTGCTGGACCGTGATGGATGCCGCGCGCGCTTCCTTGAGCGGCTGGGGCCTGACGCGGCAGATCCGATTGATGAATTCATGAACCTGGCCCTCACCTACGACGACCAGGCACCGGCATCATTGCAGGGTTTCCTATGCTGGGTACGCGAGGGACGACGGGAGATCAAGCGCGATATGGAAAACAGCCGCAATCAAGTGCGGGTTATGACGGTGCATGGTGCGAAGGGGCTTGAGGCGCCGATCGTGTTTTTGCCCGATACCTGCTCGGCTGCCAGCACCAAGGGGCGTGATGCTCTGGCAGACCTTACCCAATTCAAGGATGCGCCAAGACAGCCGCCTGCGTCGTGGGTCGTGCGTGGAGCCTCAAAGCTTGAGGCTATAGCTGGAAGCCGCAATGCAAAGGAAGCATTAGAGATCGAGGAGCATAACCGTTTGCTCTATGTGGCGCTGACGCGCGCGCAAGACAGACTCTATATTGCAGGGTTTGAAGGCAAGAAGGGCCGTGGAGCCCAGTGTTGGTATGACACGGTTGTAGATGGCCTCAAGCCACTGATGTCTGAAGATACCGATGCATCGGGGCACAGCGTCCTTTATCTTGACTGTGGGCAAAGCGTTCCGCCTAAGACGGATAAAGTCCGCCGCACGGCGATGACTGAGCCGCAAAAGCCACCGGCTTGGGCTCACACTCCGGCGGCCAGTGAGCCACAGCTTTCGATACCGCTGGCGCCATCTCGCTTGGCGCCGCTAGACACCGATGAGGAAGGGGAGCCGGCAACTTTTGAGGAGGTGCGGGCCCAGGCACAGGGACCTTCCGAAGCACCCACTCCATCACCGCGAACACTAGGCCACGAGAATAGATTTTTGCGCGGGAATCTCACGCATGCGCTGCTGGAGCATTTACCTGGGCAACCGCCAGAATCATGGGATCGCATTGCCGAGGCTTTCGTTACCTCGCGCGGAGGGGGACTTCGAAGAAATGTGCGGGCAAGTATCGTCCATGAAACACTTGCAGTGCTGCGAGACCCAAAGTTTGCGGATGTGTTCGGCCCTGATTCGCGTGCTGAGGTTCCGATCGTGGCGGAAATCCCGCCGCCGGACGGAGATGGACTAGCGCTTCGGCTTACCGGGCAAATTGACCGGCTGGTGCGCATCGATCACAATATTCTGATCCTCGATTACAAGACCAACCGTCCGCCACCCATGCAAGAAACTATGGTTGTGGATGCCTACTTGCTGCAACTAGCGGCCTACCGGCTTGCACTTCAGAGTATTTTTCCCAACTGCACTGTAGAGGCCGCAATTTTGTGGACAGATGGTGCGCGGTTAATGCCAATATCGACTAAGCTGTTGGATGACTTTAAGACACGACTATGGGAGTTGGGTGCTCGCCGTCTTGATGCTGCGCATCTTGACGTTGAGTGATACCGTTCTTAACTTCAGATTTGATTGATTTGTTACTGCCTCACAAGCACGGAGAATGCGAAGATGGCCACGACAGAAGTTTCTGATGCGACGTTTGAATCCGAAGTTCTTAACTCGGCTGAGCCGGTGTTGGTTGACTTTTTCGCCGAGTGGTGTGGGCCATGTAAGGCCATGGCACCAGCGCTCGAAGAAGTATCCTCTGAAATGCAGGGGCAGGTGAAGATCGCCAAGATTGACGTCGATGCGAACCCCGGCATTACGACCAAGTATCAAATCCAGGCAATGCCAACGTTGCTGCTGTTCAAGGGTGGTGAGATCGCCGGCCGCCACACCGGTGCACTGGTGCAGAAGTCCAAACTTGAAGCCTGGATCAAGCAAACGATCGAAGCTTAACAGGCGGCGTATGCAGCGGGAGCGTTAGTTCGACTGTCCTGAGAATGAAAAAGCAGGTCCACCGTTCTGGGTGGGCCTGCTTTTTTGCGTCATGTTTCTTGCTGCAAGCTTCAAGCTGGCCGTTGTAATCAGAACGGCCAGGTAGCCCTATTTTCCGTAAACCAACTCAGGCAAGAACAGCGAAATCTGAGGCACGTAGGTTACCAACATCAGCAACCCAAGCATAATCACGATGAACGGCCAGACGCCCCTGACAACCTCGTGGATTGGGGCTTTTGAGATCGACGACAGCACATAGAGGTTCAACCCAATTGGAGGGGTGAGCAGTGCCAGCTCCATATTGATGGTAAGCACAATTGCGAAGTGAATTGGGCTGATGCCGAGCGGCGCCAACAGTGGTAGCACCAGGGGCACCGTGATGAGGATCACCGCAAAAACCTCTAGGAACATGCCCAACATCAACATTACGATGTTGATCAACAGCAGGAACTGCCAGGATGAGAGGTTATTGCTTGTAATGAAGTCGACGAGTTTTTCGGCGATGCCGGAGCTAGTAATCCAGTGGCCAAAAGCTAGTGCGCCAAGAATGATGAAGATGATGGCTGCTGTGAGTTTGATAGATTCCGCGATGATACCTAGTACTTCGCCAGGCCTGCATCCTCGATAGATGGTGACCGATATGATGATTGCTACCAGGGCGGCCATGCCGGCAGCTTCCGACACAGTCACAATACCCGAATAGATACCACCAAGAATTATGACCGGTAGCGACAGCGCGGGAATCGCACGTAGGTTTACCCGCCAGAACTTATCCATCGGCAATCTTTCGCCCTTTGGATAATCTTTGGCCTTGGTGTAAATCATGATCCAGATAATGAATAGGGATGCCTGAAGCAAACCCGGTATGACGCCCGCCAGGAACAGGCGTGGCACTGATTCTTCAGCGATAATGGCGTAGACAATCATCGCAAGGCTTGGCGGGATCAGGATGCCCAGGGTGCCCGAGGCACCGACGACGCCGAGCGCGAAATGGCGCTCATATTTTTTCTCAAGCATGGCGGGCACGAGCAGGGTTCCCATGGCCATGGCTGTTGCCACCGATGAACCAGAGATCGCCGCAAATATTGTTGTTGCCACGACGCAGACCAGCGCCAGACCGCCTCGCATGCCACCGACCCAGGAATAGGCACAATCTACAAGTGCCTTGGCGATGCCTCCGCGCTGCATGAAAGTTGCAGCCATTACGAAAAAAGGAATGGCGATCAGTGTGCTGGAGTTGAGATGATCGATGAACAGTTGGGAGAAGCCAATAAGTGGTTGGCCTTCGTGCCAGAACAGAATCAACGACAAAACGCCAAGCACTAGGAAGATTGGCATCCCGATAGCGAGGAGCGAGAAAAATATGGAGAGGACGGCAGCTGGTGACATTGATCAGCGCTTCTTGTTGGAATTGGTATTAGGATTGATGGTGGCAGTGTTTCCAAAACTCATCGACATATCCAAGACATATCTAGACAACCTCATGATCTAAAAAACGTCTGGAGAATGTCCGATATCACGTAGCTTCCCTGACGCTTCCAGCGCTCGATTTTAGCTTTGGCTTTTAGCGATCCGACTGTCGACATCGTCACCCTCATGCTCATCGCCCAACATTGTGTCGGGGTCGAAATGGAAGATGAAACGATAGAGCCGAATGAAGTAGCGAATTGCCATAAGGGTGAAGCCAACCGGCAAGGCGACGTAGAAGATCCACAACGGGAATTGCAGTGAGCTTTCGCTGCGTTCGTCGAGATTACGGGCAAACATAACCACATCGAATGCATACTTCGAGACCAACGAGCAGTATAGGAAGCCAACAATGAGATTGATGAATTCTAAGATTCGTTGACCTATCGGGGGCAGCATCCGGACGATCAAATCTGCCCGGATATGGCGTGCATGCAAGACCAACGGGCTACCGGCAATCAAGACTGACCAGACGACCAGATAAATGATGACTTCGGAGCCCCAATCGGTGAGGTAGGCGGGAAAGAGATAGCGGACAACGACCTCATAGCAGACGAGCATGAGGGCGATTGAGGAGAATACGCCGATGATCGCATCTTCGATCTTGCCCCATATTTTTTCTAACATTCCCGTCCCCCCAACAACCAACCGATATTTTCCGCCAAACCTTTGGCAGCAAGCGACGTACATAGTCAAAAGCGACCTTGAACTAGTACACAAATACGGGCCGCGCTAGCCGCGGCCCGTATTTATTTGACTGGATTGCAAACTTACCTGCGCAAGTAATTCGATCTGTCCAAGTTATTGGGCAAGGAGTGCTTCGGCTCTTTTCACGAGGGCCGGATCCATCCGCAACTTCTTGATCAGAGCATCCTGCGTGGCAAGCAACTTCTTACGCATGGAGTCCAGGTCAGCGGTTGTGGCGTCAATCCGAGCGATGCCGTTTTTGGCACCATCGACACGAGCCGAGTTCTGGCGCTTTTCAGCCGTCTTACGAACTGAATCAACGTTGGCTTCCCAGGTGTCGACAATCAACTTCTGGATGTCGGCTGGTAGCTTGTTCCATGCACGCATGGACATCACAGGAAGATACTGGAAGAAGGCCTGATTATCGTCGTAGGCATACTTCAATCCTGAATCCCACAGTTTGGCACTGCGAATGGATTCATGCGTGGTGAGGAGGCCATCAACGGTGCCGCGCTGCAAAGCCTGTGGAACGTCGGGCCAAGAGATCTTGATGGCCTTGGCACCAAAGGTATCGTAACGAGCCAGGTTAGCTGCACCACCCGGTGCGCGCATTTTCAAGCCCTTAAGATCGGCATGAGACTTGACCTTCTTCTTGATGAAGAACATCTGACCATAGCCCAGGTCGAACCACCGACCGATGACCTTAACCTTCATCTTTTTCTCAAGCATGGCGTTGAGAGTTTTGCCGACTTCACCGTCCCATACTTTGTATTGAGCGGCGCGTGCGCGACCATAGAATAGAGGCAGGCCAGGCATGTTGAATTCGGGGATGAATTTACCCAGATGCCAAGTGCCGGGCATGCCCATGTCGAGAGCGCCTTGAGCCAGCGCTGTCGGGACGTTGCTGCCTTTGTACTTAGAGGCGCCGTGGTAGACTTTTACTTCCAGCCGACCGCCTGTTGCTTTCTCAAGCTTTTTAGCCAACGCAACAACCGACATGTTGCGGACGTGGTTCGGGCCTGTCTCTAGCGAAATTTCAACTTTGTATTCGGCCGCATTGGCAACTGACGCCATTGCCAGAACAGCTGCGGATGCTGCCAGAGATAGATGTTTCAAATTGGTGAACTTCATTGAGCGTTATTCTCCCTTTCGAGGCTCATATTGCTGAACCAGTGATTTTTTGAAGATGAAGAGGATCATCTCATGGTGAGGCAATGTCTAACAAGTTGGCGTTTAGCACAAGCCTTAGTCGCAACTGAGGCCAAATACTGGTGTATTTGCCCAGAGACTGAGCATGGAACGGGCGTTATTACTGGGTTTGGGGGCTGCAGGAGAGAAAACCACGCGCCTAATTTCGAGCTGAGTAATTCGGATTATGACTTATGATAATAGAGCATGTCGATCTTTGATGGAATCACATGAGACTGTTTGCGTGCGCTATAAGCGTTTGTTTTATATAACGTTTTTAATTTTGGCAGAAGCAAAAGTGCTTCAACCTAAAACAATCAGGTTCTAGGGCAAACGTTCAGCAGGCCAGTTACCGAAGGCTACGAAATGCGGGTTTGCGAAAGCTACATCGTCAGGGTTGATCACCTTACCATAGCGCATTGGAGCACCATCCAATGTCCTGACAGAACCGCCAGCGCGGCGCAAAATAGCGTCACCGGCAGCAATATCCCACTCCATCGTTCGACTGAGGCGGGGATAGAGATCCGCGATTCCCTCTGCGAGCCGGCAGAACTTTAACGATGAGCCGTATGAAAGCCGCTCGGAAACATCGAACTGTTGCAAATAGTCCTCCGTCTCCAGTGTCATGTGTGAGAGACTGGAAAGAATTGTGATCGAGGAAGACGGCGCGCGCGCCGTAATGGCTTCGATCCTGGTCGCCGCGCCCGCCACGACGCGAAACCGAAACGCTCCGCTGGCATCGGCGGCAAACCCTTCACCCAGCGCCGGCGCGACCACGACACCCATCACCGGCTCACCGGCCTCAATCAGGGCAATATTTACAGTGAACTCGTCCCGTTTCTTGATGAACTCACGTGTGCCGTCCAGCGCATCAACTAGGTAAAATCGCTGGCTTGCGGCGGGGGTCGTCTCGCCACTAGAAATCCGCTCCTCAGCCATTACGGGCGTCGTCGGATCGAGCTTGGCCAAAGTCGAGACAATGAGATCCTCAGCGCCACGATCAGCCATTGTTACCGGGCTTCCATCCGCCTTCTCCTCCCAGCCGTCAAGGTTTTCGCGGATCTTCAGGATGAGCGCGCCCGCAGCGATAGAAGTTGATACCAGTGTAGCGAGTGGGTCGGTCAGTTCCGGCGTCGTGTTATTCGTCATGTTCAGCGTCAATTTTCTTGATATGCTAAATTGTCAGTGCGCCAAGGGTTTGGCCTGGCAGTATACAATGCTAGCAAAGACCAAGCATCAGGCGTTGGTCAATGCCCCTTTTCAACTCATGGGTGATGCTTCAGAGGATTGATAGGGTTGCGGTCACCCATGAGATGTCCGGTCGAGCGGACGTTGATCTGCATGTCCGATGGGCGCTCTAAAAAAACTAGGGCGAAGCAGGTGTGACGGCGGCGGCGCAAAACTTGAACTCTGGGATCTTGCCATAGGGATCAAGCTGGGGATTAGTCAGGAAGTTTGCTGCGGCTTCCGCAAAGCAGAACGGGATGAAAATCACACCGGGCGGCACCTCATGATCGTCGCGCACCTTGAGGGTAATTTCGCCCCGCCGCGTTTTAACGGTGACACTTTCACCGCAGACGAGAGCCAGCTTCTCAATATCCAAAGTGTTCATGGCGACTACGGCTTCCGGCTCGATATCATCGAGAACATTGGTACGTCGTGTCATGGCGCCGGTGTGCCAGTGCTCAAGAATGCGACCCGTTGTGAGCACAAACGGGAATGCCTCATCGGGTTCTTCATCTGGCGGGAGCAGATCAACTGGTACGATCCGCGCCTTTCCAGTTTTGGTCGGAAAGCCGTCGCCAAACACAATATCGGAGCCCGGGCCATCGGGTGTCACACAAGGGTAGGTGACGGAATGTTCACGTTCAAGCCGTTCCCAGGTGATGTTTTTGAGCGAAGGCATCATGTGCGCCATTTCGCCAAACACGTCCTGTGGATGGCTGTATGACCACTTGAGGCCGATGCGATTTGCGATTTCCTGGATTATTTCAAGATCCTGTCGAGCCTCGCCTGGTGGTGGGACGGCCGGTCGGGCCATTTGGACTTGGCGGTTGGTGTTGGTGAAGGTGCCGGATTTTTCGGCTTTCGCCGAGGCTGGCAACACGACATCGGCATGCCATGCGGTTTCCGTCAAAAACAAGTCCTGGACAACGAGATGACCGAGTTTGGCGAGGGCTTCACGGGTATGGTTTTGATCGGGATCGGACATGGCCGGATTTTCGCCCATGATGTACATGCCTTCGATGTTGCCGGCGCGGATTGCGTTGATAATCTCGACGACTGTCAGGCCATCCTTATGATCGAGTTTGGCGCCCCAGAACTGCTCAATTTCGCAGCGGATTGTGTCATCTTCAACCGAGCGATAATCAGGATAAAACATCGGGATTAGACCAACATCGGACGCGCCCTGCACGTTATTTTGTCCGCGCAAGGGGTGGAGCCCCGTGCCGGGTCGGCCGATTTGGCCTGTCAGCAACGAAAGCGTGATCAGACAGCGCGCGTTATCGGTGCCATGGGTGTGTTGGGCAATGCCCATACCCCAGAAAATAATTGAACGTTCGGCCTTCGCGTAGGCTCGGGCAACTTCACGCAATGTTTCGGCTTTGATGCCGCAAGCGTCAGCCATTAGTTCCGGGGCATAGGGGACTATGCGCTTGCGAAGCTCTTCATATCCGCCGGTCATCGCCTGGACGTACTGGCGGTCGATGAGCCCTTCATCAATGATGGTGTGGATCATCGCATTCAGCATCGCGACGTCCGTGCCGGGTTTGAATTGCAACTGGTTCCATGCATAGCGCGACATTTCGCTGCCGCGCGGGTCGATGATGACCAGCTTGGCGCCGCGTTTGGCTGCTTGCTTGAAGTAAGTCGCCGCGACCGGATGGTTCACGTTGGGGCGTGCGCCGATGATGATAATGACGTCCGCATCGTTGGCGGCCATGAATGGTGCACTGACAGCTCCTGAGCCAACACCTTCCACAAGGGCTGCGACGGAGGACGCGTGGCAGAGCCGCGTGCAGTGGTCGACGTTGTTGGTGCCGAAGCCTGCCCGTACCAACTTTTGAAATAGATATGCTTCTTCGTTGGAGCCTTTTGCGGAGCCGAAACCTGCAAGCGCCTGGCTGCCATTGTTGTCGCGAATTTCAACCAGACCGCTAGCTGCACGCTCAAGTGCTTCTTCCCAGGTGGCTTCTCGGAAATAGTTGGATATCTGGTCGGGTCGGATGTCGATGTTGGGGTCTTTGGCGACGCCATCCCGGCGAATCAAGGGCTTTGTCAGACGTTCAGGATGATTGATGTAGTCGAACCCAAAGCGACCTTTGACACACAAGCGGTTCTCGTTCGAAGGGCCGTTGCGGCCATCGACAGAGAGGATCTTGTCATCTTTGACGTGCACGTTGATCTGGCAGCCAACACCGCAATAGGGGCAGAGAGTTTCAACAGTGCGATCCGGCTGATGAATTCGGATGCCTTGCTCATTGAGTAGTGTCTTCTCGATTAGCGCGCCTGTGGGGCAGGCTTGGACGCACTCGCCGCAGGCGACGCAGGTGGAGTTGCCCATCGGGTCGTCGAAGTCGAATACGATTTTTGCGTCGTGGCCACGATCAGCCATGCCGATGACGTCGTTGACTTGTACCTCGCGACAGGCGCGGATGCAGAGCGTGCAGTTGATGCAGGCATCGAGATTAACCTGCATCGCGGAGTGGCTGACATCAGGAGTGTGGTGGCGCAGACGTGGAAATCGGCTAGTGGTTTGGCCGATAGCCTCGGCCCAGGCCCAGAACTTGGAGGATGGATCTGGCGAGGTTGCTTGCGATGGTTGATCCGCCACCAGCAATTCAAACACCAGCTTTCGGGCTTTGCTGGCGCGAGCACCTTGCGTGGTGACGGCCATGCCATCTGTTGGCATCCTTACGCAGGAAGCGGCCAATGTGGGCTCGCCCTCAATCTCAACCATGCAGGCGCGGCAGTTGCCATCTGAACGATAACCGGGTTGGTTACTGTGGCAAAGATGGGGCAACTCTGTGCCTTCGCGCTTTGCAACCTGCCAGATGCTTTCAGTGGGCAATGCTTCGACTTCGCGGCCATCCAGGATGAATTTTACCGGCGTGAGATGTGATCCGTCAGGCATTGCCGACCTCCTCGGGGAAGTGCTTGAGTACGCAAGCGATCGGATTGGGCGCCGCTTGGCCCAGGCCACATATCGAGGCGTCGGCCATTACTGTTGAGAGTTCTTGGAGTAGCTCAGCGTCCCATGTTTCGTGCTGCATAAGTTCGACGGCCATCGCTGTGCCATTGCGGCATGGCGTGCATTGTCCGCAGCTCTCATCGGCAAAAAAGCGCATCAGATTTAGCGCCACATCGCGCATGCTGTCGGCCTCTGACAAGACGATAACGGCGGCGGAACCGATAAAGCAGTCATACTGTTGCAAGGTGTCGAAATCGAGCGGCACATCGGCCAAGCTTGCTGGCAGGATGCCACCTGAGGCACCGCCAGGGAGATAGGCTTTGAGGGTGTGCCCAGCGCTCATGCCGCCGCAATATTCATTGATCAGCTCGCGCGCGGTGATGCCAGCGGGGGCCAACTTGACGCCCGGCTCAGTGACTCGACCTGAGACAGAATAAGAACGAAGCCCCGTCCGCCCGTGCCGCCCATGCGACTTGAACCAACTGGCACCCTTTTCTGCTATTTCTCTGATCCAGTAGACCGTCTCGACGTTATGGACGAGGGTGGGCATACCAAACAGGCCGACTTGTGCCACATATGGTGGCCGGTGGCGTGGCAGCCCGCGCTTGCCTTCGATTGATTCAATGAGTGCTGATTCTTCACCGCAGATGTAGGCGCCGGCACCCCGCCGCAACTCAACGCTGCCTGGCTCAACCAAGCCAGCGCGTTCCAAGTTGGCGATTTCTGCTTCCAGCAAGAGGCGCAGGCCTGGATATTCGTCCCGCAAATAGATGAAACAGGTTTTGGCATCAATAGCCCAGGCTGCAATCAGCATACCTTCTAGGAAACGGTGAGGATCTTGTTCAAGGTAATGGCGATCCTTAAAGGTGCCGGGCTCGCCTTCATCGGCGTTGATGCAGAGCAGACGGGGGCCGGGTGCTGCACGGACAAAGCTCCATTTTCGAGCGGCTGGGAAACCTGCTCCGCCCAATCCACGCAAGCCTGATTCTGCAATCTCTTTAGCCAACTGGCCGTAGGTGCGCTCACCAGACCGTAAAGCGCGCAACAGGGCATAACCGCCGGTTTGACTGTAGGCTTCAAATCCCAGATTTTTTGTGACCGAAGGCGTGATGCTGCGTTGTTCCACGGCTGCCAACAACTTGGCAGTGGTGACGGAGGTAATGTGGTTATGGCCCAGTTCAGCCACCGGCGCTTTATCGCAGCGCCCCATGCACGGGGCACGCATGATGCGGACGTGTTCGCCACACCGTTCGGCCAATTCACTGAGCAGCGCGGCACTGCCTGCCATTTCACAGCTCAAGCTATCGCATACCCGGATGGTAAATTCGGGCAGGGGGTCTTCATTGTCCTCAATGAAGTCAAAGTGGGCGTAGAACGAAGCCACCTCGAACACCTTCGACATTGGCAACGCCATCTCGTCGGCGAGGGCGTGGAGGTGGCGAGCTGTCAGGCAGCCAAAATGATCTTGCAGCAGATGCAGGTGCTCGATCAATAGATCACGGCGACGGGGGCGGTCACCCAATAGGGCCCGCACTTCGGCCTGGGCACCCTGATCCAGCCTGCGACCCTTGTTGACGTAGAGCGCCTTTTTGCGGCCCTTGCCAGGATGGCGGTGAGCTTGGCCGGATTGTTTTATTTCTGGCGCGGGTTTGTGATCATCAGTCATGGCGCTCTCATTTGCCGTTTATGATGTTCGCCTTTGGCGAGGCATCCTAGACTGGCAGACTAGACTGGCAGATGCCTCGTGTCGCAGGATTAATTCAGGAATTCACATCGACGATGACGCGGCCTTTGACTTTGCCTTTGAGGATGTCGCGGCCCAGTGCCGGCAGATCCGCAAGAGTTGCGGGGGTTGCAATCGCTTCGAGTTTATCGAGGGGAAGATCAGTGGCGATGCGCGCCCATGCTTTGACGCGATTGTCGTAGGGCTGCATGACGGAATCGATGCCAAGGAGGTTAATTGCGCGCAACAGAAATGGGACGACGGTTGTTTGAAGCTTGGTGCCGCCAGCCAACCCGACTGCTGCAACAGAGGAGCCATATTTCATTTGCGGCAATATTGTTGCCAGCATTGAGCCACCGACAGCATCAACGCAGCCAGCCCAGGCCTCACTGTCCAGCGGCTTGCCGGAGGGGGTGTTGATCTCATCGCGCGGGACGATGCGGGTGGCGCCGAGACTTTTCAGGTATTCTGCCTGTTCCGGGCGGCCGGTTACGGCGGCAACCTCATAGCCGAGATTGGCCAGTATAGCGATGGCTACAGAGCCAACTCCACCAGCGGCACCGGTCACCAGCACTTCGCCATTTCCCTTGGTCAAACCCTGAGCTTCAAGAGCCATCACAGAGAGCATCGAGGTAAAGCCGGCAGTACCGACAATCATTGCCTGACGGGTTGTGAGGCCCTCAGGCACCCGCACCAGCCAATCGGCTTTGACACGGGCTTTTTGGCTGTAGCCGCCCCACCAATTTTCGCCGACACGCCAACCGGTTAGTATCACTTTGTCGCCAGGCTTGTAGCGGTCATCGTCTGAGGCTTCGACGGTGCCCGCAAAATCGATACCAGGGATATGCGGGAAGTTCCGTACCAAGCCGCCAATGCCATTGACGCAAAGTCCGTCTTTGTAATTCAGCGTTGAAAACTCAATCGCGACCGTGACATTGCCTTCTGCGGGTAACTGAGCTTCTTCCAACTGCTGCACGGTGGCTGTGATTTTGCCTTCGTCAGACTTTTCAACCAAAAGTGCTTTGAAGCTCATTGGGACCTGTCTTTCATTCATTGATGTCGTTGCGGTATTGTCGGCGCATTGAGCGCACACATATTCTGAGGTTAAGTGGTGGCATGATCAGGCCGTTTTAATCAAGGTCATCCCTCTCCTGAACGCGGCGATTGACCATGATAACACGCCATGCTTCAGCTGCTTTGCCTATGCCGAGGCCTCGATGACGCTCTCAACGGCGGCGGCGAGCTTATCAACGAGTTCGTCGATCTCGACGTCCGATATGATAAAGGGCGGGGCCAACAAGACGTGGTCGCCGCTCTGGCCATCAATGGTACCACCCATCGGATAACAAATCAGCCCCTCCTGCATGGCGGCGGCCTTGATCTTTGCATGGACCTTGCGGGTCGGATCGAATGTGGCTTTGGTCTCGCGGTCCGCGACAAGCTCGATCGCCTGGAAAAGCCCACGGCCTCGAATGTCGCCAACATGAGGGTGCTGGCCGAAACGCTGGTGCAGAGCGTCCTCAAGCTTGTTGCCCATCTCAATGACACGAGGCAGGAGGACGCGATTTTGAATCGCGCTCAAGACTGCAAGGCCCGCCGCACAGGCGACCGGGTGACCAAGATAGGTGTGGCCGTGCTGAAAAAAGCCAGACCCCTGCTGAATGGCATCATAAATCCGATCGGAGCAAAGCATTGCGCCGATCGGCTGATAGCCTCCACCAAGGCCTTTGGCGATGCAGACGATGTCCGGCGTGACGCCTTCTTGCTCGCAGGCGAACAGGCTGCCAGTACGGCCCATGCCGCACATCACTTCATCGAGAATCAGCAAAATTCCACGCTGATCGCAGATCTCGCGAATGCGTTTGAAGTAGCCTGGAGCAGGTGTTGCCGCACCCAAAGTTGCACCAACCACAGGTTCTGCGATGAAGGCCATGACATTTTCTTCGCCGAGGCGGTTGATTTCAGCATCAAGCTCGTTGGCCATGCGCAAGCCGTAATCCGTGAGAGTTTCACCCGCTTCCTGGCCGCGGTAAGCATAGCAAGGGGGAATGTGTGAACCTTCGGTCAGCAGTGGTGCGAAAGGCTCCCGACGCCACATGTTTCCGCCCGCTCCCAGCGCCCCCAAAGTGTTGCCGTGATAACTCTGCTGGCGCGCGATCAGCCGGTGGCGGGAGGGCTGACCGTTCTCGATGCAATATTGACGCGCCAGCTTTATAGCCGCCTCAACCGCTTCTGATCCGCCGGATACAAAATAAACCCGCTCTATCCCATCTGGTGCGTGCTTGATGAGGAGATCTGCCAGCGCCTCGGACGGTTCATTGGAGAAAAAGCCCGAGTGAGCGAAGGCTAACTTGTCGACTTGCGCTTTGATTGCCTCGCCGACGGCCGCGTCACCATGACCAAGGCAGGAGACGGCAGCGCCGCCCGAGCCATCGAGGTAGCGTTTGCCGTCGCGGTCGATCAGGTAACAGCCCTCCCCACCAACGGCGACAGGGGGGATGATTTGGGTGTGGCGAGGGAAAATATGTGATGCTCGATCAGTCGACATGAGAGAACTCGCTTGAAGGTGGACGTATTAAATATGCTCGATAAAGAACATTTAGGGAATTGAGAACGGAGGCCATTTGGCCGCAGGCCGACACTGGTTGCAAGTAACGATTAATGGGCGGCAAACATTTGCAAAAAGCATAGCCACCGTGGCTCAAGAAACCATTTCCTGTTCAATCGACTACCCCCCAGACGAAGTTGCCATCACTATCGGCGGAATGGTTGCAACCATGATACCGACGTTTTCGGTCGCGGCAGATGGTCTTCAGAGGTTGTCTGAATTGCGCCGATAAGTGCTATTCGAAAGTGTATGGGAACGGCGTCTTGATGCCGTCGAAAACCTGTTATATTTGATAAGCTGAATACGTGGTCCGTGTGCTCGGATAGGCTGGCAGCGGACACTTGGGAAAGTAAAGGGAGACACCATGCGCTTGGCAGGACTGGCAATAGCCACGACGATTGCATTGACTGGATATGCTCATGCTCAGGATGCTGCGGGAGATGCTGCAGCAGGCAAAACCGTTTTTAAGAAGTGCCGCGCCTGCCACAAGCTTGGTGAGAAGGCCTTAAAGAAGCGCTCTGTGGGGCCCCACTTGAACGGCATTATTGGCCGGAAAGCCGGGACCATGGAAGGGTTTAAATACTCTAAGGCCAACAAAAGCTCCGGAATCACTTGGACCGAGGAAGTGTTCACGCAGTATATCAAGAACCCGCGCAAGTTCATGAAGGGCACCCGGATGGCATTTGCCGGGCTGAAAAAAGATAAAGACATCAAGAATATAATTGCATTTTTAAAGCAATACAAAGCCGACGGAACAATGGCAAAATAAGCTTCTGGCGGGCTTTGACGTCGGTTGACGTCTGCTTGGAGGTATTTTGTTGATTAATGCCCCGCGCTGGTTTGGTGCGGGGCTTTTTTTATGCTTTGGCTGCCAGAAATTCAGAAAGATAAGCCATCGCGAGCCAGGCGCTGCGAACAATGATGCCATGTTGCAAAGTTACAGTGGCGTTGAGTTTATCGATCGGCTAACGTTCTCGTTGTATGCATTTTGATGGGCTTCAGTTGGTCTCAAGCTTCTAGGGCACGTTCATCTTTGATGGAATCAAATGAGACTGTTTGTGCGTGCTCTAAGTATTTGTTTTAGAGACTGATCAACACTTTAGGCCGAAGCAGAGGTGCTTCAACCTAAAACGATCAGGCTCTAGCACTGATAGGCTTGGCGATGGGGGGCTTGGCATTGCGGAGAGTCCTGGCATTGGCAACGACCGATAAAGCAGCGCAAGTATGACGGCAGAGAATTCCTCACTGCCGCGTAGTACTACCGAGGGGGCAGCGCAAGCGGATCTGCTGCGCATTGAGAATCTGCGCGTTTCCTTTCGCATTCAAGGTGGAACCCTTGAGGTTGTGAAAGATATAAACTTCCGCATTCGACCGGGGGAAGTGGTCGCGCTGGTTGGCGAATCCGGCTCTGGGAAGTCCGTCATTTCACAAGCCATCATGGGCATATTGCCCAACTCCGCCTCGATTACAGGCGGGCGCATCCTATTTGATGATCCTGATGGGTCGGGCGTCGTGGACATCGCCAAGTTGCCACGAGACGGCTTGGCGATGCGCACATTGCGCGGTGGCCGGATGTCGATGATCTTCCAGGAGCCGATGAACTCTCTCTCTCCTCTGCATACTGTTGGGGACCAAGTTCAGGAAGCACTCACGATCCACCAACACACGAGCCACGCTGAAGGCCGGCGCCTTACGGAGCTGATGCTTGGACTGGTTGGCTTTCCGAATCCTGCACTTGCATATGATCGATATTCGTTTGAGCTTTCGGGTGGGCTGCGCCAGCGGGCGATGATTGCGATGGCGCTGATCTGCAAACCGGCGCTGCTGATCGCGGATGAGCCAACGACGGCTCTTGATGTCACAATCCAGGCACAGGTTCTGCATCAAGTGAAGGAGCTACAATCAAAGCTTGGAATGGCGATACTTTTGATCACGCATGATCTGGGCGTGGTGGCAAATATGGCTAACGAGGTTGTGGTTATCTATCACGGGGAGATCATGGAGGCGGGGACTGCCGAGGCAATCTTCCGCGACCCGCAACACAGTTACCTGAAGGCATTACTCAAAGCTGTTCCGCATTTCGACATGAAGCCAGGCGAGCGTCTCGTCTCGTTGCGGGATATTGATACTGAGCGTGATTTGGCGGAAAAGGCCGATGAAAATCTCAAAATCCGTTCAACTGAGCGTTGCCCACCGAAGCTGTCAGATGCCCCGCCACTGCTCTCTATTCAGGGCGTATCTAAGACGTTTGTGACGACCAAAGGTGGATGGTTTGGCAATAAGGTTGAGCGCGGCGTGCGCGCGTTGGATAATCTCAGCCTCGATATCAAGCAAGGCGAGTGCCTGGGTTTGGTGGGCGAAAGTGGGTGTGGGAAAACAACGCTGTCGAAGGTTATTATGCGAGCGCTTCGGCCTGACAGCGGAAAACTGATTTATGCTCGCGATGGGGCGCCAATTGATCTTTTGGAGCTTGCCCCAAAAGAAATGCAGGATTTCCGCTCGCGCGTGCAGATGGTGTTTCAAGACCCGGTAAACTCATTATCGCCGCGCATGACTGTGTTGAATATACTGCGCGAACCACTGCAAATCCATGGCATGGGCAACCGCGACGAACAGGTCGAACGGGTCATTGAGCTTATGAAGGCAGTGGGGTTGGACCCTCGATTTTTGAACCGCTACCCGCATAGTTTCTCAGGCGGTCAGCGCCAGCGCATTGGCATAGCGCGAGCGTTAGCGCTGAAACCAGATATGCTGATTTGTGATGAGCCGGTGTCGGCGCTTGATGTTTCGGTGCAAGCTCAAATTCTCAATCTGCTTTGGGATCTGCGGCAGGAATTGAACCTCACGTACATCTTTATTTCCCACAATCTCGCTGTTGTTGATTATGTGTCTGACAGAATAGCGGTGATGGCAGGGGGAAGGATTGTCGAGCTGGCACCACGTGAAACACTGTTCCGGAATCCTGTCCACCCTTACACCCGGACGCTGCTTAAGGCCGTCCCTTATCCAGATCTCGATCGGCGGCTTGATTTCAGCTCCCTACAGAATGGTGATGCTTCGAACCCGGCTTCATGGCCAAAAGCATTTCAAGGTATAGGCGAGGATGGGGGAGCAACTCTCGGCCCGGGACCGAGTGAGGGCATCGATACCGGGTTGCGTCAGATCGCGGTTGGGGATGGACATTTTGTGCTGGCGAATGCCAATGCAGATGCAGGGGAACTTGCGTCATGAGAATGCATAGAGCCCAGAAAGCATTGCTGCTTGTTACAGCGATCATAGTTTGCCTCGGCAGCCTTGCGAATGAGGCTCGAGCTCGGAAACTGATCGAGACGCCGGAGCTCGTGGCACTGGTCAAGGCTGGTAAGTTACCACCCGTAGGAGAGCGCATTCCGCAGGTGCCGAGCATCATAGATCTCAAGGCACTTGGCCGCGAACCAGGCAGGCACGGCGGACGCATGCGCATGCTGATGGGCCGTGAAAAGGACATCCGCATCCTCGTCTACTACGGCTATTCGCGCCTGGTTGGCTACGATGAGAAGTTCAAGCTCTACCCAGATATTCTTGAGAGTTATGAAGTTGAAGAAGGGCGCAGGTTCACGCTGCGGCTTCGGCCTGAGCACAAATGGTCGGATGGGCACCCGTTTACGGCAGAGGATTTTCGATATTTCTGGGAGGATATAGCTAATAATCCGAAGCTGTCACGCGGGGGACTGCACAGGTTTCTTATGGTCAATGGCAAGCCGCCAGTGTTTGAGGTGTTGGACCCGCTGACTATCCGCTACACATGGGATGAGCCGAACTCCTATTTCCTGCCAGCGCTTGCAGGCACGCGCGCACTCTATATCTTCGCACCCAGCCACTACCTGCAACAATTTCATTCAAAATATGCCAACCCTGCTAGGTTGGCTCATGCCGTGTCTGAGGCAAGTGTGAAGGACTGGGCGGCACTGCACCGCAGAATGGCGATGCAGTATATGCCAAAGAATCCCAAGCTTCCCTCACTTGAGGCGTGGACCAACACCACTACTCCCCCTTCGGGGCTTTATCAGTATAAGCGCAACCCCTATTTCCACCGGATTGATACGGCTGGCCGACAGTTGCCCTACATCAACGATGTCACGCTGGCGATTGGTTCGCCATCGTTAATTCCGGCCAAGACGGGAAGCGGTGATTCAGATCTTCAGGGACGCTACATCAGATTTGGCAACTATACATTCCTGAAGGCGGCGGAAAAACGCGGCATCATTAAAGTGCGTCTGTGGGATCGTGGTGTTGGGGCCGCCATCGCGATTTATCCCAACATGACGACGAACGATAAAGTCTGGGCAAAGTTGTTTCAGGATGTCCGGGTTCGCCGGGCATTGTCGCTGGCGATTAACCGGCGAGAAATTAATGAGGTGATTTACTTTGGTTTGGCGCGGGAAAGTGCCAATACTGTGATCAAGGCCAGTCCGCTTTATCGGCCAGAATATACCAATGCCTATATTAAATTTGACCTCGCCAGAGCGAACCAGCTGCTAGACGAGGCCGGCCTGAAAAAGCGCGATGTTTATGGCATCCGACTGCTGCCCGATGGCCGACGGGCTGACATTATTCTGGAGACTGCGGGGGAAAGTAGCGAACAAGCCGATGTGCTCCAACTTGTCCGGGGTACCTGGCGCAAAATTGGCATTCGTTTATTTATCCGGCCGACGCAGCGCGATTTGTTTCGCAAACGCATATATTCAGGCGAGACGGTGATGTCGGTTTGGGCGGGCTATAATAATGCGATTCCAACCCCTGACATGAGCCCGATCGACTTTGCGCCAACCTCGAAGGCGCAGTTTCAGTGGCCCCGATGGGGGGATTACTTTTGGACCAAGGGCAAAGCGGGATTCCCGTCCCAACTGGCACCTGCAAAGCAACTACTGAAGGAACTCCACCTCTGGCACAAGGCTCGGTCTGATGCGGAGCGGAGGGCCGTCTGGCACCGGATGTTGCGTATTCATGCTGAGAACGTGTTTACGATTGGCATCGTCAACGGCACCAAGCAGCCTATTGCACTAGTGCCAAACCTTCGCAACGTTCCTGAGCACGGCATTTTTAACTTCTTCCCCGGAGCATATTTCGGAATCTACATGCCTGATACGTTCTGGTTCGATGATAAAAAGCACAAAAAACCATGAGAGGAGGTGCGTGATGTTAAGCTATATCGTCCGGCGCATTCTTCTGATGATCCCGACGCTGGTGGTGATATCTGCGTTGGTTTTTACATTGATTGAGTTGCCGCCTGGCGACTATTTTGAGAGCTATATGGCGGAGCTGGAGGCGCAGGGTGAAAGCGTCGACAAAACGCAGATCGAATATCTCAAGAAAGAATATGGTTTCGACCGCCATCCGGTTGAGCGCTATTTCGTATGGGTTAGCGGGTTATTGCAGGGTGACCTTGGGTACTCGTTTGAGCATCAAATGTCGGTCAACAAGGTGGTTGGTAATCGCTTGTTTTTCACGATGCTGGTGGCGTTCGTCACGATAATTGTAACTTGGCTCATAGCCTTTCCAATCGGGATTTACTCAGCCACTCATCAGTATAGCTGGGGGGACCATGGACTGACTTTTCTTGGGTTACTTGGTCTTGCAACGCCAAATTTCTTACTGGCGCTGCTACTCATGTATCTCGCTAACGTATGGTTTGGCATCTCAATTGGCGGACTGATGGACACGAAGTTCGTCAATGAGCCGATGAGTTGGGCGAAGTTTGTCTCGATCCTGGAGCATCTGTGGATTCCAGTGTTGGTGATTGGCACCTCGGGCACAGCGGGTATGATAAGAACGCTGAGGGCGAACCTACTGGATGAGTTGCAAAAGCAGTATTTCGTGACAGCGCGGGCAAAGGGACTGCATCCGCTGCGGGCGCTGGTGAAATACCCGCTGAGAATGTCGCTCAACTTTTTCATTTCTGACATTGGAAAGTTGTTGCCGACAATCGTATCGGGGGCCGAGATCGTGGCGATTGTGCTGTCACTTGAAACCACCGGGCCACTACTAATCCGAGCGCTGCAAAGCCAAGACATGTATCTGGCGGGGTCGTTCCTGATGTTCCTGGCGTTCCTCACTGTGATTGGTGTTTTGATTTCAGACATTGCGCTGGCGTTTCTTGATCCGCGTATCAGACTAGGCGGGGGGCGCACGAAGTGAAGTCCTCACAATCCTATAACGCGCCGAACGGTCTAAAAACTCCCGCGCAGAAGCCGGGTACGCCCTTGGAGCACTACGTCAATTCTGCACCGTTCGACCCGAAATCCATTGAACAACTCACACCGGAACAAGAACACGTTTTTCTAGCCTCGCAGTGGCGACTGATGTGGTGGAAGTTTTGCCGGCATCGGCTCGCGGTTGCCTCAGCTATCTTTCTTGCGCTGATGTATCTTGGCGTTATCTTCTCGGAAGTTTTTGCGCCCTATAACTATCAGGCCCGCCACATCGAATACCTCAACGCACCACCGCAAGGAATACATCTTTTCCATAATGGCTCGTTCGTCGGTCCGTTTGTTTATGGATACGACATGCGCAAAGATATGGAAACGCTGCGGCGGGTTTATACGCCCAACATCCAAAAGGTGCAGCCGTTAAGATTTTTCTGCCTTGGAGAGCGCTATAAATTCTGGGGTCTTGTTGAGGGGCGGTTGCACCTTTTCTGTCCGGCCAAGGGCGGAGAGGCCTTTCTTCTTGGCACTGACCGGCTGGGGCACGACATGCTTTCGCGGATCATTGAGGGTGGACGGATTTCATTGTCCATCGGATTGTTAGGCGTGGCGGTCAGCATTATTCTGGGTGTGGTGTTTGGTGGAATTGCGGGCTATTTTGGCGGCATTGCGGATTTGATTATTCAGCGGATCATTGAAGTCCTCCAGAGCTTGCCGTCGATACCACTGTGGCTGACAATTGCGGCGCTGCTGCCGATCACGTGGCCACCACTGCTGGTTTATCTGTTCATCACGATCGTATTGGGATTATTCGAATGGACGGGGCTTGCGCGTGCGGTTCGCTCAAAACTCCTGGCGCTGCGCGAGGAGGATTATGTGTTAGCCGCGCAATTGATGGGGGCTAAGCCAAACCGCATTATCGGGCGGCACCTGGTGCCCGGTTTCACAAGCCATCTAATTGCCTCTGCGACGTTGGCAATCCCGAGCATGATTCTTGGGGAGACCGCGCTGAGTTTCCTCGGGCTGGGGCTAAGGCCTCCGATTACGAGTTGGGGTGTTTTGCTAACCGAGGCGCAGAATATCAATATCGTGGCGCTATATCCGTGGTTGATGCTGCCGGTCGTGCCTGTGATTTTGGTGGTGTTAGCCTTTAATTTTTTGGGTGACGGATTAAGGGATGCGGCCGATCCTTATAAGTAGCGCCCTAGTCGCACCTGTATTCGTGGTGCTACTCGCTCGGCATCACAGTTGGTAGAGCTGACGTTTGAGCGATGTGGTCGGGCAGAGGGTTGCGTGGGGTTATAACCCAAGGCACAAGATGCCAATTAGTAAGACTTGGCAGCAGGATTTGGCAGCAGAACCTGGCAATGGAAGACGAGCACTGAGATCATGGGTGTGACGCGGCGGAACCGGCATACGCGAGTTTTAATGTATAGTCACGACACCTTCGGGCTCGGACATTTGCGACGCTGCCGAGAGATCGCGCATGCGCTGGTCGGGCAGTACAAAGGCGTGCACGTTCTAATAGTTTCGGGATCGTCGATCGCAGGAGCTTACGAATTTCGCGCGCGCGTTGATTTCATCAAAATTCCGAGCGTGATTAAACTCTATAATGGTGAATACACATCGCTTTCAAAGCACATAGACCTTAGCGAAACACTGTCATTGCGACGTTCTATTATCGAGCATGCGGCCAGGCATTTTCGGCCGGATATTTTTATCGTGGATAAGGAGCCGCGCGGCCTCAGAGGTGAGTTGGAACCAACACTGCCAATTCTGCAGGACCAGGGCTGCCACATTGTGCTTGGGCTGCGGGAAGTCCTTGATGAGCCTGAGGTTGTTACGGCTGAATGGTCCAAAAGCGGCGCCATGGAATGGGTCGAAAAATACTATGATGCCATTTGGGTTTATGGCTCGGATAATTTCTGGAACCCGTTGACGGGACTGGAGCTTTCACCCGAGGTTGAGGCGCGGATAAATTATGTTGGCTTTCTTGGTCGCCGGACATCACGCGGGCGACGGACTTCGAACGGCCAGCTGCCACGGGAGTACATCCTCGTAACGGCTGGTGGCGGTGGTGATGGAGCTCAGCTCATGCGCCAGGTACTAGGTGCGTGCGAGCTTCGGGCCGAGAAGACTATGCCTGTTGTGATGTTTCTGGGGCCATTCATGTCGAAGCGCGATCGTTCGGAACTCAGGCAGCGCGCGCGCAAATTACCGAATGTTCTGATTTTCGATTTCGACAATCAGATCGAGACGATCATAAAGCGTGCCACGGCGATTGTTGGGATGGGTGGGTACAATACTTTTTGTGAAATCATGTCGTTTGATAAGCGCGCGCTGTTGGTGCCGCGAAAACATCCGCGGCGGGAACAGTTAATCAGAGCACAAAGGGCGGCGGAATTCGGGCTTCTTGATATGCTTGATCCGGATGACGCTGATGATCCGAAAAAAATGGCTGCAGCACTGGAATCGCTAGTGAAGCGAAAACGACCGTCTGAGTGCGACTACAAAATAGATCTCGATGGGCTGGACCGAGTTGGAAAAATCGTCGCCCGCACCTTACGACGGCGTGATCGTGACAGCCGCGGTTCGCGGTTACTCAGGCGGGAGCCGGATCTAGCCTAGAGCACGCTCATCTTTGGTGGAATCAAATGAGACTCTTTGTCCGCGCTCCAAGTATTTGTTTTAGAGACTGATCATCGATTCAGGCCGAAACAAATGTGCTTCAACCTAAGACGATTAGGCGCTAGCGCTCTAGTTCTAACTCCGATGGTCCTGCGCTGATGGCATGATAAATGGGCGGACAAGTTGAAAGAAGGGTGCGTATCTCGTGAGGCAGGTGACAGCCGTCGTTCTGAAGGGCTATCCTCGGCTTTCAGAAACTTTTATTGCGCAGGAGCTTCTCGGGCTTGAGAAAGCCGGCCACGAATTGATCCTGTTTTCTATGCGGCACCCGACCGATAAGAAAACCCATCCCGTGCATAAAGAGATCCAGGCGCAGGTGGTTTATCTGCCGGAGTATCTCCATCACGAGCCACGACGAGTCATGGCGGCATTGTTGCGGATTTTCTGGCGCGTGTCATTCTGGCGGGCGGTTGGGATATGGATGGGTGACTTTGCGCGCGAACCGACCCGGAACCGTCTCCGTCGATTTGGGCAAGGCGTGGTACTTGCAGCTGAGCTTCCTGAGCGCGTCACGCGGCTTTATGCTCATTTCATTCATACACCAGCGGCTGTCACTCGTTATGCCAGCATAATCGCCAAGCTCCCGTGGACATGTTCGGCGCATGCGAAAGATATTTGGACGTCGCCTGACTGGGATTTGCAAACCAGCTTGGCGTCGGCGCAATGGGTTGCAACGTGCACGCGCGTCGGGCACCAACAGTTGCAATCGCTCAGCCCGACCCCCGATCAAGTTCGCCTAATTTATCATGGGCTCGATTTGCAGCGCTTTCCACCCTTCGATGGTGTGCGATCGGGTTTTGATGGTCGCGATAAGGACCACATCGTGCAACTTCTCAGTGTGGGAAGGGCCGTGGAGAAAAAGGGTTTCGATACACTACTGGAGGCTTTGGCGAGCCTGCCTTGCGAGCTTCATTGGTCGTGGACGCTGATTGGCGGCGGGGGCAAGCTTGCTGACTTGAAGCAACTTTCAGAGCGGCTTGGACTTGGCGAGAAAATATTGTGGCTCGGGCCAATGAATCAAGCTCAGGTGCTTGAACATTATCGACGTTCGGACATGTTTATTCTGCCGTGCCGGATTGCTACAGACGGTGATCGGGATGGCTTGCCCAACGTGTTGGTGGAAGCGCAAAGCCAAGCGATGGCATGTGTCTCCACGCCAGTTTCCGGCATTCCAGAATTGATCACCAATGGTCACAACGGACTGTTAGTGGAGCCTAATCAACCGGAGGCATTGGCCCAGGCAATCGAGCAGCTTATCCGTTCGCCAGAGAAGCGGGCTGCACTGGGTGATGCCGGAGAGATCAAAGTGCGGAAAGAGTTCGATGCAGGGCGTGGGTTGGCAAGCCTTGATCGTTTGTTTCAGGGTGGCCAAGCCTGATGCGGGTTTTGCTTTATGTGCAGCATTTACAGGGGATTGGGCATGTGGTGCGCTCCAGCCGCATCGCACGCGCGTTGGCTAACAATGGATTTTCTGTGACGGTGATGATGGGTGGGATGCCGGTTGCGGGGCTGGGCATTAATGCGAGCGCTCAAGGCACCCAAGATCAAGATATCACCGGATCGGGATCACTTTCATACATCCAACTCCCGCCCCTTAAGGCTAGTGCCTCAAGCTTCAGAGATCTTTTAGACGCCAAAGACGTGCTGGCTGATGACGCTTACAAACAAAAACGGCGCGATCGGCTTCTTGAGGTTTTCGTGCGCACTAGGCCGCAGGTTTTGATGATCGAAGCGTTTCCATTCGACCGACCACAAATGCATTTTGAGTTGCTGCCGCTCCTCAAGTTTGCGAAAGCCTTCGTAGACCCACCGTTGATCGTATCTTCGATACGGGACATCCTGCAAATCAAGCCCAAGCCGGAACGGGATGCTAAGGCGCGGGATTTATTGTTGGACTATTTCGACCACGTTCTGGTGCACGGAGACCCACGTCTGGCGCGATTGGATGACACCTTTCGGCATGGAGACGAGATTGCTCATTTGGTCTCCTACACGGGGATAGTTGCGCCTGACGCTCCAATAGGAATGCCTGGGCCAACAGGGATGCCCGAGGAGAAATTTGACGTCATTGTATCGACTGGTGGGGGAGCGACGGCCGGGCATCGAGTGCTTAATGCAGCAATGGAGGCCAAACCGCTGACGTCACTTCGGAATGCCCGTTGGCTGGCGCTGGTGGGCCCATTTGTTGAGTCTGAATATATGGACAGCCTTGAAGCGACGGCCATAGAGCATGGTGTGACGCTGCGCCCATTTACAGACAATCTGCCGGTGCTGCTGGCCCATGCGCGGATGTCGGTTTCGCAGGCGGGATATAATACGGTCGCGGACTTACTGAGAACCGGCTGCCCATCCGTATTGTGTCCCTATGCAGGGATTAGGCAGAATGAGCAGACCTATCGTGCGATGCGGCTTAGTCGCCAGGGTGTTGCCCAATGGGTGGCGGATGATGCGCTTTCAGCAAGGGCTGTCGCGTTAGCGTTTGAGGAAGCCTTGGTCAGACCGCGACCAAGTGTTTTGTTTGATCTTGAAGGGGCCAAACATTCAGCCGCGATATTGCGGCAGTTGCTAACTGACGAACGCAGTGTGTAATTGAGGCTTGATTTTCGCGAACTCGACTGGGTGACAGGCTAGTTGCATTGCCCGGGCTTTTGAATATGACTAGAGTGCAACAGCCTGCTAAAGCAGCAGTAGATGGACCGCGGGTTTTCAAATAATGGGAGGCATCATGGCTGCAAAACGCATGGCGCTACAGATTGGCATGGGAACCGATATCCGGGGCGGAGACAGCACGACTGCCGCGAAGCGGGCGCTGCTTGATGCCATTCGCCGGAATGCGTTGACGATATCACGCGTGCTGGGGCAAGAGCCCGATGACATGCAGGTTGAGGTGCGGGTTGGTGTTCCCAGACCTGAAACGGTGGATCAAGAGGCCGTGTTGTCGGCACTCCCCTATGGTTCGGCGACGCTGGAAGTGGTTGCGGGTGGGCTGGAGATTCCGCACGAGGGCAGCCAGGACTGCACGCTTATCGCTCATGCGGCCACGATTGTCCGTTTGAACATTGGTTGAAGGAGAAGACCATGACACTCAAACGCGCAATTCTAGAGCTTGGCTCCGGCACCGATATGCATGGTGGCGATTACACCAAGGCGGCAGTGCGTGCGGTTGACGACGCCATACATCACAGCTCCTTGTCGTTCGTGCGCTCGCTTGGCATCGATATAAAAACGCTACTTGTAGAGGTAACGATTGGGGTGCAAGCGCCCGATAAAATTGACGTGGATGCCGTTAAGGCAGTGCTGCCGCATGGACAGGTGAGCGTCAATGTCGTGCATGGCGGTCTCGATGTACCGGACCAAGACGCCGGTGATGTGACGGTGATTGCAAGTGCGGCAGTGGCGGTCCGGGTGGATATCTAGCTGGTGCGTGTCACGTGGTTGCCGTGCCGGTTTTTCTTGGCTGCATGTTTTACTATAAAGACGCCTTCCGTGAGGTTCCGCGCGAGCCTGCCATAAAAATGGGCGAAGTCTTGCCATGCTACTTAGCCAGATATTTTTCGCAGATAGTGGACATTAAATGTCGTCTTCAATCATTTCCATTACCAATCTCATCAAGACATATGCGTCTGGTTTCAAGGCGCTTGACTGTATCAACCTTGATATCGAGAGAGGTGAGATTTTTGCGCTTCTGGGGCCCAATGGCGCAGGCAAAACAACGCTTATCAACATCATCTGCGGACTAGTTAACCCGACGAGTGGTAGCGTTTTAGTTGATGGATCGAATATACTCACCGACTATCGCAAGACGCGCGCAATGATCGGGCTAGTGCCGCAGGAGCTGACACTCGATGCATTTGAAAAGGTGTGGGATACGGTCACTTTCACTCGCGGTCTTTTTGGCAAGCCGCCTAATCCAGTGCATATCGAAAAAATCCTCAGAGATCTCTCCCTTTGGGATAAAAAAGGGGATCGCCTCAGAACCCTTTCGGGTGGAATGAAGCGGCGTGTCTTAATCGCCAAGGCGTTGTCGCATGAACCCGACATCCTGTTTCTCGATGAGCCGACGGCGGGCGTTGATGTTGAATTGCGCAAGGACATGTGGGAGGTCGTTCGGCAGTTACGTGCTGGTGGGGTAACCATTATTCTGACGACGCATTACATTGAGGAAGCCGAGGAGATGGCTGACCGGATCGGCATTATAAATTGCGGCCAACTGATCCTGGTGGAGGAAAAAGCCGCGCTGATGCAGAAGCTTGGGAAAAAGCAACTTCAGTTGCAACTTATCCAACCACTTGAAGCATTGCCGGAAGTGCTTGGGTCTTATGACCTGGCTCTCGCAAACAATGGCACGGACCTTATTTATACTTACGATACACGGCAGGAGAGAACAGGAATTACGTCGCTGCTAAATGATCTCGCAAAAGCCGGCATTCGATTTCGGGATTTGCAGACGGCCCAAAGTTCGCTTGAAGACATCTTTGTTAACCTGGTGAAAAACACCCTATGAACATCCAGGCTATTCGCTCAATTTACATCTTTGAGATGCGCCGCACCGGGCGAACACTGATGCAGAGCATCATTTCGCCCGTCATTTCAACATGCCTCTATTTCGTGGTGTTTGGTGCGGCCATTGGTTCGCGTATCAATGAGATAGAAGGGGTTAGCTACGGTGCGTTTATCGTGCCTGGCCTAATCATGTTGTCATTGCTGACACAGGCCGTCTCTAACGCATCATTTGCCATCTATTTTCCAAAATTCATGGGCACCATTTATGAGCTTCTGTCAGCGCCGATCTCGCCAACTGAAATCCTGATCGGCTATGTGGGAGCGGCGGCAAGCAAGTCGATCATACTTGGGTTGCTGATACTGCTGACTGCGTCATTCATCGTTCCGTTTTCGATTGCACACCCGTTTGTCATGCTACTGTTTTTGGTGCTGACTTCTCTGACGTTTGCGTTGCTGGGGTTCATCATCGGCATATGGGCTGACAATTTCGAACAGTTGCAGGTGGTGCCGTTGTTGGTGATTACACCGCTGTCATTTCTCGGCGGTACATTCTACTCAATCAAGATGCTGCCGTCGTTCTGGCAGAATGTCAGTATGTTCAATCCGATAGTTTATCTGATCAGCGGGTTCCGGTGGAGCTTCACTGAGATTTCCGATATCAGCGTGGGTATTAGCCTTGGGATGACGTTGCTATTTCTTTGTGTGTGCCTGGCCACGATCTGGTGGATTTTTAAAACTGGCTATCGGTTGAAAACTTAGGAATTGATTTGCTGAGCGCTGCGCGCTGGCCTGCGTCGAGCGGGCGCCCTTCCAGCTAGGCAGCGCAGATTGATCAATCGAACAAATCGGGTGGATCGGCCTGAGCCGCCGGCGTTAAGTCGGTTACTCCGATGCCAATGAGACGGAAATAGCGCCCGTCGGCAATATCGCGGACCAGCAGACTGGCATGGCTTGCCAGCACATCTGCTTTTTGTGTTGGCACAGCCGCGCGGCGGTTGCGCGTGATTGTCTTGAAATCCGCCGTCTTGAGTTTGAGTACGACCGTGCCGCCAGCCAGCCCCTTCTTGTGTAGCGCCTCTGAGACTCGCTCACACAATGGCAGCAAAGCATCGATGAGATCCGACGGCACACTTTTGTCCTGCCTGAATGTGGTTTCGGCGGAAACGCTTTTGGTCTCACGAGAGGGCATTACGACCCGCGGATCATTGCCTTGCACGTAGGCTGCAAGGCGGCGGCCAAATTTGCCAAAGCGCGTGGAGAGTTCAAATTCCGACATTGCTTGGAGTTGGCGGATCTGGTGGATACCGCTGGCTTCAAGCATGCGGGCAGTTGCAGGGCCGACGCCATGAATACGCTTGACGGACATTGGTGCGAGAACGGATCTTGCTTCAAGGCGACCGATAACCGAGAAGCCACGTGGCTTTTGCATATCTGAGGCGAGCTTGGCGAGAAACTTGTTGGCGGCCAAGCCTATCGAAATTGTAATACCCACATCTGTTTTAACCGCCTTTGCTAACTCAGCCAGCTCAACGGCGGCCGGGCGCTTGCCAAGGCGGTGCTCCGGTGAGAGATCAAGATAGGCTTCGTCCAGAGATATCGGTTCGATCATAGGGGTTAGAGCTGTCATGAGCGTGCGAATCTGGCGGCTCACCTCCCTGTATTTGGCCATGTTTGGCGGGATGACGACAGCGTCAGGGCAGAGCTCCATGGCCTTATACATCGGCATGGCGGAGCGGGGACCGAACTGGCGCGCGATGTAGCACGCCGTGGTAACAACGCCACGCCCGCCTGCGTGCCCGACGATCAGGGGTTTGTCGCGCAGTTCAGGCTGGTCGCGCTTTTCAACGGAGGCATAGAAAGCATCGCAGTCTACGTGTGCCAAGTCCAAATCGAATAGTTCGGAATGAGCCAGCAAAGTTGGCAGGCCGCAATCTGGACAGGACGCGGCTGGTTTCGGCTCGGGGGCCTCGCTGGTGACGCTAAGACATGCACGGCAGAGAATGGTTGTGGTTTGCGGCATCGGATGCATAGCATCAGGTGGCTGATGTTCCCTTGGTGCTGGCGCGCGCACTGCCTGACCAGGCTCGCTTTATGCTAGTCTAGCACAAACTACGGCGTCGTCGCTTGATGGGGTTGGCGTATCTAGATGTTTGGAACTTTTGAAATACACGGATCATAAAATATATGACTTATGAGTTTGACGAGGGATTGCGTGAGACTATCGCTCGTAATCTTTTAACCCACAAACGCGAAGAATTTCCAGCAGAAGGCATGCGGTTGGCAGCCGTTGCTATTGTGATTGCACCACACATCGTTTCAGGTGAGGCGTGCTTTTGGCTAACCCGGCGGACACAAAAACTCCGGCGACACAGTGGCCAATTCGCACTCCCGGGCGGGCGTATTGATAGTGGCGAAACCCCCTGCGATGCAGCCTTGCGGGAATTGCAGGAGGAAATGGGCGTAACGCTTCGAGATAGCAATATTCTGGGCGCGCTGGATGATTTTGTGACCCGCTCCGGATTTCGCATCACGCCCTTTGTGATGTGGGCTGATGACAATGCGATGGTGGTGCCCGACCCGGTCGAGGTGGCACACGTTTTTCATGTGCCACTCGCCGATCTCGACAATCCGGCTATTCCTCTACTTGTGGAGAGTGACGAGCCGGGGCGGCACATCATGTCGGCACCGCTGGCATCATTGGGGCATGCGATTTACGCACCGACGGCCGCAATGCTCTACCAGTTCAAAGAAACGGGCCTGCATGGAAGGGCAACGCGAGTTGCACATTTCGACCAACCGATGTTTGCGCGCCAATAGCACTAAGTGCGATGCATCAGAGTGCTATTGGCAATAAGTTCTGGGGGGCTCCATTGGCATACCTCGAAATTCAGACAAAACGATATCATCAGGTTTTATCAGAAGGAGAGCAGAGAATGGGTAAGTTCAGCAAGGTGGAAACTGACGGCCGATTGATGATCATTACGATTGATAGGCCCGAGGTCTATAATGCCTGCCACACGATGGCAAACCAAGAGCTGTCGGACGCGTTCGACCAGTTCGCCGCAGACCCCGATCTGTGGGTTGCGATCATAACAGGGGCCGGTGAAAAGGCGTTCTGTGCAGGCAATGATTTGAAATATCATGCCGAGCTTCGGAAATCGACAGGTGGACGACCGACCTTGCCCGCGATGGGGTTTGGTGGAATTACGCGACGCATGGGACTCGATAAGCCGGTCATCGCCGCGGTGAACGGCGTTGCCATGGGTGGCGGGTTTGAAATCGCGCTGGCGTGCGATCTCATAATTGCCTCTGAGAATGCCAAGTTTGCCCTGCCCGAGCCACGTGTGGGGCTTGCTGCGGGTGCTGGTGGAATGCAGCGGCTGGCACGGGCAATTCCATTGAAAAAGGCTATGGGGATGATGCTGACCGGACGGCATGTGTCCGCCAAAGAAGGTTATGAGCTGGGCTTTGTTACGGCGCTGGCTGCGGAAGGCAAGGCGCTGGACGAGGCCAAGGCATGGGCGGCACAGATCATCGAATGCTCACCAGTAAGTGTTCGCACAACGAAGCAGGTTGTTATGCGCTCGTTTGATGTGCCAGTGCTCAATCATGCTTTGGACAATCAGCTTTATCCAGCCTATATCGCATTAGGAAACAGCGAAGATGCTATTGAAGGACCACTGGCATTTGCTGAAAAGCGCAAACCTGACTGGAAGGGCAAATAGCGGCAGGCTGCACGCGGTGGGCGTTGGACGCAAAAAAAGGCCGCCCGAAGGCGGCCTATTTGTAGTTCGGGCGACTGTTAAAGCGTCGCTTCAAGGATCCGGTTTTACTGATCAAAAACGATCAATCCGGATCGCTAGCCTTGCGGCGAACGCCCTGCGTGCGCTGCCGAATATCTGAGCGTCTAATAATTAAGCCTGCGTCAGGACCGCTGCAGCCTCATCCCTGAAGTGGCCGTCCTTATTGCGGCTATTGATTTCCTCTTTGCCTAGCATCAGCGCACATTGCCATTCGTACTGTAGGCCATTCGTGCTGTGAATCGGTTGACCATCTGCAACACGAGATATGTAAAAGTTCAGCTATCATCGGCGATGATACCGGTAACATTGCATGATAGAGTGAGTCAATGGTATCCATGCCGAAGATATTTATTGGCATTCGCCGAGCATCACCTGCAAGTGGTAGCTGGGGGAGGCAACCAAGGCATGGATCGTGCGAGACGAGCGAAAATGGGTGACGATGCAAGATGTGGCTGATCGGGCTGCAGTCTCCAAAATCACTGTCTCGCGTGTGTTGCGGAAGCCTGGAAAGGTTAAATCTGAAACCCGGGCGCGTGTTGAGGCTGTCATCCAAGAGTTGGGCTATGTGCCTGACGAGGCGGCGTGCACATTAGCGTCTCGCAAGAGCCGGATAGTTGGGGCGCTGGTATCTACACTGGCTGGTTCGATCTTTGCGTCCACGGTCGATGGGTTGTCGAGTCGGTTAAGGGAAGACGGCTACCGATTGCTATTGGCGGCTACCGACTACTCAGCCGATACCGAGTCTGAGATCGTCGGCACAATGCTGGGGCGGCGTCCCGATGGAATGGTGATGACCAGCTCGCAGCATACAGAGGCAACGCATGTGCTATTGGGCGGCTCTGGTGTTCCGACTGTTGAACTCTGGGATTTGCCCAAAAAGCCAATCGGCTGTGCGGTAGGATTTTCCAATACGGATGCCGGCTACACGATGACGCGGTTTCTCTTTGAGCAAGGCTACAAACGTGTCGCGTTCATTGGAAGGATGATTGATCGTGATGTTCGAGCACATATGCGGGCGACGGGCTATGCAGCAGCGGCGCGCGACGGCGGGCAGGCGGAGGTGCGTTTAGGCCCGACGATTTCTCATGACGAGTCAGGCGCGAAGCGTGGGGCTGAGGGTTTGGCGTATGTGCTTTCTAGATGGCCGGATACGGATGCAGTTTTTTGCAGTAGCGACTCGGTGGCGCTTGGGGCGCTGAGCGAGGCCTTGCGACGAGGGCTTAGGGTGCCACAGGACATTGCAGTCGCTGGCTTTGGTGACTTTGAATATGCTGGCAAGTTCGGCCTGAGACTAACGACGGTGCGGATTCCCGGCCATGAAATTGGCGAACGAGCGGCTGAGTTAATATTGGAACGAACTCAAAACGGAGTGCTGCCAAATACATCGATCGACTTAGGATTCGAGATTGTGCGGCGGGCAACTGCCTAAGCGGCGTGACATAGTCTATGGTTGGGTTTTGCTCCCTGGATAGCTGAGCCGGCACGATCGAGTGCTGCTGGCATTCGGTTGTTCAGCCAGAGTTAGATGGATTGAGAAATGGCGACCCCGGCACGATTCGAACGTGCGACCATTCGCTTAGAAGGCGAGTGCTCTATCCACTGAGCTACGGGGCCGCAACTAGATCTGTGCGCTGCTGTCTCCGGTGGCGGTCAATGAGTCCAGGCGTCTGTACGACCAAACTTGAAATTATCGGCATAGGACTTCTTGATCAACTTGCGCTTCTTGGGCTCATCTAGGGTGTAGGGAATGCCATTGCGCTCAGCGTAGGCGACGGCTTCTTCCTTGGTATCAAATGACAACTTCACCTGGGACTGGGTGTCAGAGGATGAAGTCCAGCCCATTAGCGGCTCGACTTCACGTGGTGCTGCTGGTTCTTGCGCAAGAATCCAACCCTTTGTGCGGCCAAGCCCTGACTGCATGGCAGTTTTCGATGGCTGATAAATCCGCGCTGACATTAGTTTCGTCCTTATCTCATTTGCGCCTTGCTTGGACAAGCTCGATGACGACATTAGCCGAGATGCAAAAGAAAGTTTTTGCAGCTTGAGTTGGCCCGCCAACGCCGTGCGCGCAAACTGCTTAACCCAGATCATCCCATAACGGGTAGTCACAATGCAGCGCGATACCTGAGTGGTCTTGGTCAAATGGTCGGGGCAGGGGGATTCGAACTCCCGACCCCCTGCTCCCAAAGCAGGTGCTCTACCAGGCTGAGCTATGCCCCGACATTCGACAAGATGACTGAATGCCGACTTCTTTGCCCCGGGTCAAGTATATGAATCACTACCTTGTGCCGAATAGGCGAAATGCCGCCATTTTTATTTGTTTCAAAACCGCCACTCAAACTCGGAAAAGTGCACAACTAAGGGATAGAATGGCGGTTTTCCAGTGCATGGCGCTTCGGCATCGGAAACAATACCGCTGCACGTCTAAGTTTTAAAAAATTACCGTCGCCATCCTAGAAAGCCACCATATTGCGCGGTGTGTTTTGCTCCCAATGGTGAGCAAGCAATCTGCGCGCTGCTGAAGTCTGCATGCAGGACGCCTTGAATATTGAGCTGCATCTATGCCCATCCGTGCATTCACTCATGAAGAGACGGGCACTCATGAAGGGGCAGGTGCCGTAGAGTAGGTCTTCGTGCAAACGACCGACACGACCAGACCTGAATTTCGAGCCAAATCGGTCGAAATGAGTCCGCCACCAAAGGTTATCAGAACAGCGACAGCCTAATCCTCACTTCCTTTATCTGCAATGAATTCGGCTTCAAGGGCTTCTTCAAATTTCAGCAAATCCTCCGGCAAAGGCATACCAAATGCTTTCATCTCGTTGAGCTTCTCCATGAGTTGTAGGTGGAGCTCGTGGCGATCCTCCGGCTGATTCTGCATTTCAGTGATCAGAATGCCGATCTCGGCTTTTACGTCTTCAAAATCCATTGCTGCGCTCCTTTCAACGTTGCATTTGAACTTTTCTACGCGCCGCTTATGGGCGGTGACTAGGCAGTTTAAAAGCAGTGTAGAACAGGTGGCGCTGCTGGCGATGATTTTTGTCAAAGACTTTGCAACTCAGCGAAGGGGGGAGCTTGCGCCGACTTCTTTATTGGTGCGCTTGAACGATAACGAAATAAGCGCTAGATCTACAGGCCGCTCTGCAAGCAGCGCTGCTTGATGATAGTCGCCTCGTCGACATTGGGGAATAGGTTAACGGTAGACCTACGGACTCTGACTCCGTCAGTCCTGGTTCGAATCCAGGTTCCCCAGCCAATATATTTCAATGACTTAGCGGGGATTCAACCCACAGCACTCCGATCTTAGGCACCGCTTAGGCACTAGAGTATGTGGTGCCCGCACGAAGTTCTATGTTAACGCTTGGGTATGTGGACCGCTATTGCCAACGATATCAACGCCACTGAATGACTGATACGCTCAACCCTTGGGCCGACCACCTGGCACAAGTATCGCGCTCGAATCTTGAGCCAATGATTACAGCGTCTTGGGAGGGCCGTCTGGCTGCGCAACTTTGGTGATATGGCAGATCAGCGATTAGGTTAAGCGCATCGTGCGCTAACTTGATCCAACCGATAGTCGCCTTGCAGAGATTGCCGACATTGGCTGCGTTCATTCCTCCGTGGTCCGATTGGCGTCGCGAGATGACAGCAGCGCCTCGGTCAGCGGACATCGAGTGGAAGCCGCGGCGTCACCATCGGACCATAGATTTGTCAGCTCGTGCGGACTATTTTCACGATCCCGGCCGTGTTGAGACCTTCTGGCCATTTCCTGTTTGTCCAGAAGTTGCCTTCAATTTCCGTCTTTCCATCGTTCTGATGAACCTCGACAATGCCTGCGCCGTAATGCATCTGTTCGTCAGTGGTCAACTGCTTCGGTGTATGATTGCAGTACACATAGGCGAGGCCGAAGCGTCCAGATTCGGGAGTCCGGGTAGGCTTGACCACGATGGTGTCAGAATTCGAATAACCATTGTCGCCACGGAACGTCATAGCAATGAAGAACCAGTTTTGCTTGATCGTAATTTTACCCTGAATTTTGCTCTCTGGGTTCGTTCCCTTCAGCGCGGGATGGTGTTTTGCTATCTCGGCAATATTGGAATCCATAGTGGCATCCCACTCACCGTTCAGGTCCGGGAAAATCCAATGGTTCAGAGATGGAACAGCCCGCCAAATCCAACGCCATATTGGTGAAAATCCGATAAGGAGAGTGAGTGCCAAGCTTATCCCGACCCCGAAAGATAGTGCACGAAGCCACCCACCAAGATCTGACGGCTGGACGATACACCAGGCGATAGCCAGCCCCATCGCTCCGATGGACACGACAAGTCTAAGCAGCACTGATCGCTCAAGAATCTGATACATGTGGAGAACTGCGCAATCTATTTTGTTCGAATTTTGTTCATGATATAGTCTGACTTTGATTCGCAACATAGAGAACCGAGCTCGAGACGTCACCATGACAACGATGAACGCTAGTAGCCTTTTTATGGGCAGCCAAACACTGCCAGCCTACCACAAGGCAATTTCGCCCTGTGATAAGGCTCGCGCGGCCTTGGTCTCTGCCGACAAGAAGATCCGTCATACACTTCGAACCGCCGCGCGGCGTATGACCGATGAAATGACAAAACATCGAGTGTTAGCGTCGCGGCGTTTCATCAAAGATGGCGGAAGCGAGCTGAAATTTGAATTGCGGTTCCTTTGGCAGGGCAGCCTGGCTTACGACACGGCTGTTGACCCTGCACACAAGCCTCCACAGCAATGTGATTTGGATGATGGAATTTATGTCAGGACATCCTTTTTCGGTCATGACAATCCAGCGGTCGCGTCCGGCAAGTTATTCAAGTTTGTCGAGTCGGTTCTAGAGCCGCTCTGCCAGAAAGAAGGTTGGACGCTAGTTAAGAACAAGAACACGTGCATACGCATTGAGTTGGACAAAGAGAAACACATCGATCTTCCGCTTTACGCCATTCCTGATGATGAGTTTGTAGTCATGAGCAATGCAGCACGTAGGACGTTCGGTGAGAACCTCAACGTCAATGACCGGAACTTGCGATGGATGATGGACGAAGAGAAATCTCTGCGCATCCCGCACGATCGCGTCATGCTCGCTCACAGAAAGCTTAAGTGGATACCATCCGATCCCCGTGCCCTGCATGACTGGTTTGAAGCGAAGGTAGAAGAATTCGGACCACAGCTGCGGCGAGCTTCCCGCTATTTCAAAGGTTGGCGCGACTTTAGGTTTCTATCCAATGGCCCCGAATCAATCACCCTAATGGTGTGCGTCGTACTCGCCTACGAGGAACAGGATACCTTGTTCGAGGATGATCGCGACGATGCAGCGATATTGCAGATAGCAAATAAGCTTCCAGGCTACTTTGCCAGTGATATTGCCAACCCAGTTTTAAATGACGCTTCTAAGCCTCTTAATGACTGGAGCGATGATCAACGAAAGCAATATATAGACGCTGCAAACGGTCTGATCGATTTGCTGACTCGGGCGCTTGAAAATAACTTTGATGCTCATCGAACGGTTGACCGCTTGGTCGAGGCGTTTGGTGACCGAGTGCCGGTCCGACCCGACCTTGTGAAGTGCTGCGGTGTAGTGAAGGCAGCGATAGCTATGCCAGCAGTGGCTGCTCCCCTCATCCAAACCAAACCGACAACTTCCGGCTGATGAATGCTATTGACCGTGTGGAGGCGACTTTCCGTACCTTGGGCTTTCAGCGCCAAGTTGGGCGGGATAGCCCCACATACGCCGGTAACTTGCGAGCAGGAAAAATTTCCGTTCCAGTTCAGGTTGAGGTTCCTGACCCAGGTTTTTTAGACCTGCCTGTTGTTAGGATCGCCGATAGTTTTCTAAGACAGGGGCTTGTCCGAGGGCACCTGGCAGAAGGTAACGCGCTTTGCTATGCCGACAGCAACATGTTGCTGCTTGATCGATATCAGCCAGCTGAGTCAATTCAATTAGTGTTGAATCTAGCGGCAGACACCCTGAAATCCATACTCCACGACAATGTTGACCCCGCGATACAGGCTGAAATAACTGCTTACTGGAAAGGGAAACCGTATCTCTTAATCGACGACCCACGTCAATTGCGAACCGGGTGTTTGGCAGGCATATCGTGGGACGGTGACACGCATACCTCTGTCATTGCCGAACACAAGGAAAGATTAGAGCAGTGGTGCCAGAAGACTGGTGCAGAGTGCGCTATCGAGTCTGATGCTGCATTAGTTCAAGTTGTCGGTGACATTCCTCCGCCACCAATTTTAACGAATTACGGTGTGGCAATTGATTGGGTCCTGTCTCTCAATATTTCTCCAGACTTGAGCCATGATGTGCTGTTCGGTTCTGCCAACAAGCCGCCTGCTGTTGTCGTAGTTGGCAACAATGGTGTTGTCGGGTTCACACCGCTGGCCAACGATTTGATACGTCAAGCTTCGACCGGAAAGGGATTCCGACAGAGTGCTACCAATAGGCTTTGGCGAACCGAAGCCGGCAATCTCAAAGTGGCAAGATTCCACGGTCGCATGGCTGACCACAAAGAGCTGATCTCAAGAAATACTAATCAACTGCCGCCACTTGCCGGTAAAAGAATTGCCCTCGTCGGGTGCGGAACTATTGGCGGGTATCTGGCGAGGATGCTTGTGCAGAACGGTGCAGGATTCGATGGCACACTTGTTCTGATCGATCACCAGCTGTTCCTTCCTGAAAATTCCGGTCGCCATATTCTCGGAATTGAATGCTCCGGCCTAATCAAATCTCGATCTCTTGCCAAACGTTTGAACCGCGATTTTCCCGACGCAAGCATCGACGCAATCATCAGTCCCATTCAGAAATGCTGGGGACAGTTTCGACATTTCGATTTAGTCATTGATGCGACTGGAATGGAGCAGGTCTCGTCGGCACTTAATAATTACGCTCGTCAGATGCGTGTTGATGATAGCTATCCCCCGGTCCTCTACACCATGATATTCGGCAACGGCATTGCCGTTCAAACATTCCTCAACAGAGTGGGTAATGACGAAGCTTGCTACAAGTGCCTGAAGCCTAGATTTGACCAACCCTGGCGGTTCAATCCTGTGAAATCGAACCGGGTGGCGGTTCGTATGGCAGTACGCCCGTGTAGCGTTGGAGCTTTCACCCCATACAGTGTTGAAGCGTCTGTTTCAGCTGCGACGCTGGCGCTACGGCATGTATTGGACGTCTTCACGGGTGACGGTCGGCCAACGCTGAGAACCAGAGCGGTCGTTTCGAAACATGCTGTGAACATCAATGACAAGACTGTGGCGAAGTCAGATCACTGTCCCGAGTGTAATGATTGAGTGTTCACCTAGTAAAACGCAGCATCTTTTGTTGGGTCTAATCCTGTTTGGCGCAACTCTATTGTTCCTTTGGTATCCCGGTCCGTGAAATACTGACCCGATAAGACCAAAGGGCAATCGTCATTGGACTCCAAAACGCGCAACGTGAGTCGCGTCGTTCCAGTGTAAGGGGACCAAGTCGGCTCTTTAGGTTCCGCGCGATACACGTAATACATCTTGTGTTGCCCAGCCTCAACCATTGGTGATGCCGATAGGGTGACGGACTTAACGGTTTCTCCGTGCACATCAATTTCAGTTGAATACAGTGTTTGCCGGATTATTGCCCGAACTTCAATGGGTTTGGAATTTGTCGGTTGGATTGTTCCGGACCAAACGCCATTAAGATCTTGTAGTGCGGTAATTTTGAATTTTCGTAGATATTTCCAAATATATCTATACACCACAGGAGCAGTCAGCACGAATGCTATTGCCGTCGAAATTAGCGACGACATGAATACAATTTCATAAGCTGCGTAATCTGTCGCGACAAGTTGAATTATATAATATATCGCTGTACTAGTTACAATCGCAGCGATCACTAGCGTCCTAACGAACAACTTAAAATCTATCAAATGCAGCATACGCCACAGCTCCCCGCACCAATTTCTTCAAACTCTAACGACCAAGGTCGTTAAAGCTGCAATATCGATCTTTCCCGGTGCACTTTGCATTCAAGAGCGCTACATAAGCCTCACGAAGACTATCACCGAGGCCTGCGGAGAACGTGAAACCTTCTGGTGCCAGCGCTCTAACCTTCTCGAATATGCCTTCAAAGTCCGATTCTTCTGGTCCTCTAGCCGCAACCCCATCCGCAGCACAAAAAACCACGGTAAAGCCAGCTGATTTGAGCAATTCAGAAATGCACTGCGCGCTCTGCTCAAGCTCTTTGCTGATCCGACGAAGTCTGGCTTCGTCATTGTTAAGATAGCATGCCACTATCTTTTTTCCTGAATCATCACCATCAATTGCGACATACATTGGCTCGTCCATTGATTCTTGTGTCGTTTGCGCCATCCCTATCACACAAATAACATCTTACAGATACGAACTTTGTTGGTCGACGGGCGGCGGACCTTCGTGAATTTGAACATTTGACTAAAGATGCGCTGCCGAGGTTGCCGAGATGTCTTGACAACGAAACTTCGAATGAGTTGCTTGGGTCGCCTCCGTTGAATAAATGTTCGGATTTTACTCGTGTTTGATGGGAATAGAATTATTGGCAAATGCTCTGAATGGGGCTCAGCAGTTGGTGCTGTTCTATTTGTAGATCCGCTCGGAGTCATTTTCTGCCGAACAGACGGCCTCACTTTGGGCAGAAGCTCCCTCAACTGCGGACATGATCGAGCGACCAGTCTAACCGATCAACGATGGCGCAGCGCATGTCTCCTTCTGGGATTTCTCGGCAGATTCAAGTCGTCTCCGGTGACCGCGCCAAACCATTTGACCGACCACCGGATAAAAATATCACGCACAAATCTTAAACCATGATTTCAACGTCTCAACAGGTCCGTCTCGCTGCTCAACATCGTCGTCGCACTAAACGGAAGCGATGGCGCACCGTCGATCATAAGTTTCAAATAAATATCATGGTTCGGCAATCGCTGCAGATCAACCATGTCGAAGATCGGTGCGAATTCCCGCGCGACAAATCCAGCATCCGAAGCACCAATCCGGAAACTGATAAAGGTTCCGGCGTTACCAATCACCGCCTCCCGGATATCCGTATCCAGTTGATGCAAATACTGGTGCACCAACACCACCCCTACACGATACTTGCGCAACTCGCTCAACATATTGGCCAGAGACAACGTCGTGAAGTTCTGGAACTCATCGACGAACACGTAAAATGGAACGCGCTCTGCTTCCGGTATATTGGCTCGACTAAACGCCGCTAATCCCAATGACGTAACGAACAATCCGCCGAGCAACGAGGCACTATCCTCCCCGATCCGACCCTTGGCCAAATTCACCAAGAGGATCTTGCTGTCATCCATAATCGAGCGCAACCGGATCTGACCATCGGTGCGAGTGAGCATACGGTGCAATCGAACGTCAGCGAGGAATGCTCCAACCTTGTTTTGAATCGGGCCGATGCCGTCGGCTTGATACTTGTACGAATATTTTGGGAACTCGACTTTGAAGAATTGGAGCACCTGCTCGTTCTTGATGTGCCTCATCGCAACAGCGCGATAATCCTTGTCGGTGATCATGCGCAATATATCAGGCAACGTCGCTGACGGCTGTTCCAGCAATGCCAAAATAGTGTTGCGTAAGATGTGCTCCATTCGTACGCCCCACGCGTCATGCCACATCTTCTTGAAGACATCGATCAACCCCGACGCCACCAGTGAACGAAACTCCGGGCTCACTCGGGTGAGCGGGTTGTAGCTGTATGGCTGATCGATATCTGGGATGTTGAGGTACACCACGTCTTTCCGGCGATGCTCTGGAACCAGCTTTTCAATGCGTTCGACAAAGTCACCGTGAGGATCAATCAGCGCACATCCGCGACCGGCCTGGATATCTTGCATGATCAGCGTTTCAAGCAGTGTCGTTTTGCCAACCCCGGTTTTGCCAATGGCATACATATGAGACAGCCGGTCTTGCTGCTTGATACCAAACGGTTTGAGCGCAGTGCGGGCAGTTGTCCTTGCGAAAAATGAAATATCGTTGGTTTCAATCATGAGGACATGATCGCCCAACGAACCTTCCAGCAAAAGTCCCGCAGAACCAATCAGAGTTTCGGATTCTTCGTACCGACATTCCGTGGGGTTTTGCTCCCCTTTTATACCCTTGCCACAAACGAGAAAATGTCAGCAGCACCAATCCCGGTGCTGACGTGAAGCTCTCTTGAAAGGAGAACGACAATGGCCAACGGCTTTTCTCGTCAACCTGATTTTTCCGTCAAGTCTTCTGAGAAGTACCTTGATGATAATAAGCAGGTTAAGTATCGCTCAAGCTTCATCGGCGTTGGATGGAAAAACGTCGATGACAACGGCAACGAGCGCATCAATGTGAGGCTCACCGCCCTTCCCATTACTGGCGAGTTGGTTCTTTGGGAATATGTTCCCTACGATCCCAAGGACCAGAACGGTCAAATGCTGGCGGAGGAATGAGACCATACCGGCTGCCCATTCGCTGGCAGCCGGTTTTTATTAATTCTCGCGAAATCGTGATATCTGCTCATGTCGACACATCGGCAAACACCTCTGCATTTAACCGTTCATCCGTGCACGTGTACACCTGCAAAACGTGCGAATAAATAGGTGCTTCCTCTAATTCAAGGAAGCACAAAATGTACAAGTTTCTCATCACCGAAAAAGCATATAATCGCAAGACGGGACCAATGATGGTCACCACGTCTCCAAGGAATACCTGCCCACGCGCCTGTCCGTTCAGGAAAGATGCAAAAGCATTCTCTGCCGGCGCCTGCTATGCCGAACATGGCTTCATTGGCGGCTACCTATGGACCACATTGGATCGTCTGCCAGCCGGTGCAACCTTCAAAAAAGGTCAAATCCGCGTTCAAACCTTCGCGGAACTCTTGGCCGCCATTCGTCGTGTGCCCAAAGGCCAAACCTGGCGGCACAATCAAGCCGGCGACCTCCCGTCCGCAAATCAAGTCGACATCTGCAAAGACCGCTTACGCAAGATTGTTCAGGCAAACCGTGGTCGCCGTGGCTTCACGTTCACCCACCATGATGTCATCGACAATCTGCAGAATCGCCATCTGGTGGCAGAAGCCAATCGGCTGGGCTTCACCATAAACCTCAGCGCCAACAATCTTGAGCATGCTGATTAGCTCTTGCGCACTCGGTGTGGTCCCGTCACCGCCATACTCCCTCAAGATCAGAAAACAAACACTCGCACGCCGGCAGGGCACAAGGTTGTCATCTGTCCGGCTGAGACCCGCAAGAACGTGACGTGTCTGTCGTGTCAGCTCTGCACGCGTGTTAATCGAAACGTCGTGGTTGGTTTTCCGGCCCATGGTCGTGGCAAAGCGAAAATGGCTTGAGGGAGCCCGTTATGAAACCGTGGCAACTTCTTGCCCTGCCCAGTGGCCTCATCATTGCCGTGGTGATGGCGCTGGCGTCTGTCTCATACAACGCCACCCTCGGCACCAACGAACCAGCCTTTGCCCACCTACCAGTTACCAACACGATGGTTCTATCTGCGCTGGCGCTCGCACTCGACTTAGGCATGGTCGCCAGCGTGTTCGGTGCCCTGCATTGGCGCAATCGATGTATACCGGCCGCCGTTATTTGCGTGGTGCTGTTTGCGATTGCGTCTCTTTTCTCTGTTCATTCCGTCAGAGGCTATATCGCACTCAACATCACCAAGACCGATGCTCCCAGGCAGCGCACGCAGGATCTCTACGCCTCCTTGAAACGAGGGCTTCAGCAGGACCAAGACCATCTGGCAGCACTACGTGTGGCTCTCATCAAAGCCAACCGGCACGAGCGCAAGCGTCTTGATCGGCGGATCAGCACCCTCAGCGATAAGATCACGGCGACGCGGTCGCAACTCACGGAAACCGTGCCATCTCAGCACATCTCACCGATGTCCGGCTGGGAATGGTATCTGGCAATCACGCTGTGGTTCTTCAACGCCAGTTGTTGGGGTGCCTGGTTCGGTTATCAGAACAATCCGATCGCTCACTCTGATTCCGATAGCGTCTCGCAATGGCTGTCCGTCAAATCACCTTCGGAGCCCGAGCATTGTCTTGAGCTCTATACGCAGTATTCCGACTGGTGCACGGACCACAGGCGACTGCCAATTGCCCAATACAGTTTTTATGCGAGGCTGATTGAACTCGGCGCACGCAAGTTTCGTGAAGGCCGAAATGGACCAACAAAATATGAGCTGCCATACACATCCACGACCCACGCCGTCGCGAAATAAGCAGCCATGTTCAGCTATGTGTATCTTGTCGCTGGGGTGGGCTTTCGCTACAATCGCGCTGCCTATTAGGCTCGGTAAAGTCATCGAGGCTGAGGCATCCGGATGCTTCTTTTCATTAAGGAGCTACGGAATGTCGAAACCAAAACGACTGATCGACAAGAAGGAACTGACGCAACTCGTAAAGTACTCTCCTCAACACATCGCGCGCTTGGAGAAGGCCGGTGAATTCCCGAAACGGCTGAAGCTAGGCCAGAACCGGGTCGCGTGGTTACTCGATGAGGTGGAGAACTGGATTGAGGTTCGTATCGAAAGACGCGATTCTCTGGAAGGGATTTGCGAACCGTCATGCTCCCCTTGATAAGACGCGGAGGGGTTGCCTTAGCGGGCAGCCCCTTTCTCTTTCGACACCCCACCAGACGCTTTGTTCACAGCACCGACAAAAAATAGGATGAGCGCGGTACCCGCCGCTCAACTCCTGATAGCCGACCAAGAGTGCTCGGTCCGAGGTTTACTGAATTGGTAGAGTCGAGGAAAGACGCGGTGGCATTTAGGCGATAGGGAGTAGCTGTTGCCGGCGGCTTTCGCCAGTTGCCGGTGCCTCACTCTTTGCCTTGGCTCCGTTTCCTCTCCCCGCTCATCAAACCGGACGTGCCGATTTCCGGCATCCGGCTTTCCGACTGGCTTCACCGCAGAGCACACGACACACGGCCTTCAATGCAGATGTTGCGCGACAACATCCAGGTCATGACAGTCTTCGTCCTACGGCAGAGCTTCCTCTGAAGCGTCCCGATCTCAATGGTGCTTATAGGCATGATGCCAGTCACCGATCGTCAGCTTCTTCGAAAGCGCACCAAAAGTCAGGGTCCTTTGCTCCACCGGCATTACCCGGCATCAACACTCGTATGACCCTGTCCGACTCCCGCCAGGACCGCCGCCTGAAAACGACGTTGAGGACGCTACCCTCATCCCGAACGGGTCTCCCCCGATTACCCGAAACACCTTTCC
>Ga0209345_10000219_pt1 | contig 79769 bp, 71 predicted proteins | sample Cruoilmetagenom7_FD_187294 | JGI IMG/M metagenome (GOLD analysis project Ga0209345, IMG submission 187294) | Oil polluted marine microbial communities from Coal Oil Point, Santa Barbara, California, USA - Sample 7 (SPAdes) (version 2) | ecosystem: Environmental > Aquatic > Marine > Oil seeps ... | reverse complement strand
GATCTGATCTGATTGGCGAGGTATGTCTGGCAATTGAGATGGGGGCTGATGCGGTTGATATCGCAAAGACTATTCATCCACACCCGACGCTGGCCGAGTCAGTTGGAATGGCGGCCGAAGTCTTTGAAGGTGTTTGCACTGATTTGCCGGCTGCGCGCCGTCGAAAATAAATCTCAGCGTTAGCTGGATGATTGGCCAGTGATCGTAATCGTGCTGCCTGGGGCTACTTGACCAGTGGTATGGCCGATAATTGCTGCCTGGATATATCCGGCGGAACGAAGGGCTTTTAGGCACCTCTCAGCATTTGTTTTTGGCACGCCGGCCAGAAGACCGCCTGCGGTTTGTGGATCGAACAGGAGAGGGAAGCGCGGATTGTTTTCCACTTCCTTGAGGTTTTGGATTTGGGTGCGTTTGTCCAAGTTAGCGCTTTGTAGACTGGAGACTATTCCAGCCGCGACGACTTGTTGCGCGCCTTCAAGTAAGGGCACTGACTGGATGTTGATGTCCGCGCGTATGTTCTCACTGTGAGCAAGCATTTCGGTTAGGTGGCCAACCAATCCGAAACCGGTCACGTCAGTTACGGTTTGCGTGCCGTGCTCGTGAAGAATGCGTGCGGCGGTAGCGTTTGAGTGGCAGGCTGTTTCAATGGCCTGCTGGACCCAGCGACCTTTGGCTTTGGCGCGCATGTGGGCGGCAAATATAACGCCGGTGCCAATTGGTTTGGTTAGGATTAAGCAGGCGTTGGATTTTAGGTTGGCCTTGCGGGTCAGGCGCGTTGCATCAATCAAGCCGGTGATGGCAAAGCCGAGCGATAATTCCTGACCCTCGGCTGTGTGTCCGCCTATGAGTGCGCAGTTTGCCTCATTAAGAACCTCAACGGCGCCTGTCATCATTTGGCGGAGGGAGGCTTCGGTTTTTTCGGGCAGGCCTGCGGGCAGCGTTGCGATTGCCGTTGCCGATTGCGGATCAGCGCCCATCGCGAAGATGTCGCCAAGGCAATGATTGGCTGCGATCTTACCGAACGTGTAGGGGTCGTTGATCATGGTGCGGAACGCGTCGACGGTTTGGACAATCAATTTACCCTCAGGCACCGAGATAACTGCTGCATCATCCGGCGGATCAAGGCCGATTATCACATCGTCGCGTTGGATGATTTGGAGTTCGGACAGTGCTTTGCTGAGGACACTTGCGCCAACCTTGGCACCACAGCCGCCGCAGCGCATCGCAAGGTCATCGATAAACTTGTGATCCGCTTTCGAGGTTAGGGCTACTGGAATATCGGGTTTGGGCGGGGCTGGCATATCGGGAAGTTCGTTGAACGACGTCATGAACTTGCGGTCAATTGAATCCTTCCAGCGCCAGACCCATGAACCTTCGAGATACCATTTTCCGCGCGAGGCGACTGCATATTTGTCGCCGGTTGAGAGGAGGCTGAGGAACTCTGATTGAGGCCGGTAAGTGGCGAGTGGTTGGTTGAGGATTACGCGTCGCAAATTTTTAGCAAGCCACGGCCCCTGGCGAACTGCGAAGACACCTGATTTGGGGCGAGGGTGATTTTTTATGCCGGCAATATCGCCCGTGCCAAAGATCTCGGGGTGGGATGTCGCTCGGAGGTTTTCATCTATAGCCATGAAACCACGCTCGTTGACATCGAGTCCCGAGGCGCGGATCCATGACGGGGGATAGGCGCCTGTCAGCCAGAGAATTTCGTCGAGCGGCAGGTTGCCGGCCGGGCCACAGATGCCGTCTTCATCAACCTGTGCGACGTGGAATTCTGTTCGAACATCGATGCCGCGGCGATTGAGGATTTTCATGAAGGCGTTGCGCACACGGGCGTTATGCGTTGATAGGATTTCGCTGCCGGATGTCATCAGATGGAAGGTTGGTTGACTATTGTGGATGTTGTTTTTGCGCAGCATTGCACGGAGCGCGAACTGCGCTGAGAGAGCTATCTCCACACCGCCCGCGCCTGCGCCAACAACACCTATTCTTGATTTCGGATTGTCGAGGACTCGCGCCTTGAGTTTGCCCCAGGCTTTGAGAAATTGCGCCACTGGTTTGACGGGTAGGACGTGCGATATTGCGCCGGGTGTCGTGCTGGGGTCCGGGGTGGAGCCGATGTTGATCGATAATAGATCGTAGGGAATGGGGGGGCGGGCCTTGCAGAAGACCAACTTGGCCACTGGGTCGAGCCATAAAACCTCGGTTTGGTAGAAGCGCGCGTTTGCCATTTGGCACAATGGAGCGAGATCAATGTGGGTTTGGTCATAGGTGTAGTGACCGGCGATTAGTCCGGGCAGCATGCCTGAATAGGGGGTGTGGGCATCGGGCGAAATGAGGGTGAGGCGAACACCGGGAATAGGCTGCATGCCGAACTGCTTGAGAACGGTTACTTGGGCATGGCCGCCACCAACTAAGATGATGTCTTTTAGAATTGGGGTCATGTTGTTGCGCATTGTCTGCCGGTCAGTTGCAAAATTATAAAAGTAGCCCGGCTCACAGCCAGGCTACCCGAAGACCTGAAGCGCAATACTTTGTCTAGTTCCAGTCATCTGACTTTAATTCGAGTCACAGCAGATTACTTTTTCTGCGACTCGAGAAATGTAATATAGCCTATGACGTCGCTTGCTATCATGCGGCCAAGCGGCCCGTCCGAATAGCTTGAGACCAGGACTTTGCCATCCCGATTGACGATAAATTCAGATGGCTGGATAATCTGGCGGCGATCTTCCCAGAATGATCCAAGTTTGTTTGCGATATCGCGAGTGATACCATAACCGACTGGGAAATTCACCTCATCAGCTATTAGCTTTGCCTTGTCGATTGGGTCGACGCTTGCGGCGATAAGCGATATTCCGAGCGCTTTCAGTTCAGTTGATTTTTCTGCGAAGCCGACTAACTGCCGGCGGCAGAATGGTCACCAATGGCCTCGATAAAAGAGGATAACCCGATAGTTTGTATCGAGACCGGTTGGCAAATCGAGTGTCTCGCCGTTGACGCAGTTGAGTGTCATTGACGGGAACTCGGCGCCAATTCCGAGTTGTTCTGACATGAATGCTCCTTGAGGCTGTCATCGTGGAATGACTATAGGAGCAGAGGACGTGTCCTCCAAGTGTTCACAGGTTTGCACGTCAGGAAAATTGGATGTTGAGAGCAGATTTGAGGTAAAGCCGCATCACGTTTGCTTGAAGAATGCAGGACGGCGGCTTGAGTTGGCGGAAAAGAGTGGGAGTCGAACCCACCAGAGACGTCTGACGCCCCTCACCGGTTTTGAAGACCGGGCGCCCCACCGGGGTGCGATTCTCTTCCATTATTCACCTGTTTGTCCTCAAAGTAGGTGAGCCGTTTGGAGCTTTCGATCAGGTATCGGCGGCTATTGTGAATTTGGATGGCGGATCATACCGTTCACGGCGCCTGGATGCCAAATAATTCCTCGGCGGGTTTCAAAACTTCTCTTTTATCGCCGTGGCGATGAGTAAAGCGCTGCTGGTCGAAGAACTCAAGGATCTCAATGACAAGATTTCGACCGATGCCGGATGCATCGCGGAACTCTCGGACTGAAAACCTAGCGTCGGTGGTGTCGTTGACCAGTTGAACTGCGATGCCAGCCAAGGTTTGAATGCTCGAAGGAGTGGAGAAGCGGTTTTTTGAAATGCGTGTGATGAGGCCATGTCGGCCGGCCCGCAGTAAAAATGCTTCCAGCACGCGAAGGTTGGTAGCGGTTTCTTCTGCCAGTTCGCGGGGGGTCATTGGGCGGGGTGCGGTCGCGGCGAGGGCCGCACTGACTTTCTTCCAAAGTGCAGTGTCTGCTCCTTGCAGCTTGGCTGTGTGCGAAGGCAGCCGGACACCTTGGCCTTCTTTGACGAGTGCACCGTCGCGGATCAGTTCACCAGCAATCAAGGCGGCTGTCACTTGCGGCAGTCTAATCCCAGTGCCGTTGAGGACCTGGTTTTCGCCAAGGCCGGTGGTGCTGGGAGAGCGCAGGTGCCACTTGGCTAGTTGGGCGGTCACATTGTTTGTCAGTGCGGCCCAATTGTCACGGGAGAAGCCAAGACGGCCGTCGGCTGTGTCTATTATCCGGAGATCAAGTGGCTGCTCGATGTTTGTTTGCTGCTCTTCGGTCAGGTTGCGGGATGCGGCGAACCTGGTGAGATTAAGGCCGCGATTGGAGAGTTGCAGGAGTGCCGTTAGTGCTTCAGTTGGATCGGTGTGGCGTTGTGCGCTGAGCCACTCGATTCGTTCGGGCTTTGCCCGGCCTCGGGTTGGGGGGAAGATATCCAGGACCTGTCCGCCGCCGATGGTGCGGCGGCTTGATTGATCACGGACGATAAAGCGGTCGCCATAAAGTGCGCCGATGGGGTGCTCGGTAATGATCTGCGCCAAGGCTTGGCGACCGGGCTCGATGCTTTTGGCCTCCAAGGTTACGATGCGGGCAGGGGTTTCGGCAGAGCCCAAATGCACGTGTGCCGGGGTCCAATGGGCAAGCGCGCGGGGTTCGCTATCGAGGACGGTGAGAAGGCAATCGAATTTGCATACGGGTGCGGCTGCATGTTCGGTCGTGATCCAGTCGCCGCGGTGGACCAGATCTTTGCGAAGCTCGGGGCCGGTGAGATTTAAGGCGCAACGTTGGCCGGCGTGTGCAGAGTTGGCTTTTGTGTTTTGCGCGTGCAGACCACGAACCCGGACGGGCATGTCTGCTCCAAGCACTTTCAAAGTGTCGCCCGATGAAACGCTGCCAGCGAAGACCGTGCCGGTGATAATGAGGCCAGCACCAACGACGTCAAACCGCCGGTCGATTGCTAATCTGAAGCGACCGTTTGTGGAGCGTGGCGGCGTTGAAGATGCGGCGTTCGTCAAATGTGTGCGCAGGGCAGGGATGCCGTCACCTGTGAGGGCCGACACTGGAAACAGTGGTGCGTCGGCGAGTGAGGTTCCAGCGAACAATGCCTCAATCTCTCGTATTGCTGTAGCGAGGCGATCTTTTGAGACGCGGTCGGTTTTGGTTATGGCAACTGCACCGCTGGTGATGCCGAGAAAGTTGATTATGGCTAAGTGTTCTTCCGTCTGCGGCATGGTGCCATCGTCAGCGGCGATGACGAAGAGCACGAAATCCGTACCTGCGAGGCCGCAAAGAGCATTGCGAATGAAGCGCTGATGGCCAGGGATGTCGATGAAACCAATTGGGGCACTGTTAGCAGTTGGTAGGTAAGCGAAGCCGAGATCGATTGTGAGATTGCGTTTTTTCTCTTCAGGAAGCCGGTCTGTGTCAACACCTGTCAGGGCTTTGACAAGAAGTGTTTTGCCATGGTCGACGTGGCCTGCAGTTGCGATAATCATGGGCGGAGATCGGGGTTAAGATCGGGGCTGAGATTGAGTTGCGCGAGCTGTTCAATGAAGCTCATTTCATCGTCGAGGCAGCGCAGATCCAGGATGAGTGTGCCATCATTTATCCGGCCTATTACGGGTTTATCCAAGTTGCGGAAAGCGGTGGCTAGGTTTTGCAGTGCTGTTCCCGCGCCGATGTCGGATCGTGTGGGTCGGATGCGAAGGCCCGCACTGGCCAACGTTTTGGAAGGGAGTGCGCCGGAGCCGATTTGGCTCTCGCATTCGATTGCGGTTACCTCAGCGAAGCCTTGCAGTGCGTTTGTGAGGTGGCTGATCAGGCGCTGGGCTTGTGCCTGGATATCATCGGGTTGGCGGGTGAGGGCGCGTAATACGGGAAGGCTTTCTTGAAGTCGATCAGGATTGGCATAAAGCCTTAAGACAGCCGCGAGGGCTGCGATCGTCATCTTATCGCAACGGAGGGCGCGCTTCATTGGGTTGGCTTTGATTTGTGCAATGAGGCTTTTGCGTCCGACGATGAGGCCGGCTTGAGGGCCACCGAGGAGTTTGTCGCCTGAAAATGTTACAATGTCGGCGCCGTTCTTGAGCGCGTCCATCGGCGTTTGCTCGTGTGGCAGGTCGTAGTCCTCGAGATTGACCAGTGTGCCGCTGCCAAGATCATTCACCAGTGGAATTGCATGGGTCTGACAAAGGTTGGCAAGGTCTGATTCGGGGACTTTTGAGGTGAAGCCTTCAATCACGTAGTTTGATGTGTGAACCTTCATCAGCATGGCGGTGTCGGGGCCAATCGCGCGCTCGAAGTCGGCCAAGTGCGTGCGGTTGGTGGTGCCGACTTCGATGAGGGTGCAGCCGGATCGGGCCATGATATCGGGAATGCGGAACGCGCCACCGATTTCGACGAGTTCGCCACGAGAAACCGGGACTTCCCGGCCCAAAGCCAAAGTGTTTAAGACCAGCATGACGGCTGCGGCGTTGTTATTGACGACGGTGGCGGCTTCGGCGCCGGTTAACTGACATATCTGGCCTTCGAGATGCGTGTCGCGATCGCCGCGCTGGCCTTCTGCAGTTGAGTATTCAAGATTGCTGGCACTGCTTGCGACGTCTATAACTGCTTTGATTGCTTCTTCCGGCAAGAATGCTCGTCCCAGATTTGTATGCAGTACGGTTCCGGTCAAGTTTATCACCGGGTGCAATGAGGGGCGGGCGTGGATGCTGAGGATTGTTGTTACATTGCGTAGGATGACGTCGAGAGTATCGGGAGCGGCTTCCAGATTGATTGCGCCGCTGCGGATTGTATGGCGGTGTTCTTCGAGCGCATTGCGGATGGCTTTCGTGACTTCTGTTCGGCCGTAGGCCTCTATCAAATCGTACGTTCTCTCGGTCCGAAGTATACGATCGACGGATGGAAGGTGCGCAAGTCTATTGGATTGAGATGATGTCATGATGGAGCCAAGATAGTGCCGTCTCGACACGAAGAATAGAGGGTGAGACAGCAATCCCTCTAACTCGCTAATATATTTGACTAATATTGCCTCGAACTGGAGGAGGCGTTAGATCGATGTCGGGGTTTTTCTTCCTTCACGATGCTTGATGATTGGCCTCAGGTATTGCGGAGGAAGTACTAAAAAGGGCAATTATAGTCATTGCGATCATATCTGCGGAGGGCTTGAGTTCCGATGACATTGAATCTTCGAAAGGGCGCTATGTCGCCACATTTAATCGTTAGCGAATTTGTGAGCGTGCTCTGTGTTTTGTTTGACGTTTTTGACGTTGCTGGTTCGACGTTGCCGTGTGTAGCGCTGGAGAGGGCGGACAAATTGAAAGTTAATTGAATTTCTCTTTGTGCCTTTTAAACTCCAGTCTGAAAATTGGAAATACGTGAGCTTAATAAGTTCGGTTCCAAGTTTTTATTCATGACGCGGTGTTTTTAGTTGTCTTTGGGGGGTGGTCACGTAATGGTTTTTCGATTTATGGCGTTCTGTGTTGCGTTGGGTTTCAGTTTTAGTTTGGCGGCGGCTGCTTCAAAAAAACCTCAGCTACCGTTCCAGATTGCGCAGATTGCAAAAAATGCCAGGGATCGTACTGGCCAATCTAATGCTAGAGCAGCACGTAGAGCATCACGCAGTCCCGCTCGACCATCAGGCAGGACTCCCAGACGAATTTCGGAAGCCACGCTAAGAGAAAAACTGAATGAATGGGTGGTTGGGGTAGCAGCCGGAAAATTGGAAGGTGCGCCCATTCAACTGGTTGAGGAGATGTCGCGGGTACTTGATGATGGCGACAATATGCAAGTTTTGCCTATCATTACACGTGGCCCATCTTATAATGTTCATGCGTTGCTTTATCTTCGTGGAATAGATTTGGCGGTGATTAATGGCGATGTTCTCGATTTTTTTGGTAAAAAACAAAACATACCGAGAATTCGCAGCCGCATTAACTTTATTACACAGCTATTCACCTCTGAGCTTCATATTTTGGCGCGGCCTGAAATTAAAACAATAGAAGATTTGGCAGGGAAAGCAGTTAATTTCAATACGATCGGTACTTCGGCAGCTTTTACGGGCCCTATTATTTTCGATCGACTTGGAATAAAAATTAAAAAGACATTCGTGCCGCATCCGATTGCGATGCAGCAAATGAAGAAAAGTGATAAATATGCGGCTGTAGTGTTTGTTACAGCGAAGCCGGTTCGGCCTTTAGTCAAGAAAAAATGGCCAAAGGGTTTTAAGCTTCTGCCGGCGCCGTTTACACCAGCCTTAGAGGATCTTTATCTTCCAGGCGTACTGAATGCGTCAGATTACCCTGATTTGATCAAGCCAGGCCAGCGGATTGATACGGTCGCCGTGCCAACCGTGCTTGCGGCATTCAACTGGTCTTCAGGGCATCCAAGGCAAAGGAAGGTTTCGCGGTTCGTTGATTATCTATTTGAGCGGTTCGCACGTCTTAGGAAGCCGCCGTTCCATAAAAAGTGGCGAACCATAAACCTGGCAGCGGACATTCCAGGCTGGAAGCGTCTACCTGCGGTGGAGGAGAAGCTGAAGACGTTGATCAAACAGCGTCAAGAGGGGCCGGTTGCGGCGCTTCAAGCGCGTGCGGCGCGGGTTTTGCCAGGTGATCCGGTTGAGCGCAAACGACTCTTTGATGAGTTTTTGAAGTGGTACGGGACACAAAAAAGCGAGAGGTAAAGAATTTGCCGCGACTGAAATGGTTTGCCTGAAATGACTATGGAATTGATCAATAAGTTTGGGGGTTGAATAATGATGCACATTACGAAAGCGGCCATGGCTGCAGCTATGGCGTTGATGCTCTGTGGCAATGCGATGGCTGCGGATAAGGCGGCTAAGATTTCAGTTCATAAGGTCGCTGTGCATGTCGACCAGAATGACAAGGGGGTCATGAATATGGCCTTGAATAACGTTCGCAACCTAGTCAGCTATTACAAGAAAGCTGGAAAGAAAGTGGTTGTTGAAGTGGTAGCTTATGGCCCCGGCTTACATATGTTTCGCTCTGATACCAGCCCGGTGAAGGCGCGCATTGCGACGATGTCGTTGGAGCTGCCTAACGTGAAGTTCTCAGCATGCGGCAACACGCATCGTAAAATGAGCAAGAAGGCTGGTCGGAAAATCACTCTGTTGAGCGAAGCTCGCCGTGTTCCATCTGGTATCGTTCGACTGGTTGAGTTGCAGGAAAAGGGATATGCTTACGTTCGGCCGTAGGAGCGTTCGACCTTATTAAAAAGGTTGATAATAGGTTTGGGTGTTTCCTGGTGGGCCCTGGCGTGAGCGTCGGGGCCCATTTTTGTCTTAGAGCATGAACCTAAAATGGCCAGCTCAAGCATTGAGCAAAAGTGTTTTGGCCTGCTCGGCCGTTGCGTGTGCTTTTGCGCGGAGCTCATCATCGGTGGCACTGGAAACGGGGTGATCTATGATGGCGAAATTGTAGTCGGGCATGCCTAAAACACGTGCTATCATGTGGCCTGCTTCAATGAAGCGGGTGGTCATGACGCCGACGGCTGGCACTCCAAGTCGTTCTGCTATGATTGAGTCATGCAAACTGCACGACGAGCAACTGCCTCAATCTCCGATGCCGGACATCATTGCATCCCATTCTGAGATTCCATTGACGATGTGTGGATCAGCCGGGGCTGAGTAATTGGACTTGGTTTGCAGGACGGTTTTGGCAACGCCATAGTCTTGACGGAGGATTTCATCCAGATGGTGGAAGTAGCGCCTAGTGCCTTCCTTGCCATTGGAAATGAAGCCGATAGTCTTGCCTTTGAGCGTATCAAGGCGCGGAGCGGTTTGGCCAGGTGGAGGGTTCGCTTCGCTGGTTGGATCCAGGACGGAGATGGTCATCGACAATCCTTTTTTATCATCATACTGGCCGCATTGGCAACGTTGGTTTGCCATTGATTTTTGCTGCACAGGCTAAGATACATCTGGGCCGCAATCAAGGCATGCGCCGATGGGTAGTGTTACAGCGTGGCTCTTGTGGCCGAGCCAAGGCGGAATGATGGCGCCGAAGCCGCCTGCGGGCCCACCGGCGGCGATAATCAGCAAGTGATCCGGAGATTCCAGGGCTGGGTAAACCGTATCTCCGCGATCGCGCACGACGGCTGATTTACCCACAGTCGCCCATTCGCGGCGGTGGATGCGGGCGCGCTCGAAGATGAATTCGGCGATCATCTTTTTGGTCCAGTTGGCCGCTTCCAAGTGCTCGCGCAACTGTTTTGGAATGACGATTGCGTAGTTGCCTGGCCAGATCGAATAGTTGCGCTGGCTGGCGCGCATTTCCGCCGCAAAAGTTTCCAGGATTTCCTCCGGCTTGGTCGTCCACTCGTTCATGATCTGGCGCGGGGCGGAGGCGGCCAAGACCGTGACAGCTGAAAGGTCGTTGGGCACGCCCTGGGTTACAGATAGTGAATCCCAAGTGGTGTCTTCTTCATCTTCAGCGAAGCAGTAGCTGAACTTGCCTGGATGGCCCAGGGTCGAGCGGTCGATGCTGCCGGGCCGGACATCCAGGATATTGATCAAGCATAAGCGCAGGGCGCGACCGATTGTCGAGGTGGCGCGATCGCTGGAGCCCAATACGTTGAAGGTCGCGTTGGCACCGATCTCATGGCGGATGGAGCCGTTGATGATCAGTAAAATTCCGCAGCCGCCGGTGCTGGCAGTGGCGCCATGGAGCAGAAATTCGTCTTGCAGCATGGCGGTCCAAGCGGCGACGACGACGGGGAAATGCGCGGGGAGGCAGCCGGCCATGACCGAGTTGATGGCTAGTTTTTCTGCAGTTATACGACGCTCGCGAACGGGCTCGATGCCGATCAATTGGTCTGGCGCCATGGCGGCCCATTCGAGGCAAGCTTCGACTGCGGCGGATGTTGGAGGGACGATGGGAAGGCCATCCGTCCAGCCGTTGGAATGGTAAAGTTCCTGCACGTCTGAGATGTCGCCGCAGTCGTAGGTTTTTGATGAGAGCCGAGATTTTGTCGAGAGTTGCATTTGTTGGTGGCCTCTGGATTGGAGAGGAGTGAGCGCTAGGCTGCGCATTTTTGAGGAGGCGGCGTCATGATGTCTTGCGCCTTGTGCATGGTTGATGCGGTTATTGCCATCCGAGCACTTAAAACTATCTGAGCACTTGGCCGAGTGTTGCGCAAGTGTGGCTTGGTGCAAGACCGGGTTGTGCGGGTTGAGCTGGAGATGGTTGCAGGGCGTGGCAGGTTTTGCGAAGGTTTGGGTGGAGAATTTAATATAATAGATGGCAGATGGGAGAGGTTAGAGTTTTTCGATGGAGAAAAGCGGGTCCGAGAATTCCTCATCGCAGATTTTTAGAGACTTGTTGGCTGGGAGTTCGCGCGCGGTGGTGTTCACTGGGGCTGGTGTTTCAACCGAATCCGGGATTCCTGACTTTCGCAGCCCGGGTGGGATTTGGTCGCGTATGGCACCAATAGACTATCAGGATTTTGTGAGGAGTGCCGAGGTGCGGCGGGAAGCGTGGCAGCGCAAGTTTGAGATGGATGACACGATGCGCGGGGCGCAGCCTAATATTGGCCACGCAGCGATTGCCTCAATGGTCGAACGGGATGTGGTTAGGGCTGTCATCACGCAGAACATAGATGGGCTGCATCAAGCTTCGGGTGTGCCTGCGGACAAGGTGATTGAACTGCATGGCAACACCACATATGCGACCTGTCTTGAGTGCGCTGAGCGCTATGAACTTGACGATATCAAGCGCGAATTTGAGGTGAGCAGGCGGTTGCCAGTATGTGATGTGTGCGGGGGGATCGTAAAGACAGCGACGATTTCGTTTGGCCAGTCGATGCCACTTGGCCCGATGGAGCGGGCTGAGGAGGAGACGTTGGAGTGCGATCTATTTATTGCGATCGGCTCGTCCCTGGTGGTTTATCCGGCAGCGTCATTTCCGCTACTTGCGAAGCGGAATGGTGCGCGTCTTGTCATCCTAAATCGGGAGGAAACACCGCTTGATGATGCTGCGGACCTGGTGGTGCATGATGAGATCGGCCCGGCACTGGCGCGCGTTGTTCCGTTAAACTGAAGCATGTCTGAGAGCCGATGGTTTCTTCATTTTATGGCCCGGTTACTCGTGCCTGTTGTTACTGGCGCCCGTTCATCATAGCCGTATAGCCGTCAGGATAGTTGTCTGGCCACTTAGCCACCCTGGGCCTTTCGTTTCATCTCGGCCCAATCAGCGTCAGTCCAGTTGAGAAGCATATCTGTATTGCTTCCGCCGTCGCCTTTGAACTGTTTGCCGCCATCGATTGTTATGCATTCGCCGTTCAGGTATCCGGCCTGGTCGGAGACAACGAAGGCTGCGAGATTGGCGAGTTCTGCATGATCGCCATCGCGGCCAAGGGGAATGTCGGTGCGAGCTCGATTATCGCTATTTTTCGGGGTTAGGCGTTGCGATGCGCCGGCTGTGGGGAAGGCACCGGGGGCGATTGCAACCGTGCGGATGCCACGTGGGCCCCATTCAACGGCGAGGCTGCGGACCATCGCCAGGACGCCAGCCTTGGCCATGGCCGAGGGGGTGCGGAAAGCGGCGCCACGCAATGCTGAAAGCGTCAAAATACTCAATACGACGGCTGGGCGCTTGGCTTCGATCCAGCGGCGACCGGCAGAGATTGTGCAGTAAGCAGTGCCATGAAGGACGGTGTTTAAGATGGCATCGACGGCGCGGGAGGAGAGCTTTTCTGTCTGGGCGATGAAGTTCCCGGCGGCGTTGTTGACCAAGACATCGATAGGCCCGGTCGACCAGATCTTATCCATCATGGCTTCTACGCTGTCTGGGTTGCGAATATCGCATTGGATTGGAGTGACGGTCCCGCCGGTGGCAGTTGAAATTGCCGAGGCGGTGTCTGCCAGGATTTGCTCACGGCGACCGCAAATCACGATCTCGGCACCAAGTTCAGCGTAGCGTTTTGCCATCGCAGCTCCAAGACCGGTGCCGCCGCCAGTGACGAGGATCTTTTTGTTCGCTAGTAGGTTTTTTTCGAACATGCAATGTTTCCTTAAGTTCAGAATAAATAGTGTAGCACGGGATGGTCAGCATCTCAGATCAAGTTGCAACCCAGGTTGGCCTTCAGGAAATCTGGCGGGAGATACTTTATTGATGAAATGGCGTTCGGTGACATTTCTCATGATGGCAGAGATTGTTGCGATGAGCTTGTGGTTTGTTTCGGCAGCGATCCTGCCTGAGATGTCGCGTGAAGGGAATATATCGGCTGTGCGGCAGGCGTTTCTGTCAAGCGGCGTGCAGGGTGGGTTCGTGATTGGCGCGCTGGTGTTTGCGGTGATCGGATTGCCCGACCGGTTTGATCCGCGCCGCATCTTTGCGATTTGTGCGGCCGGAGCGGGAGGTGTGAATGCGGTTCTGCTTGTCGTGCAGCCGGGTAGTGATGCTGCGATTTTGGTACGGGTTATCACCGGTTTGCTGCTGGCAGGAGTTTATCCGGTTGGGATGAAAATTGTTGTGGGGTGGGGCTTGCGTGACCGAGGATTGCTGGTTGGGCTTGTTGTTGGTGCGCTGACGCTTGGGTCTGCGGCGCCGCATCTGATGTCGTGGCTTGGCAATGCGGATTGGCGCGCCGTGGTGGCGGCCAGCTCTGTGTTGGCGGGGAGTGGTGGGGTGCTGGTGCTATTTGCTGGTTTGGGGCCTCATCATGCGCAGTCACCAAGGTTTGATCCGCGCGCCGTCGGCACCGCCTGGAGTAACCGGCATATCCGGTTGGCCTATGCTGGGTATCTTGGCCATATGTGGGAGCTTTATGCGATGTGGGCATGGGTGGGGACAGCGGCGGCGGTGTCTTATGCGGTGCGGCTGCCGGGGGATGTTGCGCAGAGCTTTGCCACGTTGACGGCGTTTCTGGCGATTGCCGCTGGGGGTATAATGAGTGTGGCCGCGGGTGTATTCGCGGATCGGTTCGGCAAGGCGCGGACGGCGATCATCGCGATGATGGTGAGTGGCGCTGCGGCGTTGGCAACTGCCATGAGTTTTGGCGGTCCGGTGTGGTTGACATTCTGGCTGATTGTGATTTGGGGGGCGGCCATTGTGCCTGACTCGGCACAATTCTCTGCGCTTGTTGCTGATGCCGCGCCACCTGAGCAAGCGGGAAGTTTAATGACGTTTCAAACAGCGCTCGGCTTCACGCTGACGTTCTTTACGGTGCAACTGGCACCAATGGTTGCTTTGACATTTGGCTGGCCGATTGTGCTTGGCATGCTGGCGCTAGGGCCAGCCTTTGGTATCGTGGCAATGCGACGGTTGATGCGGTTGCAGCGCGCGGAATTGGCGTTAGAGCCCGGCTAAGGGATGCGAGCTGACCTTTGCCGGGCGGCGCATGGTGAGGAGGCGGCTTGCTTCATCGCTGCGACCTGAGCGTAAGTAGGCTCCGAGCAGGGTGAATTCGATAAGGTCGCGTTGGGCGCGACTGCCGCCAATCCGCTCATGTTCAGACATGATTGGCGCTAGGTATTTGATCGTGTCATCCCAAGCTTGGTTTGCATAAAGGCTGAAGCCCTCAGCCATGGCGGAGACGACATCGCCAGCGGGGCCTTTCTTTTCGCGAATGATCTTTTTCAGGGGTTCGCTTTGGCCTGCCATCGAATAGGCCAAAGCTGCGTGGACATCCGCGAAAGCAATGCCGGGGTTTGGAAATACAGTTTGAGCGAAAGCGCTTAGGTCTTTCCACATGTCGTCGCGGCGTGGTTCTCCAGCAAGTTCTGCCCGAAAGAGGAAAGAGGCGGTGTCGGTAAGCACGTTCAATGGAGGGCCCCAGGCTTTTCCGGGGATCACGTCATCATTGATGACCTGCCAGGCGCGATCGCTGTTGCCGCATTCGAGTGCCCAGAGAGCAACGTGCCAGGAGATGTGGCAGTGAAGCGGGCTTTGTTTTGCGTAAGCCTTTCGCCAGTCGTCGATGTAGCGATAGCCGGCTGCTGTTTCGCCGATCTCATAATAAACGTGAGCACGAATGTGGGCTGCTTGGGCGTTGCGGGGATTGATGGCCAGAGACTGTTCGACAGTTTTCATGGCCCTTGCGGTTTGGCCTGCTTCAACCTGGGCGAATGCATATAGGGAGGTGAACCACCAGTCGTCGCCATAGGCGGGGACCAAGCGCGCCATGAATGCCAGTTGTTCGGCTTCGCGGCCGGCCAGTCCAGAAAAGCCGATTAAGCCGAAGACGCCGGTGCATGGTTGGACTATCACGGCGTCGCGAGGGTAATCGGCAAGATGAGTGATGATGGCTGCGTAGGCGCCGGGGCCGGGGCCGTCGCCATCGATGAGGAGCTTAAGTGCGTTGATGTGGCTTTGTTCCCGCGCAGTAGTTTGGGGCGCTAAGCTGCAGGCTTTGGCTAGGGCCGCAGTTGCCTCCTGGCTGCGGGCTAAAATCTGCAATAATCGAGCAAGGGCTACATAGGCGAGCGCAAACTGGTCGTCTGCCTCGATTGCTCGGTTGAAGGCGTCTTCGCCGCCGTGATTGGCCGATAGCAGACAATCGACGCCTTCGATGTAGGCGTCTCGTGCGGTCTGAGAAGAAGTGGAAATGACGTTGTCGTAGCGATCTTTCAACATTGGTATGCTTCCTCAAATGGGTCTGCATATCGAGGCAAAATGCTTTGGTGGTGCGTCCTAAGAGCTGTCAGCAAGGCAGGCGGTGAGCGAGAGCGGCGGCCGAAATAAATGGTCACCGCTCTATTTTTTATTCTACATCTCAACTTCGATCAAATAAGGACCGTTGATTGCCAGGCCGTCTCGGAAGGCTTTGGCGAGGCCTTCGCAGTCATCGACCTTGCAGGCATCTACGCCCATGCCGCGTGCCAAGGAGACCCAATCAAGGTTAGGGCGGTTTAGCGAGAGCATGTCGATGGCGCGCGGGCCTGGGTTTTGAACGCCGACGTTGGTTAGCTCGCCGCGTAGGATTTTGTAGCTATGGTTCGCGAACACCACGACGGTGACGTCTAGGTTCTCGCGGGCAATCGTCCAAAGTGACTGGACGGTGTACATGGCGCTGCCATCGCCTTCGAGGGCTACGACCTTTTGGTCCGGACAGGCCATTGCGGCACCAGTGGCTACGGGCAACCCATAACCGATGGAGCCGCCACGATTGTTAAGCCAAGCATGTGGTGGGGCGCCGGATGTAAGGGGGAAGAATTCTCGTCCGGTGGTGACCGATTCATCAACGACGATTGCGCCTTCGGGAAGTAGTGCGCCTAGCACTGCGGCAATCCTCTGCGGGTCAATGGCTCCCTTCGGCAGATCGGGTCGATTTGGTGCGACAATGCCGGAAGCCTCTCTGTTCGTGGCGCCAGTGGCTTCACACAAGGCATGGAGCGCGCCGGAGATATCATCGCCAATGTCGGCTAGATCGACAAACGTGCAGCCATCAGGCGTGAGAATACTGGGCTTGTCCGGGTAGGCGAAGAATGCAACCGGCTGGCGGGCGCCAACGAGAATAATGGTGTCATGGTCTTTGAGGATTTCGACGGCCTGCTCGACGACGAAGGGGAGGCGGTTGACTTCGATACGGCCCGCGCCCCGATCCAATCGGGCGTTGGCCCATTCCGTGCGAAGTGCGCAGCCGGTTGCCGCAGAAATTTTTCCGGCCAGATGTAGATTCTGCTCCTGTACGGCAATGCCACCGAGCAGGATAAGAGGGTTTTTGGCGGCGTTGATTGCCTTGGCGGCTGCTTCGATGCGCGCATCGTCAACTGTCGCGCGGCTGGCTGGTTCAGGGATTTCCGCGACACCTGTGCCTTCGTTCCAGGCGGCGTCGCCAGGTAGAATAAGGGTTGCGATCTGGCCTGGGGGCGACATGGCTGCGGCGATGGCATCGGCACCATCCTTGGCAATGTCCTGAGAAGATTTACTGGTGCGGACCCAATGAGATACCGGACGGGCGATGCCTTCGATATCAGCTGTTAAGGGGGCGTCGAGTTCGACGTGGTAGGTGGCGTGTTCGCCAACAATATTGACGATGCCGGAGTTGGCTTTTTTGGCGTTGTGGAGATTGGAAACACCGTTGGCAAGGCCGGGTCCTAAATGGAGGAGGGTGGAGGCTGGACGACCTGACATGCGGTAGTAGCCATCTGCCGCGCCGGTGACGCCGCCTTCGAACAGGCACAGTGAGCACCGCATGCCGGGGACAGCATCCAACGCTGCGACGAAGTGCATTTCTGAGGTGCCGGGGTTGGTGAAACACATATTGATGTTTCCCGCGAGTAACGTGCGTACAAGGCTTTCGGCACCGTTCATGGCGTGGTTCCTGTGACAGTTGATGAGGATTTTTCAGCGTCTTGGTGATGGTTAGGATGTGAGAAGATTTGCATAGGTTGGCGGTAAACGGAAAGCCCCAAGGATGAGAGATTGCACGGATATCAGGTAGGTGTCCGGAAGCTGAGATACCCACTGTCGATTTGCCCAGGGCCGTGGGAGTAAAAATTTCTCAATGTGACTCGCCACGAATAGAAAAATATATAGCTGTTTTGAGGATATATTCGAAATTTCTTTCTTATATATCCGGTAAGACTTACAAAATTAGAAAAATCTACTATTTTATTATTTCGAAGTTTGAAGGTGTACGCATGCCGCATGGCCTGATGATGAGCCACGCACTCAATTCACAACCTGGCAATTCACAGCCTGGCAATTCACAACCTGGTCTTCCCACCTATTAATGCCTTTTGAGGATCGCTTTATCATGGCCAATATTCAGATCCACGTCAGACTGCCCGACGGTGTACGGCATACGTTGGAGGCGCCTGAAGGCTATCGCGTGATGGAAGTTATTCGCGACTATGGCTTGCCTATCAAGGCTGAATGTGGAGGGGCCTGTGCCTGTGCGTCATGCCATGTGCGGGTTGCGCCGGAATGGGCTGACCGCATTCACCCTCCTCTTGATGAAGAGCTTGGTAAGCTCGACGAGATTGCAGATGTCAGCGAGCACTCGCGGCTATCGTGCCAGCTTCTCACCGGGGCTGAGACAGACGGCATTGAGGTGGAGTTGGCGACTGACAGTGTGGCGGCTGTCACGCATTGGGTGGCTGGGTGAAGGTTATGCGCAGCTTTCCAATTTTCATTCGAGTTGATGACGTTGGGAGGCCGCCCGTTGTGTTTGGCGGCGGCAGTTTAGCGGCTCAGAAGGCGCGGCTTTTGAGCCTGCGATCTGCGGTTATTGAAATCGCCGCTGAGAGACTTTCTGAGCAGTTCTCCGAGCTTTTGGCGGCAGGAAAAATACGAAGGATTGACGATGACGTCTCGATTGGAGCCATTCGGGGGCGGCCGCTTGTGATCGCGGCAACGGGTGTCGATAAGTTGGATACTCGAATTTCAGCGATTGCGCGTTCGCTTGGGGTGCCCGTGAATGTGCCGGACAAGCCTGAGTTGTGCACGTTCATTTTGCCCGCGATTGTGGATCGCGGCATGGTGACGGTGGCTATCAGTACGGAAGGCGCTTCGCCGGTTTTGGCGCAGCGGCTACGGGGCTGGCTTGAGCGCGAGATGCACCCCCGGCTGGGCCGGTTGGCGAGCATTGCTGGAGAATTTCGCGAGCGAGTTGCGGATGTGATGCCTTTAGGACATCAGCGGCGGCGGCTTTGGGAGAATGTTTTTGCCGGGCCGGCGGCGCGAGCTGTTTATGCTGGTGATGAGGTGTCCGCGCGGAAAGCGATTGCGCTTGCGATTGAGAATGCGGGCGAGGGCGATGCCGTGCTGGAGGATTTGCCTGCACGGATGGTTGTGGTTGATGCGGGTGCTGGTGATCCTGAGTTGTTGGTGATGCGGGCCTTGCGCGCATTAAAGAGTGCCGACGTCATTATTTATGATCGCCTGGTTGCCGCAGAGGTCCTGGGTCTGGCGCGGCGCGAGGTCGAATTGATCCCAGTTGGTGGAGATTCCGATAGGGAGAGAGCAGCAGCTCGTAGTGCTCAAGAATTGATGATCATGGCGGCTAAAGCCAAAGCTAAAATGGGCTTGGCTGTTGTTCGTTTGATTGTTGGTGATGCTCTTGCTCGCCAGAGGATGCATGAAGAAATCGCATTTGCGCGTTCGGCCGGTTTCGAGATTGAGGTCATTCCTAGTGTCATTGCGCCAGGGAATGAGGTGGGGATTGAGCTAGAGGGCGGCCGGTTCAATCACAGCCGCAATTCGTCGAGCAACGGTTTTCTGAGCGCTGATTTTCCGAAAATGGACACCGTTGGAAATTCTGATCTTTTGTCGAATAACGCGAAGGAGCTGGCTCATGCCTAGCATTGTAACCGCAAATCGTTTGCGCGATGGCGTTGTTGTTTTTCTGACAGCCAATGGAAGCTGGTCGGAAGATATTTCTGAGGCGCGTGTGGCTGCGGACAAATCCGAGACCGCCACGCTGGAAGCGGATGGTCAAATCTCGCTCGATGATCAGTCTGTCGTTTCGCTTTACCCGATGGATGTCGCCATTGAGGGGGGGAAGCCGCGACCTATTTCGGTCCGCGAGAAGATCCGGGCCGCGCACGATATTACTTTTTAGTTGATCACAGGGCCTTGGGAGCGAGCAGCCGATGTACCGCTACGATAATTTCGATAGGCAGTTCCTGTCAGACCGCAATGCCGAATTTCGCGATCAGGTTGCACGCCGGTTGGCTGGTGATCTGACTGAGGATGAATTCAAACCGTTGCGGCTGATGAATGGGCTTTATCTGCAACTTCATGCCTACATGCTGCGGGTGGCGATTCCTTATGGGGTGTTATCGCCTAAGCAGTTGCGTCGGTTGGCGGAAGTGGCACGGCGATGGGACCGGGGTTTTGGCCATTGGACGACGCGTCAGAATATTCAGTTTAACTGGATAGAGCTTGTCGATACGCCGGACATTCTCGATAGCCTTGCGGATGTCGACATGCATGCGTTGCAGACTAGCGGCAACTGCATTCGAAATGTAACGGCTGACCCTTTGGCCGGGGCGGCGGCGGATGAGATTGAAGACCCGCGGGTGTGGGCTGAAATTCTGAGACAATGGTCGACGTTGCATCCCGAGTTCAGCTTTTTGCCGCGCAAATTCAAGTTTGCAATCACGGGGGCGTTGGAGGACCGGGCGGCGGTGCTGTTTCATGACATCGGATTGCGGATTGTCGCCGGGCCTGGCGGCAGTCGGGGATTTCAGGTTTTTGTTGGTGGTGGGCAGGGGCGCACGCCATACGTTGGCCAGGAGATCAGAGGTTTTCTGGATCAGCGGCATCTGCTGTCTTACGTTGAAGCGATCCTGCGCGTGTACAATCTGCATGGCCGCCGAGATAACATTTATAAGGCGCGGATCAAGATCCTGGTCAATGCGCTTGGGATAGATGCGTTTCGCCAAGAGGTGGATGCCGAATGGGAGCGCATCCGCGATAGTGTCACGGATTTGCCGGACAGTGAAGTTCGGCGTATCAGGGCGCATTTTTCGCCGCCCGAACTGCCGCAACGTGGCCAACAAGCCGATGTGTTTGCCGGGCGCAGGGAAAGTGATCCGGCATTTGCGCGGTGGGTGCGGACCAATGTCGTGGCGCACAAGAAGGCTGACTATGCAATCGTGACGGTTGCGTTCAAAGAGCCGGGACGTGCGCCTGGTGATGTGACGGCTGACGAGATGGAGACTGTTGCCGATCTAGCGGAGCGCTTCTCGGCGGATGAGTTGCGGGTTACCTATCAGCAGAACCTGGTGCTGCCGCATGTGGCACGAGCCGATCTCATTGCGCTTTATGATGCGCTTGGAGGCGTCGGCCTTGCTGACGGGAGTCAAGACACGATTACCGATATCATCGCCTGCCCGGGGCTTGATTATTGCAACTTGGCGAACGCGCGTTCGATCCCTGTGGCGCTGGCGATTACTGAACGCTTTAAAGACACAAAGCGTGTCGATGAAATTGGGCCGCTGCGGCTCAATATTTCTGGCTGCATCAATGCCTGCGGGCATCATCACGCTGGTCATATCGGCATTCTTGGGGTCGATAAAAAGGGAACCGAGCACTACCAAATTACGCTTGGTGGTTCTGGCGCGGATGACGCCGCGGTGGGGTCGATACTTGGCCGAAGCTTTCCGGCGGAAGAAGTGCCGGATGCGATCGAGAAGATAGTCGACACCTACATGGATTTACGCCGCAATGGGGAATCATTCCTGATGACCCAACGCCGGCTTGGCAACGCACCCTTTAAGGAGGCGCTCTATGGCACTCGTTGATCTCAAATCTGCCAACCTCTCTCAAGGCGAGCGGTTGGCAGGAATCGAGCTTGGGAATGATGCTGATGGGGAGGCGCGTGCAGCTGCGGTTTCGTCTGCGGGAATAGGTGGCGTTATTGCGATTGAGTTTCCAAAATTCTCCGATGGGCGTGGCTTTACGCAGGCCCGATTGTTGCGCGAGCAGTTTCGCTTCGAAGGCGAGTTGCGCGCTTTGGGCCATGCAATTCCTGATCAAGCGATCCATTTTCTGCGCGCGGGATTTGACACGGTAGAGATTGGTAATGCTGGGCAACTGCCACACTGGCAGGCTGCTCTCGCGCGTTACTCCGGCTCCTATCAGACGGCGCTGCGTAACCCGATGCAACTGCGCCGGGACGAAGCTAGGCGGCGGGCTGAAACGTTGGATGCTGAGTTGCGGAAGATCGACAGCCTGGCTGCGCGGCTTGAGTTGATTGCCGGGGAAATTCCAGGCCGGGTGGCGTTTTCAACGAGCCTTGGTATCGAAGATCAAGTGGTTTTGCATGGCATTGTTGAAGCTGGCGTAATGGTCGATGTGTTTACGCTGGATACCGGGCGATTGTTTCCGGAGACACTGGAAATATTGGCTCAGAGCGAGCGTCATTTTGGGTTGCGAATCCGGGTTGCTTTTCCGGAGGCCTCGGATGTTGAGGATCTTGTGGCGCGCGATGGGGTGCTTGGGTTCCGGTCTTCGTTGGAGGCGCGGAAGGCATGTTGTGGTGTGCGGAAAGTGAAGCCTCTGCATGGTGCGTTGGCGGATGCATCTGGTTGGATCACCGGGTTGCGGGCTGGGCAATCCGCAACGCGTGCAGACGTTCCACTGGTTGCCTGGGACGAGGAGCTGGGTTTGTGCAAAGTGGCGCCGCTGGGTGACTGGTCATTGGAGCGGATTGAAGCCTACGTGCAGGAGCACGCCATTCCGGTTAATGCGCTGCATGAGCAAGGTTTCCCATCGATAGGCTGTCAGCCTTGCACGCGTGCCATTTCTCCTGGTGAAGACATTCGAGTTGGCCGGTGGTGGTGGGAGAATGAGGACAATAAGGAATGCGGACTGCACACGCGGCCGCTAACCAAAGGAGCAGCGGCATGAACCCGACGATGTCCCACCTTGATGTGCTGGAATCCGAGAGCATTCATATTTTTCGCGAGGCCGCGGCTCAGTTCCGCAAGCCGGTCATGCTCTATTCGATTGGCAAAGATTCAACGGTTTTGCTGCACCTGGCGCGGAAAGCGTTTTGGCCCGGCAAGCTGCCGTTCCCACTTTTGCACGTGGATACCAAGTGGAAGTTTCGCGAGATGATCGCGTTTCGAGATCGAACGGTTCGCGAGCAGGATTTGGACCTTATTGTGCACACCAATGAAGATGGTCTCGCGCGCGATATAAATCCGTTCGATCATACGCCATCTGTTTACACCGGCGTAATGAAAACCCAGGCACTGAAGCAGGCCCTGGATGCGCACGGGTTTGACGGTGCTTTTGGTGGTGCTCGGCGCGATGAGGATGGGAGCCGGGCAAAAGAGCGGATCTTCTCTTTTCGCTCGCCGGGGCATCGATGGGACCCGAGGCGACAGCGGCCGGAGATGTGGCAACTATTTAACGCGCGGCTTGGGGTAGGGGAGACGGCGCGGATTTTTCCGCTGTCGAATTGGACCGAGATCGATATCTGGCGCTACATCGCGCGCGAGAAACTGGATATCGTGCCGCTCTATCTGGCGCAGGACTTGCCGACAGTTGAACGTCAGGGGCAACTTTTGGTGGTTGATGATCAACGGTTCCGTTTTCAACCAGGCGAAAAGCCCATGACGCGGCGGGTTCGCTTTCGCACGCTTGGGTGTTGGCCGCTCACTGCGGCTGTTCAATCGGATGCCGACGATATTGATAGCGTTGTGGATGAAGTGTTGAGTGCGCGCTTATCCGAACGACAGGGCCGGTTGATCGACCGCGATCAGGTTGGCGCGATGGAGCTTAAGAAACAGGAAGGATATTTCTGATGTCGGCGATGACAGCAGCTTCCCCGGTGCCTGAGGCGCTGGGGAGCGCCTCTCAACTTGATGGTATCGTGCACGTTCTGATGTGCGGCTCGGTTGATGATGGTAAGTCAACGCTGATTGGCCGACTGCTGTGGGATACCTCAAACCTTTATGACGATCAACGAGAGGCCATCATCGCGCACGGCCTGCAGGCTGTAGGTGGAAAACATTATGACTACAGTCGGCTTGTGGATGGACTGATTGCGGAGCATGAGCAGGGCATCACGATCGATATTGCGTGGCGCTATGTTGATGCGGACGCGCGCCGGTATGTTATCATCGACAGTCCAGGCCATGAGCAATACACGCGCAACATGGCGAGTGGGGCCAGTCATGCCGATGTGGCTGTGTTGTTGGTTGATGCCCGGCATGGCCTCAAGCAGCAGTCGCGCCGTCACCTTGCGTTATTGGATTTGTTCGGGGTGAAGCGGGTTATTCTGGCAGTCAACAAAATGGATTTGGTGGATTGGTCTGAAGACCGGTTCCGCGAAATCTCAGCCGACTTCCAGGCGATGATTGAGATCTGTCACTTCGATAGTGCAGAGGCCATTCCCGTGCAGGCTGTTGGGGGTGAAAATATGACGAGTATTTCGGGTATGATGCCCTGGTATGAGGGGCCGACCTTGTTAGGACAACTCAGCGCGACGCCTGCGTCCGGAGGGGTGTCGAGTAAAGCATTTCGGATGCCGGTGCAGTGTGTGCTGCGTGATGGGCAAGACTATCGTGGGCTGGCGGGTTCTATCAGTTCCGGCAGTGTTCGGGTTGGCGATGAGTTTGTTGATGTCGGCACGGGACAGCGCGGACAGGTGGCGCGGATCGCGATGATGGATGGCGACCTTGATGTTGCGAGCCAAGGCCGCGCGGTGACGATCATTCCGGATGTGGATCTGGATATCTCGCGGGGGGCGGTCATCGGATTGGCGAGCCAACCGCCGAGCTTGGTGCAAGGCTTTGACGGGCGCATCATCTGGTTGTCGGAGACCCCCTTTGATGCAGGAGCGGGATATCTACTGCGGACAGCGACGGGGCTGGTTCCCGTTTCGCAGCTCGCGATTTCCTCGCTGCTGGATCTCGGCAACCTGACCGAGCAAGAGGCAGATGGGTGTGCGGTCAATGATATCGCCGCGGTCTCGATTGAGCTGTCGCAGGCAGTGGCGCTTGATAGTTTTGCTGAGCATCCGGCGACGGGCAGCTTTGTGCTCGTCGAGGCGGCGGGCGGTAACACTGTTGCAGGTGGCGTGATTGTTGAGACGCGGGTGCAGAGGGTGCCGTCAGATGTTAGTGCATTCGTGTTGAGCTGGGATATGCTGGCGGGCGGGCTGTGCAGTGATCTTGATAACACCGAGCTTGGGCAGGTTGAGTTTAAGCGCCGTATGGATGAGGTGGCTTATCTTCTTACGGCTGCTGGTGTGTCGCTTGATTTGGCTCAGTCCAGCCAGCACAAGTTGGGATCAGGGGGCGCGGTATCAATTTGACCGGAGGGATGCTAATGCTTGCGGTTCGCTGATTGTGTTGAGTGGGGGGAATTAGCCTGCCACCTTCGTCTATGCCGCAAATTTTGGTGTTTCGTGGTTCGTTCTTCCCGCAATAATGTTGCAGTGATCGGCAGTGGCCCTGCCGGGTTGATGGCGGCTGATGTGCTTTCGGACGGTGGCGCTCACGTCACTGTTTATGACCGGATGCCGTCAGTTGGCCGTAAATTTCTGATGGCTGGGCGAGGTGGCCTCAATCTCACTCATAGTGAGGCGTTGCCAAAATTTCTTGAACGATATGGAGCCAGAGATGGCCAACTTGGAGAGGCAATCAAGGCATTGCCACCGAGTTGGGTTCGTTCCTGGTGTGAGGGGCTTGGGCAGGAGACATTCGTTGGCTCAAGTGGCCGGGTCTTTCCGCGCGCCATGAAAGCTTCGCCGTTATTGCGGGCGTGGTTGCAGAGATTGGGTGATCGTGGTGTCGTCTTTGAAACACGGCATAGCTGGCAGGGCTGGAATGAAGAGGGGGCATTGCTGTTTGTCAGGCCAGATGGGGCGGTGGTTAGGCAAGTTGATGCGACGGTGTTGGCGGTTGGTGGTGCGAGTTGGCCGCGACTTGGTTCAGACGGTGGCTGGACTGAACTGCTTGAGGAAACCGGAGTCGGGATGGCACCGTTGAGGCCTGCGAACTGTGGGTTTGGTGTGGATTGGTCGGATATCTTTCGAAGCCGCTTTGAAGGCCAGCCCCTGAAACGGATTGCTATCAGGCATGGTGGGCGCGTTGTGCGTGGCGAAGCCATTGTCACGGCCTTTGGTATTGAGGGAGGGGCTGTTTATGCACTCTCGCAGCCCTTGCGTGAGGCGATTGCGGAGGCCGGCAAGGCGGACAGAGGCAAGGTTCGTATTGAGATCGACCTCAGGCCCGACACCGAGGTTGCTGGCTTGGCCCGAATGCTAGATGTTCCACGCCGGAAACAGTCGATGTCCACATTTTTGCGCAAGGCGGCACGGCTTTCACCGGTTGCCATTGGATTGGTGCAGGAGGCCGTACTTGCGCTGCCCCGACAGCTTGGTCAATTGGAGCCGATGGCGCTTGCTGAGTTGATCAAAGCCGTGCCGGTGTGTTTGACGGAGGCGGCACCGCTCGAAAAGGCGATCTCAACGGCGGGTGGTGTTTTGTTTGAAGAACTTGACGCGCGATTTATGTTGGCGCGTCGTCCGGGCGTGTTTGTGGCCGGGGAAATGCTCGATTGGGAGGCCCCGACGGGCGGCTATCTTTTGCAAGCCTGTTTTGCTACCGGGGCTGCCGCCGGTCGAGGTGCGCTCGAATGGCTGGGGCGTGAGAAACAGGCCTGAGATTTGGCTCTGCATCAAGACTATTGTTAGGGCCGCCGGTTATTTGGGTCGTCGGTGGCCGGAGGTTCTGATTTTATTTAGGGTGCAGGTGGATTGCGTTGCTTTCGTTCATGGGGCTTCGATAGAGGATCAACTGCCGATTGAATTCCATCCAGGCAAAACATGATCCAAAGGCTTGATCCTGCAATTGCTGAGCTGTATTTAGAATTGTTCTAAAATGGCATCGCGAAATAAAGGCATCGCAATGATTCCCGGTATCTCTTCACGTCGGCGCTTCTCAGATTTGAGCGAGCAGGAAATTCTAGCGCTCGCAATATCCTCGGAAGAGGATGATGCTAGAATTTACCGCAGCTATGCCGAGCGGCTCCGTCAGAGCTACTCCGATTCAGCGCTGATGTTTGATGGCATGGCCGAAGAAGAAGACAGCCATCGGCAGCTTCTCATCGACCTGCACAAACAGCGCTTTGGCGAAGTCATTCCCCTCATTCGACGCGAGCACGTTGCAGGTTTCTACGCCCGCCGGCCGATCTGGTTGATGAAAACCCTAAGCCTTGAGCGCATCCGCGAAGAAGCGGTTTTGATGGAAACCAACGCGGAGAACTTCTACCTTAAAGCAGCTAAACAAACCAGTGACGCCAGCACCCGCAAATTGCTGGGCGATTTGGCTGCCGCCGAAGCGGGGCACATAACAGCTGCTGATCGCCTGGAAAAGACGCACCTGCCGGAGGATATCCGCAGCGATGAAGATCGCCGCGCCAAACGCCAGTTCATTCTCACCTGGGTGCAGCCGGGACTGGCGGGCTTGATGGATGGCTCGGTTTCAACGTTGGCACCGATTTTCGCAACGGCTTTTGCGACCGGCAACACCTGGACGACGTTCCTAGTGGGGCTTGCGGCCTCGCTTGGGGCCGGGATCTCTATGGGTTTCACCGAAGCGGCCTCTGACGATGGTGAGCTCTCCGGCCGCGGCTCCCCGATGAAGCGCGGCATAGCCGCTGGCGTAATGACCACTATTGGTGGCTTGGGGCACGCTTTACCCTACTTGATTTCCGATTTCTGGACGGCCACCATCATGGCTTTCGTGCTGGTCTTCGTCGAGTTATGGGCGATTGCCTGGATACAGCAGAGATATATGGAGACGCCATTTTTCCGTGCGGCCTTTCAAGTTGTCCTTGGCGGTGCCCTGGTTTTCGGCACCGGAATTTTTATTGGTCTGCTTTAGAGTGTTTAGGATTTAGATGGGAATACTCCGGAGTACGTTCATCTTTGATGGAATCAGATGAGGCTGTTTGTGCGTGCTCTATGTCCTCCGACATATCCTCGGCGCTCTTGCCATCAAGGGCTTGCCCTTCGATGAGTTTCGATTTGATCGACAGACTGCGCGCATCGACGAGGGCGTGGATCATGTTCGCATTCCCGTCTCAGGAACGACAAGGTAATTGCCAAGCCCCTCTTCCTTGCTGAGTTATGGCACCTGTTCGTCAGGCAGACTGGTCGCGAACGGTCCAAACCCATTGCGTTGAGCAAGTCGTAGGCAATCAATCTCGTCCGCCAAGCTGGGCTTGGCGACTTGGTAGAAGATAATAAAATCCGTTTGCCGGGCTATTGTGGCAACCAATGGAAACATCAAATGTTAGATTAGACCGTAATTGTTACAATTCAGGCTGCGATCACCACTTCATCCCGAGCCCAACAATTGGCCCATGTTGGATAGCGTCGTATGCGAAACGGTTTGAACCTACGCCATCTACATAGTCTACGCTCAGCGCTCGGTATCCTATCTTTCCAGAAAATGTAATTCCGTGCCGTTGGGCAAAGTCAAAAGAATATGCTCCGAGCAACTGCCAAGTGAAATCACTGCCTGCTCCAAAGCCTCCGATATCGCCCCGCATGACAATCCGTTGGCTAGGTGACATTTCATGTCGTAGGCGAAGTCCGATAACGGGATCCACCCAATCGACATCGCCCGACTTTGCAACGGCAAGACCACCTCCTATAGGGGTTAGCCCTGGAGGCAGGGGGCCGGCAACGGCTAAGTTTAGATCTACATTCATGTACCAGTATCGTAGCCCGGCAGTTACGTCCAAGGCTGTCTGGCGTGACAAACGACTAATCTCGTAGGTTACGCCTCCTTCGAGAACTGCGAGCTCAAAATCGAGGGTGCCTGCAATACTCAATCCAGATCCTAAGCCCGTAGAGGCAGTCTGCCCGCCAGAAAACCCGAGGTTTGAATACTGTATGTCACTGTACAGTGAAAACCGCCCGAGGCGTGCCTCCTGTGCGCTGTACCAAGGCATAGCATTTAAACCATCGGAATTACTCAAGATCTCGAACAGATGAGCATCGATGGAAACGGTCTGACCCTTCACGGTCTGATCAGCATTCATCCAAAATGCCCAAAAGTAGGGGGTAAATGTAAATTCCCACTTCGAAGAGTGCGTAGCAGGATTATCCTTCAGGCCTTCCGCCTTCAAGGGGAGGGCAACAGCGACCAGCGAAACCAGAATAAGGGACGCCAAAATAAGGGCTCCGCGAAGCCGTGATAATATCATATGCATTTGGTTTCCGCCTTCTTTGAACAATCGTGACTTAGCCCCACATCGCAGTATCAAATCCGTGCCGTATAATGGCAGCGTCGGATTTTTGAGATTACCATAGCCGCATGGTCATTTGGCTGCAGTTAGTCAGGGGGGCTGGGTCATAATTGGTCCGATGTTGCAAATTTACCGCATATTTCTTGTGATTTTTATGCTGTTGAAGTGATCAGCAGCATTAAGATTCTCTGTGTGTCCATGACCAACATGGTCCCACTTAGCCCACGGAAATAATGCCACGCTTTGTCTTTTTACCCGCCCTGGGCGATCGCGTCTGTCCTTGTTCCGGTGCTGCAAAAGACGCTTCTGGGGGTCGTGCTGCCGCTATTTTCACTGATACGATGGCGCGACGATGCAGCCGATCCAATGTCCGCTTTCTCTGCGTTGCTGACGATCGAGGACTCTTTACCCCAGAAGTTCGAGCGCACTTGTCTGTTGCCGGAACCGTGCCAATGCGGTGCTGGTCTGACGGTAGCTCGCTCAAATTGGCGATCATTCGACCGCGTGGTAAGCAATTGATTTAACTGGTGACCCCGGCGCGATTCGAACGCGCGACCCCGAGATTAGGAATCTCGTGCTCTATCCGACTGAGCTACGGGGCCAGATCCATAGATGGTCTGATCGGACAGGATTTGGTTCTCATAGCATGCTCCTTAAGGTTGGGACAATCCTGGGATTGGGGCGTGTTGAGATTCTCTAGCTATCGTTTTGTTGGTCGATCAGGTAGTTCGCATAATCGTTGCGAAGCTGGCGCTTTAGAATTTTGCCGGTTGCTGTGTGGGGAAGATCGTCGACAAAGACCACCGCGTCGGGGAGCATCCAGGTTGAGAGTTTGGTGGCGAGGGCAGAGCGGATAGTCGCTTCGTCTATAGGATGGCCGGGTTCGCGGGAGACGATCAAAACCGGACGCTCGTCCCATTTTGGGTGACGGGCTGGTATGGCGGCTGCTTCGCGAATGCCATCGATGCCGATGGTGAGGTTTTCGAGCTCGATTGAGCTGATCCATTCGCCGCCTGATTTAATCAGGTCTTTTACGCGATCAACTATGTGTATGTAACCGCTGGCATCTATGGTGGCGACGTCGCCGGTTTTGAACCAACCATCTTTGCTGAAGATGTCTTGGTTTTCTTCGCTACCAGGTTTGTAGTAGCCGCTTGTTACCCAGGGGCCGCGCACACATAGCTCACCTGGCGTTTTATCATCGTGAGGCAATGCTGCACCTGTCGAATCGATGATTTTCATATCGACGCCGAATGGCGGACGCCCCTGTTTGCGAATGTGGTCGAAGTACTCTGTTCGGGTCATCGCGTTGTTTTCAGGCTTTGGCTTATTGTAGGTGCCGACCGGGCTCATCTCGGTCATGCCCCAGCCGTGCTCAAGGAAGGTGCCGTACTCGATCTCGAAGGTTTTGGCCAAGGTTTGGGGGAGGGCCGAGCCGCCGACGAGGCCGCGCAGACCTTTGGGCAATGTGGCGCCGGTTTTACGGAGGTGCTCTAGAATGCCGAGCCATACCGTTGGGACGCCTGCTGCATAGGTGACGTTTTCATTGGTGATGAGGGCGTGCAGCGAGGCGCCGTCCATGAACGGTCCTGGCAGGGTGAGGGAGGCACCGGTTAGAGCCGCGGCGTAGGGTATGCCCCAGGCATTGACATGAAACATTGGGACGATTGGCAGAACAACGTCTATGGCGCGCAGCCCGATCGCATCTGGTAGGGCAATCGACCAAGCGTGCAGTAGTGTTGAACGGTGACTATAGAGCACGCCTTTGGGATCGCCCGTGGTGCCTGAGGTGTAGCAAAGACTGGATGCGGTAGTTTCATCGAAGGTTGGCCAATCGAACTCGGTGGCTTCGGTGGCAATTAGTGTTTCGTAGTCGAGAAGCGTGGTTTTCTGGCTGAGGGGGCTTTCGGGGATGGTGTCGGACATCACCACGACGCCTTTGAGGGTGTGGGCGACTTGATCGAACACGGCTTCGAGAGCCGGCAGTAACGATGGATCGATGAACAACCATTGGTCGTCGGCATGATTAATGATGAAGGATATCTGGTCGGCAAACAGCCTTGGGTTGATGGTGTGGCAGATAGCGCCGAGGCCGGATATGGCAAAGTACAACTCAACATGGCGGTGGGTGTTCCAGGCCATGGTGGCGACGCGGTCACCCGGTTGGATGCCGAGGCGCCTGAGAGCATGCCCCATCCGGGCTGAGCGGGCAGCGATTTCTGGGTAAGTGTGCCGGATGGTCTCGCCGGGGGCGATTGCGGTGATAATGCCACTTTGCCTGTGGTTCTGAGCGGCGTACCGCAGCAGCGATGAGATCAATAACGGATGATCTTGCATGAGACCGCGCATGTTTTATTGCCTTCGCGTTGCTGTTTTCAACACGATAGGCGAGTAGGGCGTAGTCTGTCGATAGTTTGGAGATCTCGCCTAGAGCACATTCGCTTCTTATTCGGAAACACTCTCGGTCATATTCGATAGCTGATCGCTTGCATCTCAGGTAGTCAGGCTGCCAGGCGCTGTTTAAAATCGAGGGCCGCCAGCGTATGGCCGCCACCAGCGCCGTCAATGAAATGAATGTGTTTGCTGGTTGCGAGATCAAACACGAGGCAGGTCATGAGGGCGGCATCAGATGAGTGGGCGCCAAATTGTAGTGAGCCGGAGCGGTGAGAGCTCTCAAGGTAGCGGCGGATTGCTGCATCCTGATCCGGGGTGATGTCGAGAACGAAGTGGATAACGCCATCGAGTTTGCGATAGTCGGTGTTGGAGGCTGTTTCCTGGCGATGTAGGCGAGCGTCGTAAGGACCAATCTTGATGTTGAAGCGTTCGGCAATCAGTTGCACTAGCGAGGAGATCAGTGTTGCTGCGTAGGCGCCTAGGCGATTGCTGCCGCGGCTCATTGCGCTGGCTTCGAGTTGCAAGCCTTGTGGCGGCCACTTGAGGCGGAGCGTATTGCGATTGGCCGGCGCAAAGTCTGTCAGGTTGCCGCCGAGAAGGTGTGCAATTTCAGTGATGATGGCGCTGCTTGGGTTGCTTGCCGTGTTGGGCTGAGGGCTGTCCTGCTGACCAGAGGCTGAGGCCAAGGGCTGGATGAGCAGGGTCATCATTGAGCCTCGTTGGCTTTTAAGCGGTTCCCAGCGACAAGATAGGCCGGACAAGTTTGGTGGGGCCTGCGGCGAGAGTTCGGTTAGGTGGATCTCGGGATTGGGTTGTGGATTTTTCAGAATTTCGGTTGCGTAGTCGAGGCTTGAACCAAAGAAAAAGCCGAGATAATTGTTTGGGCTGAGTTGGTATTTGCAGACTCTGAGGGGGTGGCCCGAGGCGCGCAGTTGGGAAACAGGAATGGCACCGACCCGCAAGCCTAACCCAAACTTTTCTGTGCAGGCTGCTTGCAGATTGACCAATGCCTGTTTCGAGAGCTCGGCGAGTGAGGCGGGAACCACGATCGCGCCGCCATCACCACCGAAGACGAATGGGAGTTCGATGCCAGAGCTGATGTTCAGGATGGCGGTGATGGTTGCCGCGCCGACCATGTTGACGGCCTTGTAGTGGCCATCACGAATTGCGGCTGTCGATTCTCGGACGTCGGACAGCATGACGACCCAGTCCGATGGCACGTCGCGATAAACAGCTCCATCTAAGCAGGCATCGAATGAGTCAACGGGCTCAAGATCTTGAAAAAAGGTGTCGGACATCAAGCGGTATCTGCCAGTATTTGTGAGGGGTGATTGAATGCGCTTATTATTACGTTTCGATGACGATGTAGTCATTGTCGACGCAGACTTCAACGGTTTCGGCTTTGTAAGGCCCCTCGACAAGCGTTTTGCCTGCCTCGATGCTGACTGTGTAGTGCTTTGTGTAGACGCGATCGGGATCGCCCCACGATTGGCCTGTTCGAATGTCGAAGTGCCAGCCGTGCCATGGACAGCGGATGATTTCACCTGAGCGGGAGTAGTCATAGTCACCAGGGTTTTCGGATTTGACTATGCCGGCCAGGACACCATCGCACAGCTTGCCGCCTTGGTGAGGGCAGCGGTTTAACAGGCCGTAGAATTCGCCGTTGAGATTGAAAATTACAATTTCCCGATCATCGACGGTTACGAGTTTTCGCTTTCCGACTGGGATTTCATCGACGGTTGCTACAACGTGGCGCGGCACGATTTATACTCCGTAGACATGGCGGGCATTCTCGCGGAACAGCGCCTTGCGCTTTGTCTCATCAAGCCGGATTGGCAGGGCCTCGGATGGATCATCGAAATCCCAGTGAGGGTAGTCGGTGGCGAAGATAAGCCGGTCCCAGCCGATCCAATCGAAGGTGTCTGAGAGATGTTTGCGACGGCTTGGTTCTTCCATCGGCTGAGTGGTCAACCAAATGTTTGATTTAATGTATTCAGACGGCGTGTGTTTGAGATGCGGTAGCTCGGATTTGAGTTTATGAATGTGGTTGTCGAGGCGCCATGACAGCGCTGGAAGCCAGGCGAATCCTGCTTCGATGAGGACGACTTTCAGGGTCGGGAAGTGCTCAAAAACACCTTCTAGAATGATGCTCGCAAGCAGGGCTTGGCAACACTGAGAATGGCCGCTCATTTCTTCTATGTAGTACGATGGCCAACCGCTGCCGGTGACGGGATAGCCGCCATAGCCAAATGCGTGAATGCCGATGGGGAGATTGTTGCGGACAGCGGCTTCATAGATTGGCCAATAGCGGCGTTGACCCAGCGGATCGGCCGTGCGGCTCATCAGTAGGATTTGGACGAAATTTGGATTGCCGGCCCAGTGTTCGATCTCTTTGGCGGCAGCTTGGCCATCCTCATAGGGCACCACGATTGAGGCTTTGAGGCGTGGTTCTGGTTCGGTCCATTCGGCGACCTGCCATTCATTTAACGCGCGGCACATGGCGGCGGCGAGGTCTGGGTTTTGTGCGTTGCCTGGAGCCGGCGTAATGGCGTTCAATATGCCAAGCTCGATGTTATGGGAGTCTAAAAGTTGAGCGCGCATGAAGTCGAGATCCGAGCCTGGCGCGCCGCCCCCTGGTGGGTAAGCATCGCGGCGTGAGGCGTCGGGGTTGCCTTTTGGATAGGCGGGGCCAACCTGGTAGCCATGGCGTGGGATTAAGCCATAGGTAGATAAATGCTCCTGCCAACGGGTGGCGAGGTAGGGGAAAAGTGCCGTGCTTGATTTTGGACGTGGGTGGATATCTCCGTCAGCGATGGCTAGGCCAATGCGCGATTTTTGCTTGTCAGTTTTGACATTCGAGGCGTGAATATTCATGAGCCAACCTCCTTCAACCTGTCTCCTGCAGCCTGGAATAGGTGCTTTTGGGATTGTCGATTAAGATCTTCTGCAACATGGCTTTGGGAATGCCTTCGGGAAGAGCGTCTGTGCCGTCGAATTGCCAATGCGGGTAGTCGGTTGAGAATAAGATAAGTTCATCTGAGCCAAGGTGTTCAAACAAGCGTTCGACATCATCGATGTTGGTGGGGCCATCAAAAGGTTGCAGCGAGAAGCGGACGTGATCGCGCACGATTTCGTCGGGTGGTCGGTCGACCCAGGGGATCTCCATGGTGAGGCCGCGCCAGTATTTCGTGAAGCGCCAAAGGAATGACGGTAGCCAGGATACGCCAGATTCCAAGAATACGATTTTTAGCTTTGGGTGGGCCTTGAAGACGCCTTCTGAAATCAGGCTCGCGAGTTGCGATTGAAAGCCGATTGACTGGTTGATGTAGTCCTCAGTCGAAGTGGTGGGCCAGCCGACGGGGGTGACGGGGTGGCGATAGCTACTGCCTGCATGAACGCCAATGGGAAGGCCGTGGCGTTCGGCTGCTTTGTAAATCGGCCAGTGATGGCGGCGGCCAAGGGGCGTTTCTCCCATCACCAAAACAAGCACTTGTACAAAGCGCTTGTCAGGGGCGAGGCGTTCGATTTCTTCGACGGCCAGTTCGGGGCTTTGCATAGGCACGACAATGGACGCCCGCAGCCGATCATCTTTGTCCAACCACTCGCGTTTGAGCCAGTCATTGACGGCGCGGGCGTAGGCTGCACCCATGTCTTCGCTGAAAGGCAGCTGGACGCCATAGAGGCAGTTTAGGATTGCAGTGCGGGTGTTGAATGGGTCGAGAAGTTGAGCTTGGAATTGCTCCAGAGAAGAAGCCGCCCGGCCCTGTGCGGGGCGCCAATCCTTGCGGACAGTAAGGGGGGAATTATTGGGATAGGAGATGGAATTAAGTTCATGCATACCACGTTGGACAAGCGTTTCCCGCCAGTGATCGTCGAAATATGGCAATAACGCATCAAGCCCGGGAACGGCCGGGTGGACGTCGCAATCAATTGGTTTCATATCGTAGAACATGGCGTGAGAGTGGCTGCAATTCTACCGTGAAGCAAGTCACTTATGTAATGCAAGTGAGGAATGTGACGCTGGAATCGGACCATTTTCTAGTCGTTCTCTAGCCGCCTCCGCGCTGGAAGGTTTTGTCAAAAATCTGGAGAAACTTCGTGCGGTCTTTTGATGTGGCGCCGTGGAATTCGATCGTTACTTTTGCGCGAGGTAACTTCATTAATCCGCCAAGAGTAACACCGGCGAGTGCTTGGAAGGTCAGCAGAGCTGTGGGGCCAAGAGGTGTTTGGTCTGAGGTGAGGTGAAGTTGATAACCTTGGTGTTGCTTGGTTAGCGGCAAGGTTTTTGACAGCCGTTCGAGGCTGGCTTCAAACTCAGCCAATGTGATGGACATGAGTTTTTCATTTGTTGAGGTGGAGGAGGTGGCGTCGGATTGATCGGTGCCATCCGGCGGTGATGGAGTGTTCATCCGCCAGCAACCGGTGGCCAGACCGCCACGGCATCGCCTTCGGTTAATATTATTTCGGGGCGTGCTGCAGGGGGTTGGAAAACACCATTTAAAAGGACGAGATGGCAGGCCTCGCGTGGTACGTTATGATGGTCAAGAAGGGCTGTGATGGTGGTGCTCTCATGGATGTTGATTGTCGCTTGGTTGCGTTCGGAGCCATCCGGCAAGAATTTGTCGAGAGAGGCATAGAGCTTCAAGGTCACGTTCATAAGTGATGCTCCGTCAGACTGGGTAGGCTACGCTGGGGCCGGTTGGGCCGAAGGCGGGGGCGCCCTGGGCTGCCGCGATGTAGGCTTCACCGATCCGTTCGGGTGCGGCTTTCAGTTTGTCTTTCCAGCCACCGAGCCGGCAGCCGGTTTGGATTAGACCGCGCAACATTCCGACATGCTCTGTCAGGCCGATGCATTGTGCGCCGACCAGTTTGTCGTCATCGAACTCTAGCCGCATGTATTTATAGCCGTCGGCGTTGGTGGCGCGTGCATTGTCGCTCGTTGCTGAACCTGAACCTTGCCAGAGACCGAACGAACTTGAGATCAAGCCCATGGTATCGAGTACATTCATGTTGAGAGATCCAAGGTGCGGTGTGCGTCCGCCGGTCATGTTGAGGGCGGCGATGCGGCCGTGTTCGACGGCTGTCGGTTGAATGGCGAGGACGCCATGGCTGCCTGTTGAGATGTCGATGGCCTCGCAGCAGTCGCCCGCAGCATAGATATTGGGAAGGGATGTCTGCATGTATTCGTCGACGCGGATGCCGTTCTGAATAAGGATGTCGCTGCCTGCAAGGAAACCAGTGTTGGGGCGGACACCGGCGGCGAGTACGACGAGTTGGGCAGGGATCTCGGTGCCTGTGGAGAGCGACACGCTTAGTGTTGCGTCGCCTGTTTTGCGGGCGATCGATTGCACTTTGGTGTTGGTGAGGACACTGACGCCCTTGGTTTCGCACCAGCGTTTCAACATGCCACCGGCGGTGTCGTCCAGCATGCGGGCAACCATTCGGGGGGCGATTTCAACGACGGTCAGGTCGCAGCCGCGGGCGTAAAGTGCTTCGAGAACGATTGAGCCGATAAAGCCGGCGCCAAGCAGGACGACGGATTTGCCGCGCTCGGCGTATTTCAAGATCTCGCGGGCATCGGCCAGGGTCCAGCAAGTGTGGACGCCAGGAAGGTCGAGGCCATCGATGTTGGGGCGCATGGGTGAGGCACCTGCCGCGATGAGGAGCCGATCGTAATTGAGGGAGCCTGAGTTTAGTGCGGGGCTGGCGCCGGGGCCGGACAGATTGAGCGATTGGTTCTGGTGGTCAAGGGCTTCAACGCGCGCGTTGACGTAGTTGATTGCGAGATTATCGTAATGGTTTGGTGCCTGCCGGAGATATGTGCCCTGCTCGTCGATATTGCCGTGCAGTAGGTAGGGGATGGCCATGCGCGAATAGGGAGGTTCGGGTTCGCCTCCGATGAGTGTAATTTGCGCGTTGGGATCTTGTTTGCGAACTGTTTCCGCGGCCGTCACGCCTGCGGGGCCTGCGCCTAGAATGACGTGGTGCATGTGTCTCTCTTCAAGTTCGATCGGGCTTCAAGTTCGACTGGGCTTAATCTACAGTATGAATTATTTTATCCAAGCTCCGAGGACTGCCAGGTCTTGAAAACGGTGAGCCCCGAAAATTGTGAGATTACGTCAACCGGTGTTGGCTCAGGGGAACACTGTTGTGTCCCCTGGCGCCGAGGATTATCTAGCGTCGCCAGTTCAGATTGCGAGGCGGCTCAGTGTCTCGTTGGTTGGAACGCCGTCTGGTGTCCAGCCGCGCAGTTCGTAATATTCTGGCAACATGACGTCTAAACCACTGACCAATCCTTTGGCGGGACCGGTTTTGGCGGCATCTTTCAAGAGGCGTTCCGGCAATTTGTCGTCGGCAGCGGTGAAGCCGGCGTTGTTATTGAACTGACGTTCCATGTTCCAGATACGCTCACCGACTTCGAGCATTTTGTCGGTTGTCCAGCCGCCCTCACAGGCGCCGTCGACTTGTGGTGCGATGTCGTCGAGGGTCCAGGCGAAGGTGGTGAAGACGCAGAGCCCGGAGGAATCGACGGCTGCGGTGGCATCCTGGAACGCCTTGACGAGACCGGCTTTGCCGTCGGTTGTCAGCGGGTCGGTTTTTTCGGGGATACCGAGGATCTCGGAAGAAACCGTGTAGGAGCGCAAATGACAGGCGCCGCGGTTGGAGGTGGCGTAGGTGAGGCCCATGCCCTGAATGCCGCGCGGATCGTAGGCCGGGAATTCCTGGCCTTTGACCGTCATGGAGAGTTCGGGTCTGCCATATTTCTCCGTCAGCCGGGTGGAGCCCTGGCCAAGCTCGGCGCCGAAACCTTCTGCTTTGCCGGTTAGTTCGACGGCGGCCGTGAGAGCTTCGGCGGAACCGAATTTGAGTTCCAAACCGCCGGTGAGCTCATTGGTCAGAATGCCGAGCTGGTAGAGTTCCATTGCGGCCCCGAGGGTGGCGCCAAACGAGATTGGATCAATGCCCTGCTCATTACAGATGAAGTTGGCATAGGTGAGTGCTTCGAGGTCGTTGACGCCGGTGGCGGCACCCAGTGCCCACGCGGCTTCGTACTCAAGGCCGCCTGAGGCATGCCAGTATTCCGGTTTATTTTGGACGGTGTAATGCTTCTCATCGATTTTTGCGATGCGACCACAGGCAATGGTACATCCGAAGCAAGCCTGGTTGGTCAGAAGGTTCGGTTTGCCATCGGATTTGCGAGGCGTGGCCATTGCTTCAGCGGAGATGTCGTGAGCACCATCGAATTGTACTTCACTACCATTGCGGGTGGGAAGTGCACCTGCTTCGTTGATGACGTTCATCAAGACCTGAGTGCCGTAGGCTGGGAGGCCCTGGCCCGTCACGGCGTTGTCCTTCAAGACTTTCTTGCCAGCGCTGGTGGCTGACATGAATGCCTTGAAATCCTTGACCTTAACGCCGCCGGTGCCGCGCACAGCAATGGCCTTTAGGTTTTTTGAACCCATGACGGCGCCAACGCCTGAGCGGCCTGCCGCGCGGTGGAGGTCATTGATGATACCGGAGTAGAGAACTTGTTTCTCACCGGCAATGCCAATGCCTGAGACGTGCATCTGCGGGTCTTGATGGGTTGATTTTATCCAGGCGTCCATTTCCCAGACTGATTTGCCCCAGATCTCGGATGCATCGCGAAGCTGGACGTTGTCGTCGAAGACCGTCAGATAAACCGGCTTGGGTGACTTGCCTTCAAGGATAATCATATCCCAGCCAGCAAACTTTAGCTCAGCTCCCCAATATCCGCCCGAGTTCGAGCACGCAATGGCACCGGTGAGCGGGCCTTTTGTGACAACGGAGTAGCGGCCGCCGGTTGAGGCGCAGGTGCCGGTCAGAGGGCCGGTCGCGAAGATCATCTTGTTGTCTTCCGACAGTGGATCGCATTTCGGGTTGATCTCTTCGATGAGATACTTTGAGGCCAAGCCACGCTGGCCTAGGTATTTGTCGGCCCAATCCATGTTAAGGGGTTCGGTCTTCACGGTGCCTTCAGTGAGGTTCACCCGTAGAATTTTCCCGGTCCAGCCCATGGGAATTCTCCTTTGAAAACTTGTCTGCGGTGCCTTGTCTGCCTGAGGAAATCAGAGGTGTCTGAGATTTGCAGTGGGCACGGTTTGTAAGATTTGGCATGTGTCTCTGCGATGAGACGAAAGAGATTAAAAAAGATTAGGAGGGAGCGTTCGGGCCGGCGGCCTCGGTTCCCGATGCCGTTTTTGCCGCCCAGACCTTCATCTTGTCGTAGCCGGTCTGCTCGACGTCCTGGTAAGTGATGGCGGAAGTGGGGCAGGCATCAACGCAGGCGGGATTGCCCTGGCAGAGATCGCATTTGATAACTTTGCCAGTTGAAGCATTGTAGTTGATGGTGCCGAAGGGGCAGGCGATGGTGCAAACTTTGCAGCCGACGCAGAGGTTTTCATGGACGACCTTGACGCCGGCTGCGTCGGTCGTGATGGCGTTTACCGGGCAGGCCTGCTGGCACCAGGCTTCATCGCACTGGGTGCAAGAGTAGGGCACGAAGCGCGCTTCCTCATGGAAATCAAACACCCGAATGCGCGACTTGGAAGGATTGAATTCACCCTCGTTTTCGTAAGAACAGGCCATTTCACATTGCTTGCAGCCCGTGCATTTGCCGGGGTCGATGACCAGCGCCTTGAGCATATCGTGTCCTCCAGAAGATCGTATCGTTTTTTTGATTGTGCGGCATTATAATCATTCTAACTCGTGACGGTCACTTGAAAAGTGCGTTCTTATCTTTGGGTGCCTCTAAAGGATAAGAGTGTTTCTAAGCTTTGGCTTCTTCTGCTTCGCGCCAGGCGATCAAGCGTTGAATGCCTTCGCGCATATCCACTTTGGGCTGCCAATCGATCTTTTCACCAGCGAGGGAGTGATCAAGCTGCCAAGCTCCGCCGGCGGTCAGGCGAACTTTGTTGGGGTTTGGGTCAATGTGTTCAGGTTCGACGTTCTTGCCGGACAGCTCTGTGACCAAGCGAACGATCTCCAGTGTTGTCACTGGTTTGGGGCCTGAAATATTGACGGCAATGTCGGTCGTATTGGCTTCGAAGGCTGCCAGATTTGCGCTGGCGATATCGCTGACGTGGACGAAATGCTTGGTATCTGAGCCATCACCGACAATCTGCGGGCGTTCGCCCTTCTTGATACGGTCATAGGTATCCATGATGTAAAGGGCGTTTGCGGCCCGGTAATGCTGGCGTTCGCCATAAACGGTCGCATAGCGCAGGACAACGTAGTCGAGACCGCATCTTTTGTGCGTTGCGCGGCAAAGCTGCTCGCCGATAATTTTTGATGAGCCATAGAGAACGGCGGCAGATGGTGAGCCGATGGAATGGAAGGGTGTTGTCTCGACGAGATCACCAATGATGCCTGAGCCATAGCCATAGACGGCGGTGGAGGATGCAAACACCAGCTTCTTGACGTTGTTGATCTCGCAGGCTTCGAGGACATTTTGCACACCGCGAATGTTGACGTCCAGGCCGCGCCAGGGGTCCAGGTCCATGGTGATGGTCATCACGGCGGCAAGTTGCAGGACGCCATCAATGCCTTTGGTGGCAGCGATCATGTCGTGCAATCGCATGACGTCGCCCGAGATGACGGTTAGGCGTGGATCATCCTTGATATGCTCAAGGGCTTTCGGGGTGCCTTGGTAGAAATTGTCAAGAATCACAACTTCCTTAGCACCCTTGTTGAGAAGCTGTTCGGCGGATGCCGAGCCGACGAGACTGGCGCCACCAACAATCAGAATTCGTGCGTTCTTGATTGGCAGCGCTGCTGAGGATGTATGTTCAGTCATTTTGGATTGATCCCGGGATGTGGAGTGATGAAAATTTCCGATAAACATGGGTAAGCTATCGGAATGGCGTGCCGTTATCGGGTGTGCCGAAGATGGGCGAACTGGGAAATGGGCATGGCTATGCAGCCGACCATTGCCGGATAGCCATTAACCGACAATAGTGAGGATGTTGATTTGGCAGAATGATCGAGCAGGTGATGCTTGATATGAAGCCAATCACGGGCTTCTAACAATATGCATTCAGGCTTATAACGGTCTGGCCAGGATAATAAAACGCGAAGGGCTAGACATGGCTGACACTCGGACGAGTGAACTTTACGACGTGGTAGTGGTTGGTGCTGGGAATGCTGCATTTTCTGCGGCTGTGGCAGCACGACAGAAGGGTGCGCGGGTTCTCATGCTCGAATGCTCGCCAGAAGATGAGGCAGGTGGTAACTCGCGGTTTACGGCTGGTGCGATCCGCTTTCCGTATAATGGCGCGGAGGATGTGAAAACCCTGGCGCCTGATCTTACGCAGGAAGAGCTGGATACGACTGACTTCGGGACCTATACGGAAGATCAATTTTTCGACGACATGTTCCGCATAACGCAGTATCGGGCTGACCCAGAGTTGGTCGAAGTGCTGGTCCGCCAAGCGTTCGGTACGATGAAATGGATGCGCGAAGCGGGCATTCGGTTTGTGCCGATTTATGGCCGGCAAGCCTTTAAGGTAGATGGCCGGTTCAAATTTTGGGGTGGGCTGACACTTGAGGCGTGGGGCGGTGGCCCGGGGCTTGTTGATAGCTGGACGGCGATTGCCAAGAAACTCGGCATTGATATTTGGTATCAGGCGCGTGCCGTGGATTTGTTGAGCGATGGATTTGCTGTCACAGGGGTTAAAGTCAAGCGTCCATCAGAAATTATTGATGTTCCGGCACGTTCTGTCGTGCTTGCAGCCGGTGGGTTCCAGGCAAATCCTGAGTGGCGGACACGCTATCTTGGGCCAGGCTGGGATGTCGCGAAGGTGCGTGGTTCGCGTTACAACACGGGGGATGGCATCCGGTTGGCGATTGATCAAGGTGCTTCGACGGCCGGGAACTGGTCAGGTTGTCATGCAGTCGGCTGGGAAATGAATGCGCCGGAGTTTGGCGACCTTGCGGTTGGCGATAACTTCCAGAAGCACTCCTATCCGTTCGGGATTATGGTCAACGCCGAGGGCAAACGGTTCGTTGATGAGGGGGCCGATTTCCGCAACTACACATATGCCAAGTATGGCGGTGTGATCTTGCGGCAGCCTGGCAGCTTTGCCTGGCAGATATTCGATCAGAAGGTCGTTCATTTGCTGCGTGACGAATATCGCATCCGGCAGGTGACGAAGGTGACGTCTGACACGATCGAAGGTCTTGCTGAGCAGCTTGAAGGTGTCGATCCGGTGGCGTTTAAGAAAACCATCGAGGCTTACAATGCTTCAGTGCAGACGGACGTACGGTTCAACCCCAACGTTAAGGATGGCCGATCAACCGTTGGGCTTGATGTGCCTAAGAGCAATTGGGCCAATACCATTACCGAGGGGCCTTTCGAGGCTTATGCGGTGACATGCGGGGTGACGTTTACGTTCGGTGGTGTGCGCATCGACACGGATGGCCGCGTGCTGAGCACAGACTATCTGCCGATCCCGGGTTTAACTGCTGCGGGTGAAATGGTTGGTGGATTATTCTATCATAACTATCCAGGTGGAACGGGATTGATGAATGGAGCCGTGTTTGGTCGCCGAGCCGGGGAAACGGCTGCGGAGCATGCCGTTGGAAATAAGGGTGGAAGTTCTAGTTGAGTAGATTCGGACACCTTCGTTGATTTTTTTGCGTCAGTATTGGCCGCTCCTCCTATCGGTGGGGCGGCCATTTTTTTGGCAATTTTCCTCATGGCCGGAGGGGTGAAGGCGGTCGATTTCGTAGGGTGGACCGGCGTCTAGTTATCCAAAAGTCTAGGGACGTTGGTCGAATTGACGATTGGGTAGCTGACGATACGGTGATGGTTCGTTCGGAGTGCCGAGTGTCAGGTGAAATGCCGTCTTACAGGGCATCGCCTTGAGATTTTAGGAAACGTCTACGAAGCTGTTGCTTCAGGAGGAAATTTTGACCAAGTCGAATTCCAATACATCATCCCGCCGTACTATTTTGAAGGCCGGTGCAGGGGTTTCCGCGTTTGCCTTTTCTGGCGCCGCGCCAATGTTTTACGTGAAAGATGCCTGGGCTGCTGACTACTGCAACATGCCAACAGGCAAGACCGTCACGCTCGGTTTTAATGTGCCGCAGACGGGGGCGTATGCCGATGAAGGTGCCGATGAACTGCGCGCCTATAAATTGGCGGTCAAGCACCTCAATGGTGAAGGTGACGGGGGGATGATGAAGACGATGAAGCCGACATCCCTCAAGGGTAACGGTATTCTCGGAAAGAAGGTGGCTTACGTTACGGGGGATACGCAGACAAAATCTGACGCAGCGCGCGCATCTGCCAAACGGATGATCGAGAAAGATGGTGCGATCATGATCACGGGAGGATCGTCATCGGGGGTTGCGGTGGCGGTGCAGTCGCTTTGCCATGACACGGGCGTTATCTTTATGGCTGGTTTGACCCACTCGAATGACACAACCGGCAAAGACAAACGACGATATGGCTTCCGGCACTTCTTTAATGCCTACATGACCGGGGCGGCGCTGGCGCCGGTGCTCGAAAAGAACCTCGGTAAAGAACGGAAGGCCTATCACCTAACGGCTGACTATACCTGGGGATGGACGCAGGAAGAATCGATCAAGAACGCAACTGAAGGCCTTGGCTGGAAGACTGTGAAAGCTGTTCGGACGCCGCTGGGTGCGGGCGACTTCTCGCAGTATATTACGCCGGTTTTGAACTCGGGTGCCGACGTTTTGATCTTGAACCACTACGGCAAGGACATGATCAACTCCTTGACGCAGGCCGTGCAATTTGGCCTGCGTGACAAGCAGGTTAACGGCAAGACTTTTGAGATTGTCGTGCCGCTTTACTCAAGGCTGATGGCTCAGGGTGCCGGTAAGAATATCAAGGGTATCTACGGTACAACAAACTGGGACTGGCAGCTTAAGGACAATGCTTCGAAAGGGTTTGTGAAGTCATTTGGTAAAGAATACGGCTTCCCACCATCGCAGGCGGCACAGACATGCTACGTGCAGACGATGCTTTATGCGGATGCAGTTGAGCGGGCCGGTTCGTTTGCGCCTACCGAAGTCATCAAGGCTCTCGAAGGCCATAAGTTTGATGGCATGGGTAATGGTCCGACTGAGTATCGTGCCGAAGACCACCAGTGCTTCAAGAAGGTGCTGGTCGTGAAAGGTAATGAGAAAGCTCAAACCAAGTACGATCTGCTTTCAATCGTCAATGAAGTGCCAGTTGAGCAGGTGAAGTACGACGCCAAAATATTTGGCGGTGAACTTGGTGAGGCCAAACTCAAGAAGTGTTGATCCGGGTCGATGATGGCTGGCCGCCTTTGCAAATTGGGGCGGCCAGCTTCCTTTCAGCCCAACATTATTTCACCCAAGACAACGTCTCGACTTTTGAATAGCCTTGATAGAACTGTTCTGTTGCGCTGCGTTGTTGACGTTAAATCATGCAGAGTTGCGGTATCCTGAGTTCGATTGTCGGCTCTTTCTCTCAAGGCTTGGATGGCTATGGACGCAATAATTCTTCAACTCCTGAACGGGCTCGATAAGGGCGGAGCTTATGCGTTGATTGCGCTTGGCTTGACGCTCGTTTTTGGCACGCTTGGTGTGGTCAATTTTGCGCATGGCGTGCTGTTTATGCTGGGCGCGTTTTGTGCGGTGACGCTCAATAAGCTGTTGCAGCTCCAAAATGTGATCATTGACCCAACGAAAACGACAGCGTGGGGCACGCCGCTGGAAATCAAAACACCCTACATTGAAGCCTGGTTTGGTGACTTCGGGAAGGTGATGATCGACTACTCGGTGCCGCTATCGATCCTGCTTGCTATTCCGGTGATGCTTTTGATTGGCATTACAATGGAGCGCGGGATTATTCGACGTTTTTACAAACGGCCGCATGCTGACCAGATCCTGGTGACGTTTGGATTGGCGATCGTTATTCAGGAAGTCGTAAAAGCGGCATTTGGCGCCAACCCGCTGCCGCAACCTGCACCTGAGGTGGTTTCAGGCAGTGCAAACATCGGGGAGTGGCTGGGCCTTGGGCCAGGGCTGGTTTATCCCTATTGGCGGCTGGTTTATCTAGTGTTTTCGTTTGTGGTGATTGGGTTGGTGTTTTCATTTCTCCAATTCACAACCTATGGGATGGTTGTGAGAGCTGGGATGGAGGACCGGGAGACGGTTGGGCTGTTGGGGATTGATATTGAGCGGCGTTTTACGGTGGTGTTTGGAATGGCGACCGTTGTCGCGGGGGTCGCGGGGGTTATGTATACGCCCATCCTGCCGCCGGACTATCACATGGGGATGGATTTCCTCGTGCTGTCATTTGTGGTGGTTGTGGTTGGCGGCATGGGGTCGTTGCCGGGGGCGGTACTCGCCGGGTTTTTGCTTGGCGTTCTGCAATCATTCGCTTCGATGAATGAGATTAAATCCATTCTCCCTGGGATCGATCAAATCATCATCTATCTGGTTGCTGTCGTCATTTTGCTCGTGCGACCGCGCGGCTTGATGGGGCGCAAGGGTGTGATGGAGAGCTGAGCCATGGAAACTACAAAACAAAAAGACTTTGTTCTTTTGGCCATCTTCTCGCTGGTTGTGTTAACGGCGCCATTCACGCTGTTACCTTTTGGGGCGGCTTATCCTGATCTACTGCAGAGGTTTGCGATCTACGGCATTTTCGCAATTGGCTTCAACATACTGTTTGGGCTGACGGGTTATCTGTCGTTTGGACATGCGGCGTTTCTTGGAGTGGGGTCTTATGCGGCTGTGTGGTCGTTCAAACTCTTTTCGATGAATGTGATACTGGCGCTTATCGGTGGTGTGCTTATGGGCGGTGTGATGGCATTACTGATTGGTTACGTCAGTTTGCGGCGGTCTGGGATTTACTTTTCAATCCTTACGCTGGCGTTTGCGCAGATGTCTTACAATCTGGCCTATTCGGTTCTGACGCCGATCACGAATGGTGAGACAGGGCTTCGCGTGTTGCGCGCAGACCCGCGCTATATCGACAGCATCTTCGGCGATGCCTCGATGGCACTGCCAAATCTGTTTGGCATTGGGATGACCGGGCTCTCTGGTTTCTATTTCTGCGCGGTGGTGCTGATTGGTGTTTTCTATTTTTCAATTTGCATCATGCGTTCGCCGTTTGGCATGAAGCTTAGGGGCATCAAAACCAACCAAGTGCGGATGAACTATACCGGTTTCAACACACGTCCATACATGCTGACAGCGTTCGTTATCTCGGGGATGTATGCCGGGCTCGCCGGTTCGCTGCTGGCTGTTACGGATCCGTTGGCGGGGGCCGAGAGGATGCAGTGGACGGCTTCGGGGGAAGTGGTATTGATGACTATCCTGGGCGGTGTTGGAACATTGATTGGGCCATTTGTCGGGGCAGTTATAATCAAGTATTTCGAGAATATTTTCTCGGCAATTAATGAGCAAACTTTGCATTCGGTATTTTCCTTCCTTCCAGAAGGCTTGCAAAATGCGGTGGTGAGTATAACCGGCCTTTTTGTAGGCGATGGATGGCAACTGACGTTAGGTCTGATTTTTGTGCTGGTGGTTGTCTATCTACCTGGCGGAGTCATGGAAGGTGTTGCTCGCATTGGCAGGATCTTCCGTTCAAATGGCCCAAGCAGCGATGGCCAGACAGCTAAACCACAACCTGCGGAATAGGAGGGCTTGAGTAGTGAGCATTCTTTCCGTGAAAGGTGTGAATAAGAGATTTGGTGGCCTGAAGGCTCTCGATGATGTCAATCTTGAGGTTGCCGAGGGGACCGTTCACGCGATCATCGGGCCCAATGGTGCGGGTAAGTCAACGTTGCTCAACTGCTTAGTCGGCCGGTTGGAACCAGACACTGGCAGTGTGATGTTTGATGGTAAGCACTCGCTGCTCGGGCGGAAGCCGCATGAGATCAACCAGCTGGGGGTCGTGCGAGTATTTCAAACGCCAGAAATTTTTACCGAACTGTCATTGCTCGAAAACGTTATGATGCCAGCGCTTGCCAAGCGAGATGGGGCCTTCAACTTGAAGGCGTGGGGGCGATTGAGCGATCAAAAAGATGTGGTGGACCAGGCCGAGGCAATGCTTATGGATGTTGAACTTGAGGAAAATCGCCACATCATTGCTTCCAGTCTATCTCGTGGCGACAAACGACGGTTAGAGCTGGCAATGTGTCTTGTGCAGGACCCAAAACTTTTGCTGCTTGATGAGCCCACTGCGGGTATGTCGCGTGCTGATACGAACAACACAATTGATCTTTTGAAACGTATTGGGGTGGAGCGCAATATCACGAAGATCGTGATTGAGCACGACATGCATGTCGTGTTTTCACTGGCTGACCGGATCACGGTTTTAGCTCAGGGTCATCCGATTGTTGAAGGAAAACCGGATGAAATCAAAGGGGACCCGAAGGTCCAGGAAGCCTATCTTGGTGGAGCGCACCTATGAGCGATAAAAGTCTAGGTGTCGATTTTTCTAGTGGCAAGGCGCCTGGCGTGGCTCCGGTAAAGGCGATGGGTGGTGCGCGGGCCTACTTCTCAGCGTGGGATTTGCATGCCTACTACGGTGAGAGTTACATCGTTCAAGGTGTGAGCTTTGATATCCGAGAAGGTGAAATTCTTGCACTTTTGGGCCGAAATGGTGCTGGAAAAACGTCAACTCTGCGTGCGATTGCGCGGCTGGACAGCCCGGCGTTGCAGCACGGAGAGATTTGGCTGGACCATAAGCCAATGCACTCTATGCCCGCACATGAAGCTTCGCGGAACGGCATCGCGCTAGTGCCGGAAGACAGGCGAATTATTCCAGGATTGACGGTCGAAGAAAACCTGCATCTTGCGCAAGTGGCACCGCCGAAGGGATGGTCGCTCGAGCGAATATACGACCACTTTCCGCGGCTGGCTGAGCGGCAAACACAGGAGGCGATTACGTTGTCGGGCGGTGAACAGCAGATGTTGGCGGTTGCCCGGGCTTTAGCTCGCGATGTTAAATTGTTGTTGCTCGATGAGCCTTACGAAGGGCTTGCTCCGATTATTGTACAGGAGATCGAGAGAATTCTCGAGGGCGTCAAGAAGCTAGGAATGACAACGATAATTGTTGAGCAAAACGCTATTGCGGCGCTGCATTTGGCCGATCGGGCAATCATTCTGGACATGGGCCAGGTGGTGTTTGATGGCACCGCTCAGGAAGTCCTCGACAATGCGGAATTGCGACAGGAATATCTCGCAATCTAGCCAGGTGTGAAATTTCCAGGGGACAGACCGGGACGCTAAGGATGGGCTAGATTTTCGAGAATTGGGCAGTCTTCTTCCGTTGTTTCCCTGCACTCGATGATAAGTTTTTGTAGCGTTGTGCGCATGGCTTCGAGTTCTGTGATTTTTTTCTCGACGGTGTGGAGATGTTCTTCTGCAAGCTCACGGGCGCTGCATTTGACATCGTCACCAGAGTTGTGGAGCGTTAGCAGACGGCGGCAGTCTTCGATGTCAAAGCCGAGATTGCGGGACTGTTGAATGAACCGCAACTGATCGACGTCCAGGTCGGAGTAATCACGATAACCATTGTCACGGCGTGCCGACGATATCAGGCCGATCTGTTCATAATAACGGATGGTTGTGGCCTGGAGGCCGGATTGGGCGGCAGCTTTTCCAATATTCATCGCGATTGTTTTCCGGCAGTTTATGAGGATTGATGAAGCCTTTTGCTTTCAAATGTCTGGAACGTTTTCTCTTGAAGAACTGAGCTTTGGCATCGTTTCAGCCCTTCGCAAGATAAGATGTAGAGTGTCAAGGTGCGGCTTTGCAAGGCCTGCATTGGCCTTGTTTTGATCGCTATTTGCCGCTGGAGTTAGCATAGTTGGTTCGGAGCTGCGCCAAGGCTTCGGGGGTGTCGACATCGGCGAGGATTGCATCGCTGGAGATTGCGATGTCGGTTATATCCTCGGAATGGAGGCCGAGCAGTGCCTTCGCTCCGGCATCACCTTGCAGGGTTTTCATCTCGCCGAAGTAGCGGCGCGCCCAAAGGACAGGATTGCCGCGCTGGCCGTCATAATTTGGTACGCAAATGCCGCGACTATCGCCGGGCGCGAAGGCTGCGATCAATCGATCGATGATCTGAGCGGTTACACCGGGCATGTCGCCAAGCAGCACGATGGCGCCATCGATATCGTTGGGTAATGCTTTCAGTCCCGCAAAAAGTGAGGTGGCCAGGCCATCGGCGTATCGAGTATTCGGCACGAACGTTACATTAGAGGCATTAGTGGTGCTTTTGGGGGAGGAGATGCCGAGTTCCTCTCGAACCCGCTCGGCCTCGTGGCCAATGACGATGTAGATATGTTCCGCGCGGCTCTGGCTGGCCGCATCTGCTGCATGGCGGACCAATGAGCGACCATCCAACTTTTCCAGCAGCTTATTCTTTGCCCCCATCCTTGTTGAGCGACCGGCGGCCAGGATGATGGCGGCGATTTTTGGAGCCTGGCGGCTGATGGAGCGGCTCGACTGCTCGCGCGGCTGCGGGCGAGATTGGATTTCCATCAACAAGCCACCGACTGCCATGGCCGCGAGGTCTTGGCTGATTATTGCTAGATTAGCCAATGTGCGTTCGAGCACCCAATCCAGGCCATTGATTTTAGGTGAATTAGCGCAACTGGGAACGCCGATGATGGTGCGGCCAGCCAACTTGCCGAGTAGCAAAAGATTACCTGGATCAACCGGCATTCCGAGGTGATGGACGATGCCTCCAGCGGCTTCGATTGCCGCGGGAATGACATCTCTGCGGTCAACGATTGCCGAGGCTCCGAAAACCAAGATCAGATCGGCGGCTGTTTGGGCCGCCCGATCAATTGCGGCTGCGACCGCGGTCTCGTCATGCGGGACTGTTTCAGTGTGGCTGAGCGTGCTGCCTGCACTTATTAAACGATTCAAAAGGGCTTGCCGGCGCTTCTCGACAACACTGGATTTGGTGCCGGGAAGTTCAGTGAGAATGAGGTGGGCGCGAAGGGGTGTAAATGGGGCGAGAGAGACCAATGTGTCTGACTGGGCGGCGATGTAGCTCTCGGCTGTGGCGACGACATCCTCAGGGAGCGCGAAGGGGATGATCTTGATGGTGGCAATCATTTGGCCGGCATTGACGCGCTCATATGGCTTGAGAGTTGCCACAGTGAGACCTTCGTTGATTTGATTGAGCGCGATGAGGTGCTCGGCATTAATGCGAGCCAAGCCGTCATGCTCGGCGAAAATATTGACGCGGCCGGTGAAGGGCTCGGCTATCTTCAGGTGAGGCCCGGCGATGGCGGCTGCGATGCGGGCTGCCGCTGCGTTCTCGGGTACGTCGGTGTTGTCCAGAATGGCCACGATGACTGTTTCATATCCATTTTCTGTCAGCCGAGTGATGTCATTTCGCGTGAGCCGATGACCCTTCTTGATCGCGCCACCTGGGATTTGAGCCGTATGAGCCAAAATCGCACCTTCGGCCTCTGTGACGGGGGATCGCCCTAGATTGATTGGGCCGAATTTCATGAGAACTGTTCCAACTTGCCGTGCAGGGCTGCGGTGACTTCAGCCAGAATTGAGACCGCGATTTCCACTGCGCCAACTGCGCCAATATCGAGACCGACGGGGGCATTTATCCGCTTGAGGGTGGTTTCGTCGATGCCTTGAGTGCTCAACCTATCGATGCGTTTGGCGTTGGTGCGCCGACCACCGAGGGCGCCAATATAGAAAACATCAGAGGCAAGGGCGATGGTGAGGGCCGGGTCGTCGATTTTTGGGTCGTGCGTGAGCGCGATGAAAGTCGTGCGAGCATCAAGTTTGATTTCGGGAAGTGCTTCGTCGGGCCAGCGGGCGTCAAGATTGATGTCCCGAAACCGTTCCTTTGTTGCAAAAGCCGTGCGGGGGTCAATGACCGTTAGCTCATAACCGGCTTGCCGGGCCATGGGGGCCAGGGCCTGGGTAATATGGACTGCGCCGATTACGACCATGCGAAGTGATGGATTGTAAATGTGCAGAAATGCTTCGCGATTGTGGATCTCGATTGTGCGGCTACGGTTGCTTCTGAAGCCCTCACTCAGAGCTTGGGCTAGGGGGCTTTGTTTGTCAGTCAAGTCATCAATGTGAAGGAGTTGCTGCTCGTTGGTGTCAAGCCATGTGACAAGAGCTGCGGGACGTCGCGCTTTTATGTCTGATAGCAGCTCTGTGAGATGATTCTGGTGCATGGACCACTTAGTCCTTATTGACTGGGCCAGATTTACCGGGAGGCAACCTGACGAGCTATATGTTTGCGCTAATATTGAGCGTTAATTCAGTGCGACGGGCTCAACGTATATGCGGATGCGGCCACCACATGCCAAGCCGACCTGCCAGGCCGTTTCATCGGCCACGCCAAATTCAAGAGAACTTGGTTTGCCTGAGGCAATTACATTGGCGGCTTCCAGGATAACCGCGCCTTCAACGCAGCCACCAGAAACCGAGCCTTCGAAATTGCCGTCGGCATCGATCAAAAGCTGGCTGCCAACAGGTTGAGGGGCGGAACCCCATGTTTCGATGACGGTAGCAAGTGCTATGCTGCGGCCTTCAGCCAGCCAACTGGTGGCAATGCCGAGGATGGGGGCACGTTCTTGCGAGATTGTGGGAGTCTCCATATGGCTTGCCTCCTTGGCGAGCGTGAAGTGAGTGTGAGGATGGCAGGTGGGTGTGTTTCATGAGACAGATCTAGAGTTAACGATCACCGAAATGTTCGCCATGCGAATTCCAGGAATGTGAGAACGAAAATGTTTCGTGTGAGAGAATACTATGGAATGTCAGCTTCTGACCAGTTGCGTCCGCTTCATCAGTGCTATCTTCAACTTTAAGGGGGAGTTATTCGAAGAATTTTCCTGTAAAGTTCGCATTTTCCGGTCATATTCATGGTCGTCGCCATCCTCTAATATGCTATGCGCTTTTTGGCTCTAGCGTGCGGTTGTTTGGCAATCTTTAATTGGCAGGTTTCAGAAAGATGCGAATTCAACGATTATGCTTTGCCTATATTTCAGTCCGGCAAATAAGGAGTATGCGAGCATGACAATCCGGCGTGTCAACGACACCATTGCCGTTGCCGATCAGATTAAAGTGGAGGATATTGAGCATATTGCTCAGGAAGGATTTCGGTCTGTCGTTTGCAATCGGCCTGATGGCGAAGCTGTTGATCAAACGCAGTATGCAGCGATTGAGGCTGCGGCGAAAGCGGCTGGGCTGGAAATTCGTTGGCAGCCGGTGGTGGGTGCAACTATGACGGACGATGATGGCGCCCAGTTTGGGCGCATTGTCGACGCTCTACCGAAGCCGGTTCTGGCTTATTGCCGGACTGGAACGCGGTGTATTTCGCTGTGGTCCTTGTCGCAGGCGGGTAAGCAACCCGTAAAGGATATTTTGGCTGTGGCACAACGGGCCGGTTATGACTTGTCTGGTCTGGCGGCACGGATTGCCAATATCGCAAACTCCAAAGGCGGTGGTGGCGACTGAGGGAGGCTCCATGCGGGGTGGTGAAAACGCTGGAGATGTGGCCTCTCTGAGGAGAGACGTTCTCTCATTCATTGAGCAGTTTTGCGGGAATGATCCGGGGCGGAGTGTTGCGCTCTACTCACGCGAGACGGGGGCGGAAATTCTGGGGGTTCGGCAGGACGTTGTGCGGCCGGCGGCGAGCGTTATCAAAGTGGCGTTGGCAATGGCCATCCACAATGGCGCCCGGCATGGTGTGATTGCACTTGATGAGGAGGTTCAAGTTGGTGCCCTCGGTGGTACGCGCTATGCCTCCATACTTGCAGCATTCGACGATGGCAGAATGCTGACGTTGCGGGAGCTGGTTGGCTTGGCGCTGATTGTCAGTGATAACCCGGCGACGGTTGAATTAATGTCGCGGATCAGCATGGCGGAAGTGAATGCGGTTCTTCAGTGCTGCGGATGTTCAGCAGGTGCGCAGATGGCCGCCGGGTTTTCTGAAGCGGAGCTTGGGCTGGAAAATCGCGCCAATAGGTTGAGTGCGGTTGATGGCGTTCGGTTGTTTGAGGCGCTTCGAGTGGAGCCACGTTATTCACCGATTATGGTGATGCTTGAGAACAACCTACGCAATAATCGTATTCCAGCTATGCTGCCGGATGATGTGATTGTGGCACACAAGACTGGAAGTCTTGATGGCGTGGTGGCGAATGTTGGTATTGTATCGCGTGGTGGAAAGACTTTCACACTTGCAGTTATGACGGATGAGCAGGCTGATCCTATTGCTGTGTCGAGCGAGATCGCAGAGATGTCACTTCGATTGTCGGAGCTGCTGCTGGAGGTGTGATTTCAAGGGCCTTCGTCGCTCTTGAGATTAGACGATGAATTCGCGCTCATAGAGGTCAGGTAAATCGTTCTCGATTAGCACTGTGTCGCTCGGTTTCAAGTTTTGGTTGAGCCAGGTTTGCGCGTCAAGGAAGCGTTCGAACTCCATCACTTCTGTTGTTGATGCGGTTTTTCCGGCCGCTTCCCTGATGCCTGTCAGTAGCGTAGGGATGCGTTCAGGCTTGATGGCTAACACCAGGTCTGTCGTTTGGGCGGTCTTGCGGCCGATCTCTTGATGTGCCTCGTCGTGCTTGGTGCCAAGTTCGGCCATGCCGGGAGTGACGAGTATCCGGCGGCCATCATCGCGCTTCAGTGTGTCGAGTAGATCGAGGGCGTTGGCAAAGCCTTGCGGGTTGGAATTATAAGCGTCATCCAGGTATAGGGCGCCGGAGGCATGGGACTTGAGCTCCAGCCGGTGGCTGATTTGCGGCGTGGATCGCATGGCTTGAATGATGCGATCGGCGGGGAGGCCGATGTCGGCTGCGAAGGCGAAGCTCAGGGCCATGTTGTGGGCGTGGTGATGGCCGAAAAGTGGTGCGAATAACGTGTGCGTTTCACCCTTGATTTCGAGGCTGACATGCAACCCCTCGCGGGATTGGGTGACAGATCTGACGATTACATCGGCATTGGGGCTATCGCCAACAACCACGAATCGAGCGCGGTCTTTGTCGACCACGCTCTTGGCGTAGGGCTGATCGAGCACGCTTTCGTGGATAATGAGATGGCCTTGGCGCTGGGTAACGGCCTCGGCCAATTCAAATTTCGCGCGGGCGACGGTGTCGATGTCTTTGAAGCGTTCGTAGTGGGCAGCGCCGATTGAGGTAATGATGCCATGATCGGGCGGGGTGAATTTGCATAGCCTAGCGATTGAGCCGGTGCCGTAAGCGCCCATCTCAACCAGGAAATATCGACAGTTGTCTTGAAGCTGCTCATTGATGATGCGTGAAATACCCATAACGGTATTGACGCTGCCGGGGGTGAACAGCGTGTTGGTGTTCATCTGTAGGACGTGGCCTAAGATGTGCTTCACTGACGTTTTGCCGAATGAGCCGGTGATGCCGATTGTTATGGGTGAGACCTCGGCCAAGCGGGCTTCGGCTGATGAGCGGAAGCCCCGTTGGATACGGGCTTCAACGGGAATCAGCAGCCAATTGGCGAAGGCCAGAAGTGCTGGGATCAGTTGAACTAAAATGATCCAGGATAGTTGTGTCCAGCCAGGAGAGGGGTTTGCCAGGGCGATTACGATTGCAACAATTACACAAAGGCCGAGGCTGAGGTGAAGGATGCGTTTGGCGCGCTCGGTCATTGCCAGTTTTTTCTTGGCAGCGTGTTCGGGGTTCGGCTCAAGGTATGTTGCGATTAGAAAAGCCAAGCCGAAGAGTATGAATGCGATGGTCGGCCAAGTGTGATCGCTTGCCATCCATGACAAGACCGTGAGGCCGACAAGTCCCGCTGTTAGGCGCTTGTCGAATGTTTTGTCATTCAACAGCCAGGCAAAAAAACGGCGGCTGTCGTATTCCTCCTGCTGGAAGATGTGCAGATAGCGGCGCAGACGATGATAGGAAAAGCCTATGAAGGCCAATGTCGTGAAAACTAGAGCGGCGGTTTCCATCAGGCGTCTCCTAGAAAATCACGCAGCCGTTTGGCGACCTGGTGGCGGCCTTCAGCCAAAACGGAATAGTGATCCTGGCCATTAAGAACGCTGATTTGGGCGTTGGGGATAAGATCTGCCAGGCGTCGGCCAATCTCAGGCGGGGTTTCTGTGTCGCGCTCGCCATAGATCAGTTGGACAGGGCAACGAATAGTTCTTGCAACGTCGCTCAGGTCTTCGTTGACGACTTTGATGAGGATGTCGCGCATGGCGCCGGCAGCTTTGTAGTCGGCACTGCCGAAGCGGTCGCGAAGCTTGCCGGTGTCCATGCCGAGGATTGGAGCCAAATTTTTGAGTGCTTTGTAGGTATAAACCTTACAAGTGATGCGGGCTTTTTCCAGTGCCGAGCGCTGCCGGGGGAGGCCGGCAGCGGCGATCAGGCACATGGCGTCGATCAGGTCTGGGTTGCGGGCGGCCAGTTGCAGGCCGACGCGGCCGCCAAAGGAATGGCCGATCCATACTGTTTTGGCTGATGAGGGGTGAGCTTTTAGAAAGTCCGCGCAGAGGTTGGCATAGTCGGCGGTGGTCCAGGTTTCAGCGGGAGGTGGAGAATCTCCAAAGCCGGGGAAGTCCAGTAGGATATGATTGCCAAAGGCCAAAAACGTTTGCGCCAGAGCTGCCATGGCGTGCCGGTTCTGGCCCCAGCCGTGGCCCCAAACGAAGCGCCAATTGGCTTCATCGCCACTGTTTCCCATGGTGTCATAGGAGAGAGCTTTGAGGTCGTAGGTCTGGGTGTTTGTTCCGGTGTTCATGGTTCGGTTTATCTCGTCTCGGAGGGTTTGGCGCAAGTGGTGGATTGCCAAGGATTGGAACTAGAGTGTTTCGCTCTCGGCTATTTCTCACTACGACTTCTCACTACGATCGGGCCTGCGCGTGCATACTGCGATGCGGCGGGCACCATTGAGGCCTGCGCGATTCTGTGAAGACCGAAAACACTCACTGGGAAAAGCTGACGCAATTGGGACAAACGTTTATGGGCTTTAGAGGGCCTGGTGGTCTTAAAGATCATATGGGTATAGAGCACGTTCAACTGTGATGGAATCACCTATGATCCGGTAGTGAAATAGGCGGGGATGAGGTCGATGGTTCGAATGACGCACAAAAAGATTGTGGCGGTGTTTTTTGGCGGACGTTCGCCCGAGCATGACGTCAGTATTGTTACGGCTCTGCAGGTGATGTCGGCACTCGACACGTCGCTCTATGAGGTTTTACCGGTCTATCTGGCACGTGAAGGGACGTGGTGGACGGGGGAAGGGTTGAGGAATCGGGGGTTTTTCATCCCGAGTAACGCAGATCTGCGCGAGGTTTGCCAAGTCAGTTTGGATATAACCTCTGTTGGTCAGCCTCGCCTCATTGCGCATTCGTGGTCTCTGTTCAAGCGGGCATCTGAATTTCCTTTCGATGTTGCAATCCCGGCGTTTCACGGTCTGGTTGGCGAGGATGGGCAGATCCAGGGGGCATTTGAGGTGGCGGGCGTGCCTTATACGGGCATGCGAACGCTAGCGGCCTCGGTGTTGATGGATAAGGTAATGACCAAGCGGATTTTGGCCTCGACCGATATTCCGCTGCTTGATTATCGTGAGATTGTGCGCCCCGAGGAAGGATTGTTGGTGACGCCGGATGAGTTGGCGCCGGTAGTGGGGGAGCTTACTGGGCCGTGGTGTGTAAAGCCGTGCCATCTGGGCAGCAGTATCGGGGTGGCGCGGGTCACGACGCTGCAGGAATTGTCGGATGTGCTGCCGGAGATTTTCCGTTTTGATAGCGCGGCGATCCTTGAGCCATTTGTCGAAAATATGGTCGAATATAATATTTCGATCTCGCGCGCGTCTGGATCGTTGATGACGTCGGCGCTGGAGCAGCCGAAGCGGACGGAGGAGCTACTCGATTTCAAAGAGAAGTATCTTTCCGGTGGCGGGAAGAAAACAGGTGACAAGATGGGTTCCAAAACATCGGGTCGACCAAGTGAGGGGATGCTGTCACTCACCCGGGAACTTAACCCAACCTTGCCGGGGGATGGCGAAGCCAATATTCGGCGTTGGGCGGAGACGGCTTTTCAGCATGTTAACGGTCAGGGCGCACCGCGGATTGATTTTATAGGCAATGCTGCGATGGGGGAGATTTGGCTGAATGAGGTGAACCCGTGTCCGGGTTCATTTGGCTATTTTCTTTGGGAGGCAATGCGACAGCCGGTATTGTTTTCCGACCTGCTTGACCAGCTTATCCAGGAAGCGTCCAATTTGGCCGTGCGAGGAAAATTACCAGCTGATCCGACGCCAAATGATGCGCGCTTGTTTCCACGACGCTGAGTGCCGCTGTGTGAATGAGGATGGTTTCCTGTTTTTCGTGTCTAACAGGCTGTTGAAATTACTTTTAGGGCACCAGCAAGAGGGTTGGTCGTCGAGCTGAGTTTCGATCATCGTGTCTGAACCTCAGTCAGCTCAATGAGAAGCGCGAATTTTTGATCGGGATTTGAGGGTTCTTAGTGATCGCATGATGTCAATGGTGCGAGAGGGGTAGGCTGACGAGGCCTTGCATGTTATCTGGCTTTCTTGGTCGAGCGTATGAACTCCGGTTTAACCGGAGAGAGCATTTTCGGCCATACAGAAGTGCATTCATTTTTTCCTCCCGCCCCTGCACTCTTCAATATCGCTCAATTTCTACTTCCGACGTGAGGGTACCAATGGCCGAACTGATCAAGACAGACCGGCTCACCAAGCGATTTGGTGACATCTTGGCTGTCGACGGTATTTCGTTATCTGTCAGCAAAGGGGAGGTTTTAGGGTTCCTCGGGCCGAACGGCGCAGGTAAGTCAACGACCATGAAGATGATCACGGGCTTTTTGGAGCCTGATGCCGGGCTCATCCGGGTTGCTTCAATCGATATAGCCTCAAGTCCGCTGGAAGCTAAAAGGCGGATTGGGTATCTGCCTGAAGGTGCGCCAGCTTATGGTGATATGACGCCGCGGGGGTTTTTGGAGTTTATCGCTGAAATTCGTGGGTTCGATAATGCTGAGCGCGATACGCGGGTTGGTAGTGCGGCTGAACGAACAGGGCTCGATGGTGTGATGGAGCAGCAAATCGAAACGCTGTCCAAGGGCTACAAGCGACGTGTTGGACTGGCGCAGGCCATTTTGCATGATCCAGAAGTGCTTATTCTTGATGAGCCGACGGATGGTCTTGATCCGAATCAGAAGTACCAAGTGCGATCGCTAATCGCGGAGATGGCGCAGGAGAAGGCAATAATCGTTTCGACACATATTCTCGAAGAAGTCGAGGCTGTGTGTTCGCGTGCGATTGTGATCGATCACGGTCGGATTGTTGCCGATGGCACGGCTGAAGAACTTCAGCGACGCCTACCATATCACAACGCCATTTCCATTCGGCTGCCATCGGGACAGCTAGACGACCTGAAGGCGGCAGTGTCCGGGGTTGCCAGTATCGATCGAGTCGAAGTTCTGGGTGAGGTAGGTGGTGTGACGCATGTGCGCGCAGTTCCGAAAGATCATCAGTTGGTCGCGGCTCAAGTCGCAGCCGCGATCAGAGAGCATTCTCTTGGGGTTGATGAGATGTTTGTTGAGCGAGGGCGCCTTGATGAGGTGTTCCGGCAAATTACTTCATCTGACACTGGTTCGGGCCAGTTGAGTGGCAGTGCTATCATTAAGGGAGAGGCCGGTGCGTAACACCTGGATTATCGCGCGACGTGAACTGGGGGCCTATTTCAGCACAACGCTAGCCTATGTGTTTGTGGTGATCTTTGTCGCAATGACGAGCGCCTTTGCATTCTATGTTGGGAATTTCTTCGGTCGCGGACAGGCTGATTTGCAGCCGTTTTTTCAATATCATCCGTGGCTCTACCTGATCTTGGTGCCAGCACTCGCGATGCGGCTTTGGGCCGAAGAGCGGAAGTCTGGGACGATCGAGCTGTTGATGACGTTGCCGATTGCGCCATGGCAAGCGATCGTGGGTAAGTATCTGGCAGCATGGGCGTTTGTCGGTGTGGCGCTGGTTCTCACGTTCCCAATGTGGGTTACAGTCAACTACCTTGGTAATCCTGACAACGGTGTGATTTTCGCAAGTTACATTGGCAGTTTTCTGATGGCTGGTGCGTTTCTGGCTATCGGTTCGTTTGTCTCAGCTTTGACGAAGAACCAAGTGATTGCGTTCATTGTGTCCACGATGATTTGCTTTTTGTTTGTCATGAGCGGTTACCCAATAGTGCTTGGCTTTGTTAAGACGTGGGCGCCTGGATTTGTGGTTTCGGGGGTGGAGGCGATGAGCTTCCTTTCGCACTACCAGGAGATCACAAGCGGTGTGATTTCTTTATCATCGATGATTTTTTATGTGTCGCTCATTGCATTCTTTCTGTTCGCGAACGCGGTGGCTATAGGACAGAAGAAGGCTGAGTGAGGAGCCCTATCATGACTTCTGAAAACAACGAATCTGAGAATAAGGGTGCGCAGCCTGATCGCGCAGGCAACGGTGCCGGAGCTAGTGGTGGCAGCAAAGCCCTTGCGGCAGCCGTTGTGGCTAAGGACCAAGCTGCAGGCTGGCTGCTGTTGGCACCGGGGGAAGCAAACCGGTATGTCTCACGGCTTAGCCGCCGCACGCTGGCATGGTTGAGCATCGGATTTGCAGCCGTTGTGCTGCTGTCGTTGAATGTGATCACTTCCACCATCTTCAGGGGTACTGTTTCGGATCTTACAGCGAATAGCTTGTTCACGATTTCGGACAGCACAAAGCGTGTGCTTGGTAAGCTTGAAGAGCGGATTGACGTTCGCGTCTATTATTCCTCACGGCTTGGCGATGCATCGCCAACATACAAGCGATATTTTGGTCGTGTTCGGGCGTTATTAGAGCGCTACATGGACATGGCGGGCAATAAGCTTCGGGTCTCATTTATCGATCCGGAACCATTTTCTGATGCAGAGGACCGGGCCGTGTCGGCGGGTCTTCAAGGTGTGCAGTTGAATACCCAAGGCGACAAGGGCTACTTCGGGCTGGTTGCAACCAACAGCACGGATAACACTGAGACCGTGGCGTTTTTCTCGCCGCAGCGGGAGAGTTATCTCGAATACGACATGACCAAGCTGATTCATAAGCTGGCGGTGCCGAAGAAAATGGTTGTTGGGTTGATGAGCCCGCTGAAAATTGGTGGCGGGTTTAATATGCGGACCCGTCAGCGAACCCAGCCGTGGGAGATTGTCAAACAAATTGGCGAGTTTTTTGATGTTCGGCCGGTGGCGCAAGATGTGAAGGCGATCGACAAGGACATTGATGTTTTGATGATCGTGCAGCCACATGGTCTGACAGAGGAAGCCGCTTTTGCGATTGATCAGTTCGCGCTGAAGGGTGGGCGGATTCTAGCTTTCATTGATCCCGTGCCGGATGTTGGACGGCTGAGCTCGCGACAGGTTGGTGGTGGAACGCTGGACAAGGAATTTGCAAAACTTCTTAAGGCATGGGGGGTTGCGTTCGATCCGACCAAGGTGGTGGGTGATATTGCCATTGCGCGTCGCGTGCAAACCGGTGGGGCGCGGTCTGTGGTGACGGAGTATGTTGCCTGGCTTGGCTTGAAGGAAAAGGCGAATATCGATGCCGGCGATGTTATTTCGGACGGCGTGAAATTGTTGCACATGGCATCGGCCGGGTTCCTGAGTAGGATCCAGAAGGCCAAGACGAAATTTCAGCCACTGCTTTCCAGCTCGAACCGGGCGATGGCGATTGATGCGAAAAAACTCACTGGGGGAGAGCCTGATCCGGTCGGGTTATTGCGCGAATACAAAGTTGGTGGGACGGCATTAACTATTGGTGCCCGTGTGACCGGGGTGATCAAGACGGCATTTCCCAATGGTGCGCCGAAGCCCAAGGTTAAAAAGGCCGATGGCGGTAAGGGCAATAAGGCACAGGGTGCTACTGCTACAAAGATTGGCACTGCCACGAAGGCTCTGACTACGGGCAAGCTCAATGCGATAATTATCGCTGATAGCGACTTTCTGTTTGACCAATTTTGGATTCAGACACGGCAACTGTATGGCCAGAGCGTGAAGCTTCCGATTGCGCACAATGGTGTTTATGTCGTGAACGCGCTGGAAAATCTTTCCGGCGGGGAAGCGCTTTCCGGCTTGCGAGGGCGTGGAGTGGATAGCCGGCCGTTTGAGACGGTTGAAAAGATACGCCGTGCTGCCGAGAAAGAATTCCGGAATCGCGAGAAAGCGCTGAGTAGCAAGTTGGACAAACTTCGCAAGCAGTTGTCTCAGGTGCAGAAGCGATCGAGTTCCGGCGGGCTTGTTCTCAGCGATAAAGACAAGGCGGCGATTGAGAAGTTTAAGTCGGAACTGGTCGATACGCGGCAGAAGCTTCGAAGCGTGAAGCACGCTATGAGGGCTGATATCGAAAGCCTGGAAGGTCGACTGAAGTTTATCAATATCGCGGCAGTGCCATTGTTGATTGGTTTTGGTGGAATTGCGTTCGCGGCATTTCGGCGGCGCCGTCGTCGCTCAATGAATTGATCGGGAGGCATCACGATGGAGCCAAAGCACTTTAATATGCTCGCGGTAGCGGCTGTGGTCTCATTTATTGCGGCGGGGGTTGTTCACGGCGCATACAATGACTGGTCGCGGGAAGTTGTGACTGGGAAGAAGCTGTTCCCGTCGCTTGATAAGAACGCTAACTTGGTGGGCAGAATTGCCTTGCAAAAGGGGGCGTCTGTTCTCACGCTGCAAAAGAAAGGGAGCGGGTGGACATTGCTGGAGAGGGCGGGGTACCCGGTGAATGGAGCCAAGGTTCGGCAGCTCTTGATTGATTTGCTGAGTGCCGAATTGGTTGAGCCGAAAACCCATGTTCCTGAGCGTTACAAACTTCTTGATCTTGAAGATCCGGCGAAGGCGGGCGCGAAATCAACGCGCGTTCGGTTGAGCAAGGAAAAAGGCAAGGTGATTGCCGAAGTTGTTCTGGGTAAGCGACGGATGGGGGCCTTTGGTACGGGGAAGGCCGGGACTTATGTTCGCCGGACGGACAACCCGCAGGCGTGGCTGTCGAATGTTGATGTGCGCGCATCAATGGATGTGTCGGATTGGGTTGATCCGGTGTTCTTTCGGCTTGACCCGAACAAGGTTATATCTCTGAAGTTTCAGCCACCTGGCGGGGTGGAGTACTCGGTCGTGGCAGATGCCAAGAAAAAGGGGACGTTTAAAATTGCCCCTTTGCCTGCAGGGTTGAAGCTCAAGAAGGGTGCAGCGCCAACGGCGATGATTACATCAATGCGCACGCTTGAGCTAACCGATGTCCGTAAGCTTGAGAAGACGCCGGCAGGCAAGGCCGTGACGCCAACATTGCTTGAGATGGCGAGCGGGATGAAGCTTGAAATACGGGTGCTGCGTGGAAAGACGGATCGTTGGATTTCGTTCCGGGTTGTTGAAGATGGGAAAGCCAAGGCGGCGGCGAAGAAGATTCGAAGTAAATTGGAAGGTTGGGAGTTTAAGGTTGCTGATTGGCGTTTGCGCCAGACATTTAAGGAACCTAAGGATTTGTTTGCGGTGCTGAAGAAGCCTGCGCCGAAGCTTTCTCCAAAAACCGTCCCTACGGTAGCGCCCATAGCTGCTCCGAAACCCGGCGCTGGCGCTGGTAGCCCTAAGGTGCCAACAAAGTAGCTCCTAAATATTTTTGTGAAAGCCCGGATGTGAGATTGAGGCGGTTAGCTTTAGGCGACCGCCTTTTTTAAATGTTGGCGTGGTGCACCGTGCTTGTTTTTGTTTTTCTTGGTTTTTCGTGTCAACCCTAGATTGGCGTTGCATTATGTTTGCATGATTCACGAAAGCTCATCCGGTTGAATTGCAATTCTATGATTTTGCATGACCAGTACTGTTTGCCTTGAGGCTATCGGGCGTCGTTTTTTAGCAAGAACTAGTCGGTGCTGTTGACATTGCTTATCCCGACCGATTGTATGCAACTTTGTTGAGAATAATTTGAAGGAGACGCCAGATGCGCCTAGTAATTGGTCTCGCCGTTGCTGCTGCAGCATGTGCCGCTACGCCTGCTTTTGCCGCTTGTGGCAAGGTTTCAATTGGAGAGATGAACTGGAGCTCTGCGCGCGTAATTGCGAATATCGAAAAATTTGTTTTGCAAGTTGGATATGGCTGCAAAATTGAAATGATTAAGACGACGACGGTTCCAGGTGTGACCTCCCAGGTGGAAAAAGGCACCCCGGATGTGATCTCGGAAACATGGATCAACTCGATCAGATCGGTATTTACCAAGGGTGTTAAAGAAGGTCGGGTGGTGAAAGCTGGTGACGTGCTGAGTGACGGTGGCCTGGAAGCTTGGTTTATTCCAAAATATTTGGCTGATAAGCATCCGGAGATCAAAACGGTTGAAGACCTCAAGAGGAACTGGAAGTTGTTTGCCGATCCGGAAAACCCTGGCAAGGGCCGATTCCACAATTGCCCGGCTGGATGGGGTTGCCGATTGGTCAATGACAATATGTTCAAAGCCTATGGTATGGGCGATACGTTCGTGAATTTCGATCCTGGTTCTGGCGATGGTTTGAAAGGGTCGATTGCGAAGGCCTATGAGCAGAAGCAAGCATGGGTAGGTTACTACTGGGCCCCGACGGCGATCCTTGGCCGTTATAAGATGGTGCAGTTGAAGCTTAATCCGAGCGACCCGGTCGGGCATGCCTGCAACACGAAGAAGGATTGCAGCAAGCCACACGCTGGGAGCTATCCGCCGTCGCGCGTTCTGTCGACCACGACCAAGGCATTCAGCGTCTCGCACCCGGCAGAGTTTGCATTTATCGCCAAGGTTTCGATTCCGAATGCCACCATGAATGCTATTTTGGCCTGGGGTGAGAAAAATCAGGGCAAGGGTGCTGAAATGGCCGGCTATTTCATGCAAACACAGAAAAGCTTGTGGCGAAAATGGATGCCCGCAGATGTCGCAAAGAAAGTCGAAGCGGCACTGAAGTAGGACTGTGCGGTTTTTGCGTAGGATTTGTTGATGAGCAGGGTGGTGCGTTTGACGCGCCACCCTTTTCTGCTTGTCGTTGAGCCTGTTTGAAGTTGTTAGGTTGTTGGTCTGTCTTTTGCCGGGGCGCATCTCGCGGTGAATGTGAGCGCTGGAGCGCAGCGTTAATGATGTATCATTGCCTGAACTCCGCTTTGCGCAGGATTGAATGTAGAATCGGATGGTAGTCAAATGGCGATATTGGCGACATTGAAGGACACGATCACTAGTCTCGGACTCAGTGGTGTGTGTACTCCTGAAAAGGCGCAGGGGAAGAATTTTTCTCTGTTCAAGGAGAACGCGAATTTTCCGTCGCTCGATGCCTTGCAGGATGCTTGTCCGGCGTTGCCGCGAGTGCGCGATATTCAAAAGTGGATCGATGGCGGGTTTAAGGAATTCACGCGCGAATGGGGCTCGGCGATTGAAGGTGTGTTTAGCCCGTTTCTGAAATTTCTGGTTTGGACCGAGCAGATCATGGTGGCGGCTCCCTGGTGGCTAATGATGGTGGTTCTGCTTGGAATTTCCTATGGGTTGACGCGACGAGTCGGGCTGACGATTGGGGTTGCTGCGGCGCTCTATGCTATTGGGTTCTTCGGGATGTGGGATGATGCGATGCGTACGCTATCATTCATATTCGTTTGCACGCTTATTTGCGTGACGGTGGGAATTCCGATCGGCGTGTGGATGTCGCGTAGCGATCGGGTTCGGTCAACGGTGACGCCGATCCTGGATGTGCTGCAGACGATGCCGAGTTTTGTTTATCTGATCCCGGTCATCATGTTGTTTGGGATTGGCAAGGTGCCTGGAGCGATTGCGGTGATTGCTTATGCCATTTCGCCGGTTATCCGGCTGACTGATCTCGGTATCCGGTTGGTTGACCGTGAAGTTTTGGAGGCGGCTGATGCTTATGGTGCAACGCCGATGCAAAAGCTGATGGGGGTGCAAATTCCACTGGCTTTGCCCAACATTATGGCTGGCGTGAACCAGACGATTATGATGGCGTTGGCGATGGTGGTTATTGCGTCGATGGTTGCGGTTCGTGGTCTGGGCATCAATGTGCTTGAGGCCGTCACCAATCAATATCTGGCGATGGGGTTGTTCAATGGTCTCGCGGTGGTTGCTTTTGCGATTATCTTTGACCGGGTGACGAAACATGCAATCACGGCCAGCCAGGCTCATGTGCGGGAGTAAGGCAATGGCCAATGATCATTTGAGCAAAGCGAATGGCGGCGAAGCAGAATCTAAGATTGTTGTTCGTTCGCTCTACAAAATTTTCGGTGATGACCCGCAACGCGCGCTGCCACTGGTTCTTGATGGCATAGGCAAGGAGGAGTTGCTCGAAAAGCATAATCATGTGTTGGGGCTTGCCGATATCAACCTTGAGGTCGAGCAGGGAGAGCTATTTGTGGTGATGGGACTTTCGGGTTCTGGCAAGTCAACACTGATCCGGCATTTTAATCGCCTGATTGAGCCGACATCGGGCTCAATTGTGGTTGATGGCGATGATGTGGTCAGTTTCTCAAAGTCGCAACTTGAGCAGTTTCGTCGCGAGAAAATGAGCATGGTGTTTCAGCGGTTCGGGCTGTTTCCGCATCGCACGGTGGTTGAGAATGTTGGCTATGGCCTGGAGGTGCAACGGCAGCCTAAGGAAGCTATCCGGGAGCAGGCCGTCAAGTGGATCGACCGGGTTGGATTGAAGGGCTTTGAAGACCATTTTCCGGGCCAACTCTCCGGCGGGATGCAGCAAAGAGTGGGCTTGGCGCGAGCGTTGGCGACTGATGCCGAAGTTATGCTTATGGATGAGGCGTTCAGTGCGCTTGATCCTTTGATCCGAACTGATATGCAGGACTTGTTGCTGGAGCTGCAGCAGCAACTGCATAAGACGATCATTTTCATTACTCATGATTTGGATGAGGCGCTAAAACTTGGCCATCATATTGCCATTCTAAAGGATGGTTTGGTGGTGCAGAGCGGCGACCCTCAGGAAATTATTCTGAACCCTGCTGATCCTTACATTGAAGATTTTGTGCGCGACATCAACCGTGCCCGGGTTATCCGTGCGCGCTCGGTGATGACAGCGCCAGATGGCGCGCCGTCTGGATTACCGACAGTATCTGTGGGGGATAATCTGGAAGCGGTTCTTGCGAAGATAGATGGAAATCCCGAGGCCACGGTTCTGGTTGAGCGGGAGGGCTCCGTTGTGGGGCAGCTTTCGGCGCGGACGGTACTTGAGACATTGCGGCCGGTAAGTTGATCTTTAGCCGGTGCGAAGGTTCGCGCGAGGGGCTTATGAGGCGTCAACCGGGCTGGCGTTGGTATTGGTCAGGGTAGGTTTTGCTGCGTGGGCCAGATAATTGACGCTTAAATCGTCTGCCAGATGCCAGATGTCGCTGATTGGATTGTAGGCGATACCCTTGGCGGAAAAGCCTTCAAGGCCAGCGCGGGTGGTGTGTTGACCCAGTTCATCAGGCGTAATGAAGCGATTCCAGTCGTGGGTGCCGGTGGGGAGCCAGCGGAGGATATATTCCGCGCCGACAATGGCCAGGGCAAATGATTTTGCTGTGCGATTGAGGGTTGAGAGAACAAGTAATCCGCCGGGTCTCACCAGAGAGCCGAGGGTTTTCAAAAATGCGGCAGGATCGGGCACATGCTCGATGACTTCAAGGCAGACAACCATGTCAAAGGTTGCACCTTCAGTGCTGAGTTCCTCAGCCTGGATGCTTCTATAATTGACCTTGACGCCGCTCTGGAGGGCATGAGCCTTGGCTGTGCCAATGTTTTTCGGTGCGGGATCTATGCCCGTGGTTTGGCCGCCCAGGCGTGCAAGGGGTTCAGAGATCAGGCCGCCACCGCAGCCGACATCTAGGCAATCGAGGCCATCAAATGGTTTTGACGCATCAGGGGGTAGCTTGAAGTGGGTGGTTGCCGCATTGCGGATATAGTCCAGGCGGATTGGGCCGATCCTATGTAGCAGCCGAAACGGTCCGGTGGCGTCCCACCAAAGGGTTGCCTGGCGATTGAATTGCTCAACCTCGGCGGGGTCAAGGTTGTCATGTGGCGGGTTGGTAGTGGCTGGGTCTATCATTTGAAATGTTTTAAGTTAGAGGGATGGAATTTTGAGGCGATACCGGGTGGTATAGCCGAGTTCCAAGCAGTATACATTGAAGCGTGTTGCTAAGGAATTTCGTTCCCGATAAGAGTTACGCTGCGGCTGTGAGTGAGGCTATGGGGTGCGCTGCGTCTTACTGCAAGCTTTAGATGATACGTGGTTTTGCCGGATCTTTGGGAATTTCTATGGCACTGGTTGTAATGAAATTTGGCGGTACGTCGCTTGCCGACGTTGAACGCATCAAAAATGTGGCGCGCCATGTGAAGCGAGAGTTTGATGCGGGCAACCGTGTGGCGGTCGTCGTTTCGGCAATGTCGGGGACGACAAACCAACTGGTTGAGTGGGTTCGAGAGACGTCGCCGCTACATGATGCGCGGGAATATGATGCGGTTGTGGCGTCGGGTGAGCAGGTCACGGCGGGCTTGCTGGCGATTGCGTTGCAGGCAATGTTAGTGCCGGCGCGCTCATGGCAGGGTTGGCAAATTCCGATCGAGACAAGTGCGGCGCATGGGGCGGCGCGGATTACCGGCATAGACGGTGGGCGTATTCTCGAACGGCTCGATCAGGGGGAGGTGGCGGTTGTCACCGGGTTTCAAGGTGTTGAGACGGAGCGAAACAGAATCGCAACGCTTGGCCGTGGTGGTTCGGACACCAGTGCAGTTGCGGTTGCGATAGCGCTTGGGGCAGATGTGTGTGACATCTACACAGACGTGGATGGGGTTTACACAACCGACCCGCGGATTGTTCCGCAGGCGCGTCGGCTCTCCAAGATCTCTTATGAGGAGATGTTGGAGATGGCATCGCTCGGTTCGAAAGTATTGCAGACGCGGTCGGTTGAATTGGCAATGGCGCATGGATTGCGATTTCGTGTGCTTTCAAGTTTTACAGCACCTGAAGACTTCCTGCCCGTGACTGGTGGGGATAATTGGCCGGATGTTGGAACGATTGTTTGTGACGAGGACGAAATCGTGGAAACTGAGACTGTCAGTGGTATTGCTTACGCCAAGGATGAGGCGAAAGTTACTATTTTGCGAGTGGCCGATAAGCCAGGCATTGCTGCCCGTGTTTTTGGACCCTTGTCGGAATCCAATGTCAATGTCGACATGATCGTGCAGAACCTGTCTGCGGATGGGAAATACACGGACATGACATTTACGGTTCAAGCCAGCGAGCTGGAGCGGACACTGGCAGTGCTTGAGGCGGCCAAGGAAGATATCGACTATGAGACGATCACCAGTTCAGCGGATGTCGTGAAGGTCTCTGTGATCGGCATTGGAATGAGAAGCCATGCAGGTGTTGCAGCGCTAATGTTTAAGACGTTGGCCGACAAGAATATAAATATTCTTGCTATCACGACCTCTGAAATAAAGATCAGCGTGCTTATCGAAGCGGTCTATGCCGAACTTGCCGTCCGTAGTTTGCATTCTGTTTATGGACTTGATCAAGATTAGGGCATTATTGGATCAGGGTGCATTGCTTTCGCGATCCAATTTATTCGATCTAACAGAAGCCTAGTGGTTCTGTCGGATGGGATTTTGCCCTAGCTAACAGATGAGAAATTTTGCGACAAAATGGGCTGAGTGGCCCATCTCGCGGATGGCACCTTGGAAACGCGCATGGCGACGAGACGACACAATGATCCGCCGTTGATCCCAAGCGAGCCAGCGCTACGTGTGATGACGCGGCGGTTGCGGAAGATTATGGCCGAACCCGGCGATGGTCAGACGCGACTCGACAAGATCGTACGGCAGATTTCCGGCCTCGTGGTTGCCGAGGTGTGTTCGATTTATTTTATGCGCCAGGACGGTTCGCTTGAACTGTTTGCGACAGAAGGTCTGAAGCCTGAAGCGGTTCATGGGACGCGGCTCAATCGCGGTGAGGGATTGGTTGGTCGTGCGGCTGAATTGGCGGTGCCTGTCAACGAGCCGGAGGCGCAATCACACCCAGCGTTCTCGTTCAGACCGGAGACTGGGGAAGAGCCCTATCATTCGCTCCTGGCGGTGCCGATTTTACGCGGGGGTGTGACGCTGGGCGTCATCGTGGTGCAAAATCAGACACCGCGTGTCTACACGGAAGAAGACATAGAGATGCTGGAAACCACTGCCATGGTGGTGGCCGAGCATCTTGCCTCTGGCGATGTTGCGCGGACTGGCTACGATGAAAGCGGAGTGTCGCTGTCTGAATCTCAGCGTGGTGTCTCTATGTCGGATGGCATTGCGCTGGGACATGTGGTTTTGCATGAGCCGCGGGTGGTGGTGACGAGGCTTCTGGCTGAAGATACCGAAGTGGAGACGGCACGACTTGAGCGCGCGGTTGACGAATTGCGATCCAGCATCGATGAAATGATGCAGCATGAGACTGTTTCACATGCTGGTGCGCACCGGGAAGTACTGGAGGCATATCAACTGTTCGCGGACGACCGTGGATGGCATCGACGACTAAAGACGGCTGTGCTGGAGGGGTTGACGGCTGAGGCGGCGGTTGAGCGTGTGCACAATGTGATCCGAGGGCGGATGTTGAGCCAAAATGATCCGTTTTGGCGAGAACGTCTGCGGGATCTGGACGATCTCTCTGATCGTCTTTTGCGTATATTGGCGGGACGTCGGAATGCTGCGAAAGATGGCTTCGACCTACCGGTAGACACAGTATTGGTAGCTCGAAATATGGGGCCGGCGGAACTACTTGACTATGATAGCTCGCGCCTCAGGGGACTGGTGCTGGAAGATGCCGGGCCACAAAGTCACGTGGCCATAGTTGCGCGGGCATTGGGTATTGCGGCTGTCGGGGAATTGGCTCGCTTTGTGGAGCGAGTTGGTGCGGGTGATGCAATCATCATCGATGGAGAAACGGGAGAAGTACATCTTCGTCCGTCAGCCGAGATCGTAAAGGCTTACAATGACAAGGTTCGATTTCGCGCTCGTCGGCAGCAGCAGTATTTAGCGTTACGGGACAGGCCTGCGGTTACCAAGGATGGTGAACGGATTGCGCTGATGATGAACGCCGGGCTGATGGCAGACATGGTGCATCTCGCTGAGTCCGGCAGTGAAGGCATTGGCCTGTTTCGCACTGAGTTGCAGTTCATGATTGTTTCGACATTCCCGAAACTTGAGAAGCAGGCGGAGATTTACGCCCAAATTCTCGATGCGGCGGGAGACAAGCCCGTGGTGTTCCGGGCGTTGGATATTGGAGGAGACAAGGCGCTTCCTTACTTGCGACAGCCCAAGGAAGATAATCCGGCAATTGGCTGGCGGGCGATACGGTTGGCGCTCGATCGGCCAGCTCTGTTCCGCCTGCAGGTGCGCGCTTTACTGCGAGCGTCGGCGGGGCGGGTGCTGCGGGTGATGGTGCCGATGATAACGACTGTGAAAGAGATTGATGCTGCGAAGGTGCTTATTGATCGAGAATGCAAGTTGCTGAATGAACGGGGCTATGACGGACCGAGCGAGGTTATTGTGGGGGCGATGGTTGAGGTTCCAAGTATTTTGTTTGATCTTGATAGCCTGCTTTCAAGGGTCGATTTCATATCGGTTGGAAGCAATGATTTGTTGCAGTTCTTATTCGCTGCAGATAGGGCTAACCCACTTGTGGCGAGCCGATATGATCCGTTGTCAGTTTCTGCATTGCGGGTTTTGAGGCGTGTGCGTGAGGCGGCTGATCGGCACAATGTGCCCGTGACTTTGTGCGGAGAAATGGCGACGCATCCATTGGAAGCAATGGCGCTGATTGGTCTCGGATACCGGTCGATCTCTATGGCGCCGGCGGCGATCGGCCCAATTAAATCGATGGTGTTGTCGCTTGATGCAGGCCGGATCCGAGAATTTCTGGATGTGCGGTTGGAGCCTGGTAAAACTGGCAACCTGCGTGGTGATCTTCAGCGATTTGCGGAAGGTGATAGTGTCGAAATTTGAAATAGCTTATCCGCGATCCTATTTGTTGATGGACGTGCGGCACAAAGATAAAGACGGCGAATGAACGCAATACCTGAAGACAAATTGACGATGCTCGTTGAGCGATGGTCGTTGGTGCAGCATGAGTTGTCGGGCACGCTTGATCAGCAATCGTTTGCACGCCTGTCGAAGGAATTCGCCAGCCTCAATCCGATCGTGGAGACGATCCAGGAGCGGGAGAGGCTTGAAGCTGAAGTTGCGGGCCTCAAGGTCATGACGGAGGATAAGGGTGGGGACGCCGAGATGGTGGCGTTGGCGCGTGAGGAGCTTGGCGAATTGGAGCCGAAGCTTGTTGAACTGGATCATGCGCTGAAACTGCAATTGCTACCCAAAGACAATGCAGACGATAAGAGTGTTATCTTAGAGGTGCGAGCTGGGACGGGCGGTGATGAGGCGGCGTTGTTTGCGGCTGACTTGTTTCGGATGTACTGCCGATATGCAGAGCTACATAAGTGGTCTGTCGAAGTGATCGAGGTGGCGGAAAACAACCTTGGCGGATATCGCGAGGTGGTGGCGGCAATCCGTGGTGATAGTGTGTTTGCCCGGCTTAAATTCGAATCCGGTGTGCATCGTGTGCAGCGGGTACCGGCGACTGAATCGAGTGGACGCATTCATACTTCGGCGGCCACTGTTGCGGTGCTGCCGGAGGTGGAAGATGTTGATCTCAACATCAGGCCAGAGGATTTGCGGATCGATACAATGCGAGCGTCGGGGGCGGGAGGGCAACACGTCAACAAGACCGAATCTGCGGTTCGCATCACGCACCTTCCAACCGGCATTATGGTGGTGTCGGCAGAGAAATCCCAGCATCAAAACAGGCGGCTTGCGATGCAGGTAATCCGTTCGCGTGTCTATGAGGTTGAACAGCAGAAGGCCGACACGGAACGAGCTGAACAGCGGCGCGATCAGGTTGGTAGTGGTGATCGTTCGCAAAGAGTGCGGACTTACAATTTTCCGCAAGGGCGGGTGACGGATCATCGGATAAATATGACGTTGCATAAGCTTGATGCGGTGCTTCAAGGGGAAGGGCTTGATGAGTTGATCGATGCGTTGGTGACGGATCATCAGACGCGACAACTAGCAGCGCTTGACGATGGGGTATGAGAGAGTGAGGCCTAGCGGCGGCGGACTGCGCGCCGGGGCGTCCTTGGCCGAGGTTGTGCAGGCGATAGGCTTATCGTTGCAGGACGAAGGTATTGATGCGCCGCAGTTCGAGGCCCGTCGTCTGCTCTGGGTGGCAATTGGGATGCGGGCGGAAACGCTGTTGGCGCGACCAGAAACCGTTATTACGGAGCTGCAAATAGAGCGCCTTCGTTCGATTCTTGAGCGGCGGCTGGCACGTGAACCTCTTGGGCGGATTGAGGGGAAGCGGGAATTTTACGGTCGCGTGTTCGGGCTCTCTGACCAGACGCTGGAGCCGAGACCCGATTCCGAAACACTGATTGAGGCCACGCTAGAAGTTATCGCCATGCAGGGTTTGGCAGTTGGAGGCCGATGGCAGGGCAGGGCTGATGAGCCTTTACGGGTGTTGGATGTGGGTACGGGAAGCGGGTGCCTGCTGATTACGCTGCTGGCTGAGCTGCCTAATGCGGTTGGGCTTGGGACTGATATTTCCCATGAGGCACTGGTGACTGCAGCCGCCAATGCCGAGCGGCATGGTGTTTCTGATCGGGTCGAGTGGCGGCGGACGCCGGGCCTTGAGGGGATAGCCCAGAATTTTGACGTTTTGGTTTCTAATCCGCCTTATATTCCCACGGGTGAGATTTCTGATCTTGCACCTGAAGTTTGCTTGCATGACCCTTTGGCGGCGCTTGATGGTGGAGATGATGGACTTATGGTTTATCGTCAGATCGCCAGCCGGACGGGTGATGTCGCACCTGACGGCGTTGTAATTCTGGAGGTAGCGGCGGGTGATGAAAAGCGGGTTACACAAGTGTTCCGAGACGGAGTTGGTACTTTGAGGATTGAAAACATTGGATGCTGGCAGGATCTGGGCGGGCATGTCCGATGTGTGGCGATGAAGACACTTTGTTTAGTCTGACAAGAAAATCTCTTGGAAATTGCAGCCGAAGTTGCTAGTGTTTGATTAGGCATATGCATACGTGCAGACAACTAGGCGCGCTCGACGCCGCCGTGCACTTGCAACAAGACTGCATAACAAAACCTTGGATATCAAATTATTAATCGTTCTAGCGCAGGCGCTCTAGGGTTGGTGTGATATCCAGAATTCGTGTAATCGACGCGTTTTCGTCGCGCACGGACTTGGCCTGGCTGAGCACGTACTGAGGTTGTGCAGTGCTCTTAAATCTAGTGAAACGTGAATTTGGTGCCAGTTATCTGAAATTTATTATTATGACTATGTTGGTTTTTGGGCTGCGAGTTTGTTTCGCGGGCCTGCCGGTTTGGTTGCGTATTTTAAGATAACTAACAGCGATTGAGAATGGGAGCCGATGAGGCAAGGACAGCAAAACCGTAGTAGAGGCCGCGGGCGAAATCGCAAGAGCCAGAATCCGTTGACGCGTAGCTTCGAATCAAACGGGCCCGATATAAAAATTCGGGGGACGCCATCTCATATTGCTGAGAAATACGTTTCGTTGGCGAGGGATGCATTGTCTTCCGGTGACCCGGTGTTGGCAGAGAGTTATCTCCAGCATGCCGAGCATTATAATCGCATTATAATGACCTATCGAGAGCAGCAGACGACGCAGTCCGACCAGCAGCAGGGTGGATCGCAAGGACGCCATCGTGAAGTGGCGGATAGCGATGATGAGGGTCATAATTTATCGGATGATGGTGGCACTGGTCACAATGATGCTGTGCCGAGGGGACATGAACCGCAGCCATCGTTAGGTGATGCTGATGCACCAGCTGAAAGACAGCCTCAGAGGCGAGGTGGTGGCTCGGGTGACCGACAGGAACCTCGGCGTCGGCGAAGCTCCCAAAGAGGACAGGGCAATAGAGCGGCCGCCGTTGGAAGTGGCGAACAGCCAAGTCAGCAGCCTTCTCAGGGATCTCAGCCGCCGAGTGATGATTTGTCTGCCGGCAAGCCCGTCAGCAGGCCCGCCGGTGGCCGGTCGTCGGATCAGGAGGCTGGTGATATTGGTCAAAGTGAGAGGCGGCCGGGTCGTCGCGATAAGTTCTCGCAAAGTGATGATCAACCAGAGTTCCTTAAACGTCCTATTCGCAAGCCGCGCAAGGCACCGGCAGCAGCAGCCCCGGAGACTAGTGTGGAAGGTGGAGCTGATGCGGCTGAGGTGAAGCCAGAGAGTAAGGTGCCGGATAGTTCAACGGCTTGATTTGTGCTGGGGGAGTAGGCTTGGTTGCTCATGAGGCATGTTTGGAGCATGCTTACTTCCGCATTTGCCACCGATGTTTTTGGCTTGCTTCCAATCGCTTTTCGTCTGATATGCGGAAGCAAGCGAATGCTATGCAACACTGAAGATTGCTCTTTTTAGTTGATAGCCTTGATGAGCTGTCGGTTGATTTTTAGCCTACCATGCGACCGTGTCGTATTTTGACAAGCTGCCTGCCGTGGCAATCTTTGCATAAATTCCAAAATCCATATGGCCTTTGTGGCGCTGTAGTGCTGCTGGGATATCGAGGTCGCGCGTTGCGGTTTGCGGGTTTACGTTGGTTGCTGGGCAACGTTGAGTTCGTTTATATACGTCCAGGTCGATATCGCCGATGCGGATTGTTTTGTCGATCCAGTCTAGCTCCTGCCAAGGCTTAAGGCCTTCGATGTAGATGTTTGCCCGAAACCGGAGCGGATCGAGAGGGCGGCCAATGAAGCGTTCGAAGTCCTGGATACTCGCGCGGTTGACGATGTGGACGCATTTCTCTGCAACATCTGAAAAGCTATGGCCTTTTGCCGAAACAATGCGCGGTGCGCCGCGTAGGTTTGCCTGCATGTAAGCTGCAAGGAACTGCTCGATCATCTGACGGCCAATTGGGGTTGAGAGCTGGCCGCGGGCGACCTGTTTACCATCGCGCTCGATGGTAAGGAATGTGGTTGCAGGATCGAAGGTTGTTTTCAGGGTGGCCAATCGCTCGTCCCGCATGAGCATCAGGAAAGCAATTTTGGGTAGATGCTGTGGCTTGAAAGGATCGAATCGGCCCGGCCCGTTTTCGATCGCGTAAGCTCTGTCGAATGGCAGTGTTTGGCCGGGCGTTACATTGACGGTTTCGTGGCTCGCGGGTGAGAGCCCCTTTATCGGGTAGCTATACAAAGCATCGACGATGGCTTGGCTAGGATTGGGCATTGGGGGTAATCCTTAAGAGTGCAATGATTTGGGCGGCAACGATTTGAAATCGGCACGATCTGATGTTCAGCATCCTTTATGCTTCAAATGATGATGTCACCCTCTTCTTTTTTTAATTGGTATGCCCATATTTGATGGGGCGGCATTGCCTTTGTGGAGGCCGCAGTGTTTCGTTGATCGCGGTTGGATGTGTTGCTTCGGAGCAGATCCGGTTGGTGGAGGTGTTAGATGGACTTTGATCGGTATTCAGACCGAGCCAAGGGGTTTGTGCAGGCTGCGCAGAGCTTGGCGTTGCGGGAAAATCATCAGAAATTTAGTGTTGAGCATCTGTTGAAGGTGCTGCTGGACGACCCAGAGGGTCTTGCGGCCGGGCTGATTAAGAATGCTGGCGGGGATGCGCAGGAAACCTTGAGTGGCGTTGAGCAGGCGCTTAACAAGTACCCGAAAGTGACTGGTGGTGGTGCAACGGGCCAGCTTTATCTGACCCCCGAATTGGCGCGGGTTTTCGAGCAGGCCGAGACGGTCGCGGAGAAGGCTGGCGATAAGTTTGTCACGACCGAGCGCTTGCTGTTGGCGATTGCACTTGATGGCCAAAGCGCGAGCGCAAAGCTTCTATCTGCCAGTGGTGTAACGCCACAAGGGCTTAACAGCGCGATTGAGGCTATTCGCAAAGGGCGAACGGCGGACAGTGCGTCTGCTGAGCAAAACTATGATGCGCTTAAGCGCTATGCGCAGGACCTCACGGCAGTGGCGGCGGAAGGTAAGTTAGACCCAGTTATCGGGCGAGACGAAGAGATACGCCGTGCGATCCAGGTGTTGTCGAGACGGACGAAAAATAACCCGGTACTCATCGGTGAGCCAGGTGTCGGTAAGACAGCGATTGCGGAGGGTTTGGCACTGCGTATCGTGGTTGGTGATGTGCCGGAAAGTCTTAAAGACAAGAAGCTGCTGGCGCTCGACATGGGGGCGCTGATTGCAGGTGCGAAATATCGCGGTGAGTTTGAGGAGCGACTCAAGGCGGTACTGCAAGAGGTAACGGCGGCGGATGGCCAGATTATTCTGTTTATCGATGAAATGCATACGCTGGTTGGGGCTGGGAAGGCTGATGGGGCGATGGATGCCTCGAACCTGCTAAAGCCTGCGTTGGCGCGTGGCGAGTTGCACTGCATCGGGGCGACCACGCTTGCCGAGTATCGCAAGTATGTCGAAAAGGATGCGGCGCTTGCACGGCGGTTTCAGCCGGTGTTCGTTGCCGAGCCAACAGTAGAAGACACGATTTCTATTCTGCGTGGTCTGAAAGAAAAATACGAACTGCATCATGGCGTTCGTATTTCAGACAGTGCGCTGGTGTCGGCGGCGGTGCTGTCGAACCGGTACATTACGGATAGGTTTCTGCCCGACAAGGCTATCGATTTGGTTGATGAATCAGCGTCACGGCTGAGGATGCAGGTGGATTCAAAACCTGAGGAACTTGATGAGATTGATCGCCGGTTGATTCAACTGAAGATCGAGCGTGAAGCGTTAACCAAGGAAGACGACGAGGCGTCTCGTGACCGGCTTACAAAGCTTGAAGGGGAGATTGTTAACCTGGATGAAGAATCGCAAGCACTGAGCCAGCGATGGGAGGCGGAGAAAGCAAAGCTTGGAGATGCACAGCGGATCAAAGAGGAACTTGAAATGCGTCGGATTGAACTTGAGCAGGCAAAGCGACGTGGTGATTATAACCGGGCGGGTGAATTGCAGCATGTGACGATTCCCGAACTCGAAAAGCAGATTATAGAGCTCGAGAGTGCGGAGCAGCACGGTGCGATGGTGGAAGAGGTTGTTACGCCAGATCACATTGCGCACATCGTATCGCGGTGGACCGGGGTGCCGGTGGACAAGATGCTTGAGGGCGAGCGCGAGAAGTTGCTGCGGATGGAAGAGGAGCTTGCGAAGCGTGTTGTCGGGCAGCGACAGGCGGTGAAAGCTGTTTCCACAGCCGTGCGGCGTGCACGTGCCGGATTGCAGGATCCCAACCGACCGATCGGATCGTTCATGTTCCTCGGCCCAACGGGTGTTGGGAAGACGGAGCTGACGAAGGCGCTGGCTTCGTTTCTATTCGACGATGATCAGGCGATGGTGCGGATCGACATGAGTGAATATATGGAGAAGCACTCAGTGTCTCGTCTGATCGGTGCTCCGCCAGGTTATGTCGGGTATGAAGAGGGAGGAGCGTTGACCGAGGCAGTGCGGCGGCGGCCTTATCAGGTTGTGTTGTTCGATGAGGTTGAGAAAGCGCACGGGGACGTGTTCAACGTACTCTTGCAAGTCCTTGATGATGGGCGCTTGACCGATGGTCAGGGTCGAACAGTGGACTTTCGTAATACATTGATCATTCTGACATCGAACATCGGGGCTGAATATCTTGTGGCCCAAAAGGAGGGTGAGGATGTTTCGGCGGTTAGCGAATTGGTCATGGGTGAGGTGCGGGCGAAATTCCGACCGGAGTTCCTCAACCGACTTGACGACATCATTTTGTTCGAGCGGTTGAAGCGTGATCAGATGACCGCGATTGTTGATATCCAACTGGTGCGTTTGTCGAAGCTTTTGGAGGATCGCAAGATTGATCTATCGCTTGACGATGCGGCCAAGGAATGGCTGGCGGGCAAGGGTTATGATCCGGCCTATGGTGCGCGGCCTTTGAAGCGGGCCATTCAGCGGTTTGTCCAAGATCCGCTGTCTGAGTTGATCTTAGCGGGCTCGGTGAGTGATGGCGATAGGGTTTCGATAACTGTTGAGGGTGACGAGCTGGTGATCAGTAGCGCGGAGATGAAAGCCGTGGCGTAATTGAGTTGCGTCGTGTGTTGTCGTTTTCGTCACGGTTGGCGGGCAATAGGTATATTTGTTATGCCAAGCTAATGTCGGGCTTCCGGTTTCGTGCCGGAGGCCCGTTTTTTATGCATCTGGGCTTATTGTTTTGAGTCGCGAGAGAACAAATAGATAAGCCCGGCTGCGAGCAATAGACAGGCAAAAAGTCCGTGTAGTGTGGCGTAGATATCGTCTGGGGGAAGCTGTGTTCTTTTTAGGTGGCTGACAAGATTGCCGGATAAAAGTTGCAGCAAGCCTGCCCCGCCGATCAGTAGGAAATTCATCATCGTGATGCCGCGGCCGAGCAATCGATCAGGAAAGAAGGCGCGTGCGTGCGCCATCAGTACGCCGTAGGTGAGGCCTGCGGCACCAATGATTGCAAGCAATGTGATTGCTATCGATAGTGGCGGGTTTGGAAGGAGCCAGAGAGCTGTAAAACCGGCTACGGTGAGCGCCGTGCCACTGACAACGATCCATTTACGGGTGCCGAGCCACTGGTCGAGCGGACCATAGATGATGGCACCGAGCGACATGGCGATGGCCATGAATAGTGCAACGTTGCCACGGTCGACTGGCGCAAGGCCATAGACTTCGGAGAGGTAGGGGCCCATCCATAGGCCGCGCTCGACGGCTATGACAGCGTAGCTGACGAGAGCGATTGGTAAGAATGGCCAAAGTGGGCGAAGGGACAAGAGTTCAATGGCGTCGGCAATGGCTGAGCGGTCAGATGCTGAATTGGCTGTAGGATGCTCGTCACTCGATGGTTTGAGGGGGGACGGGTCCTCAAGTTGCCATGCCAGCAGAGCGGCGGCAGCCAGTGTGATGCCGGCAATCACGTAAAATGTTGTTCGCCAGCCATATGTTTGGCTGGCAAGGGCGAGTGGAGTGGCAGCCAATAGATTGCCTGCGGCGCCGATGCCGAGAAGCCATGACGACAAGAGTGCGAAGTGGCGCGAAGAGTAGGTGCGGGCGAAGTAGTAGAGCGCACCCATGTAGATTGGAGAGCAACCAAGGCCAATCAATGCCATTGCAGCCATTGCCGTCCCGGTGTTGGTTGCGGCACCAAAGAGAACGCATCCAATGACTGCCGCCAACATGCCGAGGGGAACGGTGCGGCGTGGGCCAATGGTGTCGAGTGCCCATCCGACGGGGAACTGCGCGAAGGCAAACGCTGCAAACCAGGCGGCTGAGACATTGCCGAGGTCTTTGGCGGTGAGGCCGATGTCAAGCGCAAGCTCAGGCGCAATGACGGCCAGGAACGACCGGAAGAACTGGCTCAAAAGATAGGCGAACAGAAATACAGCGAAGATTCTCACGGCACGCTCGTCAGTTGGGGAACATTGTGCTGGGGCATGAAATGACGGTGGTTCGGGTTTGGTGGTATTGGATTAGCGGGTCGCGGTTTTCACAGGCGGGCGCCGCATCAAGCCATCGATGCGGATCTTTTCATTTTGGAAGGCTGCAAGCTGTTTGTTGCGAAGTGTACGAGCGCGGGGAACTTTGATTTTGAGTGGGTTGACGCGCTGTTTATTGACGAGCACCTCGTAATGGAGGTGAGGACCGGATGATAGGCCGGTGGAGCCGATATAACCGATGATCTGGCCTTGGCGAACTTTTGCGCCGGCCCGGATGCCAGGGCCGTATCCGCTCATGTGAGCGTAGGCGGTCTGGTAGCCGTTGGAGTGTCGGATACGGAAGATC